>JGI25382J37095_10000280_pt1 | contig 11505 bp, 9 predicted proteins | sample GraSoi013_1_40cm_3_FD_37095 | JGI IMG/M metagenome (IMG submission 37095)
CCCGGCCGTCGTGACGTCGGAGAGGAGGATCGCCATGACCAGGGCCGCCGCCGTCCCGAACACGAGACGTCTCGAGCGCATGGTGCGACTCCTTTACACGCCGGCCAGTTCGCTCACTCGGGGGTGAGCCTCGCGATCACGTGGGTCCTTTCTCGAGAAACGCAAACGCCCCGCCAGCATGACCTGCGCGGGGCGTTCTCACATCCACCACCTCCCCCGAACGACACGATGGGGGTTCGACTCAGTATGGGGACCTTAGGTGCGCTCCTCGCAGGTTGTCAACAGGAATGTTGTTTGGCGGAGACTAAGACCGCGTTCTCGATGTCGACGGCTTCGCCGGAACGGGACGCTCGCACCGCAGGAACTGTCCTCGCCCAGGCTCTGCCGTCAGCTTGTCTTCGTTGACCACGACTTCACCGCGTGAGAGGACGAGCGCCGGCCAGCCGCGCACCCGCATGCCTTCGTAGGGCGTGTAGTCGCAGTTGTGGTGCAGCAGCTCGTTGGTGATCGTCACGTCCCGGTTGCTGTCCCAGATCACGAGGTCGGCGTCCGATCCCACGGCGACCGTGCCCTTCCGCGGATAGAGACCATAGAGCTTCGCCGGATTGGTCGCCGTGAGCGCGACAAAGGTCGCCAGATCGATCCGCCCCTTGTTGACGCCCTCGGAGAAGAGGATCGGCAGCCGCGTCTCGAGCCCCGGCACGCCGTTGGGCACCTTGGTGAACGGCGCCCCGTCACCGTGCCGCTTCTTACCCGTCGGGTCGTCGAAGCGGAACGGCGAGTGATCCGATGAGAACGTGGCGAAGACGCCCGTCGCGAGCCCGGTCCAGACGGCCTCCTGACTCGCCGCGTCGCGCGGGGGCGGGCTGCAGATGAACTTCGCGCCCTCGAAGCCGGGCGCGTCGAGGTGCTCGGCCGTGAGCACGAGATACTGCGGGCAGGTCTCGGCGAAGATGCGGAGGCCGCGTCCCTGCGCCCAGCGGATCTGCTCGACCGCCTCCGCGCCCGAGACGTGCACGAGCAGGATCGGGACGTCGACGATCTCCGACATCGTGATCGCGCGATGCGTACCCTCGCGCTCGACGGCGAGCGGCCGCGATGCCGCATGATAGTAGGGCGCGGTGCGGCCGGCCTTCTCCAGCTCCTCGGTGAGCCACGTGATGCACTCGGCGTTCTCCGCGTGCACCATCACCATGGCGCCCTCGCGGCGCGCGACGGCGAGGACGGCGATGATCTGGCGGTCGTTCAACCGCAGCGTCTCGTACGTCATGTAGATCTTGAACGACGTGTAACCTTCGCCGATCAGCGCCGGCAGCTCGTCGCGGAGCACGGACTCGGTGGGATCCGAGACGATCAGGTGAAAGGCGTAGTCGATGACGGGCTTGTCCTTCGCCCGTCGATGGTAGTCGTCCACCGCGGCCCGCACGCTCTGTCCCTGCAGCTGACACGCGAACGGCACCACGGTCGTCGTCCCCCCGTGCGCGGCCGAGATGCAGCCCGACAGGAAGTCATCGGCCAGTGTGACGCCACCGCGCATGGGCTGGTCCAGGTGGCAGTGCGTGTCGATCCCGCCGGGGAGCACATAGCGTCCGGCGGCATCGATGTCATGGCGCGCCGGACCGAGGGAGCGGCCCAGGGCGGTGATGACGCCTCCCGAGATCGCGATGTCGGCCGCGAAGACGTCGGCGGCGGTCCCGACCAAGGCATTGCGGATGACGGTATCGAACACAGCCATGCCTCGCTCCTTTCGATCTCGGCCGCTACATCGACGCCAGCCGCCGCAAGCCCACCAGACGGTCGCCGATCAGCAAGACGACGACCGTCAGCGCGATCAGCAGCGTGGAGATGGCCGCCAGCGTCGGATCGGGCGACTCGCCGAGATAGTGCAGCATCTGGATGGGCAGTGTCTTCGTCCGCACGTCCGTGAGGAAGATCGACACGGCGTAGTTGTCGAACGACATGATGAACGCGAAGAGTCCGCCGCTGAGGAAGGCGGGGCCGATGTTGGGAACGAGCACCCGCACCAGCGCCCCTGGATAGGAGCAGCCGAGCGTCCGGGCGGCGTCGATCATGGCGAAGTCGAACAGCGCGAGGCTGGCCAGCACCGTGCGCATGATGAACGGCATCGTCACGACGAGATGGGCGAAGAGCAGCGAGAGGTACGCGTCACGCAACCCGAAGTCGCGGAAGAAGCGCGCCAGCGCGATGCCCACCACGAGGCCGGGCAGCATGAGCGGCGACGTGAGGAAGGTCGCGAGCGCCTCCCGCCCCGGGAAGCTGCCGCGAACGATGGCGATCGCCGCCAGCGTGCCCAGGACGAGCGAGGCCGCGGTGGCGAGGGCGGCGATCTCCGCGGACAGCCGCGTCGCCGCCCAGAACCCGTCGAGCTGCATGATGCGCTGATACCAGCGCGGTGAGACGCCGTCGGGCGGGAAATCGAACACCGTCGACGGACTGACCGAGACACCCACGACGACGACGATCGGCGCGAGCAAGAACACGAGCACGACCGCCATCATGATCCAGCTCAGGGCGACGCCCGCACGATCCATGCGCTACCCCCGGTTCCTGAGCGGGCGGGCCAGGAGGCTGCTGGCGACGACCACCGTCACCGCGATCAGCAGCAGCAGCGCGGCCGCCGTGGAGCCCAGCTGCCAGTTGCGCAGGAACAGGAACGCCTTGGCGATGATCATCGACATCGTCATGTACTTCTCACCCGCCAGCAGGGTCGGCGTCACGTAGGCCGCCACCGTCAGCGAGAAGGTCAGCGCTACGCCGGCGACGACGCCGGGCATCGTCAGCGGCAGCGTCACGCGGACGAATCGGCGCAGCGGGTCGGCGCCGAGACACGCCGCGGCGTCGCCGAGGCGCGGATCGATCATGCGCACGGCGGCGAACAGCGGCAACACCATGAACGGCAGGAAGATGTTGACCATGCCGATCAGGAGCCCCGCCTCGGTGAAGATCAGGCGAACCGGCTCGGAGACGAGCCCGGACGCGAGCAGGAGCCGGTTCACCACCCCGTTGCTACGCAGGAGGATCGTCCAGCCGAACGTCTTGACGATCACGCTGACGGTGAGCGGCAACAGCAGCGCCGCGAGCAGCGTGAGCTGCAATCGGGGGCCGCTGCGGGCCAGCGCGAATGCCGCCGGATAGGCGAGCACGAGGCAGATACTCGTGGCCATGACGGCCATCTTGATCGAGTTCCACATGACGTGGACGTGAAACGGATCGCGGAAGAACGCGACGTATCCGGCCAGGGTGAACCCATCCGCGCCCTGGACGCTCGCCAGGAGCAGCATCAGCAGCGGAAGGCCAAACGTCAGCCCCAGGACGAGCGCGGCCGGCACCGCGAGCAGCGGCATCGGATCGATTCGGCTCCGCGACCACGGCGTCCGCTCGAGCGCGGCCCGCGACGCGTCGATGGCCGGCGCGGCGGCTCGGCGCGGCGGCGTCATGGCAACGGGTAGACGAGCGTTCGCGCCACGGGCCAGCGCAGGCGCAGCGTCTCACCGGGCACGAGCCCGGCCTCCGGCGGCTGGCCGACTTCGGCGACGAGACGGTCGCCCGACTGCGCAGCGAAGTGCAGCAGCGTCCGCGAGCCCAGGAAGACGACGTCCGTCAGGACCACGCTCACGTGGTTGGCCTCCGGCGCGCCCGCGGGCGCCAGCTCGACGTACTCCGGCCGCACCGCGACGAGCACGCGCGCGCCGTTCACGCACGTCCCCGGGGCGACGATGGGGCCGACCGCCGTCTCGACGGTCACGCCGCCGCCGTCGACGCCGATGACCCGTCCGGACAGCTTCGTGGCCAGGCCGATGAAGTCCAGCGCGAATGGCGTCGCCGGACGCGCGTAGATGGTGCCGGGGTCGGCGAATTGCTCGATGCGCCCGGCGCTCATCACCGCGACGCGGTCGGACATCACGAGGGCCTCGTCCTGATCGTGCGTCACGAAGATGGCGGTGATGCCCAGCTCGCGCAGGAGATGGCGCAGCTCGATCTCCATCTCCTCGCGTAGCTTCCGGTCGAGCGCGCTGAACGGCTCGTCGAGGAGCAGCAGCGTGGGGCGAGTCGCGAGCGCGCGCGCGACCGCCACGCGCTGCTGCTGGCCGCCCGACAGCGCGGTGACCGCCCGGTCGCCGTACTGATCGAGCCGCACCATGCCGAGGAAGCGCTTCACCGCGGCGACGACGTCGGCCTTCGGCAGCCGCTGCATTTTCGGGCCGAAGGCGACGTTCTCGGCCACGGTGAGATGCGGGAACAGGGCGTAGTTCTGGAAGACGACGCTCACGCTCCGCTTGTGCGCGGGCAGCGCGGTGATGTCCCGGCCGTCGATCACGACCCGGCCGCGATCCGCGCGGAGCAGGCCCGCGACGAGGCGGAGCAGCGTCGTCTTGCCGCATCCCGACGGTCCGAGGAGCGAGACGAATTCGCCCTTGTCGACGTCGAGCGTCAGATCCTCGAGCACGGCCGTCTGCTTGAACCGCTTGCTCAGGCCGGAAATCTGGAGATAGCCGCCGCCCGAGGAGGGACCTGCCGCGTTCGTCACGTGGAGATCTCGCGCTCCCAGCGATCGATCCAGGCCTGGCGGTTCTTGGTGACGTACGCCCAGTCGGGAACGAACAGGTCGCCGCCGGTGTCGAAGCCCGCCGGCAACTTCGCCTGCGGATGCGTCGGGTTCGAGTAGAACGTGCCGGCGAACAGGCTCTGCAGCTCGACGCCGAGGAACTCGTTGATCATCGCGAACGCGAGATCGGGGTGCGGGCCCCCCTTCACTCGCGCGATGCCGGCCGGCATGGCGAACGATCCTTCCTTGGGTCGGCTCAGATCGACGGGCGCGCCCTGGCTCTTACGATAGAGCGTGGGCCGCGAGTCGATCCCCGAGACTAGCCACGCCTCGCCCTGCTCGAGCAGGTTCATCGCCTGCGGCGCGCTGTTGTAGATCATCAACAAGTTCGGCTTCAGCGTCTTGAGCCGTTTGAACCCCGCGTCGATGTTGTAGAGCGCGTCCTTCATGGGCTTGCCCGTCTCGAGATGCGCGGCGGCGAGCAGGGCCCAGAGCCCTTCGGTGCTCTGGAGCGACGGCAGGATCACGCGCCCCTTGTACTTCGGGTCCCACATGTCGGCGTACGACGCGATGCCGCCCGGCACCTTCTGCGTGTTGTAAGCGACGCTCGAGCGGGGCTGCATGTAGTTGGCCCACATGCCGTTCTGCGGAGCGGCCGCGGGCTTGATCTTCGTGACGTTCGGGACCTTGTCGGGCGTGAGCCGCTCGATGAGGTCCTCCTCCTGCGCGATGATCATCACCGGATCGTCCATCAAGACCACCGACATGGTGGACTTGTCCTTGTTCGCCCGCATCTTCTCGAGGTTGGTGAACGACCGCGTGCCCTCGTACAGGATCTTGCAGTTGTGCTTCTGCTCGATGACCGGAAAGATCTTCTCACGCAGCCCCGGCGTGGAGGGGCCGCCCACGAAGATCTCCCGAGTCTGGGCGCGCGCAATCGCGGGCGCAGCCAGGCGGCTCAGTGCGGCCGCCGCCGCCACGGTGCCGAGGAAGCGACGTCGTGACATCGTCCGTGCGGTCGTCATGTGATCCTCCGTGAGCGATGTTAGACGCGCGAGCTCGGCCGATAATACGGCACGCGCACGTCCTCGTCGAGCCAGCCGTCGTAGAAGCGCTTCACCACGGGGAACACCTCGCGCGCAAGCCGGCGGCGCGTCTCTTCCTCCGGCGTGAGGGGCGTGCGGAGGGACGCGGCCAGCTCCTCCAGCACCGCCTGCTTGTCGATCCGCGTGAACCGTCCGTCACGGAGCACGACCTCGCCCGCCACCATGACCAGCGCGACCCCGGACGTCTTCGCGCGGTGGACGACGGCGTCCACCACGGAGGTGTCGGGATCGAGGTAGGGATAGGCGATCTGCGGCCACGACAGCAGGACGACGTCGGCCGCTCGGCCGGGCTGGAGCGTCCCGATGTGGCCGGCGTACGGCGTGGTGGCTGCCCCGTCCTCGGTCGCCATGCGCAAGACCTGGGGCGACGTGGGCACGACGTCGTCCATGCCGGGCACGCGGTGCAGGCGCAGCACGAGGCGCATCTCCTGCAGCATGTCCCGGTCGTCGTTGATGCCGGCCTCGTCGAGACCGATCGCCACTTTCACGCCGCGCGCCGCCCAGTGATTGAGGGGCGCCACACCGCTGCGCAGGCGGAGGTTCGAGCTGGCGTTGTGGCAGATCATCGTGCCCGTCTGCGCGACGAGGTCGAGGTCGTCGTCGGTCAGCCAGACGCCGTGTCCGAGGGTGAGGCTCGGACCCGCGAGACCGCGGTCCACGAGGTGGCGGAAGGCCGTGCCGCCGGTGCGGCGACGCGCATACTCCTTCTGGTACGCGGTCTCGACGAGGTGCATGTGCATGCCCACCTGGTACTTGGCCGACCAGTCGCGCAGGGCCGCGAGCGCCTCGTCCGAGCACCAGTGCAGATTCGCCGGCGCCAGTTGCACGCGGGCGCGCGTGCGCGTGTTGCGGCCGCACTTCTCCCACAGGTCGGTGAAGATGCCGTGGTGGTCGTCGATCGGGATGGCCTGCGCGCGGAGGTACTCGAGGAGCTGCCCGGAGACGGGCGCCGGAAAGCGCGCGGCGAAGGCCTCGTCCGCCTCGTACGCCAGCCGATTCTGGTCGCGCAGCGCGTAGGAATACGACACGCGCATGCCGACATCGTCGTAGGCCTCGAGGATGCGGTCGGCCACCTCGATCACCCGCGCGGCCGGGCCGATGCGCCAGCCGTGCAGGTGCTGCACCGTTGTGATGCCGGACTCCAGCATCTCGAACGCGGAGTAGAGCGTGTCGAGATAGGGATCGACCGCGCGGGCGGTCATCCGGCTCGCGAACCACAACTCGAGCGCGTAGTCCGGGGAGCCGAGCTGGAACGGCGTGAGGCCGACGTGGTGATGGCCGTTGACGAAGCCCGGCACCACGACGTGATCCGGCGACCCGAGCACCTCGTCGGGCCGGTGCCGCGCGACGAGGTCGGCGTAACGTCCGACGTCGACGATGATGCCGTCGCGCTGGAAGACCGCGCCGTCCGCGAGGACCTCGGCCTCGGTGCGGCTCGTGACCTTCGCCACGACGTATTTCCCGCGGATCAGCGACGATGCCATGCCCGACTCCTTCACTTGATGTGCGTGTCGAGCATCTCGACGAGCTCCTGCTCCTCGAACGCCCGCGCGACCTCGGCCCGGAGCCGCTCGACGAAGTGCGCGCGATAGCGCTCGAACTCCGGGCCGATCACGCTGCGCGGCCGCGACATGTCGATCGGCACGCTGTCCAGCACGCGGCCGGGACGCGCCGTGAGCACGACCACGCGATCCGCCAGGTACACGGCCTCGTCGATGTGGTGGGTGACGAAGACGACCGTCTTGCCGGAGCCGCGCCAGATGTCGAGCAGGAACGTCTGCATCTGGTAGCGCGTCTGCACGTCGAGCGCCGCGAACGGCTCGTCCATCAAGAGGATCTCGGCGCCCACGCAGAGCGCGCGCGCGATCGCCACCCGCTGCTGCATGCCGCCCGACAGCTCGTGCGGGTGCTTCGCCGCGAACTCGCGCAGCCCGACCTGGCGCAGGAACTCGTCGGCGCGGCGACGGCGCTCCTTGCGGCTCACACCCTGCAGCTTGAGCCCGAAGGCGACGTTGTCCCGCGCGGAGAGCCACGGATAGAGCGAGGGCTGCTGGAAGATCAGGGAGCGATCGACGTGGGGGCCGGTGATCGGCTGCCCGTGGTGGAGCAGGGCGCCCGCCGTCGCCGATTCCAGGCCGGCCAGCAGCTTGAGCAGCGTGCTCTTGCCGCAGCCGCTCGGCCCGATGACGACCAGGAACTCGCCCGCGCGCACCTCGAGGTCGATGTCGCTCAGCGCTGCGACCTCGCGGTCGGTGCCCTCGTTCCACACCTTGCCCAGGCCCACGCAGGCGAGCGTGCCGTTCATCGGTGCCCCTCAGATCTCGGTCGCCCGGCGCCACCAGAGGACCCGGCGCTGGACCTGCCCGAATGCCGCGTCGAGAAGATAGCCGACCAGGCCGATCATCGCCATGCCGAGAAAGGTCAGGTTCATGTTCATCATCTGCCGGCCGACCATGACGATGGCGCCGAGCCCGGTGTTGACGCCGACCATCTCGGCGGCGAGCACGCCCATCCAGGCGCCGAAGAGGTTCATCCGCACGAGATCGAAGAGCGCCGGGATGGACGCGGGCAACACCACGTAGAACATCACCTGCAGCCGGCGCGCGCCGAGCACGCGCGCCGCGTCGAGGTACACGCGCTCGACGTTGGTCATCGCCTTCACGGTGGCGAGCGTGAGCGTGAAGTAGATGCCGACGAAGACGACGAAGATCGCCGACCAGTCGCCGATGCCGAACGCCACGATGGCGAGCGGGATCCACGCTACCGGCGCGATGGGCGCCAGCAGCGTGACGGTGGGCAGCGTGAGCTTGCGCACGATCCCGAAGTAGAAGGCCAGGCCGCCGGTGCAGACGCCCGCCAAGAAGGCGAGGAAGAGCCCGATGAGCACGCGCTGCAGGCTGGCGGCGATCGCGGTGAGCGCGACGAAGTTCGCGCCGGTGCGCTCCACGCCGACGGCCGGCATCAGGAACTGCGCCTGGTTGCGGATCTCGCCGATGAACTCGTGCGGCGGCGGCAAGATCACCGGGTCGATGAGCTTCAGCGCGGCCGCCGCCTCCCAGACGCCCACCACGATGCCGACGGACAGCACCCACCACACGCCGGCCTGCGCCGTCTCGACGAGCCGCCACCATGCCCCGCGCCGCCGGCGGGTCGGCGGCGCGGAGGCGACGCGCGGCACGGGCGCGGCGCCGGGCTCGGTCGCGACGCGACCGATCACGCGGACTTCACCTTCACCTTCCGGTAGAGGTCGGGATTCTCGGCGATGACCTGCTCGAGAAGACTGAAGTTCACGAAGCCCTGATCGGGGTCCTTGGAGATGTAGTTCAGCTCCTTCATGCTCTGCGCGCGCCCGAACATGAACTCCTTCTTGTTGCGGATGTCCACGCCCGGCGGCTGCGCCTTGGCGGCGGCCAGCAGGCTCGTCATGTCGGTCTTGTAGTACTTGCCGATCGTCGTCTTCGCCGCCTCCTCGAAGTTCGTCTCGATCTCGGCCTCGGCCTCGAAGAACACCCGGATCACGTCCTTGACGACCTTCGGCTCCTTGTCGATCAGCTCCTTGCGCGCGATCAGGACGCAGTCGGGATAGCCGGCCCCGTACATGTCGACGCCGTCGCCGAGGACGTTGCCCTTGGTGGCCATGAGGCCGCGCGTGGCGTACGGCTCGATCGCGCTCATCACGTCGAGCTGGCCGGCGATGAAGGCGTTGGTCAGCTCCACGCTGTTGCCGAGGTACTGCATCTTGATGTCCTTGTACGTCATGCCCTGCTTCTTCAGGTAGTCGTACACGAGGATGTCGAGCGTGTCGGCCTGGAAAGTGCCGACGCGCTTGCCCCGCATGTCGGCGAACGTCTTGATCCCGGGTTGGCCGACCATGATCAGGCCCTGGGTGCCGCTGCCGGAGACGACCGCGAAGGACGGCGAACGCGTGTACGCGGCGATCGCGTTCGTGTAGGGAATCACGCCCATCTCGACCTTGCCCGTGGCGAGCTGGATCGCCTGGTCGCCGGCCCAGCCCGAGAGCACGACGTTGCTCTCGATCGCGTACTTCGCGAAGAGTTTCTTCTCCGCCGCGTAGAAGAGCGGCATGTTGCAGAGGCCGGTGCCGTGCGAGAACTTGATCTCGCGCTTGCCCTGCGCCCACGACGGCAGCGCGCCGCACATCGCACACGCCGCCACGCCGAAGGTCACGCTGCGCCCCAGGAATCCGCGTCGAGTCATCTCGGTCATGACGGCCTCCTTTTTGAGCAACGTCGCCGGCTCCATGCCGGGAGAAGCACCGCGACACGCAAGGGATGTGCCGCGCGGAGGGCGTCGATCGGCTTCGGATAGGCGCGTCGACAAGTGCGCCGCGTGCCTGCACTCTGCGAAATATCGGACCGGGGAAACTACCGCGAACGTGCGCGCGCGGGTGCCTCAACAGTCATCAGTGCGCGGCCGCGTGCACATCGTAGAGGCACGAGGTGGCTGTCGGCCTGCGCTTCAGGCGACCGTGGCGGCGCCCGCGGAGTGGTAATGGTCCACAGCAGCGTCGACACCCGCCCCGACGTGCGCGCGCCATCCCTCGCGACGCAGCACGTGCTCGAGCGCGCTCAGGAGGAGCAGGACGTTCTGGCGGCGCGCGGAGTAACCCATGGTCCCGATGCGCCACACCTTGCCCTGCAGCGGACCGAAGGCGGCACCGATCTCGATGCCGAAGTCATCGAGGAGCGCGCGCCGCACGCGCAGGTCGTCGACGCCGTCGGGAACGAGCACGGGCGTGAGCATCGGCAGGCGGCGCTCGGGCGGCTCCTTGCCGAAGAGGCTCAGCCCGAGCGCGGCGACGCCCGCGCGCAGCGCGTCGCCGTGCAGGCGATGCCGCGCGAAGCGTGCCTGGAGCCCTTCCTGCGCGACCGCGCGCAGCGCCGCGCGCAGGCCATAGACCATCGTCGTCGGCGCGGTGTGGTGGTTGACGCGCGCAGGGCTCCAGTAGCTCGCGAGCTGGCCGAGATCCAGGTAGTTGCTGCGCACTGTGCTCCGGCGGCGGCGGAGCGCGTCTTCGGCGCGCGTGTTGTAGGCGACCGGGGCCAGACCCGAAGGGCAGCTCAGGCACTTCTGAGTCCCGCCCACCGCCACGTCCACGTCCCAGGCGTCGAGCGCCACCTCGGCGCCGCCCAGGGTGACCACGACGTCGGCGACGAGCAGGGCGTCGTGCGCCCGCGCGAGGCGGCCGAGCTCCGCCAGCGGCTGCAAGACGCCCGTGGACGTCTCGCCGTGCACGACGGCGAGCACCTTCGTAGGCGCCTGGCGGAGCGCGGCCTCGATCGCGACCGGATCGAGCGCCTGTCCCCACTCCGCGCGCACCACGCAGACGTCGGCGTCGCAGCGCCGCGCGAGGTCCTCGAGCAAGAGGCCGAAGCGGCCGCACTCGCCGACCACCACGCGGTCCCCGGGCTCCAGCAGGGACACCATCGCCGCCTCGAGTCCCGCGCGCCCGGTGCCGGAGACCGGGAACGTGCGNGCGCTCGCGGTCTGGAACACCAGACGCGAGAGCGCCATCACCTCGTCCATGATCGCGGTGAACTCCGGATCGAACTGCCCGAGCAGCGGCGTCGCCATGGCACGCAGCACCCGGGGATCGGCCATGCTCGGCCCGGGCCCGAGAAGGATGCGCGGCGTGGGAGGCATGCCGGCACGCTATCAGCGGGCGCGTGAGCGCGTCAATGAGAGCGCCGCCCAAATTGACGGCATCCGCCGGCGCGGATGACTACAACTTGGGCTGGCCGCGCCGGCCGGCACGGTTAACCTCGCGTCGATTCGAACGGCTCGGCTGGCATTCCCGATGCTATCCTCCCG
>JGI25382J37095_10000282_pt1 | contig 11493 bp, 9 predicted proteins | sample GraSoi013_1_40cm_3_FD_37095 | JGI IMG/M metagenome (IMG submission 37095)
CTTCCGTCACGTCAACCCGTGGTGCCTGCCGCTCCAAAAGCCGCATCCGCCGATCTGGATCCCCGGCACGGCGAGCCCGGAGACGGCGGTCTGGGCCGGCCGCCGCGGCTACACCTACGTGCCGTTCCTGGTGTCGTTCGACGTCGCCCGCGAGCTGTTCGACTTCTACCGGCAGGGGGCCGCCGAGGCCGGGCGCACGGTGACTCCGGACAACCTCGGCTTCCTGATCTGCGCCGTCGCCGCGGACACCAGAGCCAAGGCTCTCGAGGCCGGCCGCTATTTTGTCTGGCGCATGGGCCCGACGCTGCGCGGGCCCGCCGAGTACTTCTCACCGGTGGGCATGCGCTCCCGGGCCGGGGCGCAATTCGCGCTGAAGACGCGGCCGCGGGCGCTGGCGCAGATGAGCTACGAGGAATTGCTGGCCGGCCACTTCATCATCGCCGGCACTCCCGACGAAGTAACCGACCGCTTCGCCAATCTGCGGCGCGAGTTACGGATCGGCCACCTGCTTCTGGAAGCCCAGGAGTCCCGGATGGACCACCCGACNACCATGCGCTCGATNGAGCTGATGGGGGCGAAGGTGATCCCCNCGCTGGCGACGGTGTAGGCGTCGCCGGAGCTGAATCTCTCCGCCGCTCAACCGCCCGCGCTCAGCGGCCGGGAGGCGAGTAGCGCGAGCCCCCGGTCCGCTGCACTGCGGAGTCCGACGTCTCAAGAGGACGCTCGCGGAGTCACGCCCCGCGTCCCGCGATCCTCGTCGCCGCTGGGGGTTGATCGTGCGACCGCGCCACGTCGGCGTTGGGCCCGCGCTGACCGACGGATCTCCTCAAACGCGACCNNCGCGANTCGCCCCAACTCGACGAGGACCGCCTCGTCCGCTGCGCTGAATTCGCCNTCGTACTGCCTGGCCGTCTCNTGGCTCCCTTACTTCCCGGCCGCTTCCGCTGTGCGGCGAACGGAATTGCGCTTCACCTGCAGGCGACTCGCTCGCCGGCGGCGCCATGCTGAACGTGCAGCCAACGAAGCGCGACACCTGTGGATCGAGCAGCCAGATGCACCGCCCACCGGCATTCAGTCGGCAGCAGGGTCGGCGAGGCTGGCCACATCCTGCGCGTCAGTAAAGGCCAGCGATTCCGAGTTCACNCAGTAGCGGAGCCCGCTNGGGGGCGGGCCATCCTCAAAAACGTGGCCCAGATGAGCGCCGCATCGCGCGCACAAAATCTCGACCCGCACCATCCCATAGCTGCGGTCCTCATGTGTACCGACATTCTCGGCCGCCACCGGCTGGAAGAAGCTCGGCCAGCCGGTGCTGGAGTCGAACTTGGCATCGGACATGAAGAGTGGCAGACCACAGCAGACGCAGCGGTAGACACCCTGTCGTTTGTTGTCGAGCAGCGGGCCACAGAACGGGCGCTCGGTACCCTTGCCGCGCGCGATCTGGAACTGCTCGGGGGTGAGCTGAACCCGCCACTGCGCGTCAGTCTTTTCCACGGGGGCTGTCTCGACCGGTCCAACGAGCTGGCCCTTGCGGTTGAAGACTTTGACTCTCATGTGTTCCACGTGGACTCGAAGATAGCCCGGCCGGCGGCGGCCGCGCAACCGGTGGCGCGCCCGTCTCGCACGAGACGAGCCCGACCAAAACGCACTTGACAGAACCCGGNCGCGGGTAGCAGATGCTGCCACCNNGCCAGAGAGGAGCCGACCGATGAGACCATCCACCGTGCGCTCCGGTGTCCTGTNCCTGGCGGCCCTGCTGCTCCTCGGCAGTGCCGTGCCGGCGTCGGCGGCGCCCGAGGGGACGATGACGTGGGGAGTCCACATCACGCTGGCCTCCCGCTGGCTCGACCCTGCCGAGACCGAGGGGATCATCACGCCGTTCANGCCGATGCCGNCGNNCGCGATGCACGACGCGCTGGTGAAGCCGATGCCGGCGGGNCCCAACACGCCGAGCCTCGCCGAGTCGTGGACCCAATCGAAGGATGGGCTCACCTACGAGTTCNTCCTCCGCAAGGGCGTCAAGTTCCACAACGGGGAGCCGGTGACGGCGGAGGATGTGAAGTTCTCGTTCGAGCGGTACCGGGGCTCGGCGGCGAAGGCACTGAAAGATAGGGTCCGGGAAGTCCAGGTGGTGGACCCGGGCCGCGTGCGCTTCCACCTCAAGGAGCCGTGGCCCGACTTCATGACGTTCTACGGCACCTCGGCCACCGGCGCCGGCTGGATCGTCCCCAAGAGCTATGTCGAGAAGGTGGGCGACGACGGCTTCAAGAAGGCCCCGATCGGCGCCGGACCATACAAGTTCGTGAGCTTCACGCCGGGTGTCGAGCTGGTGATGGAAGCCTTCGAGGGGTACTGGCGCAAGGTCCCGAACGTCAAGCGGCTCGTCTACCGGAGCATGCCCGAGGAGACCACGCGCGCCGCCGCGCTCAAGAAGGGCGAGGTGGATATCTCCTATCTCCTGACCGGGCCTGTGGCCGAAGAGATCCGGCGAACTCCCGGATTCAAACTCGTGGCCCCGGCCCAGTCGCCCGCCGTCTTCTGGCTGGACCTTCCCGAGCAATGGGATCCGAAGTCGCCCTGGCACGACCGGCGCGTGCGCCTGGCCGCCAGCCTCGCCATCGACCGGCAGGCGCTCAACCAGGCCGAGACGCTCGGCTTCTCGAAGCCCACCGGCTCGCTCATCCCCCGCGCCCTCGAGTTCGCACGCGTCATCGAGCCACACGCGTACGACCCCCAGAAGTCCAAGCAGCTCCTGGCNGAGGCCGGCTATCCCAACGGCTTCGACGCCGGCGACTTCTATCCGTGGCCGCCCTACAACTCCATGGGTGAGGCGCTGGCCTCGTATCTCCAGGCCGTCGGCATTCGCACGAAGATCCGAATCATGGAGCGCGCGGCGATGACGACGGCGTGGCGCGAGCGCAAGCTCAAGGGCGTGATCGTCGGCATCACTGGCGCGGGCGGCAACGCGGCCACTCGGCTGGAGGCGTACGTCAGCCGAAACGGCATCTACACCTCCGGTGTCATCCCCGAGGTCGAGGATCTGTTCCAGCGTCAGGTGCGCGAGATGGACGTGAAGAAGCGCGAGGCGCTGCTCCACCAGATCCAGGGCCTCCTTCACGACCGGGTGACGCACATCCCGATCTACGAGCTGGCGTTCATCTGGGGCGTCGGCCCGCGCGTCGAGGAGCCGGGCATTAATCTCATAAAGAGCTTCGCGTACTCCGGACCCTTGGAAGATCTGCGGTTGAAGCGGCCATGACAGGCTGCTGGCGGACGAGGGCGGCGGCGCACCCGACACTCGCTCCACGCGCGGCATCGCCGACTTCGTCGCCGGGTTCCGCTCCGAGCGGATCCCCGACGAGGTACGCCGCCGCGCGCAGCTGGTCGAGCCGGCGCCCCTCCTCGGCCAGCCCAACGCCGAGGTCTACCGCGAGTGGCTCTCCCTCGGCGAAGGGGATCTCTGACGCTGGTGCCTCACGCCGACCCGCGATGGGCGGCCTGGTATCGGGCGTTGTGCAGCACCTGGCCCGGGTAGCTCCCCGTGTGCGCGCCCTTCTCCAGTAACACCTCACCGTTCACCACGGTGTAGTGAATCCCCTCGGCCAGTTCCCGGACGCGCCAGCCGTTGTTCGGGAAGTCATGCACGACGTCTTCCGGCGCCGGCCGCACGATGTCGGCGTCGAAGACGACGAGATCTGCGGCCATCCCCGGCTGCAGGAGCCCGCGATCGTAAATCCCGAAGGCCGAGGCCGAATCGAAGGTGAGGCGGCGGACCGCCAGCTCCAGCGACATGATCCCCTTTTCCCTCACCCAGTAGCCGAGGAGCCGGGTGGGATTGCTCACGTTCGAGTGGAACTGGACGTGGGCGCCCCCGTCGGAAAGCCCCACGACGGCGTAGGGGCTGCCGAGGATCTGCGCCACCGCCTCGGTGTCCATGTTGATCTCGCCGAGGCTGAAGATCGTGTCCAGCTCTTCCTCGACGGCCAGATCGAGGAACGCATCGAGCGGGTCCTTCCCCTGCGCCTTCGCGATCTCCGCGACGTTCTGTCCCTTGAGTCCGCGGTTCTTCGGGAGCTGCGGCTCCTCCACGACCATCAGGTCCCAGCGCTTGGAGAACGTCGAGTCAGGACCGAGAGGCGCTTCGACTTCGGCGCGGAGCTTCGCGCGCGTCGCCGAATCGCGATAGGCCCGCAGCTTCTCGGCATCGGAGGCCTGGAGGATGGGCAGCCACGTGGGCATGCCGCGAAACACCTGACAGTTCTTCATGGTGAACCGGTTCACGATGCTGCCGGGATTGCAGAGCGGCACCGCTCGGATCCCCTGCTGGGCCGTCTCCTCGACGTGCGTCAGGTGCTTGCGCCACTGACCCGGCAGCCGGGCTTGCTCGAGGAGGGTGTTGTACATGATCGGGCGGCCGCAGGCCTGGGCGAGCCGGCTCAGGAGGCGATCCTTCAGCTCGGGATTGGTTCCTCCTCCGCACTGGATGACCCCGGTACCGGACTCGCGGAGGACGTCGGCCAGCGCGAACAGCTCCGACTCCGGAGCACACGCGGCCGGGATCCGCTTTCCCGATGTCGAAGTGGTTCATGTTGCGCGTGATCGAGAGCCCTAGCGCCCCCGCCTCCAGCGCCTCCCCCACCACGCCCCGCATGACCTCGAGTTCCTTGTCAGTGGCCGGGCGCTCCGAGCAGTCCTCGCCCATGGCATAGAGCCGGGCCGCCGAGTGGCCGACGAGCGTTCCCACGTTGACCCCGAGCCGCTGCCCGATCACGTTCATGTACTGGGGGAACGTCTCCCACGTCCACGGCACGCCAGCTTGCAAGACGTCCATCGGAATCGCTTCGACGTAGGACAGCATCCCGGCCAGCTTCTCGCGCTCGTGGGCCTTGACGGGGGCGAGCGTCAGGGAGCAGTTGCCGATGATGACAGTGGTCGCGCCGTGGAAGCACGAGAAGCTGCACAGAGGATCCCAGAGGACCTGGGCGTCGTAGTGACAGTGGTTGTCCACGAACCCCGGCGCCACGACGCGTCCATCGGCCTCGATGACGCGGCGCGCGGGGCCACTCAAGCGTCCCAGCTCCACGATCTTCCCCTGGGCCACCGCCACGTCGCCGTGAAAGGCGGGCCGGCCGGAGCCGTCGANGATGCGGCCATCTTTGATCAGGAGGTCGTACGTCATGCGGTCGCTCCTACGTCTTCTCGAACATCCGCTTGATCTCGGTCTCGGCCCACCGGATCGCCTCCTTGGGCTTCGCGGCGTTCGTGACGACTTTGGCGAACATGTTGGGGATGATGTAGCTGTTCGTGATGAGCTGGATCCGCTCGTCGGGCGGCGCGGGCCAGCCGTACAGGTGCGAGTACTGCGCGATCGTCTTCAGCGGCCCGTACTTCGGATCGACGTTCCAGATCGGGTGGTTCTCCATGTCGCGCCACACCGGATGGTTGTAGTTGTCGCCCGACATGATCCACTCGTGGTACTGCGCGGGCTCGAAGAACCAGCGGAGGAACTCCCTGGCGGGCTCCACGTTCTTGCTGGACTTCCAGATCCCGAGGCTGCGCGGCACGCCCACCGTGTGTCGTCCGGCCGGTCCCGCCGGCGAGGGGTGGAAGCCGNTGAGCTGGGCGACCGGCATCTGCTTCTCCTTGGCGACCACGTAGTGGCTGATCGGGTTGTGGATCCACGAACCAGCCCCCGAGTTCAGCCACTGGTTGTTGGAGGCGTTGTCCCACGAGAGCACCGCGGGATCCATGGCGTCAGTGTAGAGCGCCATGACGTAGTCGATGGCCGCCTCGGTCTCCCGGGAGTTGATGGTGATCGTCTTGCCGTCCTCGGCGACGTCCTTGGCGCCGTGGCACCACAGGATCGAGTAGAGGGTCGTCACGGAGTCGGTCGTCTGGCTGATGGCGAATCCCACGGGATGGCCGAGCTTCTTCAGCTTTCGGCCAGCTCGGAGCAGGTCTTCCCACGTGTCCGGCGCGTTCTCTCCGACTTTCTCGAACAGGTCGATCCGATGGCTTCCCGGAAACGAGATGAACAGGTAGGGGATGCCGAGCCATTGGCTTCTCACGCGGGCATGGTCTTTGGCGAACGAATACCAGTCGCCGTGCTTCCGGGCCAGGTCATGACAGATGTCGGACACGTCCACGAGCCCCGGCGCGAAGAGCCACGGGTAGTGCATCTCCAGGCTGACGATGTCGTGGCCTGATTTCGACATGAGCTCGGCCGACAGCTTGCCCGGCATCTGGACGCTCTGGATGTGGTCGATGCGCACGTTCACGCCGGTCAGCTTCGAGAACCGCTTGCCCAGCTCGGCGAGCTTCGCGTCCGACGTGGGCGCATAGTTCACGGCGGTCAGGATGGCGATCTCCCGGGCGGCCCCGCTCGCCGGCGCCCGTCCCGCCGCGAGGATCCCGGCCAGCCCGGCCAGCGTCCGTCCACCGGTCCGGAGGAACCCGCGTCGGTTCACTCCGGCGTCGCGAACCCCGAGGAGACGTTGTCGCTGCGTGCCGCTCATCGCGCACCTCCTGGCTCCCATCGGGAGCGGACTCTTCGGAGGGAAGTAGCTGTCGGGATGCTAGCCCCACCGGCCGCGGTCGCGCAAGCGGCGGGGCGGTCGTCCCCCCCGAGACGAGCGCGACCACAACGCACTTGACAGAACCCGGCCGCGGGTGGGAGATGCTGCCACAAGCCAGAGAGGAGCCGCCCGATGAACCCACTCGCCGTGCGCCGTGGCCTGTCCCTGGCCTTCCTGGCGCTCCTCGGCAGCGCCGGGCCGGCGGTGGCCGCGCCCGAGGGGACCATGACGTGGGGCCTCCACGTCACGCTGGCGGCCCGCTGGCTCGACCCCGCGGAGACCGAGGCCCTGATCACGCCCTTCATGGTGCTCTACGCCATCCACGACGCGCTGGTGAAGCCGATGCCGGGGAACAACAACACCCCGAGCCTCGCCGAGTCGTGGACCGCGTCGAAGGACGGCCTGACGTACGAGTTCGTGATCCGGCGCGGCGTGAAGTTCCACAACGGGGAGCCCGTAACGGCGGCGGACGTCAAGTTCTCGTTCGAGCGGTACCGGGGAGCGTCGGCGAAGCTGCTCAAGGACCGCGTGCGCGAGGTCCAGATCGTGGATCCGGGCCGCGTGCGGATCCACCTCAATGAGCCGTGGCCGGACTTCATGACCTTCTACGGCACCTCGGCCACCGGCGCCGCCTGGATCGTGCCGAAGAAATACGTGGAGAAGGTGGGTGACGACGGCTTCAAGAAGGCTCCGATCGGCGCCGGGCCGTACCGCGTCGTGAGCTTCACGCCGGGAATCGAGCTGGTCATGGAGGCCTTCGACGGTTACTGGCGCAAAGCCCCGGCCGTCAAGCGGCTCGTCTTCCGGAGCCTGCCCGAGGAAACCACGCGGGCCGCGGCGCTCAAGAAGGGCGAGGTGGACATCTCCTATCTCCTGAGCGGACCTGTCGCCGAGGACATCAAGCGGACGCCGGGGCTGCGGCTCGTCGCCGCCTACCCACCCGGCGTCTTCTGGCTCGACTTCCCCGAGCAGTTCGACCCGAAGTCGCCGTGGCACGACCGGCGCGTGCGCCTGGCGGCCAGCCACGCCCTCGACCGGCAGGCCCTCAACCAGGCCGAGACGCTCGGATTCTCGCGGCCCACCGGGAGCCTCTTGCATCGCAATCTAGAGTTCGCGCGCTTCTTCGAGCCCTCGGCCTACGACCCCGCGAAGGCGCGGCAACTCCTCGCCGAGGCCGGCTATCCCAAAGGCTTCGACGGCGGCGACCTCACCCCGCTCCCTCCGTTCACCACCCTGGGGGAGGCCATCGGCAACTATCTCGGCGCGGTGGGCATCCGCACCCGGACACGCACGATGGAGCGCGCGACGTTCCTCACGGAGTGGCGCGAGAAAAAGCTCAAGGGTGTGATCGTCGGCATCGCCGGCGCGGCGGGCAACGCGGCGACGCGGCTCGAGGCCTACGTCACCAAGAACGGGATCTACGCCGCGGGCGTCATTCCCGAGGTCGAGGACCTTTTCCACCGGCAGGCCCGGGAGACGGACCGGAAGAAGAGAGAGATGTTGCTGCACCAGATCCAGCAGATCATCCACGACCAGGTGACGCACGTCCCCGTCTACGAGCTGGCGTTCCTGTGGGGCGTGGGACCTCGCGTGGAGGAGGCCGGCGTGGACCATATCAAGGGATTCGCGTACTCGGGGCCCTACGAAGATCTCCGGTTGAAGCGGCCGTGAGTCAGGAGGGCTGACATGCGCTACACGAGAATTTCCGCCGACTGCCACGTCGACCTCCCCTGGTTGCCGCCCGATCTCTTCACCTCGAATGCGTCGGCGGCGATGAAGGACCGCATGCCCCACGTCACCGACGGCCCCCAGGGGCCGGTGTGGGTCACCGAGAAGGGCGCCACGCTCGGACTCGTGAACGGCATGGGGTCAGCGGGACGCGAATACGTCCCCGGCCAGATCCACCGCTCCGATCGCATGGCCTCCACCGGGCTCTATGAGGACGGCAAGCGCGGCATCCGCCGTCTCACCGATCCCGAGCTGCGATTGAAAGATCAGGAGCGCGACGGCGTGCAGGCCGAAGTGTTGTACGGGATCCTCGGCACCACCCGGCGTCTCGGCGACGCCGAGGCGGCCGTAGCGGTCATGCGGATCTACAACGAATGGCTCGCCGACTTCTGCGATACCCACCCCGACCGTTACGCGGGACTCGCGTGCATCCCCAACCAGCCGGTGGAGGCGGCGGTGGAGGAGGTCACGCGGGTCGTCAAGCGCGGCGGCGTCCGCGGTCTGGAGGTCGCCAATCAGCACGACATCGTACCGCTCTGGGATCCCCAGTGGGCGCCGCTCTGGGACGTCGCGCACGAGGCGCGACTCCCGCTCCACTTCCACACCGTCGGCGGCCAGCGGCCGGACTTCGAGAAGCTGCCGCCGCGGCTGGGGCTGGTGGCGCGCGCCGTCCACATCACGGGCTTTCAGATGCACATGGCGACGATCCTGACGTCACTGATCTTCGGCGGCGTGCTCGAGCGCTACCCGAACATCAAGGTCGTCATCGGGGAGAGCGGGATCGGCTGGATTCCCTACGTCCTGGAGCGGATGGACGCGGAGTGGGAGGACCAGTTCAAGGACCTCACGCTCACCATGCGACCGAGCGAGTACTGGCGCCGGCAGTGCAAAGCGACGTACCAGACCGACCGCATCGGGATCAAGCTGCTCGACGACCTGGGTCACGACACCATCATGTGGGGCTCGGACTTCCCCCACCCCGACGGCGTGTGGCCCGATTCCGGCGAGTTCATCCAGCGCGAGCTGGGGCACCTGCCCGCCGAAGTGCGCCAGAAGATCGTCTGCGACAACGCCGGCAAGCTCTACGGCTTCATCCGTTGACCGCCGGCATGAAGAAGCCCGTGGTGTTTTACAGCGAAGGCGTGAGGCTCGCCGGCGACGTCTACTACCCCGATGGCCTCCCACCTGGAAAGAAGCGGGCGGGGATCGTGCTCTGCCACGGCTACACCGGCATCAAGGACCTCTACCTTCCCGACAACGCCAGCGCCCTGAGACCTTGTCATCACCGCGCGCGAGGTCGGGCCAGCGGCGTCGGCTTCGCGAGGGTCATGACGCAGGCCACCGCTCGGAGAGCCAGTCGGGGAGCGCCTCACCCGCCCGGGTGACGGCCAGCTCGAAGTTCTGGTCGCCCCGGCCCTCGGGAAAACGCTGGAGGGCGCCGGGCATCTCGTAGTAGATCTCCAGGCGGTTCCCGTCGGGATCCAGGAAGTAGATGCTGCGCTGGTTCACGTGATCCATCGCACGGTCGATCGGCACGCCGCGCTCCAGCAGCGTGCAGTAGGCCTCGCGCAGGGCCTGGTAGCTCGACACCTGGAAGGCGATGTGGGCCACTCCGAGCGGACGGCTCGGCCCTTGGCCAGTCTCCGGGCTGGGGTGCTGGGAGAAGTCCAGGGTGTGGAAGTCCTCGCCCAGGGTCATGAAGAGGTCGCCGTGCTTGGGATCCTGCTCGGCGACGCGGAAGCCGAGGACGTCGCGATAGAAGGCCTTGGACCGCTCCAGGTCCGCGACACGGAGCTGCACGTGGCCGAGCTTCTTCAGCCGGATCATGGGACCTCCTCCTTACGCCTCGGCGGGTCGTGGTCATGCTAGCATGCCGTCCATTCTTAAGGAGTCAGGGGGGGCGCGGCGATGGGAACGTTCCGGCTTTACACGGGGCCCGATGGGCACTCGCAGAGCGAGCCGATCGACCTGGCTCGAGCACCGGAGTGGACGAAGGGGCTGGCGGCCACGCAGATCTCGTTCCGCGTCTGGCCGGTCGGACAGTTCCTCGACTGGCATCCAGCCCCGCGCCGCCAGTTCGTGATCATCCTCTCCGGGCAGCTCGAGATCGGCCTGGGCGACGGCGGGAAGCACGTGTTCGGCCCCGGCGACGCGCGACTGGTTGAGGACACGACGGGCAAGGGGCACACGACCCGTGTGCTCGGGACTCAGCCCTGTGTGACAGCGACGATCCCGCTGGCGCAGCCATGACCAGGATCCTGTTCGCTCCCCGCCAATCCGAGGTGATCCTCGACATCGCGCGGTCGCTGGCGCCGCCCGGCTTCGAGCTGGTGGTCGCCGACCCCGGCACGCCCGAGTTCTACCAGGCGGCCGCCGACGCCGAGTACTACCTCGGTCTGGCCCGGCAGATGGGCGGCGAGTTCTTCCGGGCCGCGCCGAAGCTCCGGCTGGTCCAACTCCTCAGCGCCGGCTACGACCGCGTTGACATGGAGGCGGCCCGGAAGGCGGGCGTGCCCGTGGCCAACAACGGCGGCGCCAATGCGATCGCCGTGGCCGAGCACACGCTGATGCTCATGCTGGCGGTGCTCAAAAAGCTCGTCCGATTCCACAACGACATCGTCGCCGGCAAGTGGCGCGTGGGCAATCCGGCGGATACGCGCGTGCATGAGCTGGCGGGCAAGACCCTGGGGATCGTCGGCCTCGGGAACATCGGCAAGAAGGTGACCCGGCGCGCGGCGGCGTTCGACATGAGGGTCCAGTACTACGACATCGTCCGGCTCACCCAGGCGGAGGAGGACGCCCTCGAGGTCCGCTTCGTCCTCTTCGGCGAGCTTCTGCGCACCTCAGACGTGGTGAGCCTGCACGTGCCGCTCGACGACTCCACGCGGAACATGATGTCCACGCGCGAGTTCGCGCTGATGACGCCGAGCGCGATCCTGATCAACACCTGCCGGGGGGCGGTCGTGGACGAGGCCGCGCTCTACCGGTCGCTGACGGAGGGCCAGATCGCGGCGGCCGGGCTCGACGTGCTGGTCGAGGAGCCCCCGGCGCCGAATCACCCGCTCTTCGCCCTGCCCAACGTCACGCTCACCCCGCATTCCGCGGGGCCGACCTGGGAGAACTGGACGGCGAGGTTCCGGAACGGCTTCGACAACATCCAGCGCGTGGCCGCCGGCGGCCGGCCACGGTGGGT
>JGI25382J37095_10000283_pt1 | contig 11474 bp, 10 predicted proteins | sample GraSoi013_1_40cm_3_FD_37095 | JGI IMG/M metagenome (IMG submission 37095)
GCACCAGCTCGCGCGGCGTCAGCGTTCCGTCGGAGGCGGTCGTGTGCGTGTGGAGATCGACGCGCCCGGTCGTCATGTCGTGAGGTAGGTCAGGATGGTCCTCACCGCCACTCCGGTGCCGCCTTTGGGAGCCAGGGCCAGGTCCTTTTCGCTGAAGGCCGGGCCCGCGATGTCCAGGTGCGCCCACGGCGTCGATCCCGCGAACTCCTTGAGGAAGAGCCCGGCGGTGATCGCGCCGCCCCCCCGCGGACCGACGTTGTTGAGATCGGCCACCTCGCTCTTGAGGTGCTCGCGATACTCGTCGATGAGCGGTAGCTGCCACACGCGCTCACCCGCCTGCGCGGCGGCCGCCAGCAGGCGATCGGCGAGGTCCTGGTCGCTGGCGAAGAGCCCGGAGCAGAGCGGCCCCAGCGCCACCACGCAGGCGCCCGTGAGCGTGGCCAGGTCGATGATCTCCTCGGGCTTGACGCGGGTGTTCGCGTAGCACAGCGCGTCGGCGAGGGTCAGGCGTCCCTCCGCGTCCGTGTTGCCCACCTCGATGGTCGTGCCGTTCATCGCGCGCAGGACGTCGCCGGGCCGGATCGCCGAGCCCGACGGCATGTTCTCGGTGGCGGCGATGATCCCGTGCACCTCGACGGGCGCCTGGAGCTGCGGGAGGGCCCGCATGATCCCCAGCACCGCGGCGGCGCCCGACATGTCGTCTTTCATCCGCAGCATGCTCTCGGCCGTCTTGAGGTCGAGCCCGCCGGCGTCGAAGGTGATGCCCTTGCCGATGACGGCGACGCGCTTGCGGGTCCGGCCGGCCGGCGTGTAGGCGAGGTGGATGAACTTCGGAGGCTGCTGGCTACCGGCGGCGACGCCGAGGAAGGCGCCCATGCCCATCTTCTGACACTCGGCACGCTCGTAGACGCGAAGCCGGAGCCGCCCCTCCTTGGCGACCTCGGCGGCGACCCGGGCCAGCTCGGCCGGATGCGCCTCGTTGGCGGGCGCGTTGACCAGATCGCGCGCGAACCATGTCGCCCGCGCGAAGACCTCCCCGCTACGCGCGCCCTCGGCGACGTCGCGCGCAACGCGGCTATCCGGTGCCAGGACGCGCAGCTCCTCGACGGCCTTGTCGGTTTTCTCGCGCTTGTAGCGGTCGAAGGTGTAGGTGCCGAGGATCGCCCCCTCGACGACGGAGTGCGCCCGCTGGCGGGCCGGCAGCCGCTCTCCCAGCAGGTCCACCGCGACCGTCCGCGCTCCCAGGTCTCGCGCCCGCCGCAATCCGGACGCCGCCGCCCGGCGCACGATCTCGAGCGTCACGTCCTTGCCTTCGCCGAGGCCGACTATTATGACGAGCGGTGCTGGGATCACGCGGGCCGCGCCTGAACGGCCGGCGGTGTGCACGTGGGTCACCTGTCCCACCTTGGCCTGGAACTTCTCGGCGTCGAGCACCGCCTTGAGCTGGCCCTCGGCGCGGCGGTCGAGCGCGGCCAGGCCGGTCGGCAAGGCTTTGGCCTCCGCGTGAAGGCCGACGACCAGCGCGTCGGCCTCGGCCTCCACCAGCGGCCTGGCCAGCACCTGGACCTTCACGCGGATATCGTCACGGCGCCGTTCTCCCCGCGAGGTCGACGGCGCGTAGGATCATGTCGGCGAGCCCTTCGGTCACGTTCAGCTCTTCCATCTGGTCCACCTCCACCCAGCGGCACTCGGCGGCGTCGCTGCCGGCGGTGGCGCGATCGGAGTCGACGAAGGCGAGGTAGTCCACGAGGACGTAATGGTACCGAACGCGGCCGCCGGCGTCGCGCACGATGCGATCCACCACGCCGGCGACGCCGACGACGCGGATCGCGACGCCGCACTCCTCGGCCAGCTCGCGCCGGACCGCGTCGGTCGTGGTCTCGCCCAGCTCGACCAGACCGCCGGGCAGGCTCCACTTCCCCGCCGACGGCTGGCCGCCGCGCCGGACGAGCAGGACGCGCCCCTTGTGGAGCACGACGGCGCCGACGCCGACCCGGGGCTGATCGGGATACTCGCGGCTCACGCGGGGCGGCTCATCGAGCCCGGCTCACGCGGCGCCGGCGAGCCACGCCTCGGCGGCGTACTTGTCCTTGACCAGCGCTTCGACCCGCGCCGTCTCTTCGGGAGTAAGTCCGCCCGGGCGGAGCGTGAGCCCGTGCTCCTCCTCGAACGCAGTCGTCAGCGCCGCGGCGACGTCGTCGAACTTCGGCCGCTGACCCAGCGCCGCTTCCAGCGTCGTCATCGTCGCCAGCGGGTCGCGCGTCGTGGGGAAGACCGCGCGAAGCCGCGGCTCGTCGACGCCCAGGAGGACCGAGCCGTGCTGGAGAAAACATCGCCGCCGCCACCGCTGGGCACTCCCGACGACCTTCTTGCCGCCGATCTCGATCTCGTAGCGGCCCGTGCGCGCGAAGCAGAACGCCGGCGCCGGGCCCTCGGAGTCCGGCACGGCCACGATCTCCGCCGGGGCGCCGAGCGCGCGCAGGCCGCGCAGGAGCGCCACGGCGATCCACCGGTAGGTCTCCAGGAGGTCTGCGGCGACGCCCAGGTCGTCGTTGGAGGCGACGACACTGTAGGTCAGCTCGCGCTCGGGGCCGTCGTGGTAGATCGCGCTGCCACCCGTCGGGCGCCGGACGAGTCCGACACCCAGGCGCTGGCAGGCGGCGACGTCGACGGCGGCGTCGAGCCGCTGGCCGTAGCCGAGGGAGACGGTCGGCGGCTCCCAGGCGAAGAAGCGGACCGTGGGCGGCGACGTTCCCGCCTGGCGGCCCCGCCACAGCGCCTCGTCGATCGCCATGTTGGTGGCGCCGTCGGTGGCCTCGGTGACGAGCAGGCGCCAGGTGGGCATCATGATTGCTCCCAAGGTAGCACTGAACACGCCAGCGCTGGAACCCCACCGGCCCCGGAACAGACCGAATACGGTGGAGTCGATGTCTTGCCGGCGGCAAACGCCCCGGCTATAGTCAGCGCGCCGGGAACGAAAGGGGGCGGCGACCTCGCCGCCTAGCGTGAGCAACTGGTCGAACGGGTCTCGGTCTAATTCGAGTCAGGCGGGCGTGATGGAGCCGATGCCCGCCCCGCCATCTTTTACAGGCTCCCAAAAACATCCGGAGGAGAGCGCTATGAGAAACAGGCTTGCCGCACTGTCCGCGACCCTCGTTCTGGCCTGCCTGGGAGCGCCCGCAGCTTGGGCTCAATCGGGCACCCACATGACGGTCACGCCAGGTGAGCTCAAATGGACGGACGTGCCTTCGTTACCCGCAGGAGCGAAGATTGCCGTGATCGAAGGCCCGCTCAACGAAGCAGTCCCGTTTACCTTTCGCCTGAAATTCCCGCCGAACTACCAGATACCCGCCCACTGGCATCCGGCGATCGAGCATGTCACGGTGATCGCCGGTACGTTCAATCTGGGCACCGGAGAAAAGCTGGACCGATCCAAGACAAAGGCGCTGTCCGCCAGCGGTGTCGCCATCATGCAGCCCAAGACCAATCACTTTGCTTGGACGAAAGTGGAGACCATTGTCCAAGTCCACGGCGTGGGGCCTTGGGGCATTAACTACGTCAATCCGGCCGACGACCCGAGGAAGAAATAGCGCATCCCCGCCTCGTCCCGCATGCTCGATGCACTTGCGGAGGAGGCGCTTCGCGACCGCGCAGCCGACAAGACCACGCCTCCCTGACTCACCGCGCGCCGCTGACTGCAAGCCGTAGACGCTGGCGAGGCTCCCGGACCAGGCCCTACGCCCCCGGCCTCCACCTCAAGTTCGGCTCGCGCGCCGCCCTGGTCTGGTCCAGGCGGCGGACGGGCGTCGTCACCGGCGCGCTGCGGATCACCTCGGGGTTGGTCTCCGCTTCCTTGGCGATCTGGATCATGGCGTCGCAGAAGGCGTCGAGCGTCTCCTTGGACTCCGTCTCGGTAGGCTCGATCATGAGCGCCTCCTCGACGATCAGCGGAAAGTAGGTCGAGGGGGCGTAGAAGCCCAAATCGAGAAGCCGCTTGGCGATGTCCATGGCGGTGACGCCGAGCCTCTTCTGGCGGCGCGCCGAAAGCACGCACTCGTGCATGCAGGGCCCCGGGGCCGCGACATCGAAATGAGACTCCAGGCGCTTCATGATGTAGTTGGCGTTGAGCACCGCGTTCTCGGAGACGGCGCGCAGCCCGTCGGGGCCCATGGTGCGGATGTAGGTGTAGGCGCGCACGTGCATGCCGAAGTTGCCCCAGAACGCCTGGAGCTTGCCGATCGACTTCGGCCGCTTCCAGTCGAGCGCGTAGCGGTCGCCGTCCTTCACGACGACCGGCGCCGGCAGGAAGGGCTCGAGGTGGGCCTTGATGCCCACCGGACCGGCCCCGGGGCCGCCGCCCCCGTGGGGTGTGGTGAAGGTCTTGTGGAGGTTGAAGTGGCACACGTCGAAGCCGAGGTCGCCGGGGCGGGTGATGCCCAGCACGGCGTTGAGGTTGGCGCCGTCCATGTAGACCTGCACGCCCCTGGCGTGGCACATCTCGATGATCTCGACGATGCGCGGCTCGAAGTTGCCGAGCGTGTTGGGCACGGTGATCATGAAGGCGGCCACGTCGGGCCCGAGATGGCGCGCGAGGTCGCCGAGGTCCACCTCGCCGTTGGCGTCGGACTTCACCTCGATGACCTCATAGCCGGCGACGGCCGTCGAGGCCGGGTTGGTACCGTGGGCGGAGTCGGGCACCAGCACCTTCGTGCGCTTCTCGCGGTTGGCTTCGTGATAGGCCTTGATCATGAGCACGCCCGCCAGCTCACCCTGCGCGCCCGCCGCCGGCTGGAGCGACACCGTATCCATTCCTGAGATCTCCGCCAGCATCCCCGCCAGCTCGTGCATCAGCCGCAGCGCCCCCTGGGCCAGCGCGTCCGGCGCCAGCGGATGCAGCCGCCCGAAGCCGGCCAGGCGCGCCATGTCCTCGTTGATCTTCGGGTTGTACTTCATCGTGCAGGAGCCCAGCGGGTAGAAGTGCGTGTCGAGCCCGTAGTTCATCTGGCTGAGGCGCGAGTAGTGGCGGACCACGTCGAGCTCGGAGACCTCGGGCAGCTCGACCGGCTCGCGCCGGAGATACGCCGCCGGCACTTGCGCCCGCGCCGGCTCGACGGGCACGTCCGGCGCGGGCAGCGAGTAGCCGACGCGCCCGGGCGAGGACAGCTCGAAGATCAGCTTGTCGTAGGTCTTCGCGTTGTCGTAGGGCATCAGGCCACCATCCGGGCGAGCGCCTCGGCGAAGGCGTCGATCTCTTCCTTGGTCCGCTTCTCGGTCACGGCGACGACAAGGCAATCGCCCAGGCGGCGGTCGAAGGGCTTGAGCGGCACGCCGGCCAGGATGCGGCCCCGGGCGAGCCTGGCCACCACCCGCTCGGGCGACTTTGGGAGCTTGAGCGTGAACTCCTTGAAGAAGGGCGCGCTGAAGCGGAGCGAGACTCCCGGAACCTGTCCGAGCCGTTCCGCGGCGTAGTGGGCCTTGGCCAGGCTGAGCTCCCCCACCCGGGCCAGCCCGCGCCGGCCGAGGATCGCGAGATAGATCGTGGCCATCAGCGCGCAGAGGGCCACGTTGGTGCAGATGTTCGAGGTGGCCTTGGCGCGGCGGATGTGCTGCTCGCGCGTCTGCAGCGTGAGCACGAAGCCCCGGCGGCCATCGAGGTCGACGGTGGCGCCGACGAGGCGCCCGGGCATGCGACGAACGAACTCCTGCTTCGCCGCGAAGACGCCGAGGTACGGCCCGCCGTACGAGAGCGGCACGCCGAGCCCCTGGCCCTCGCCGACCACGATATCGGCGCCCAGGCGTCCGGGCGCTTCGAGGACTCCGAGATTCACCGGATCGGAGACGACGACCAGGAGGGCTCCTGCCGCATGGGCCGTCTCGGCGGCTGCCGCGATGTCCTCCAGGCATCCGTAGAAGTTCGGCGACTGCACCACCAGTGCCGCCGTCTTCGCCCCCACCAGCTTCCGGAGGGCCGCCCCGTCGAGGACGCCCTCGGGCGCGGGGACGTCGCGCAGGCGCAGCCCCGGTCCCTCGCAGTAGGCGGCGACCACCCGGCGGTAGAGCGGATTCACCCCGGTGCCGAGCACGATCTCGGTGCGCCCGGTCACCGCCTGGGCCATCAAGGCCGCCTCGGCCAGCGACGAGGCGCCGTCGTAGATGGACGCGTTGGCCACGTCCATGCCGGTCAGCTCGGCAAGCATCGTCTGGTACTCGTAGATCGTCCGGAGCGTGCCCTGGCTGGCCTCGGGTTGATAGGGCGTGTAGGCCGTGAAGAACTCGCCGCGCGAGATCAGGTGGTTGATGGGGCTGGGGACGTAGTGGTCGTAGGCGCCGCCGCCCGCGAAGCACGTGTAGGAGTCGGCGTCGGCGTTCTCGGCCGCCAGCGCCCGCAGATGGCGGATCAGATCGGTCTCGGCCAGGGCCGGCGGCAGCCCGAGCGGCCGCGACAGGCGGGCCTTGGCCGGAATCTTGACCAGCAGATCTTCGATCGCCCGGGCGCCGATGACGTCGAGCATCGCGCGCTGGTTCTGCGGCGTGTTAGGCAGATATCGCATCAGTGCCCGCCCTGGGCGAGAAACTCCTCGTACTGCTTGGCGGTCAGCAGCTGGTCCCACTCGGCGGCGTTCGAGGGCTTGATGACGATCATCCAGCCACGGCCATAGGGGTCCTGGTTGACCAGCTCCGGCGTCTTGCCGAGCTCCGCGTTCACCTCGACGACCTTCCCCGACACGGGCGCGTAGAGGTCGGACACGGCCTTCACCGACTCCACCACGCCGAAGGACTGGCGCTGGGCCGCCGGGGCGCCGGCTTTGGGAAGCTCAACGAACACCACGTCGCCGAGCTGCTCCTGGGCGTAGTGGGTGATGCCGACGCGGACGTTGCCGCCCTCCCGCTTCGCCCACTCGTGGTCGCGCGTGTACCTGAGATCCGTCGGAATGTTGGACATCGTCACCTCATTATTATAGAGACCGCCGGCGCCTCGGGCCGCCGCCGGCCGGGGATGTCACGGCGCCCTCTTCACGCGCGGCGGCTGGAACGGCGTCTTGACGACGCGGGCGGGCCGCGCCTGCCCGCGGATGTCGACGCCCAGCTCGGTGCCGACGGCGGCGTGCGCAGTGGCCACGTAGGCGAGCGCGATCGACTTGTCGACCGAGGGCCCGTAGGAGCCCGACGTCACGATCCCGATCGCCTGGCCGTCCTTGAGGACGGTGTAGCCGTGGCGGGCCACGGCGCGATCGGCCATCTCCAGGCCGACCAGCCGGCGGCGCGGCCCCTCGGCCTTCACCCGCTCGATGGCTTTCCGGCCGACGAACTCGCCCTTGGCGAGCTTCACCACCCAGCCCAGCCCCGCCTCGAGGGGGTTGGTGGTCTGGTCGATGTCGTTGCCGTAGAGCGCGTAGCGCATCTCGAGACGCAGGGTGTCGCGCGCGCCGAGCCCGATCGGCCGGGCGCCGTCGTGAGCTCCGGCGTCGAGCAGCGCCTGCCAGAGCCGCGTCGCGTCAGCCGCCGCCACGTACAGCTCGAAACCGTCCTCGCCGGTGTAGCCGGTGCGGGAGATCAGCCCCCGCGCTCCGGCCACGGCGCCGGCCGCAAAGCGGTAATACCCGATCGCGGCGACGCCGCGGTCGGCCAGGCGGCCGACCAGGGCCTCGGCCCGCGGCCCCTGCACGGCGATCAGCGCCGTCTGGGCCGAGACGTTCCGCCACCGCGCGCCCCGGCGCGTGGCGGACTTCTCGGTCACCCAGGCCCAGTCCTTGTCGATGTTGGCGGCGTTGACGGTCATCATGAAGCGCTCGGGGCCCAGCCGGTAGAGCGTGAGGTCGTCGACGACCCCGCCGTCGGGATAGCAGAGCAGCGAGTACTGGACCTGCCCGACCTCGAGCGCGCCGACGTCGTTGGTCGTCGCATCCTGGAGCGCCGCCAGCGCCTCCGGCCCCTCGACCTCGAACTCGCCCATGTGGCTCACGTCGAAGAGGCCGACCGCGGCGCGGACGGCCCGGTGCTCCCCGACGATCGACGTGTACTGCACGGGCATCTCCCACCCGCCGAAGGGCACCATGCGGGCGCCGGCCTCGACGTGGATGTCGTAGAGAGGTGTCCGCCTGAGGAGCGTCTCCATCGGGTCGAAACCCCGATCAGACCGCCGGCAGCCAGTCGCGCAGCGGCTTCACCTGACAGCCGGCCTTCTCGAGCGCCTCGCGCACGGTCCGGACGATGCGATCGGAGCCGGGCGTGTCGCCGTGGCAGCAGATCGTCTGCACCGCGATGTCGATCTCGACGCCGTCGATCGTGCGGACCTTGCCCTCCATCGCCATCTTCACCGCCTGGGCCGCCGCCTGCTGGGGGTCGGTGATGAGCGAGCCGGGGATCTTGCGGGAGACGAGCGTGAGATCCACGTTGTAGGCGCGGTCGGCGAAGCCCTCGGAGGCCACGCGCACGCCCATCTTGCGACACGTCCCATCGTACTTGCCGGCCGCCAGCGCCATCAGGATGAGCCCGCTGCCGCCGGACTCCAGCACCGCCTCACCGGCGGCCGCGGCCAGCCCCTCGTCCTTTTCCATCATGTTGTAGAGGATGCCGTGCGGCTTGACGTGCTGCAAGTCGCCGCCGGCCACCCGGACGAACTCGCGCAGCGCGCCGGTCTGGTAGCAGATGTAGTCCTTGACCTCCCTGGGCGACACGTCCATCACGCGACGGCCGAAGCCCATGAGGTCGGGCAGCCCCGGATGCGAACCGATGGCCACGCGGTGCTTGAGGGCCAGCTCCACGGTCTTGCGCATCACGTGGGGGTCAGCAGCGTGGAAGCCGCAGGCCACGTTGGCCGAGGTGATGAAGGGCATGATCTCGGCGTCGTTGCCCAGCGTCCACCGGCCGTAGCTCTCGCCCATGTCACAGTTGAGGTCGATGAATTTCCGAGTCGCCATGATGGTCACTCCCTCGCCAGTACTCGGGCCAGTGCGTTGATGAAGCGGTCGATATCCTCGTCGGTCATCGCCAGCGAGCAGGCCCCCAGGCCCCGCTGAGTCAGCAGTATGCCCTCGTTCAGGAGCCCGAGGAAGACCCGGGTCGGCGCCTCCGGATCCTTGGGGCGACTCGAGCGATAGTCGGTCAGGGGGGCCGACGTCCAGTGCAGGCAGAAGAGCGAGCCGACGCCGGTCACCTGGCCGCGCCGGCGCGTCGCCATGAGGAGGCGCGTCACGCCGCCGCGCAGGCGCTCGCCCAGCGCGTCCAGACGCGTGTAGGCCTCGGGCGTGAGCGCGTTGAGCGTGGCGGCGCCGGCCGCCATCGTGAGGGGGTTCGCGTTGAACGTGCCGCCGTGGCTGATCCGGGCGCCGCCGCGCCGCGGATCGTACGCCGCCATGATGTCGGCGCGGCCGCCGAAGGCGCCCACGGGCAATCCGCCGCCCACAATCTTGCCGAGCGTCGTGAGATCGGGGCGGATCCCGAAGCGCTCCTGGGCGCCGCCCCAGGCGATCCGGAGCGAGATCACCTCGTCGAAGATCAGAACGATGCCGTGCTGCTCGGTGACGGCGCGGAGCTGCTCGAGAAAGCCGTCGGCGGGCGGCAGGATGCCGCCGATCCCCAGCAGCGGATCGACGAGGACGGCAGCCAGGTTGGCCGCCTCCTTCTCGATGATCTGTGTGCACGCCTCGGCGTCGTTCCATGGCAGCACGACGGTGTGCTTGAGGACGGTGGGCGGCAGCCCGGCCGACCACGCGACCGGCTTGGGGTGGCGCCGACCCCCGGCGGCCCTGGGGTCGGGCGACACGCTCACCATCACCCAGTCGTGGGTGCCGTGATAGGCGCCCTCGAACTTCGCGATCTTCGGCCGTCCGGTGAAGGCGCGGGCCGCGCGCACGGCGTTCATGGTCGCCTCGGTGCCGGAGTTGGTGAAGCGCATCGTCTGGAGCGACGGAATGCGGCGGGTGAGGATCTCCGCCAGCCGGATCTCCTGCTCGGTCGGCCCCGGGAACGACATGCCGAGGGCGGCCGCCTCCTGGGCCGCCTTCACCACGTCGGGCGGCGCGTGACCGAGGATGAGGCTTGTGTAGTTGCCGTTGAAGTCGAGCCGGGCCACGCCGTCGGCGTCCCAGACGTACGCGCCCTGACCGCGCTGGACGTAGAAGGGATAGGGATCGAAGAACGTGGTGGTGCGGCTGTTGCCGCCCGGCATCACCGCCGTCGCCTCCTCGTGGAGCGCCCGCGACCGGCTCGTCTTCGCCAGGTACTCGTTCAGCTCTTTGTCGATGGCCATCACAGGACCTCCTCGAGAGACGCCTGCCACGCTTGGAGCGCGCGATGGGCCTCGGCCAGCGTGAGGGCGCGAAAGCGCAGGTGCTGACCCGGTTTGACCTGCCCGAGGCGACCGATGTCGAACGAGCACACCGTGGCCACCTTCGTGTAGCCCCCGGTGGATTGGCGGTCGACCAGGAGCGCGATGGGCTGGCCGTCGCCGGGCACCTGGATGCTGCCGAGCGCAATGCCGTCGGAGACGATATCGTGCCCGCGCGTGTGCGTGATCCGGGGACCGCGCAGCCGCGCTCCCATCCGGTCGGACTGCGGCAGCATCTCGTACGATCCGGCCAGAAAGGCCTGCAGGCCCTCGGCGGCGAACCGGTCCGTCTGCGGTCCGAGGACGACGCGGATCTCGGGCCCGGCGGCGAGGTCGGGGATCCCCGAGGGCGGCACCCACCGCAGGGGCGGCAGCGCCGCCGGGAAGAGCCGGAGGGCGTCGCCCTTGCGGAGCGCCCGTCCCTCCAGACCGCCGAGCCCGCCCCGCAGGTAGGTCGAGCGAGAGCCCAGGACGACCGGAACGTCGATTCCCCCCGAGAAGGCGACATACGCGCGGACGCCGGCGCGCGCGGGGCCGAGCTTGATCACGTCACCCGTCTCGAGCGCCAGCGTCGTCCAGGCGGGCGCCTCCTGCCCGTTGAGTGTGAGCGGCATGGCGGCGCCGGTGACGGCGATCGCGCACGGCGCCGCGACCTCGCAGCGGGGACCGAGCACGGTGCACTCGAGTCCGGCGGCGCCATCCGGGTTGCCGACCAGCCGGTTCGCGAGGACGAACGCCGCGCGGTCCATCGGACCCGAGGGCGGGATCCCGTAGCGCAGGTAGGCGGAGCGGCCGAGATCCTGGACGGTCGTCTGGGGCCCCGGCTCGAGGATGCGGATCAGAGCGCGGGCTTCGCCCGCGCAACCTTTCCTGGGGGAGGTCTCGGAGGGGGCCGTCGAGGCCCCCTCCGATGAGANTGCGTCGAACTCCGGGCGGTCGATGCGACGGAAGCGAACGCGATCGCCCGGCCGCAGCAGNATCGGGTCAGGCGCGCCCGGATCGTAGAGGCGCAAGGGCGTGCGACCGAGGATCCAGTACCCGCCGGGGCTGTCGACCGAGTAAATGCAGCACTGGATGCCGCCGATGCCGACGCTCCCCGCCGGCACCCGCGTGCGCGGCGTCTCCAGGCGCGGCAGCCGCAGGC
>JGI25382J37095_10000287_pt1 | contig 11426 bp, 13 predicted proteins | sample GraSoi013_1_40cm_3_FD_37095 | JGI IMG/M metagenome (IMG submission 37095)
TCCCCCACGTGGCGAAAGGTCAGGCCTGCTGCTGACCCGCGGACCACACTCAGCGCCCGCCGGATCAGTCGCCGCTGGAGCCCGAGCGGTTCCTGCGCCAGCCGCTCGCCCTGCAAGACCACACGACCAGGGGCGATATCCTTCACCACTGTCTTCCAGCGTTCCAGCTCGAGATCATCCAGGAGAGCGGCTTCCGCCGCAAGGATCTCGGCCGCGCGGGCCAGCCCTTCGACAATCCGGGGATTGAACGTGCGCAAGAGAGGCATGATCTCATGCCGGATCTGATTGCGGCGGTAGACCCGCGTCGCGTTCGAGGCGTCCGTGCGATAGACAATCCCCCGTGGGGCCAGATAGTCCAGGACCTGTGCCCGTGTCACGCCCAGAAGCGGCCGAATGATGCCATCGCCACGTTGCACTGGGATGCCGGCCAGGCCACTCGTTCCCGAACCACGCAACAGCCAGAGTAGGACGGTTTCGGCCTGGTCATCGGCTGTGTGGCCAGTCGCCACGGCGGTCAGGCCGTATTCCCGGCGCACACGTGCAAAAAACGCGTAGCGCGCGTCCCGAGCCTGGCCCTGCACTGTCTGGCCCGGTTGTGGCACCACGTGCACCCGCTCAACATGCACGGGCAGGCTCAACGTCGTCCCCAGCTCTCGAACGTACGCCTCATCCTTCTCCGATTCCTCGCCGCGCAGACCGTAATTGACATGGCCGACATGCAGGTCGAGCCCAGGCAAGACGGCCCGTTGCCGCATCTCGTGCAGGACCATGAGAAGGCAAACGGAATCGGATCCGCCGGAGACGGCCACGAGCACGCGGTCGTCGGGACGGAGCAGCTTCTTCTGCCGAATCGCTGACACGACCTGCCGAAAGACAGGATGAGGAGCGGCGTTGTGCCTGAGCGCCATACGCGCCACCTTCATGACGACGGCCGGGCCGGCACGCCGGCCAGCCCGCGCAGGATGTCACGCGTGCGGGCCACATCGACCGCGATTTGCCGGGCCAGACAGTCCGCTGATTCGAACGTCTGATCGTCCCGCAGCCGCTCGTGAAATAGGATCGTCACGCGACACCCATACAAATCACGTCTGCCGTCCAAGAGATAGGTCTCGATCATCCGCGCCCCGTGGCCGAAGGTCGGCCGCGTGCCAATGTACGTCACCGCGCCCCACGTCTGAGTGTCCACCTTGAGCTGGGCCGCGTAAACCCCGTCCGGCGGGAGCACGCGTCCCTCCGGCGGGAGCAGATTCGCCGTCGGGTACCCCAACTGCCCGCCGCGCCGGTCCCCGTGGATCACGGTTCCCCGTAGCATGTATGGCCGCCCCAGCAGGGTGGCCGCTTCCGTCATCGCCCCGGCCTGCACCAGATCACGGATCCGAGTCGAGCTCACCGGCGCGCCATCCAGCACCACCGGCGAAATGGCATGCACCGTAAAACCAAGNCGNGGNCCCGCTTCCATCAGAGTCTGAATAGTCCCCAGCCGCTCCTTGCCGAACCGGAAGTTCTGACCCACAAACAACTCCCGGGTCCCCAGCCCGTCTCGCAAGACCTGAACCATGAACTCCTCGGGCGTCTGCGCAGCGAACTCCCGAGTAAACGGCAGGCGGACCACGACATCCACGCCCGCTTCTTCGAGAAGGGTCAGCTTCTCCTCAGGATCACTCAGAAACTTGAGCTCGACGCCCGGCGCCAGCACCCGGAGGGGATGCGGCTCGAAGGTCAGCACGACGGCGGTGCCCTGTTGCAACCGCACCCGGTCCCTGGCCAACTTCAACACGGCCTGGTGCCCGACATGCACGCCATCGAAATTGCCGATGGTCACGACCGGAAACCGCAGGCCTACGCAATCCTGGAGGCGTTCCAGCACCCTCATTCGTGCAAGGCCCGGGCGGCCTCCTTGGCAAAATAGGTCAGAATCAGGTCGGCGCCGGCTCGATGGATGGACAGCAAGGTCTCGAGCATGGCCCGTCGTTCCTCCAGCCATCCGAGCTGAGCCGCCGCCTTGATCATGCTGTACTCCCCACTCACCTGAAAGGCCGCAATCGGCCGGTCGAAGGCTTGGCGCGCCGCATGGACGACGTCCAAATACGGCAGCGCCGGCTTGATCATCACGATGTCGGCCCCCTCCTGGATGTCCAACTCAATCTCCCGAAGCGCCTCACGCAGGTTGGCTGGGTCCATCTGATAGGATTGGCGGTCCCCAAACTTCGGGCTGGAGTTCACCGCCTCCCGAAACGGTGCGTACAGGCAAGAGGCAAACTTGGCGGCATACGCGAGGATCGGCACATGGGAGAAGGCCTCGCCGTCCAGCGCCTGCCGGATCGCCCGGACACGGCCATCCATCATATCGGACGGCGCCACCATGTCCGCGCCGGCCCGGGCATGGCTGAGAGCCATCTTCTGCAGACAGGTCAGTGTCTCGTCGTTCATGACCTGGCCGTCTTTCACGATGCCGCAATGGCCGTGGGTCGTATACTCATCAACGCAAACATCGGTGATCACCATCACGTCGGGAACCCGGTCTTTCACCGCGCGGACTGCGCGCGGCACGATGCCATCCGGCGCCCACGCCTCGCTACCGATCTCATCCTTGCGCGCGGGGATGCCGAACAGCAGGAGGGCCGGCACACCCAAGGCGTGGACCTCCCCGGCGTCCTTGATCAGATGATCCACGGACACCCGCCACTGCCCGGGCATGGAGGCGATCGGCTGGCGGACGTCGCGACCCTCGACAACGAAGAAGGGGGCGATCAGGTTGTCCACCGACAACCGCGTCTCCCGCACCATGCGTCGGAGCCCGGCGGTCGCCCGCAGGCGGCGCAATCGGTCTTGGGGATAGGCCATGGGTACGCTCCTATTTGCGCGGCAGGTTGGTCAAGAAAACCACGAGGTCCCGGACGGAGAGCATGCCCACAAGTTTTCCGCTGCGCGAGACACCCAAATGGCGCACGTGGGACTGGGCCATGAGATCGTTCGCGTCCAGGAGCGTCTTGTTCTCGTCGATCATCAGCACCGGCGCCGACATGATCTGCTCGACGGTGGCCTTGACCGGATCAAGCCCGCCGGCCACGCACCGACGGACGATATCCGTGTCGGTCAGGATTCCGATGATCTCGCCCCCCTTCGTGATGAACAGACTCCCGATGTTGTGGTCCCGCAATTGTTCCGCCGCCGTTTTGACTGTCGTGTCCCGATCCACCCTCCGGATTTTCTCCACCGGGACCATCACCGATTTAACCGGCACCATGCTGCGCCCTCCTCTTCAAGCTTGCTGGACCCGGCCCTCGATCAAACGGGCCGGGAGAGTCAATACCTCCCGTGATCTCTTCCTGTTCGATGAAGACTCATACATCACACGACGAATGGACGAAATGGCTGACGATGGCCTCCGCCAACGCCGGGATGGTGTTCTCCTTGGCCCGGATCCCCACCTTGAGCCCGTACGAGTCCGCGGTCTCCGCCGTAATCGGACCGATGCAGGCCACGACCGCATTCGCTGTCAAGGCGGACGCTTCCGCCCAGTCGGCGAACAGTTCGACATAGTTGCGAACCGAGGACGAACTCGTGAACGTGACCACACCGATCTCATGACGGCGGAGTCGCTCCTTCAAGGCCGCCCCATCCGCCTCCGGACGGACTGTGCGGTAGGCGACCGCCACCGTCACGTCGGCTCCGCGGGCCCGCAGTTCCTCCGGCAGGAGATCACGGGCCACCTCGGCGCGCGCAATGAGGATCCGGGCGCCTTTCATGTCTTCCTTTTTGATCGCCTCCAGCACCCCTTCCGCTTGATACTCCTTGGGAACCAAGTCCGCCTTGAATCCCTGTCCTGCCAAAGCCTCGGCTGTCCGCGGTCCGATCGCACAGAACCGTGCGCGCCCCAAGGCACGCGCGTCGTGACCGAGGGCGCGCAGCCGGTCGAAGAAAAACCGCACGCCGTTGACGCTGGTAAAGATCACCCAGTCATACCGCGCGAGGTCGGCGATCGCCCGATCGAGCGGACCCCAATCGGCGGGCGGGACAATCGCAATCGTCGGCATGGTGAGGACGCGGGCGCCATAGCCGGCCAAGAGGTCGGCAAATTCTCCCGCCTGTTCGCGAGGGCGCGTGACGAGCACCGTCGTGCCGAACAGCGGCCGGGACTCGAACCAGTTGAGCTTCTCGCGCAATCGCACGACCTCTCCCACCACGATGACCGTGGGAGGCTCCAGCCTCGCCTCATCCGCTTTCCGCACGATGTCTGCCAGGGTCCCGATCACGGTGCGCTGCTCGGCTCGCGTGCCCCACCGGATCAAGGCTACCGGGGTGGTCGCCGGACGGCCGGACGCGGTCAGGTGCGTGACAATCGCCGGCAAATTTTTCATCCCCATCAAGAAGACGACCGTCCCGCTCGTCGCGGCCAAGCGGTCCCATTCGACCGTCGGCGACGGCTTCAGTGGATCCTCGTGGCCAGTGACCAAGGCAACGCTCGAGGCCAGCGTGCGGTGCGTGACCGGGATGCCTGCATAGGCCGGGGCCGCGACAGCCGAGGTGACGCCCGGCACCACCTCAAAGGGAACGCCGGCCTCGGCGACCGCCTCGGCCTCCTCCCCGCCACGGCCAAACACGAAGGGATCGCCCCCTTTCAGTCGCACCACGATCTTGCCAGCCCGTGCGCGGTCGATCATCAGCCGGTTGATCTCCGCTTGATCGCCATATTCCCCGCGGCCCCGCCGGCCCACGTAGATCCGCTCGGCCTCGGGCCGCACGTGCTCCAGCAGCGCCGGGTTGGCGAGGTAATCGTAGATGACCACCTCGGCCTGCTCCAGGCATTCCTTCCCGCGAAGGGTCAACAACTTCGGGTCCCCCGGCCCGGCGCCCACCAGATAGACTTTGCCGGTCTTCATCAGGCCCTTCCGTAGATCTCCTTGAGGATCTCGTCACCCCCGCGCGCGAGCAACCGTTCCGCCAGCTCGACGCCGAGCCGATGCGCATCGCGCAGGGGGCCTTGGACCGAATCGCGCACCAGGCGACGCCCATCCGCCCCGGCAATGAGCGCGCTCAGCGTCAAGGTGCCGTTCGTGATCGCGGCGTGCGCCGCAATGGGGACCTGACACCCGCCTTCCAATCGTTCGAGGAAGGCCCGCTCGGCTGTCACCGCGATCCGGGTCGGATGGTGATCCAGCCGCGCGACCACCTCCCGCACGAATCCGTCATCCGTGCGGCCTTCGAGCGCCAAGGCGCCCTGCCCGATGGCCGGCAGGCAGACGTCCGGCGAGAGGTATTCGGTCACGCGATCGCTCCAGCCCAACCGCTTGATGCCCGCCGCCGCAAGGATGATCCCGTCGTACTCGCCGGCCTCGAGCTTGCGCAGCCGGGTATCCAGGTTGCCGCGCAAGATCTGGATGGACAGATCGGGGCGGTAGTGCAGGAGTTGCGCCTGGCGTCGCAGGCTGCTGGTCCCGATCCGGGATCCCGGCACGAGCCGCTCGAGGGACACTTTGTTTCGCGTGATGAGGACATCCCGTGGATCTTCCCGTTCCGGAATCGCCAGGATCTCCAGCCCAGCCGGCAGACGCGTCGGGACATCCTTCATGCTGTGCACGGCCAGATCGATCTCGCCGCGCAACAGGGCCTCTTCAATCTCCTTGACGAAGAGTCCCTTGCCTCCGATGCTGGCCAGCGGCGTGTCGAGGATCTTGTCCCCGGCAGTCTTGATCCGCTTGAGCGACACCGCAAGCTCAGGCTCCAGCTCACGCAGGCGTGCATGCACCCACTCGGCCTGCCAGAGAGCCAGCTTGCTCCTGCGGGTGCCGATCACGAGCTCTCGAACCGCCTGCGCCATACCAACGCTAGCCGGACGCGGCACTTCGATCACCTGTGCCGCGATCTTCAATACCACACGTGATCATAAATCCTACCGACCGGGGAGTTTCTCCGGTCGGGCCTCCTGGACCGCCTGGGGCTGCGACGACCCCGTGCCCCCGCTTCTGTAATTGGACGTGAGCAGCAGGAATCCGACCATGGCGACAATCAGAATCATCAGCAAGAGAAGGTCGAACCTGAAGCCTTCCCGGCTCCGATAGTCATACCCGCAGTGGGGGCAATCGGGTAACTGCTCGTGCGCTCCCCCCAAGTACGACGCCTTACAGCGTGGGCAGGTAAAGACGCGAGGACGGGGCGGGTCGCTCATCCGCGCTCCTGGCCGCTCGATTGTGCCTTGGCGATGCTCTCCAGCTCCTTTTCGAGATCGAAGAGGCGTTGCGCGGTTTCCGCAAACAGAGCACCGTTCGAGGAATCGGCTTCGGCCTTGAGCGCAATAAGCGGGCTGTGCAAGAGCTTGTTGGTGATCGCGGTCGCAAGCTCTTCGACCAATTCGCGCTGCCGGGGAGACAACGGCNCCAGCTTGGCCAGGATCCGGTCGATTTCCTCCCGGAGGATGCTGTCGGCCTTGCGGCGCAACGCCACAATGGTCGGCACGACCTCCAGCGACTTCAGCCAGAGCACCACTGGCGGCACTTCCCCCCGGACGATGTCTTCGGCTTTGAGCGCTTCCAGCCGGCGCTGTTCCAGGTTCGTCACGACCTGGCTCTGCAGGTCATCGATGTTGTAGAGGTAGGCGTTGTCCAGCGAACCGACCGCAGGGTCAATGTTGCGGGGATCTGAGATGTCGATCAGGAACATGGGGCGGTTCTTGCGGGACCGCAGCGCCCGGTGGACATCGTCGGGCCCGATCACGTAGGTGTCCGCCGCCGTCGCGCAGAGCACGATGTCCGCGCCCGCCATTTCATGATGGACCTGATTGAAGGGCACGGGCAGCGCGTCGAAACGCTTGGCTAGATCGATCGCGTGTTCGTAGTTCCGGTTCGCGATCATCACGTGGCGCACGCCCGCGCCGATGAGATGGCGGGCCGCTAGTTTGCCCATCTCGCCGATCCCGACGAGGAGGACCGTTTTCTCCGATAGATTCTGGAAGATCTTCTTGGCCAGCTCGACGGCGGCATAACTGACCGACACGGCATGCTCGGCGATACCCGTTTCAGTGCGCACCCGTTTTCCGACGGAGATGGCCTTCTTCATCACTTTGTTCAACACCACCCCCGTAGCCTTGTGGATCAAGGCCACATCGTAGGCTTCCTTGACTTGCCCGAGGATCTGCGGCTCCCCCACTACCATGGAGTCCAGACTGGCCGCGACGCGGAAGAGATGACGGATGGCCTCCGCCCCATCCAGGCAATAGAGGTGGGGCTCCAGCTGCTCCAAGCTGATATCGGCGGCGAGCGTCACCAGATAGTCTCGCGGCGACTCGACGCCATGAGCGGTCTCCTTGACAACGGCGTACAACTCGACCCGATTGCACGTCGAGAGGATGACCCCCTCGTCAATCCCTGGCCACCGCTTCAGCCGCGCCAGCGCTTCCGGCAGACGACTTTCGGACACGGCAAACCGCTCTCGGAGTTCGACCGGCGCCGTTCGATGGTTCAATCCGACCGCGATGATATTCATCGGCTACGCGAAGGGATGCTGCCCTTTCAGAATCACGCCCACCAGCGTGAAGACCACGCCAGCAAATCCTACGACCGTCAAATACGCCGCTTTCTTCGCGCGCCAGCCGACCGTGACACGCCCGAGCAATACGATCAGGTAGAACAGCCACGTCCCCAGCGCCCCGATCTGCTCGGCGTTCCAGTTCAGGAAAGAGCCGCGCGCGAACTCCGCAAACAACGCGCCGGTGATGATCCCCAACGTCAGCAGCGGAAACCCGAAGGAGATCGCTTTGCCGTTCAGCTCGTCCAGGAAATCAAGCGCCGGGAGCTTGCGGTACAGACCGTCGAGGTGCTTCGACTTGAGCATGTGCTCTTGGATCAGATACATCAGGCCCGCGATGAACGCGACCGCAAAGGCGACGGTGCCTAGCAGGGAAAGCGTCACGTGCATCCACACGTTGCGGAAGATCGGCTCCAGCACCCGGATCTCCTTGGGCAAGGCGGCAGCCGAGATGAGGGAGACGAAGGCCATTGGCAGGATGAAGGAGCCCAGAATGTGCACACGATACCGGAGCTCGACGACCAGGAAGAACAGGACCAGGGCCCAGGAAAAAAACGACAGCGCTTCGTGCATCGAGGTCAAGGGGATATGCCCCCCTTCGATCATCCGGGACACCAGGGCCAGGGTATGAAAGACGAAGCCGATCCCGGCCACGACAAAAGAGAGCTTCGAGATGCCCTCCCACCTTCCGGCCAACTGGACTAAAAACAGAGTGGTGCCCAGAAAATAGAAGAGCAGCGTGACTTCGAAGAAGAGAACGTTCATGGCCTCACAAGTCCGCTGAATTTCGAGGGAATTATCTTCAGCCGAGGACTACATTCCTCAGGTGGCATTATAGAGACCGCCAGAGAAGGGAGTCAAGCAAACCAGGCGGCTACAACGGCTAATACGCTCAGCCGCCCGCGCCGGCCGTCACGCCTCCGCAGATGTTCAACGCCTGACCGGTAATGCCGGCGGCTCGCGGAGAAGCAAGGTACACGGCCAGGGCACCGACTTCCGAGGCCTCGATCATGCGCTGAATCGGAATGGCCCTGACCGCTTGGCGTCGAAACTCCTCGGCGCTCACGCCGAGGATAGCCGCGGTCTCGGTGATCCCCTGCCGGGCCATGTCCGTGTCCACCAGGTCGGACAAATTGCGTTGACGGTGATCCCGCGTGACGCCACTTCGAGGGCGAGGGCCTTCGTCAAGCCGATGATGCCGTGCTTGGCGGCGCAATACGCGGCGTAGCCGGGCACGCCAAACCGCCCGAGGACGGACGAGAGATTGATGATCCGTCCGTGCTCTCCGTCCTTCATGACGCGCAAGGCCTGCTTGGAACACAGGTAGGCGCCCGTCAGGTTCGTGTGGATGATCGCGTGCCAGCGAGTGTCGTCTGGGTCGGTCATGGGGGTCCGGCCGGAGGCCCCGGCATTGTTCACCAAGATATCGATCCGGCCGTAACGGCTCACCACCGCGCCAACCGCGCCGTGTACCGACGCCGGATCAGTGACATCCAACTGAAGGGGCAGGACTTCATGACCGGCCGCGCGGGCGGCCTCGCTTCCCTCCTTCACATGAACGGGATTCCGCGACCCGATCGCCACCCGAGCACCTTCGCGTAGGAAAGCCACGGCGATCGCCAAGCCAATCCCCGTCCCGCCTCCGGTGACCAGCGCGACTCGATCCTTCAGGACCATGCCAAGATCCCAGCGTGACCAGGTCGGCATCTTAGCATAACGCCACCCTGGCTGCGCCGCGCCAATTAGGCTAGGATGCGCCCTCAATCATGCCTGGCACCCTTTATATTGTCAGCACCCCGATCGGGAACCTGGAGGACATGACGTTCCGCGCCGTGCGCATTCTCAAGGAAGTGGGCGTCATCGCTGCTGAGGATACTCGTCACACCAAACAGCTCTGCACGCATTTCGGCATCCACACGCCCCTGACCAGCTATCATGACTTCAACAAGGAAGAGAAAACCGCTGTGCTGCTCGAGCGCCTGCAAGCGGGCACCGATGTCGCCCTCGTCTCCGACGCGGGCACGCCGGTCGTGTCCGATCCCGGATTCTTCTTGATCACCCGCGCGATCGAGGCAGGCATCCGAGTGGTGCCGGTTCCNGGCCCCTCGGCCGTCTTGGCCGCCCTTGCGGGGTCCGGCCTCCCCACCGACTCGTTTCGGTTCGAAGGCTTCCTGCCGCGCAAAGAGGGGCCCCGAACGAAGCGGATTTCGCGTTTCCGCGAGGACCCTGCCTCCGTGATCCTGTTCGAGAGCCCCCATCGCATCGACAAACTGCTGGCCTCGCTCCTGGCAGGCCTGGGCAATCGGCGGGCGGTGCTGGCCCGGGAACTGACCAAGCACTACGAAGAATTTCACCGGGGGACCCTGGAGGAGCTGATCGCGCTGGTCCGAAGCCGTCCCCCGAAAGGCGAAATCACCCTTGTGGTCGAAGGGGCCGCGAAGAGGAGACGGTCGGAGCCAGGAGAAGACACCGACCAGGAGCTCGAACGCGAAGAAGATTGAAGACGATCCGGGGCCTGAAAAACAATCAGGCGGTGGTCGAAAGGCCACCGCCTGATATAGAGTACTCACTTATCCGGTGTGTCCGCGCGTCGCCACACCGAATCGCTTGCGTTAATTATTTCTTCTTCTCGCCCTTTTCGTAATCCGTCCCGTACCCGGAATCCGGCGAATAGCAGTTCCAGCACTGCCCACCGACGCCACCCAGAGTCGAGCTGTCCGAGGAGTTAATGCCGCGATCCGTATCCGGCTGATAGCCGGCCTGTGGCACTAACTGGGTCGGGGTGACGGCCGCACGGATGACGCTCAGATCGAGCACGTAGGCATCGCCTTCCGGAATGTCAGCAGCGAAAGCCCCACTTCCGAGCTTCCGATAGTGCCGCTCGGCTTGAACCTCGACGTCGTTGCCCAGATCGATGGCCTTCACGTTTTCCAAGTTGGTCTTGGGACCAAGCCGCAACGTGACCAGCGCCCCTCCGCCGGTCTCGACGTAGATCTTCCCGCCGGGGATATCCTTGCCCCAGAGACGACCGTAGATCGTCTCGGGCTTCGCGAGCAGCTCGCGCATATAAGCATTAGTCACACCGCCGGCTGTTCCGCTGCTCTGGAAACCCTCCTGCAAGACCGACCGTTCTTGGGCCACCGTCTCTCCTACAAGCAACGTGATGGAGAAAAGGGCAACTGCACTGATTGTTAGGGCTCGTATCATACAATTCACCTCCCTCTGGGATAAAAATAATAAGTTCCGACGACGCCTGGACGCCGCCACTTCCGCCTGAGCAGATACCCCTACTCAATCGAAAGGTGGATCGCACTATAGCGCACGCCTCAAAGTCGTGTCAAGGGGTTAAATTGCCGGAAAACGAGAGATTTTAGCGTATTAACTTGAGGTATTGACTATCCGGCACATTTGATCGAAGTGCCGGTCCAGCGAGCTCGGAGTGGTGCCCGGGGGGAGGGTCGAACTCCCATGGTGTCGCCACCGGCGGATTTTGAGTCCGCTGCGTCTGCCATTTCGCCACCCGGGCGCCGACAGGTCGCCACGCCGTTTCTAGCACGAGCCCTCCGAGGCGTCAAGGTAAGTAGGAGCGCCTGCGCGTTTTCTTTTCCATCCAAGGCTATGCTAGAATCGCGCCGGAGGGATCCAGGTATGGCACAGGTTCAATGCGTCCGTTGCGGAAACCAAGGGGAAGCGATCACCGAGCCGCTGTTCTTGGGCAAGCTTGAAACCCAGGTGAAGGCTAATATCTGCGCGCCGTGCTGGGCGGAATGGGTGAAAATGCGTGTGATGGTCATCAATGAATATCACGTGAACCTCGGCGACGAGAGCGGACGCGCCTTGGTCAGGGAACAGATGCTGAACTTCTTGAAACTGCCCAAACCGGAGCAACAGCCGCAATAGGC
>JGI25382J37095_10000289_pt1 | contig 11417 bp, 9 predicted proteins | sample GraSoi013_1_40cm_3_FD_37095 | JGI IMG/M metagenome (IMG submission 37095)
GCCCGAGACCGGCAGGAGCCGCCACTGGACGGCGAAGAGGAGGATCAGCATGATTCCGGTCCAGAACACCGGCATCGACTGACCCAGGAACACCGCCACGGTGGCCACGTGGTCGACCAGGGAGTTCCGGCGGACGGCGCTGTAGATCCCCACCGGCACGGCCACCGCGAGAGCCAAGGCCATGGCCAGCATGGTGAGCGTCAGGGTCGTCGGCATTCGCTCCAGCACCAGGGACAGGGCCGGCGTGCGGTGAAAGAAGGAGTTGCCGAAGTTGCCGGTCGCCACGTTGCCGAAGAATCTCAAGAATTGAATGGCCAGCGGGTCGTCGAGCCCGAGCGCCTGACGGAGGACCACCCGGTCGGCCTCGGGCGCCTCCGGCATCACCAGCGAGACCGGGTCGCCGCTGGCGTGCAAGATGGAGAAGGTGACGAGCGAGACGCCGAGGCAGACCACCAGCAGGCGGATGACCCGGCGCACCAGCAGAGCCGTCACCGCGCTGCCAGCCCTCTCATGCCCGGGACCGACGGGCCCTCTCTATCGCTTCGGCTTGGCGTCGAACAGCCACAACCATTCGTCGCCGCGGGCCTGGTACTCGACCCTCTTCGACACGCCGAGCGTATCGAACTGGTGGAAGAGGAAGATGCTCGGTGCCTCCTCCTTGATCAGCCGCTGGATCTGCGAGTAGGTCCGCTTCCGCACCGCCTGATCGACGGTCGAGCGGGCCTGATCGATGAGCTGGTCGAGCCCTTCGACGCGGACGTACCACTTGCCGACCCAACCGCCCGGCTCGGTGTGGTAGAGCGGGTGCAGGATGGCATCGGCGTCGAACACCGAGTAGTAGCCCCAGCTCCCGTAGTAGCCGTGGGTCGCCTTGCCCTCACCGACGTTGAACTTGTTCCAGGCCGGGCCCGGGTCCCACATCCTGGCGTTGGTCCGGATACCCACCTCGGTCAGCATCTGGGTGATGACCTCGAAGACCGAACGGAACTCCACGAAGTTGCTGTGGAGCGTGATGTCGACGCCGTTCGGGTATCCGGCCTGGGCCAGCAGCTCCTTGGCCTTTTTGGGGTCGTAGGCGTACGGGGTCACCGAGGCGTCGTAGCCGAAGGCGGCCGGGTGGACGACGGTCGGCACCACGCGGCCGAATCCCGCCATCATCTTCTGCACGATCGCCTCGCGGTCGATCGCGTAGTTCGCCGCCTGGCGCACGAGTTTCTTGTTGAACGGCTCCGTCCGCATGTCGAGGTGGACGTAGTGGGTGCGGAGGATGGGGGCCGAGCTGATGGACGTCTGGGGGTGGGCCTTGAGATCGGGCACGAGGTCGGCGGAGACGTTGCGGATGATGTCGACGCCGCCCGTCTTCAGCTCGGCGACCTGGGTGGCCACCTCGGGAATGCCCCGGATGGTCAGGTGCTTGAAGGCCGGCTTGCCGCGCCAGTGCTGGTCGAAGGCCTCCAGGCGGATGTGGTGGCCGCGTTTGTACTCCAGGAGCTTCCAGGGGCCGGTGCCCACGGTGGCCGACTCGCCGAAGGCCTGGTCGCCGACCTTCTCGAGGTGCTGCTTGGGCACGATGGGGAAGAAGACGAGCCGCTCCAGGAGGAGCGGGAAGGGTTTGTCGGTGACGATGTGGATGGTCTCGGGATTGACGATCCGGACCTCCTTGATGGCCCGGACGTTGCCGTACTGGGGCGATCGCTTCTTCTCCTTGCCGGGCTCGGTCACGCGATCGAACGAGTACTTCACGTCCTCGGCGGTCATGGTGTCGCCGTTGTGGAACCGGACGCCTTTGCGCAGCTTGAACTCCCACACCGTGTCGCTGAGCGCCTTCCAGGAGGTGGCCAGCGACGGCTCGTACTCGAGCTTGACGTTCTTGTGCAGCAGCGAATCGAACATGTTGATGTTGACGAGAATTCCGACCCGCTCGAAGTGCATGTGGGGGTCGAGCGTGTCGATGATCGAAATCAGGGCCACCGTGAGAGTGTCCTTGGACTGGGCCGGGGCCGAAACGGAGGTGGCGGCGAGGATCGCCAGGGCCAGGACCATCACGAGGGATCGTTTCATGGCGGCTTCCTCCTCGGGGGGTGCCGCACCGTATACCACGTTCGGTAGGTTCCCTGCCAGCCCTGCGAGTACAATGACGCCATGAGGCGGTTCCGGATCGGGCTCGCCCAGATCAATCTCACCGTGGGGGATTTCCAAGGCAACGTCCGGAAGATCCTGGACGGGGTCGAGCGGGGGCGGCAGCTGGGTTGCGCCCTGGTGGCCTTCCCCGAGCTGGCGATCCCCGGCTACCCGCCGGAAGACCTGGTCTTCAAGCCGGCTTTCATCGAAGCCAACTTGCGGGCGTTGGACGAAGTGACGCGCGCCAGCCACGGCCTCACCGTGGTCGTCGGCTTCATCGACCGGCGCGACGACGTCTTCAACGCCGCCGCCGTCCTTCACGACGGGCGGCTGGCCGGGGTCTATCACAAGCAGTACCTACCCAACTACGGTGTCTTCGACGAGAACCGCTACTTCCAGGCCGGCACCGAGACGCCCGTCTTCACCCTGGGCGACACCACCTTCGCCGTGAACATCTGCGAGGACATCTGGTATCCGGCGGGGCCGGCCACGGCGCAGGCGCTGGCCGGCGCCGAGCTGGTGGTCACCATCAACGGCTCGCCCTACCACGCGGGCAAGGCCCACTTCCGGGAGAAGATGGTCGCCACCCGCGCCGCCGACGACCTGGTGTGCATGGCCTTCCTGAACATCGTGGGCGGCCAGGACGAGCTGGTCTTCGACGGGGCCAGCCTCATCGTGAACGAGCGGGGTGATGTCGTCGCTCGGGGCCGCCAGTTCGAGGAGGATTTCGTCGTCGCCGACCTCGATCTCGACGCCGTCTTCCGCGCGCGCCTGCACGACTCGCGGCGGCGCAAGGAGAAGCTCCGGGCCGGGGGCCAGGTCACGCGGGTGGCGCTCGCCCCCCTGGCCCCGCCCGCGGCGCTTCCGGCGCTGCCGCCGCGGGAGGTGCCGACGCTGGCGCCCGTCGCCGAGATCTTCGAGGCGCTGGTACTGGGCACGCGCGACTACGTGCTGAAGAACGGCTTCAAGCGGGTGGTGATCGGGCTCAGCGGCGGGATCGACTCCTCGCTGGTGGCCGCCATCGCCGTGGAGGCGCTCGGCAAGGAGAACGTCGCCGGCGTGACCATGCCCTCACCGTACTCTTCCGCCGGCACCCGGCGCGACGCCCGCCGGGTAGGCAAGAATCTGGGGATCGAGTTCCTCACCCTGCCGATCAGTGACATCGTCCGCGCCTACACGCGCGCGCTGGCCAGGCCCTTCAAGGGGCTCCGGGAGGACGCGACCGAGGAGAACATCCAGGCGCGCATCCGGGGGACGCTGCTCATGGCGCTCTCGAACAAGTTCGGCTGGCTCGTACTCACCACCGGAAACAAGAGCGAACACGGCGTCGGCTATACGACGCTCTACGGCGACATGGCCGGCGGCTTCGCCGTGATCAAGGACGTGCCGAAGACGCTGGTCTACGAGGTCGCCCGCCACGTCAACGAGCGGGCCAGCCGTAACCTGATCCCCGAGAGCGTCTTCACCCGCCCACCGTCCGCGGAGCTGCGCCCGGACCAGACGGACCAGGACACGCTGCCGCCCTACCCCGTGCTGGACGCCATTCTCGAGGCTTACGTGGAGGAGGACCGGCGGGTCGCCGACATCGTCGCCCTGGGCTTCGACGCGGAGACGGTGGGCAAGGTCGTCCGCATGGTCGACGGCAACGAGTACAAGCGGCGCCAGGGACCCATCGGCGTCAAGATCACCCCGCGGGCCTTCGGGCGTGACTGGCGTCTGCCGATCGTCAACCGCTTCCGCCAAATCTAGGCTCGGAGGGGGGCTTCGCCCCCCTTCCGAAACCTCCCCCCAGGGCTCGGTGGCGCCGGCGAAGCCGGCGCTCGAAGCGCGCGCGAGCTAGGGCGGCACGCCTTCCATCTGGAGCGCGTAGAGGCGTCGGTACACGCCGTCGCGCGCCAGCAGCTCGTCGTGCCGCCCCACCTCGGCGATCCGGCCCTCGTGGATGACGACGATCCGGGTGGCGTTGCGCACCGTCGCCATTCGGTGGGCGATGACGAGCACCGTGCGGCCCCGCATCAGGTCGGCCAGCGCCTGCTGCACCATGAACTCGCTCTCGGCATCGAGATCCGACGTCGCCTCGTCGAGGATCAGGATCGGCGGGTTCTTGAGGAACGCGCGGGCGATCGCCACGCGCTGGCGCTGGCCGCCGGAGAGACGGACGCCGCGCTCGCCCACCACGGTGGCGTAGCCGTCCGGGCAGGCCACGATGAAGTCGTGGGCGTGGGCCTGGCGCGCCGCCCGCACCACGTCCTCGACCGCCGCGTCGGGCCGACCGTAGGCGATGTTGTAGTGGATCGTGTCTTTGAAGAGAAAGGTGTCCTGGGTCACCAGCCCGATCTGGGCGCGAAGCGAGGCCTGGGTGACGTCGCGCAGGTCGTGGCCGTCGATGACGATCCGCCCCGTCGTCACGTCGTGGAAACGCGGCAGCAGGTCCATGAGCGTCGACTTGCCGGCGCCGCTCATGCCGACCAGGGCGAGGACCTCGCCCTTCCGGACCGTGAGCGAGATCTCCTTGAGTACGAGGTCGTCAGAGCCCGGGTAGCGGAAGCCGACGTTCTCGAAGCCGATCTCGCGTCCGAATCCGGTAAGGGTGACGGCGTTCGGCCTGTCGGTGATGGCCGGCGGTTGGTCGATGATCTCGAAGACCCGCTCCACCGAGGAGGTCGTCTGCTGGACGGAGTTCAGGGCGCGGGACAGCCGACGGACCGGGCCATAGAGCATGATCACGGCGGCGGTGAAGGAAAAGAACGTGCCGGGCGTCATGTGGCCCTCGATGACGCGGTAGCCGCCGTACACCAGGGCGGCCACGATGCCCAGGGCTCCGGCGATCTCCATCAGCGGCTCGCTCAGCTCGTCAGTCTGGACGTTCTTGAGCGAGAGATCCAGCAGGCGCCGGTTCAGGCCGTCGAAACGCCCTTGCTCGTGACGCTCGCGGCCGAAGGCCTTGACGATCTTGGTGCCCGCGAAGGCTTCGTGGAGGAGCACGGCCAGCTCGGCGATCCGCTCCTGGGCCCGCTTGTTGATCCGGTAGAGCCGGTGGCCGATGAGCCGCACGACCANGCCGATGAAGGGGAACGCGATGATGGCGGCCATGGTCAGCAGCCACTCCCGGGCGAACATCACCGCCAGCAACGCGACCACGGTAGCCACCTGGCGGACGGCCATCACCAACATGCTCGATGACAGGCGGGCCAGACGCTGGACGTCGTTGAGGATGCGCGACATCAGGTCCGCCGAGTGGAGGCCCGTGAAGAAGGCCAGCGGCATGCTCTGGATGTGTGTGTAGAGGTCGCGGCGCAGGCGGGCCACGACATTCTCCCCCACGGCGGCCATGAGATACGACTGGAGGTAGCGGGCGATCCCCTTTACGATGTACGCGCCCACCAGCCCCAGCGGCACCAGCTTGAGCATCAGCAGGTCGCGCTTGATGAAGATCTCGTCCATGGCCGGCTTGACCAGCCAGGCGATGGCGCCGTCCATCGCGGCCACCACGAGCGCCAGCAGGCCGCCCACCGCGAGCATCGGCACGTGGGGTCGCACGTAGGGCAGGAGGCGGCGATAGGGGCCGAGCACCGACCTCACGCCGGGCACCGGTCGGCCACCAGCTTCCGGTAGAGCGCCTCGGTGGCGTCGAGCTTGGCCCGCGTCGAGAACTTCGCCTCCACCAGCCGCCGTCCCGCCCGCGCCGTCTCTCGCCGGAGCCCGGGGTTCTCGATCATCCGCACCATGGCCGCGGCCAGCGCCGCCGGATTCCGCGGCGGCACCAGGAGCCCCGTCCGCTCGTGGCTCACCAGCTCGGGGATACCCTCGATGTCGGTTCCGATCACCGGCGTCTCGACCGCCAGCGCCTCGCGCAGGCTCCCGGCCAGGCCCACGCCTGCATAGGGGACCTCCACGCAGCAGTCGCTGGCGGCCAGGATCTCCGGAATGTCCTCGCGATACCCCCAGCCGTGGACCCGCCCCTCCAGCCGGCGCTGCCGCGCGCGGTCGAGCAGCGCCTCCGGGCGTCGCGCCCCCACGATGAGCAGGCGCGTCTGGGGGGCGCGGGCCGCCACCTCCGCCATCGCGTCGATCACGTCGTCGTTGCCCTTCCAGCTCCTGACACCGATCTGGGTGAAGAGGAAGTGGTCCGGCCCGAGCCCGAGCGCGCGCCGGATCNCGCTGCCGTCCACNTGAGGGCGGAAGCGGTCGGTGTCCGTGCCCGAGTAGATCACGTGGATCTTCTCGGACGGCACGCCCGAAGCGACGAGCCCGCGCTTGATCGACTGGCAGACGGCGACGATCGCCGTCACCCGCTTCGTCGTGTAGCCGAGGCGGTTGAAGGAGTCGAGCGGGAAGCTCACGCCGCGGTTCAGGACGAGCACGGGGATGCGGACGAAGAGGCCGGCCAGAAGGGCCAGCGTCCGGGCCTTGCCCTTCTGGGCGTGCACCACCTGGACGCGGTGCTTGCGGAGGATCCGCACGAGCTGGCGCACCGAGCGGAGGTCCACCTCCGAGGACATCGGCAGCGGGTAATAGGGGATGCCGGCCTCACGCGTCTGGGTCGCCCAGGACTCGGTCGGGCGCGTGGCCACGATCACCTCGTGGCCGCGCTGCCGGAGGCCCCACGCCAGCTCGCGCAGCTGGATCGCGGCCCCCGTGAAGTAGTCCGCCTTCGGATAGAGCTGGAGGATCCGCAGCGGGGTCACGCGCGCGTCAGCCGCCGAAGAACGCCCGCACCGCCGCCGCCACCCTGTCGATCTCCGCGCCGGTGTGTTGCGNCGACATCGGCAGCGTGAGGATCTCCTGGACCAGGCGCTCGGTGCGGGCCAGCGCGGGCGGGTTGAACCGCTCGACCGCGGGCTGGCGGTGCGTGGGCACCGGATAGTGGATGCCGGTCTGGATGCCCTGGCCCTTGAGGAACGTGGCGAGCTCGTCGCGCCGCTCGGTGCGGACGACGTAGAGGTGGTAGACGTGGCGAGCGTGCTCGCGCTCGGCCGGCATGACCAGCGGCAGCCCGGCCAGCGCCTCGGCGTAGCGCGCGGCGAGGGCGCGGCGGCGGTCGTTCATGGCCTCGAGGCGACCCAGCAGCACGCGAAGCGCCGCCGCTTGCAACTCGCTGAAGCGGAGATTGAATCCGACCTCGGCGTGAACGTCCTTGTTGAGCCGCCCGTGATCGCGGAGGCGCCGGCACCGGGCCGCGGTCTCGTCGTCATCCGTCAGCACGGCGCCGCCGTCCCCCATCGCCGGCAGATTCTTCGACGGGTAGAAGGAAAAGGCGGCGGCGCGGCCGAAGCCGCCGACTTTCCGCCCGTCCCACACCGCGCCCTGGGCCTGGGCGCAGTCCTCCAGGATCCACAGGCCGTGCCGGGCCGCCACGTTCTGCACGGCCGGGAGGTCCACGGGCTGGCCGTAGAGATGCACCGGGACGACGCCGACGGTGCGGGAGGTCACCTTCGCCGCCGCGTCCTTCGGATCCAGCGTGTACCAGTCGTCGACCTCCACGAACACCGGGATAGCGCCGGCAAAGCAGATCGCCTCGATCGTCGGGAAGGCCGTGTGCGACGGGGCCAGGACCTCGTCGCCGGCCTTCACGTCCAGGGCGCGGAGGATCATCCAGAGGGCCGCCGTCGCCGAGCTGGTGAGGACCGCGTGCCTGGTGCCGGTGTGACGGGCCAGCTCGGCCTCGAGCGCCCGGCACTGGGGGCCAAGGATGTACTGGCCCGAATCGATGGCGGCCAGGACGGCGTGCTTGATCTCGTCGTCGACGGGGGGACGCGAAAGCGGAATCATTCCGGAGGGCCTCCTTCCAGCCGCTGGTACTGCCCGCGATAGTACAGGAGCGGGTCGCCGGTGCCGATGGCGGCGCGCTCGACGCGCCCCACGAAGATGGTGTGATCCCCGGCCACGTGGGTGGAGACCGTGACGCACTCGATGTGGGCGAGGGCCGCGTCGATGAGCGGCAGCCCCAGCAGGCTCAGGTGGTGCGGCAGCCCGTCGAACTTGTCCAGGCGCGTCGAGGCGAACCGCCGCGACAGCGCCTCCTGATGCGTCGCCAGCACGTTGACCGCGAAGCGGCCGCTCTCGAGGAGGGCCGGATAGCTCTGCGACTTGTGGTCCACGCACGCGAGCACGAGGGGCGGTTCGAGCGAGAGCGAGGCGAAGGCGCTCACCGTCAGCCCCGTGGGGCGGGCGTCCGCGTCGAGGGTGGTGACGAGGGTGACGCCGGTGGCGAAATGGCCGAGCACGCGGCGGAAATCGTCGGGACCGATCACCGGAATTTCATAACAGGTCGACCCCGGGAATGCAAGATTGGCCGGTATAAACGAGGGCGAACCCTGGCAGGTCCGCCCTCGCTGGGGGGGAGGGCGTTACGATGGCCGTCTCCGGCAGGCCCCGAAGGTCCGGCCGCCGCCAGGATGACGCAAACTGTGTTCCATCCTCGAAAGATCGAAATATCGCGACGTCACGACGCGGAGTCCCCGGGCGTCGTGGGTCGGCGCGCGCCGAAAGTGGGAAGATCCCTTCCCATTGCGCGCCATGGCCGGTGCGGTATAGTGGCGCCTATGGTGAGCGAGCAGGCCGTCCTCGACGCGCTCCGCCGCGTCAGAGACCCCGCCGACCAGAAGGACATCGTCACCCTGGGGATGGTCCAGGATCTCCACGTCCACGACGGTGAGGTGTCGTTCACGCTCGCGTTCACGAACCAGCCACCCCCCGCGAAGGCGACCCTGCACAGCCAGGCCTCAAAGGCCGTCGGGCAGGTGCCGGGCGTGGCCAGGGTCCAGGTGAAGATGGGCGGCGCCCAGGCGACGAGGCCGGCGCCGGCGGCGCCCCCCGGGCGACCGCCCGACCTCATCCCCGAGGTCAAGCACACCATCGCGGTCTCGTCGGGCAAGGGGGGTGTCGGCAAATCCACGGTGGCCGTCAATCTCGCCATCGCCCTGAGGGCGGGGGGGGCAGCCGTGGGCATCATCGACGCCGACGTCTACGGGCCGGACGTCCCCCTCATGCTGGGGTCGCGCGGTCGGCCGGGCATGTTCGAGAACCGCATCATCCCCGTCGAAGCGCACGGGTTGAAGATGATGTCGATCGGTCTGCTGGTGCAGGAGCGCGAGCCTCTCGTCTGGCGCGGGCCGATGATCCACTCCTTCATCCAGCAGATGCTCAAGGACGTGCTGTGGGGCGCGCTCGAGTACCTCGTGTTCGACATGCCCCCGGGCACCGGGGACGCCCAGCTCTCGCTGTCGCAGGTCATCCCGCTCTCGGGGGTGGTGATGGTGACGACGCCACAGGACGTGGCGTTGCTCGACGTGCGCAAGGCGATCGGCATGTTCCAGCGGCTCAACGTGCCGATCCTGGGAGTCGTCGAGAACATGAGCGCGTTCGTCTGTCCCCGCTGCGGCGAGCACACGAGCATCTTCGGCGACGCCGGGGGCCAGCGCCTGGCCGAAGAATACGGGATACCTCTGCTGGCGCGCCTGCCGCTCGATCCGGAGACGCGGATGGGCGGTGATGAGGGCCTCCCCATCACGCTCCGGCGGCCGGACTCCACTCAGGCCGGGGCGTTTCGCGACCTGGCCGCCGCGGTCGTCCGGCGCCTCGCGGAGCTGGCGCCGCTGAAGTCGCTGCCCAAGATCGGCTAGGCCGGGACGGCTCGGCCTCCCCATGTCGGCCTTCGAGTCGGCTCCATCCGCCGGCCCCGCGGCGAGCCTGGTTCTGCCGATCTTTCCGCTGCCCGACGCCACGCTGTTTCCACACACGTTCATGCCGCTCCACNTCTTCGAGGCGCGGTACCGGGCCCTGGTGACCGACGCGCTAGCCCGGGATCGCCGGCTCTGCGTNGTGAGGCTGCTGCCGGGGTACGAGCGCCACTACGACGGCAAGCCGGCGGTGGCCGCCATCGCTGGGGCCGGAGAGATCGTCAAGTGGGAGCGGCTGCCGAGCGGGCGCTACAACATCCTGGTCAAGGGTGCGTGGCGCGTGCGGATCGAGCGCGAGCGGCCGAGCGACACGCTCTACCGGCTGGTCAGCGCGCGGCGCCTCGTCGACGGGCCGCCCCCGGTGGACGCCTCGGCCCTGGTCGGGCGGGTCCGGGTCGCCTGTGGGCGGCTGCTCGACGCGCTGGAGCGGCCGCGGGATCTGCTCGACACGCTGCTGGCGACGGACCAGCCGCCGGCGGTCATCGCCGACCGGGCTGCCGCGGCGTTCGTTCCCGATCCTCGCTTGCGCCAGGAGCTGCTGGAAACCCTGGCGGTTGCGAACCGGCTCGAGCGGTTGTCGGCCGCGCTGGAGACGCTCGTCGATGAGCTGCCCAACGGGCGGGGTGGTGCCGGCTGAGATGCGTCGACCACTGCTGCTCGCCCTCGCGCTGATCGTCCTCCTGGCGGCCGTGGTCGAGGCGCGGCAGTGGGCGTGGCTCGGGGTCAGGATCCGCGATCTCTCCGAGCAGGAGATGGAGGAGATCGCGGCGCGGCACGGCATCCGCGAGGGGTTCGGCGTCCTCATCGTCGAGGTGCTGGAGGGGACTCCGGCGGCGAAGGCGGGCCTGCAGAACGGCGACATCGTCGTCGCCTTCAATGACCGACCGATCACCGAGACACGGCTGCTCCAGCGCCTGATCGCCGTCGCCTCCACCGACGCCGACATGCGACTGACGGTGCTGCGCCGCGAGGGGCGTCGTCAGCTGCCGGTGCGCCTGGCGGTGATGCCTCGGGACATCGTCGGCGACCGCGTGGCCGCCGAGTTCGGCTTCGTCCTCCGCGGCGCCGAGCTCCGGGGAGAAACGGCAGGCGCCGGCCCGCCGTCGGCCCCGCCCGCGGTGGCCGCGGTCCTCCGGGGTGGCCCGGCCGAGCGGGCAGGCCTGCAGGTCGGCGACCTGCTCCTGCAGGTCGGCGATCGCGCAGTCCTGACGCGGGACATTGCGCGCGAAGCCCTGGCCGATGTCGTCCTGGATCAGCCGCTGCGCCTGACGGTCCGCCGCGAGGGCGAGCGCCTGCGGCTGGTCGTTCCGGCTCCCTGACGCTCGCCCGCGACGTCGGGCAGGGGTGGCGGCGCGGCCGTCGGTGCGATCAGCGGGCGCGCGCCTGCGAAGGCAGGGTCATCCCGACGCGCCAGCCGAGAAACGCCACGCCCGCGGCGAGCGCGACCAGCACCACCGAGATCGCCACGCGCGACAGCGCCGAGAGCAGGGCCAGCGTGCCGCTGGAGAGACCGGCGAAGGCCAGGCCGATGACGGGAAGGACCGGGGCGCCGCACCCCACGACGCTGCAGGGCCCCGTCGAGAGCCCCAGCACGCCGACGACCGCACCCGCCAC
>JGI25382J37095_10000293_pt1 | contig 11397 bp, 10 predicted proteins | sample GraSoi013_1_40cm_3_FD_37095 | JGI IMG/M metagenome (IMG submission 37095)
TTTCGAATTCGATGGTTCTCCTAATTTCCGGAACGCTGGAGCTGGCCTAGCCTTGCGTTATCTGACTCCGACGGAGGCAGTAGGTGACCTGGCTGGTCCTCATCGTTTCGCGCATGGAGCCTGCCCGATACACTTACCTCAAGCATGCATTCGCCAACGACGTCATCGACGTGGTCTTCGACCGGCGCGTTGCGGACCGGCGCCGGCACCAGGAGTCAATCGCAGTCGAGAAGCGCCGCNGGGAGCGGCGCCAACGAGACATCACCAGGGATCTCAAGGAGCTCGGCTGGGCGCTCGTGAGGCGNTAGGCGCGAACGATCNTTGGTCAGAAACGNTGGGTTGAAAATGATCGTCCGGCCAGAAACTCACCAGGCTCCCTCCNGGCTCGAATCACAGAAGTCATTGATCTTTCTGGAAATCCCATTCCGGTATCAGATTTGCCCCNGCGTCTTGCCATGGATGGCTCCGCGCCCCGCGATGTCGGGCGTCCGTCTAAGATGGTGCCGTACGCGCCTCAGGTTGCAGAGTGGCTCCGCGAGGATCCCACCCTCTCGGGCGCCAAGATCCTGCAGCGTATCCGGCGCGCCGGCTATCGCGGCGGCAAGAGCGCGCTCTACGAGTTCGTGAGGCGGCTGCGGGTGCCTGGGTCAGGATATCGACGCTGCCCGGGGTGCCGTGCCTTGCTCCGGGACAGCACCGGGACCTGCCCGCACTGTGGACTGAGCTTGCGCTCCACATCGTCTTCTCCGGCCCTGCTCCCGGCCGATGCCCCTGGGGGGAGTCGCGAGGAGAGAGGGGCAATGGCCGGCCCCCATGCGTCCGCCGTACCCGCCGGCGAGCGGTACCTGGTCATCGCCGCCCCAGACCGTCAGGAGCTCTACGAGTACTTCAAGCGGAAGTTGGGCCGCGCCGCTGGCATCGAGGTCGTACGCGAGCGGCGCGCGGCCGACCGGCGCACGCCCGCGACCACGCCGCCGCTCGACCGCCGGCGCCAGAACCGGCGGGCTCGGCCCGGGCTCGACGCCGAGCTGCGGGCCTTCGGCTTCGCGATCGTAATCCGAGACTGATCCCGCTTCAGTTCCCCTTCGGGCCACTCCGAGACGCTGGGACGTCGATAGTGAAGTGCGCTTCGGTTGTCCGGCCCAGGCGGCCGTTGATCGGCAGAATATCTTGCGGGCAGGCGGAGAAGGCGATCACGAGGTCCATCTCCGCGTGAAGCACCGCGTAGCTGCCGGGCGGGGACACCGGTTCGCCCCACGCCAGGCGCCCGTCCGGCGTCCACGGAATGTTCATGAACAGGTTGAGCGACGGCGGCGTCGCCGGGATCGCGAGGCCGAGAGCGGCGAGCGCGGCGTGCAGGTTGTCCTGGCAGTTGTCGTGATGGCCTTCGACGCCCAGCAGGCCGTAGCGCTGCACGTCACAGGGCGCCATCAGCGTGTCGTGAGCGCACCCCGACGTGTCCTCGACCAGCGTCAGGATCGGGCGCCGCCGGTTCGTGACGAACGTGTCGCCGACGGCGGCCGCCAGCTTCATGAACCACGCGCGGCTCGCCTCCATCGACATCCACTCGGTCAGGTCGCGCGCGTTGAACGCCCAGGCGTCGACCACCTGGGTGCCGTGGGTGTTCACGACCCTGATGCGCTGCCCGGCGCCGACGCGCGCCGCCTTGCCCCGGCGGGCGGGGATCGTCACGAGCTCAGGGCTCACCGGCCCTCCCTTTTTTCGGCGTTCGAGCGCCGGCTTTGCCGGCGCAACCCGATTCTGGGGGTGGCTCGGAGGGGGCCATCTAGGCCCCCTTCGAAGTAAACCCGTGCCCCCCGCGGTAGTCCGAGGGCTGCGGCGGGACCCAGCCGGTGCGGAGTTGCGGGCTCGGCTCCCAGATCTCCACGGTGAGGGGGCGGCAGGTCGCGAGGGGATCGCCCGCGTCGGGCCCCCACACCTGCACCGAAAGGTCGCCGTGGGGACACACCGAGATGGCGCAGAGAACGTCGATCTCCGCGAAGAACTCGATGAAGTCCCCCGCCTTCGCCGGGCTCGGCTTGACCCAGTAGCGGCCGTCGGCGGTGAGGCCCGTGACCTGGAAGACGTTGAGCACGTCGTGCACGTCGAGCTCGGTAAGGTGGTACGGAGCGACCGCGCGCACGAGGTTACTGTGGCAGCAGAGGTCGAACTCCTCCCCGTGGTTGAGGAGCTTGTGCACGTAGGGATCGCAGCGGGTGCCGAGCAGGTCGTGGCAGCCACCGCCGTCGGCATCGCGGCCGTACTGGATGCTGTCGCGCGTGATCGTCAGCATCGGCCGGAGGTACGGCAGGCACGACCAGAGCCGGTCGAAGGTCGTGAGATGCGCCCGGTGGAGCTGGCGCGTGCGCGCGGCCCAGAAGCGCTCTCTCGGATTGTCGAGGTTCCAGACGTTGAGGTCCGCCACCTGCGGCCCCTCGGCGGCCACGATGCGGAAGAGCTGTCCGGCCCGCACGGGCCACGCCCGGCCCGAGCGCCTGGGGACGACGAACCGCTCGACGAGCGAGCGCGTGCCGGCCTCGCCCGCGAGGCGCTCGTAGAGCGCGCGGTCGACGTCCAGCGGTGAGCCCGGCTTCGCTTCGTAGATCACGCGCGGTCGTGTCATCGGCCCACCTCACCGCACCACCGTTGACAACGGAGAAGGCTCATAGTCTCATACCGGCCAACCCGGATGAGGGCCAGCATCATAGCGCCGATCAGGGAGGATGAGCCCATGAGACTGTGGCGGATCACGGCCGTCGTCGTCGCGCTTCTCGGTGTCGCCGTCTTCCTCGCCGATGCCGACGCCCAGCAGTGCCCGAAGGGCAAGCTCCGGCTCTACACCTCGTGGCCGATGCAGGGGGCGATGATCCCCGAGGGCACGGGCATGAAGAACGGCGTCGACCTCGCGGTGTCCGAGGTCGGCGGCGTGGTGGCGGGCCACTGTCTCGAGGTCGTCAACCTGGACGACGCCTCGCCGCAGACGGGCAAGTGGGACGGCGCGGTCGAGGCCGAGAACGCGAACAAGGCCGTCGGCGACCCGCTGGCGATCGTCTACATCGGCACCTACAACTCGGGCGCCGCCAAGGTTTCGATCCCCATCACCAACCGCGCCCACATGGCCCAGGTCACGCCGGCCAACACCTACCCCGGACTGACCAAGAAGCGCGGGGCCGCCCCCGGCGAGCCGGAGATCTACCGTCCGGGCGGGTTCGCGAACTACTTCCGCCCGATCCCGGCCGACGACATCCAGGGCGCGGTGGGCGCGAAGTGGGCCAAGCGTCTCGGCGTCAAGAAGGTCTACATCCTCAACGACCAGGAGCTCTACGGCAAAGGGATCGCCGACGTCTTCGAGGCGACCGCCAAGAAGATCGGACTGCCGGTCGTCGCCAACGAGGGCATCGACTGGAAGCAGCCCGACCAGAAGCCGGTGCTGACGAAGGTCCGCGCGTCGGGCGCCGACCTCGTCTATCTGGGCGGCGTCATCGAGACGGGCGCCCAGGTCGTGATCAGACAGATGAAGGAGGTCGGCCTCGTCGCGCCGCGGACCCGCTTCCTGGGACCGGACGGGCTCCTCGAGGAGGAGCTGCTGAAAGGCGCCACGTGCGACGCCGCCCTCAGCACGGACATGCGGATCACGTTCGCCGGCTTGCCGTTCGAGAAGATGCGGGGCGTCGGCGCCAAGACGTACGAAGCGTACAAGGCGAAGTTCGGCAAGGAGCCGACCTCGTACGCGCTCTACGCGGCCGAGGGCACCCGGGTCATCATCGACGCGATCCGCCGGACCGCGCCGCAGCTGGAGCGCGCGAAGGACGTCACCGAGAAGCGCGAGGCCCTGCGCAAAGCGATCGCGTCCACGAAGCACTTCGAGGGCATCAACGGCAAGTGGAGCTTCGACGAGAACGGTGACGTCGACTACGACACGATGTCCGGCTTCAAAGTGGTGAAGGCGGACACGCCGATCGGGTGCAAGTTCCAGTTCGAGACCATCCTCGAGTAGCCCCGCCGGAGCACGCGAAATGCCGAGGAGCGCCACGGCTCCGCCGGGGCGCGACGAGCCTCCCGCCGTGTCGGGCTCGCTGACGCGATCGAGCCCCAGCTCGATCGAGGCGCCGGTGGGGGTTGGGGCGCCCTCGGGCTCGCTGACGCGATCGAGCCCCCAGCTCGATCGAGGCGCCGGTGGGGGGGTATGGGGGGCCATGTCGGGGCCCCCCATCTAAATGTCCTGGTGGGAGGTTCTCGTCCAGCAGACGATCAACGGCCTCACCCGTGGCGCCGTCTTCGCGCTGATCGCCCTCGGCTACACGATGGTGTACGGCATCATCGAGCTGATCAACTTCGCCCACGGCGACGTCTTCATGCTGGGCCTCTTCGTCTCGCTCACCTGGTTCACGCTGCTCGGCGCGACGAAGACGCTGACGGGCTGGCAGCTCGTGACGATCCTCCCGCTCGTCTTTCTCCTCACGATGCTCACGACCGCGGCCCTCAACGTCGCGATCGACCGCGCGGCCTACCGGCCGCTGCGGCGCTCGACCCGGCTCGCGCCGCTCATCACGGCGATCGGCGTGTCGTTCATGCTCGAGAACGTGGCGCTCCTCTGGAAGGGCCCGGCGCCCATCGCCTACCCCGACGTCTTCCCGTCCGTGGACATCCTGCGCGAGTGGTTCGGCGTGGACTCGGCCATCTTCGTCACGACCAAGGACCTGCTCGTGGTGGGGGCGACGATCCCGCTGATGCTGGCCCTCCACTACTTCGTGACCCGCACCACCTGGGGCAAGGCCATGCGCGCGACCGCCCAGGACCGCGAGACCGCCGAGGCCATGGGGATCAACGTCGAGCGGACGATCTTGATGACGTTCTTCATCGGCGGGGCGCTGGCGGGAGCGGCCGGGCTCATCCAGGGCATGTACTACAACATCGGCCAATGGTGGATGGGCTACCAGGCCGGGCTCAGGGCCTTCACCGCGGCCGTGCTCGGCGGCATCGGCAACATGACCGGCGCCGCGCTCGGCGGCCTGTTCATCGGATTCCTGTCGGCGTGGAGCGACCAGTACATCTCCGCGCGGTGGACCAACGCGCTCGTCTTCGCGATCCTCATCCTCGTGCTGGTCTTCCGTCCCCACGGCCTCATGGGNGAGCGAACGCCCGAGAAGGTGTGAGNCGGTGACGGTCAACGCCCGCCGTNCGCTCGGGTGGGCGGCGGTCGTGGCNGCCCTGATCGTGTACCCGTTCGTCGACCGGGTGCTCGGNTTCCAGACCGTCCACGCGGTGTCNGACGGGATGATCTACGTGCTCCTCGCTCTCGGCCTCAACATCGTGGTCGGCTACGCGGGCCTCCTCGACCTCGGCTACGCGGCGTTCTTCGCGATCGGGGCCTACAGCATGGGGCTCCTGAACTCGCCAGTCCTCGGCTCGCCGCTCTACGGGTACCCGTGGAGCTTCTGGGTCTGTATCTGGATCGCGGCCGTGGTCTCGGCGCTCCTCGGCGTCGCGATCGGCGCGCCGACCCTGCGCGTGCGCGGCGACTACCTCGCGATCATCACCCTCGGCTTCGGCGAGATCATCCCCGTGGCGATCCGAAACCTCGGCGATGTCACCATCGAGATCGGGAGCTGGCGGCCGATCGAGCGACTGAACCTCACCGGCGGCGAGAACGGCGTCAATCCCGTCGGCCGCCCGCAGCTGCCCGGAGTCCCGTTCGAGACCGACCCGGTGCCGTGGTACTTTCTGATCCTCGTCATCGGCGCGCTCTCCCTGTGGGCGATGAACCGGCTGCGCGACTCGCGTCTGGGTCGCGCCTGGATGGCCATCCGCGAGGACGAGACCGCCGCCGACTGCACGGGGGTCAACCCGATCTCGACCAAGCTCCTGGCGTTCGCGCTCGGCGCCTCGTTCTCCGGATTCGCCGGATCCGTCTACGCCGCCAAGCTCCAGGCCATCACGCCGGGCGCGTTCGAGTTCCAGGTGTCGATCATGCTCCTCTGCATGGTCGTCCTCGGCGGCGCCGGAAGCCTCAAGGGCGTGATCCTGGGCGGGATGTTGATCACGCTCTTCGACCGGGTCGTGCTCACGCAGACGACGTTCATGGTGCGCGCCCTGGGACGGACCATTGGTGTCCCCGCGCTCGCGACGGCGGACCTCACGCTCTGGCGCTGGTTCTTCTTCGGCCTCGGGCTCGTCCTCGTGATGCTGTTGCGGCCCGAGGGCCTCGCCGGGCGCCGGCTGCGCCCGGCCCCGGTCGCCGACGAGGCCGAGGACATTCTGGACGTNGTGCNGGCGCCCCGCGTCGACGNGGTCCCGGAGTGGTTGCGCGAGCGTGCGCAGGANGGCGTCGCCGCGGCGCCGGCCATCCTCGACGTGCGGAGCGTGACCAAGCGCTTCGGCGGCGTCGTCGCCCTGAACGAGGTGGATCTCGTCGTCCCGCGCGGCGCCATCATCGGGCTCATCGGTCCCAACGGCGCGGGCAAGACGACGTTCTTCAACGTGGTGACGGGGCTCGTCCGGCCCGACGGCGGGCACATCACCTTCAACGGCGCCAGCCTCGTCGGGCTCCGCCCCAACGCCATCGTCGCCCGTGGCATCGCGCGCACCTTCCAGTCGATCCGGCTCTTTCAGAACATGACCGTGCTCGAGAACGCGCTCGTCGGCGAGCACTGCCGCCTCACCGCGACCGTCCCCGGGGCCGTGCTCCGGCCGCCGGCGGTGATCGCAGAGGAGACCCGAGCCCGCGCACGCGCGCGCGAGCTGCTGACGTTCGTCGGCCTCGGCGGCAAGGAGAACGAGCTCGCCCGGAACCTGCCCTACGGCGACCAGCGACGCCTGGAGATCGCCCGCGCGCTCGCGACCGAGCCGCGACTCCTCCTGCTCGACGAGCCGTCAGCCGGCATGAACCCGCGCGAGGCCCAGACGCTCACCGAGCTGATCGGGCTCCTGCGACGGGAGCTCGCGCTGTCGGTGCTCCTGATCGAGCACCACATGGAGGTCGTCATGGGGATCTCCGACCGGATCACCGTGCTCGACTACGGGACGCGCATCGCCGAGGGNACCCCGGCGGCGATCCAGCGCGACTCACGGGTGATCGAGGCGTACCTCGGCACCGGCTACGAGCAGGACCTCGCGGGCTAGGGATGCTCGACCTCGCGGACGTCTCCACGTACTACGGCAACATCCGGGCGCTCCGCGGCATCTCGCTCACCGTCGCNNCCGGTGAGATCGTCACGCTGATCGGGACCAACGGGGCCGGCAAGACGACGACGCTCCGGACGATCCTCGGNACCGTGCGGCCCCACCGCGGCACCGTCAGCTTCAACGGCCACCGCCTCGACACGCTCACGACCAACCGCATCGTGCGCCTGGGGATCGCGCAGTCGCCGGAGGGCCGGCGGATCTTCCCGCGGATGACCGTGCTCGAGAACCTGGAGCTCGGGGCCTTCGTACGACCGGATCGTGAGGCGATCGCGCCGGACCTCGAGCGCGTGTTCACGCTCTTCCCGCGTCTGCGNGAGCGTTCGGCGCAGAAGGGCGGCACGCTCTCGGGCGGCGAGCAGCAGATGCTGGCCATCGGCCGCGCCCTCATGGCCCGACCGGCGCTGCTCCTGCTCGACGAGCCGTCCATGGGGCTCTCGCCCATCCTCGTCGACACGATCTTCCGGATCGTGGAGGACATCAACCGGCAGGGGACGACGATCCTGCTCGTCGAGCAGAACGCGCGGATGGCGCTCCGGGTGGCGCACCGGGGCTACGTCATCCAGACCGGGCGCATCGTNCTCCACGACGCGGCCGCCGCGCTGCTCCGCTCCGACCTCGTGCGCAAGACCTACCTCGGCGAGAAGTAGGCGTCACGGGACCCACCGTGACCGCTCTACCTCGACCCGACGATCCGTGCGGCGCCGGCTCAGCGGCGGACCGTCAGGCCCTCCAGATCGACCTCGGGCATGCGCCCGGTCATGAGGTCGGCGACGATCCGCGCCGTGCCGCACGCCATGGTCCAGCCCATGTGGCCGTGGCCGCAGTTGAAGACGAGGTTTCTGTGACGGCCGAGCCCGAGGATCGGCGGCCCGTCGGGCGTCATGGGCCTGAGACACGCGCGGAACGTCCCCCGCTCATAGTCCGCGGCGTCCGGGAAGAGGTCGCTTGCGAGGCTCCGGATGTTGTTGAAGTCCCGCGGCGTCCAGCCCCAGTCGTAGCCCGCGAACTCCGCGGTGGATGTCAGGCGCAGCCGGTCGCCGAGCCGTGACCAGCCGACCAGCCACCGCTCGTCCACGCCCGGGATCGTCGGCGCGAGCCCNCCCGGCTTGAGGGGGAACGTCGAGGAATAGCCCTTCGCGGGGTAGATCGGCAGGCGCACGCCCGCGGTGCGCGCGACGATCGGCGCGCCGACGCCGAGCGCGAGCACGTAGGTGTCCGCCGTCAGAGCGCCGTCGCTCGTGACGACCGCGTCGATGCGGTCGCCACTCGCGCGGAGCTCCGTGACCCGCGTGTCGAGCCTGATGGTCACGCCGAGCTTCTCGCGGCAGACGCGCGCGACCTGCTCCACGAAGACGTGCGCGTCGCCACTCGAGTCGCCCAGGTCTCGGATCGCCCCCGCGATCTTCCCTCGGACCGGCTCGAAGACGGGGTCGAGCTTGGCCACCTCGCTCGCGCCGAGGATCTCTTGCTTCTGGCCGTGCTCGGCCAGAAGCGCCATCTTCTTCGTCCCGGCCTCGAGCTCGGCCGGGTCGCGGTAGAGGTAGAGCGCGCCCTTCGTGACGGCGTGATAATCGATTCGCTCCGTCCGCACGAGCTCCTGCATCACCGCCTGGCTGTACTGGCACAGGCGCAGCTTGATCAGCGTGTTGCGGCGCGCCCGCTCGGCTGTGCACTCGCGGAGGAAGGCGAGCCCCCACGTGTAGAGCCGGAGGTCGGGCGCGAGCCTCACGCGGATGGCCGTCTCCGCGCCCCGCAGCGACTGCCAGAGCATGCGCGGCGCGCGCGGCGAGGCCCACGCGAAGGAGTGGCCCGGCGCGATGATCCCGGCGTTGCCCGCCGTGGCCTCGAGGCCGAGCCCGTCCTTTTCCTCGACGACCGTGACCTCGTGGCCGGCCTTGGCGAGAAAGTACGCGGTGGTCACGCCGACGACGCCGCCGCCCAGGACGAGGGTCTTCACGGCGCGCTCACGCCCCGAGGAGGTAGCCTGCGCGCACCGGATCCTCGGGATCGAACACGAACTGGCTCATGCCAGTGAGGTAGGCGGTGCCGGTGATCTCCGGAAGGATCGCGCGTCGCCCCTCGACCTCGGTCTCGCCGGCGATCCGGCCCCTGAAGTCGAGTCCGAGCAGCCCTCGGCTGATGAACGTCGACCCGACCCCCATGAGACCCCGATGATGGAAGAGCGCCATCCGCGCGCACGTGCCCGACCCGCACGGAGCCGCGTCGACCTGACCCGGGCCCCACACGAGGGCGTTGGGTGACACGCCCGCCGCGTCCGGCAGCTCGTGGACGAGCACGTTGTCCACGCTGGTCTTCCCGAGCCCCGGCACGTCGACCCGAAGCTGGGCGTTGACCGCCTCGCGAACGGCCGTGCCCCGCTGGGCGATCCGCTTCGCCAGCTCCCGCCGCACGGAGAGACCGAGATGCCTGGCCTCGACGATGGCGAAGACGTTGCCGACGCCGACCGCGATGTCGACCGGAACCTCGCCCGCGCCCTCGACCTCGACGACTCGCCCGGGAAGGGCCACGAACGACGGCGTCCAGCGCAGCGTGACCTCGCTGACGCGATCCTTGTCCCACCGCGCGATCGTCTCGACAACGCCCGTCTCGGTATCGATCAGGATGGGCGTCTCCGGACCCTGNCGCGCCACCATGCCGGTCTCGATGGCCACGGTCGCCGCGCCGATCGTGCCCTCGCCGCACGACACGTAGTAGCCGCCGGGATAGATGAAGAAGAGCCCGAACCTGGCGTCGGGCGTGACGGGCTCGGTCATNACCGCGATCAGGAGGGCGCGGTGCCCGCGAGGCTCGAGGCAGAGGCCGGTGCGGAGATGGTCGAGATGCTCCTGGAACCAGCGGCGCTTCTCACCGATAGTGCTTCCGGGCAGCCGCTCGAGGCCGCTCGTCAGGAGCCGCATACCGATCCCCGCCGTGTGGAAGTCGATCGTCCCGAGCACGCGATCGGAGCGCATAGCCACCTCCCGGGTCCGGACCATGAGACTGCGTGGGGCATCGCCCTGTCAAGCGGTCCAAAAGGCGCCGACGCNGGAACGCGTGTCACCGTGCTAGGGTGATGAGCCGTCAAGGGGGCGATATGCGAAGTAGCGTCGGCGTCGACGTCGGCGGAACCTTCACCGATCTCGTGGCGCGCGAGGGCTCCGGGCGGCTCCGGGCCTGCAAGGTCCCGACGACCCCGGCGAACCTCGCGCGCGGCGTCCTGAACGGTCTGGCGGCGGTGCGCCCCGCCGCCGGGGTACCGGCGTCGGTCGCCCACGGCACCACCGTGGTCACGAACGCGATCGTCGAGCGTCGAGGCGCTCGGGTCGGGCTCGTCACCACCCGGGGATTCCGCGACGTGCTGGAGATCGCGCGGCAGAGCCGGCTCCACCTCTACGATCTCCGGCTGCCTCCGAAGCCCGAGCCCCTGGTCGAGCGGCGGCTCCGGCTGGAGGTCGGCGAGCGCGTGGGCCCCGACGGCGCCGTTCTCCTCCCGCTCGCGCTCGACGAGCTCCCCGCCATCGTCGAGGCGTTCGAACGGGGGCACGTCGAGAGCGTCGCGGTGTGNCTCCTCCACAGCTACGCNAACCCTGCGCACGAGCGGGCGCTCAAGGCCGCGCTCGCCCCGCACTTCGCGCACCTGTCGGTCTCGAGCGAGATCAACGCGGAGTTCCGCGAGTACGAGCGCTCCTCGACCACGGTCCTCAACGCCGCCGTGATGCCGCTGGCCAGCCGCTACCTCGACGAGCTGGTCACGGCGCTCGGCCGGGAGGCTCGGGGCGCCGTGCTCCACCTGCTCCACTCGGCCGGCGGCATGATGTCGGCGGCGGCGGCGCGNGCGCGGCCGCTCGCGATGGCGGCGTCCGGTCCGGCGGCGGGCGTGGCGGCCGCCGCCCATCTGGCGCGGAGCTTGGGCCTCGCGCGCGCGCTCGCGTTCGACATGGGCGGGACGACGACCGACGTCTGCCTGATCGCCGACGGCGTCGCGGAGACCTCCGCCCAGCGCAAGCTCGGCGGCTACCCGGTGCGGCTGCCGATGGTCGCGGTCGAGTCCATCGGCGCCGGCGGCGGCTCGATCGCCTACGCCGACGACGCNGGCGCGCTCAAGGTCGGNCCCCGGAGCGCCGGCGCCGAGCCGGGGCCCGCGTGTTACGGCCTCGGCGGGACGGAGCCGACCGTCACCGACGCCAACCTTGTCCTCGGCTACCTCGATCC
>JGI25382J37095_10000296_pt1 | contig 11310 bp, 10 predicted proteins | sample GraSoi013_1_40cm_3_FD_37095 | JGI IMG/M metagenome (IMG submission 37095)
GCCCGCTCGCGGTGTGCCCTTCCTCGTGAAGGACCTGACGGCCTCGATCGCGGGCGTTCCGATGACGCGGGGCTCGAGGTTCTTCGCCGGCTCACCGCCGGCCGCCGCCCGCGGTCCGACGAAGTCGAGAGGATCACCTGGGGGACGGCGGAGCTCGGCGAGAAGGTCAGCGGCGCCGACTACGTCCGCGCGATCCAGACGGCCCACCGCCTCGGCCGGCAGATGGCCGCGTCCCACGAGCGCTGGGACGTGCTGCTGACGCCGGGGCTCGGGACCCTGCCCCCGAAGCTCGGTTGGATCGATATGATGATGGACGACGTGGACGAGTACTGGCGGCGCGTTTTCGCCTTCTCACCGTTCACGGTCTGGTTCAACCTGACCGGCCAACCGGCGATCGTTCTGCCGCTCGGGCGCTCGGGCACCGGCCTGCCCGTCGCCGTCCAGCTCGTCGCGCGCGCCGGGGACGAGGGGACACTCTTCCGTCTCGCGTCGCGGCTCGAGACGGCGCGGCCGTGGCTCGACCGGAGGCCCGCGCTCGCGGCCTAACGCGCGGAGGACGCGTGGTGCGGCGGCGTCAGGGACGGAGGTAGACGAACCCCTGCTCCTGAAGCTCCATCACGCGCACGACGCCGCCCTGCGGCAAGGGGCGTGTGCCCTGCGGCAGTTGCTCGAGCGTGATGTTGAACGCCTTCATCGTGTTGCCGCAGGCGCCGACCGCGAGGCCCTGGGTCTGCAGCCGGTCGAGCGCGGCGCGGAGCGCGACGTCCATGCTCGCGGTGACGAAGTTCCGAAGCGCGGCGCCGTGGACGACCAGCTCGATCGCCTCGATGTGGTCGGCGCCGCCGACGCCCCGGATGTGGTTCTCGATGTTCCCGAGGACGGACCTCGCCTTGTCCAACCCCGCCTCGTCCAGGTGGTAGACGATTTTGTGCTTCTTCGGTTGCTCCTTGAGGTGCGAGGCTCGAGCGGTCGGCGGCACGAGCGCGACGAGGAGCACGGCCGCGAGGGTGAAGAGCACGCGCATAGCAGGCCTCCTTATCGTGTCAGCGCCCGTTCATCGGCGCGAAACGGAAGCCGCCGTCCTTCCGGACGATGAAGCCGGGTGTCGGGAAGTGCGCGGCCAGGATGAGGACGCCGGAGTCGGCGTGGACCTCGATGAACGCGCGCCGCGTGGCGCGCGCTTTCGCGGGGTCGTAGCAGAAGCGGCTCGACCACTGCGGCTCGGCGACCTGCACCGTGCGGTGCATGAGGTCACCGGAGAAGACCGCCTCCCCCGCGGACGTCCTGAGGCGGACCGAGATGTGGCCCGGCGTGTGGCCGGGCGTCGGCTCGAGGCGGAGCCAGTCGTCGACCGCATAGTCGGCGTCCACGAGGGCCGCCTGGCCCGCCTCGACGACCGGCACCACGCTGTCGGCGATGCACGCGTCCTTTTCGTGGCGCCAGAACTCCCACTCCTCGCCAGCGAAGACGTAGCGCGCGTTCGGAAACGTAGGCACCCAGCGGTCGCCCACGCTCCGCGTGTTCCAGCCGACGTGGTCGATGTGCAGGTGCGTGCACAGGACGACGTCCACCTGCTCCGGCGCCACGCCCGCCGCGCGCAGGTCGTCGAGGTACGCCCCCCGGCGCATATGCCAGGCCGGCGAGCCGTCACGCGGCTTGTCATTGCCGACCCCGGTGTCAATCAGCACGGTGTGACGCGGCGTCTTGACGACGTAGGTGCCGATGCGCGAGCCAAGGTCGCCCGTCCGGTCGTCCCAGAAGTGCGGCCGGAGCCAGTGGTGGTGACGCGCGATCGCGTCCGGCGTCGAGTCCGGGAGCATGGACAGGGTCGGGAACGACGAGCGGTCGATCTCGATCACGCGAGTGACAGTGACCTCCCCGAGCTCGAGCGGGCTCATGTGAACCGTGGCATCACTTTCTCGCCGAAGAGGCGCATGGACTTNACGATCCGGTCATGGGGGACGCCGCCGCGGTTGAACGATCCCATGAGATACGTGACCCCGAGGGCCTCGTGGTGCTGGCGGATCTTGTCGGCGACCTCCTCCGGGTCGCCGCAGATCGCCGCCTGCTCGAGCGCCTTGTCCTCGGAGAGCGACATCAAGTTCTCGCGCACGCGCCTGTAGAACTTGTACTGCGCGGGCGGGACACCGGCGGGATCGGCGATGAGGTCGGCCTGGGTGCGGAAGAACCAGCGCGTCGGCTCCCGGAGGTCGTCCCGCGCCTGCTTCGAGGTGTCGGCGACGTGGATGATCTTGTTCATGGCGATATCGCCGCCCGCGTCGGTCCCCTGGGCCTCGCGCCAGGCCGCCCGGTAGGCNTCGAAGTTCTTCCGGAGGATGTCCCACGGCGTGAAGGAGGGCGCGGTCAGGATCTTGAAGCCCTTTCGCGCGGCCAGCGTGTAGGTGTCGGGGGAGACTGCCGCCGTCCAGAAGGGCGGGTGCGGCTTCTGGATCGGCTTCGGCAGGACGCGGACGTCGCGTACGNTGTAGAACTCGCCCTCGAACGTCACGCGCTCCTCGGTCCACGCGCGGCGGATGATCTCCAGGCACTCGTCGAACCGCTCGCGCGTCCGCTCCATCGAGACGCCGAAGCCGCGGAACTCGTTGGGCTGGTAGCCGCGCCCGAGGCCGAACTCGAGCCGCCCGCCCGAGAGGATGTCGACCATCGCCCATTCCTCGGCGATCCGGAGCGGGTGCGCGAAGGGGGCGACGACCACCGAGGTGCCGATCCGCGCGCGTCGCGTCTCGCGCGCGATCGCCGCGGCCAGGACCGCGAGCGACGGGCAGATGCCGTAGGAGGAGAAGTGGTGCTCGGCGAGCCAGATCGCTTCGAAGCCCAGCTCGTCCGCCAGCCGCGCCTCCTCGAGCGCGTCGGCGTAGACCCCGGCCTCCGTCTGCCAGTCGCGGAACGTCAGGAGCTGCTGGATGCAGAACCGCATCGACGCCTCACTCCCCTCGAAAGTCCGGCACGCGCTTCTCGAGCATCGCCCGCACGCCCTCCCGCGCGTCGCGGCTCCGGCGCGCCTGCGCCGCGAGCGCGTCGAGGTCGGCGTGGTCGATCCCGTCACGCGCGGCGAGCGCGCGGAGGATCGTGCGCTTCATGCCGCGGAGCGACAGCGGCGCGTTCGCGGCGATCGTCCTCGCCAGTCCCTCGACCGCTCGCTCGAGCTCGGCGNCCGCCACGACCTCGTGGACCATCCCGATCTCGTACGCCCGCCGGGCCGTCAGGGGCCGCCCGACCATTAAGATTTGGCGCGTCATCGCGGGGCCGATGATCTCGACGAGCTTCTGCCCGAGCGTGAACGGCACCACGAGCCCGAGTCGCGCCAGCGGCATCGCGAAGCGGGCCGGCTCCGCCGCGACGCGCAGATCGCAGTGGAGCGCCAGCTCGCAGCCGCCGGCGAACGCATCGCCGTGGACGACGGCGAGCGTCGGGTGGCGGCACTGCTCGATCCGCCGGAGCACGCTCACCACGCTCGTCTCCGGGTCCGCCGAGGCGTNCTGCTGGCGGGCGAGCTCGTCGAGATCCATCCCCGAGCAGAATGCGGGCCCGGCGCCGCGGACGACGACGACCCGGACCGTCGGGTCGCCCTCGAGTCGCTCAAAGGCGCCGGCCAGGCCCTCGAGCACCGCGCGGTTCAGCGCGTTCCGCTTCGCCGGACGGTTCAGCGTCACCGTCGCGACGCCGTCGGCGACCGAGCACAGGAGTTCGTCCCCCATCGCCTCCTCCCTGCCGCTACGCGAGCGCGCCCACGACCAGGCGCTCGTGGAGCATGCTGAGCATCTCGTCCACGGCGGCGCACTGCCAGACGTGGAAGAACGGCGAGTCCAGCAGCTCGAAGAAGAGCCGGGTGCCCCGCGTCTGGGTCTTCTCCGGAGTCTCGCCCGGCCGCGGGGCGCGGAGGTGGCCGACGACGCGGTCCTTGTGGTAGATCGCCGGGTACTCGACGTAGTGGTAGAGGTACTCGAGCGTCTTGGTGTAGAAGGCGACGACCGGGATCGACTGCCAGGCTTGGCCGTTCTTGACATTCAGGAACTCGGCCATGAGATCGGCGTTGCTGTCGGGCGCCTCGGCGAGCGACGGCGCCTGGCTCCGGCTGAAGCGCTGGCCGTCGCGGCGGAAGACCCGGAGCTCGATCCCGCCCGCCTCCGCGAGGCGCGCCAGCATGGGGAGGTCCCGCCGACAGTCGGAGGACCACTCCTCGGAGATGACGAGGACCTTGGCGGGGCCGCTGGGCTGCGCCGCGAGCCAGCGAATCGCGGCGGTCTGCGCGTCGGTGAGGCGCGCGCGCTCGTACGCCTTGCGGAGGTACTCGGACCAGTCGCGGCGCGCCTCGCCCTGCGAGCCCTCGCGCTTGAGGTTCTCGGGGGTGCCGACGTAGGCGATGTACTGGTCGAAGGTCATGCCCGTGGCGAACCGCTCGGGCGTCACGGCGCTCGGCTTGTCCTCCATCGCGGCCTCCCCCTGGGGCGCACTCTAGCACGAGCCTCCGATCGCGACGCGGCTTCGATTATGTGGTGAGGCCGGCGACGATCTGCGCCCCGGGCAGGCGCCGCAGGACTTCGGGTGACGTCCGGATCTTTGAGGAGCGGCTCCCACCGCCCAGGATGAGCCACGGAAGATCCATGAGCGTGTCATCGACGTAGATCGGCAGCCCGTCCGGCAGTGCGAAGACCGTCACGCCGCCGATCATCATGCCGGTCAGCGCCTTCGTCTCATCCGCCGAGGCGAACGAGAGCCTCGCGACTCCCATCAGCCGCCGCACGACGTGGTTCACGTCGAGCCGCCGTGTCGCCTTCACGACGCAGGCGGCGTACTGTCTGGGTTCCTTCTTCGACGCGACGATGATCGTGTTCGCCGAGTGCTCGAGGGGCACGCCGTATTTCTCGCAGAACGGCCCGGTGTCGGCGTAGTCGGGGTCGATCGGCCAGAGCTCGTAGGGTACACCGAGGCCGTCGAGGACCTCGACCACGCGGCGCTCGACGTCGTCCACGGCTCTGCTCGCCCTCCCGGCCGAAGTTGACGGCGAAGGTACCACGAATGTACCTTCGGCGCGCATGGCCTCCAATCTCGGCGACAAGTTCTCGACGCTCCACGAGATCGTCCGGGCGGCGCGCAACAACCTGGCGTCCGGGCCCTGGGACTACCTGATCGGCGGCGCGGAGACCGAGACGACGCTGCGGCGCAACCGGCAGGCACTCGACTCGGTCGCCTTCCGGCCCCGCGTCCTCCGCGACGTCTCGAAGGTCGACGCGACCTCCACGCTCTTCGGCCGGCCGGTGCGCCTGCCCCTCATGCTGGCGCCCATCGGCTCCATCGAGACCTTCGCCGAGGGCGGCGGCGCCACGGCCGCCAAAGCGTCCGAGGAGTTCGGGGTGCCCCAGATGCTCAGCTCTGTCTGCAACCCGGGCCTCGAGGCGGTCGCGGCGGCGGCGAACAACTTCCGCATCTTCCAGCTCTACGTTCGCGGCGACGACGCGTGGGTCGACGCCTGGGTGCGGCGCGCCGTGGACCATGGCTACGCCGCCTTCTGCCTCACCGTGGACACCGCCAGCTACAGCCGGCGCGAGCGCGACCTCGCCCGGCGCTTCGTCAAGCCGTGGCGGACGCGCGCCGGCGGCTTCGAGTTCCAGGCGGGGCTCAGCTGGGACCACGTCAAGCGCTTCAAGGACACGCACGCGATCCCGCTCGTGCTGAAGGGGATCGCGACGGCCGAGGACGCGGCGCTCGCGGTCGACCACGGCGTCGAGGGCGTGTACGTCTCGAACCACGGCGGGCGCCAGCTGGATCACGGCCGGGGCGCCGTCGAGGTGCTGCCGGAGGTCGTCCGGGCGGTCGGCGGCCGGGCGACGGTCGTCGTGGACGGCGGCTTCGTGCGCGGAACCGACGTCGTCAAGGCGATCGCCCTCGGCGCCCAGTCGGTTGGGATCGGACGCCTCGCCTGCTGCGGCCTCGCCGCGGCCGGCCAGGCCGGCCTGGTCCGGGTGCTCGAGCTGCTCGACGACGAGATCCGGATCGCGATGGCGCTCCTCGGCGTGGACCGGCTCGCGGCCCTCGACCCGTCGTACCTCCACCCGGCGACGCCCGTCGGCCCGCCGCGCGCGACCAGCGCGTTCCCACTCCTGGACGAGGACGGCTACTGAGATGGTAGTGCGAGCCGCAGCACGTCGTGGGGCCGCAGTGCGAGCCGCAGCCGAAGGCGAGGCGAGTCTGTGATCCAGCCCCCACCGTCGCGAGGCGAGCCTGAGGAGGACACCGTGACGCTCGACGAGGTACGCGCTCGTATGAAGGCGGCGGGGATCGAGATCGCCGAGAACCGCCTGGAGATGGTCCGCCGGCTCCTCACCGACGCTCTCGCGCCCGTCCACGCCTTCGACTCGCGCGGGGCGCGGGCGCTCGAGCCCGCGGTCACCTTCGACGCGATCCAGGGCGCCGAACCGCGGCGGGGCGACGATGACGAGTGACGACCTCGCGTACGCGACGATCCTCGAGATCGCCACGCGCTACCGCCGCCGGGACCTCTCGCCCGTCGAGCTGACCAAGGCGCTCCTCGCCCGGATCGAGCGGCTCGACCCGGCGCTCCACGCCTTCGTCACCGTGACGACCGAGCGCGCGCTGGCCGACGCGCGCGCCGCCGAGGCCGCCTTACTCCGCGGCGGAGACGGCAAGCCTCTCCTCGGAATCCCCGTCGGTTACAAGGACATCTACGCGACGCGCGGGATTCGGACCACCGCCGGCTCGGCCCTCCTCGCTGACTGGGTCCCGGAAGACGACGCGACGTGCGTGACGCGGCTCCGGCAGGCNGGCTCNGTGATGCTCGGCAAGCTCATCACCCACGAGTTCGCCTTCGGCATCCAGTTCCCGGGCCACCGCTTCCAGCCGGCGAAGAACCCCTGGAACCTCGACCACATGCCCGGCGGCTCCTCGAGCGGCTCGGCGGCGGCGCTCGCGGCCGGGCTCGTCCACGGCGCGCTCGGCTCGGACACGGGCGGCTCGATCCGCGGCCCGGCGGCCTTCTGCAACCTGGTCGGTCTCAAGCCGACGTACGGGCGCGTCAGCCGCGCGGGCGTGCTCACGCTCTCGTGGTCGCTCGACCACACGGGGCCGATGGCGCGGACGGTGGAGGACTGCGCGCTCTTGCTGCAGGCGCTCGCCGGCCACGACCCGGCCGACCCGGCGTCGAGTCGCGAGCCCGTCGCCGACTACGCGGAACCGCTCGGCCGGGGAATCCGCGGGCTCCGCGTCGGCGTGCCACGCGCGTACTTCCTCGAGGGCGCGGACGCCGAGGTCGAGAAGGCGTTCGAGCAGGCGCTCGCTGCGCTCCGTCTGCTCGGCGCCGTGGTGACCGACGTCGAGATCCCGTCCATCCTGGCGTCGTGGGCGTTCCTGGCGATCCTGATGGCCGAGGCTTTCGCCTACCACGAGCGCGACGTGCGCGCCCATCCCGAGCTCTACGGCGACGTCCTGCGCGAGCGGGTCCTCGCCGGCGGGCTCATCCTGGGCTCGGAGTACGTCCAGGCGCAGCGCCTGCGCGCGCGGCTTCAGGCCGAGATGCTCGAGGTCCTGAGGCGCGTCGACGTCCTCGTCACCCCCACGACGCCTAAGCCGGCGCCGACGTTCGCCGTCGTGTGGGACCCGAGCTTCGGCTTCCCGAAGAGCAACATGCCGCCGTTCAACATGACGGGGCTGCCGGCTCTCGCGGTGCCCTGCGGCTTCTCTTCGCAGGGGCTGCCGCTCTCCCTCCAGATCGCCGGACGGCCATTCGACGAGGCGACGGTGCTGCGCGTGGGCCACGCCTACGAGCAGGCCACCGAGTGGCACCGACGGCGCCCGAGGATCTGAACCGGGGGATGACCATGGACCACGTGCGGCTCTCCATGCCCGTCGGCGAGACGATGTTCACCCAGCGCTCCATCCGTCGGTTCCGCCCCGACCCGATCCCGATGGACGACATCCGGCTCATCCTCGAGGCCGCCTCGAAGGCGCCGAACGGGGGCAACCGTCAGATCGCGCGGTTCCTGGTCGTGACGGACCGGGCGCTGATCCGCGAGTTCGGCGCGCTCTACCACGAGGCGTGGTGGGCCAAGCGTTGGGACGAGCGACGCTGGACGAAGCTGGAGGACATCCCGCCCGAGGACAAGAGCTATCGCGCCGCGGCCCAGCTCGCCGACGAGATGAAGGACGCGCCATGCGTCGTCCTGGCGCTGGCCGTCCCGCCGGGCGGGGCCAACTCGGTCATCCCCGCCTGCCAGAACCTCATGCTCGCCGCGCGCGCCCTCGGTCTCGGCTCCGTGCCGACGACGCTCCACGCCAAGGTGATGGACCGCTTCCACGCGCTGTTCGGGATTCCCAAGGACACGAGCTTCCACTTCGCGATCCCGCTCGGCTATCCGCGCGGGGCGTTCGGCGGAAGCCGGCGCCGGCCGACGTCGGCGACGACCTTCGTGAACCGCTGGGGCACGGCGCCCGCGTGGACCTGAGGCCCGTCGCGTGATAGCCTGCCTCCGAGCAACGCCCACGAGGAGGAGACGGCTATGGCGTCCGGCGTCACCGCGAAGGTCCTGCACGTCGATCTGAGCGCCCGTCAGACCCGCGTCGAGGAAATCCCCGAGGTCACGATCCGGAAATACCTGGGCGGCGGCGCCCTGGCGTGCCATCTGCTGCTTCGCGACATGCCGGCCGGCGTCGATCCCCTCGGCCCCGACAACATGCTGGTCTTCATGACCAGCGTCATCAACGGCCTGTCCCTCTCCGGCACCAACCGTTACACCGCGGCGGCCAAGTCGCCCCTGACGGGCGGTTACGGGGAGTCCGAGGCGGGCGGCTGGTGGGGGCCCGAGCTGCGCGCAGCGGGGTTCGACGGCGTGACGGTCCGCGGCCGGTCCGAGAAGCCGACGTACCTTTGGATCAAAGACAGCCAGGTCGAGTTCCGGGACGCCCAGCCGTACTGGGGAAAGCTCTCGGGTGAGGTCCAGGACGGCCTCGAGGCCGAGCTCGGCGACAAGCGGATCCGCGTGCTGCAGACCGGAATCTCTGGCGAGCGCGGTGTGCGGTTCGCGGCGATCGTGAACCAGCTCAAGCACTTCCACGGCCGCGGCGGCCTCGGCGCCGTGATGGGCGCGAAGAACCTCAAGGCGATCGTCGCCCGCGGCTCGAGGCCCCCCGCCGCGGCGGACAAGGAAAAGGCGAAGGGCCAGCTCGTCTGGTTCAAGGAACACTACGACCGCGCCAAGGACCGCTTCCACCAGCTCGGCTCCGCCAGCGCCGTGCTGGCGCTCGAGGCGAGCGGCATCCTGCCCACGCGCAACTTCCGCGACGGCTCGTTCGAGGGGGCGCGCGCCATCAGCGGCCAGACGATGCGCGATACCATTCTGGTCAACCGCGGCACCTGTTACGCCTGCGCCGTCGCGTGCAAGCGCGAGGTCGAGGTGAAGGAGCTCGGCGTGACGCCGAAGTACGGCGGGCCCGAGTACGAGACACTCGCGGCCTCCGGGTCCCTCTGCGGCGTGAGCGATCTGAACGCGCTCGCGCTGATCAACCAGCTGTACGCCCAGTACGTGCTCGACTCGATCTCGACGGGCGCGGTGGTCGCGTTCGCGATGGAGTGCTACGAGCACGGGATCATCACCCCGGAGATGACGGGGGGCGTCGAGCTCACGTGGGGCAACGCCGACGCCGTGGTCCAGCTCGTCCACCTGATCGGCCGGCGCGAGGGGCTCGGCAAGCTCCTCGGCGAGGGCGTCAAGCGCGCCGCCCGCGAGCTCGGTCGCGGCGCCGAGCGGTTCGCGCTGCACGTCAAGGGGCAGGAGCTGCCCATGCACGACCCGCGGGGCAAGAAGGGGCTCTCGCTCGCCTACGCGCTCTCGCCGACCGGCGCCGACCACATGGAGGCGCCGCACGACCCGCTCTACGCCGGCTTCCACCCGCAGGGCCACCCGCTCGGGGTGCTCGGCCTCATCGAGCCNCTCGATCCGCTCGNGCTCGACGCCAAGAAGGTGCGCGCGTTCTTCGAGACGCAGAAGGTGTGGAGCGCCTACAACTCGGTCGGGATGTGCGACTTCGTGGGCACGCCGCTCAACGGGCTCGAGCTCCAACCGATGGTCGACTACATCAACGCGGTCACCGGCTGGAACATGAGCCTGTACGAGCTGATGAAGGTCGGCGAGCGCAACAACACGCTGGCGCGCCTGTTCAACTGCCGCGAGGGCTTCACGCCCGCGGACGACGTGCTGCCCCAGCGGCTCCACGAGGGCATCGGCAACGGCGCCCTGAAGGGCCAGAAGATCGATCCTGACGAATTCTTCGCGGCGCGGCGGACGTACTACGAGATGGCGGGCTGGAGCCCCGAGACGGGCGAGCCGACCGCGACGAAGCTCGCGGAGCTCGGGCTGCACGACGCCATCAAATAACGCGAGCGAGTAGTCCACTTCGGCGCCCGACACGAGGCCGTCCTGCACTGAGCCCGGGGCCAGAATTCCGGAACCGGCCGGTCTTTTCCGAAGCCGAAATCCAGAGTTCACCGGGTTGCTTCGCCGGCCGATCGCGGCCACGCTCTCAGTATCTGTAGCCACCTCCCACAAAGATCCGCCGCCGCGCGAGGGGGATCGTCATGAAGATCCACCACGTGGTTGGACCGCTCACGTTGGTCCTCTTCGCGACCACCGCCTCGGGGCAGGAGGCGGCGACCCGGAACCCCTTCGCTCTCGACTGGGGCGAGGCGGTCGAGACACGGGGAGCGCTCACACTCGATGACAAGGTGTTCCGGCTCGGGAGGGATGCTGGCGAGAGCGCGGCTGTGACGGCGACGGCGCAAGCCCGCGCCCAGTCAGAGGAGTGGAAGTCCCGTCCTTACCTCGCGGACCGCGGCGACGGCATCCACACCTCGCTCTTCGGAACCTACGTCCGAAGGAATGAGCTCTTGGTCTACCTCTTCTACGAATACACGCGGAACCGCGACGCCGAGTACAAGCCCAGCGAGCTTGGCTTCGGGCTGGACAGGGATTTCAGGGCGAAGCGGGAGGACCACGAGGCCCTGATCTTCGCCGCNTACGGCATCACCGACAGCCTCGCCGTCGAATTCGAATCCGCCGTGTACACGACCGCCAGCCAGAGCAAGTCTCGCGACGATTTTTCGTCGATGCCCCAGACCTTCCGCGAGTCGGGCCTGGGGGATACCGAAGCCCAGATCCGCTATCGCTGGTTCGAGGAAACCGAGGTGAGGCCAGAGCTCATCAGTTTCTTCGAAGTCGTCTTCCCCCTGCAGAAGAACAAGCACGTGATCGGGACCCAAGACTGGGAGCTGAATCTCGG
>JGI25382J37095_10000300_pt1 | contig 11203 bp, 8 predicted proteins | sample GraSoi013_1_40cm_3_FD_37095 | JGI IMG/M metagenome (IMG submission 37095)
CAGTCGTTGAATCGCATCTCCAATCTTCGACGCGACCTTCTTGTCGAGTGGCGCGGCAGGCTCCGCGTGCACCGAATGTATCAGGAGCCTCTCTTTNCTCTTTTCCATAAGCGGGTCGACTCTACCTATCAGCCTGTCCCCCCACAGGATGGGGAGTACCCAGTAACCGAACTTTCGTTTATGTTGAGGCAAGAACATTTCGTGGCTGTAATCGAAGCCAAAGACTCTGTTTGTTCTGGCTCTACCGCAGATCAGATTGTCGAAGGGAGGAAGCAACGATACCCGCGGCTGCCATGCGTCGTCTTTCATCGACTCAAGCAGCTCGACGTCCAGATCGTGGATGTATCGCTCGTCCTTCTCTTGAAACTCAGTGACGCGAACCCGATGTATGGTAGAATCCTCCTGTAGGCTTTCCAAAGCCTTCTTCAGGTTCTGATAACGGCCGCGTGGGAAATAGTAGTTAATCTCGGGAGGGGAAGCTGTCCCGAGGGCCCGGATAGCCCTCTGCACGGTTAAGCGCTCGAGCTCTTCTTCTGGTATCTCCTTCTTCTCCACCCCTTTCGGCAGGAAATCTTCAGACAAGGCCCATATGTTCCGGTTGCCTTGGTGGCCTGCGACCATGATCTCTCCCTTCAACTCCAGGTGGAAGAGCATCCTTGTGACAAGGCTTCCAGGGGTCCATCCGTCCGGACTCTTGGCGGGTTTGTACTCTTTGAACTGAGCCAGCTGCATCGGTCCCTTCTTCAACTGCTTCAGCATCGACTTGCCCAGCTCTCGGTTCTCGACAAGGAACTTTCTCGTATTCGGCTTCCGTGATCCCCATGACTTGCCGATGGATTCTGGGTACCGCTTCATCATCGAATAGTAGAGCGGATAGTCTTCGATCAGAACGAGGGAAGCGGCGAAGTTGACCCAATGTATGAACAACTTCTTCTCGTCCCATAGCAGTCTTTCAAGGTCCGACAATCGAAAGTCGCCTACCCTGTTCCAGAGGGACAAGACCTGTGACGGTGCAACTACGGCTATTGGGTCCCACTGAACAAAGGATAGGTCGCGCACTACTGAGAGGATATGTTCCCGTGTAGCCTTTGCCGGCAGCTTGCCCGCAAGACGCTGCCTAGCGACTGCCAGACGCCTCGCATCTTGTGCAGAAATCGCGATGGTTTCTCCGCTTGGCTCCTTTGACACGGTGGCCACGCTACCTAGTGAATTCTGGTTTGTCTAAGGAATGGTGATGGGGACAGGCTCGGTTCGAGGAGAAGAGCCTGCAAGAGGAGCGCGCGATGCGGTTGTAGGGATTGGAGAGGTTACGAAGGCCTCTGTCCTGGATTGGGTCTTTGATTCCAGGCGAGCATTGTGGCGAACCAGTGCCTTTGTCAGTGCTCTAGCAAGCTCGAGATTGGTCACGATCGGAATCCCAAATTCAGCCGCCTTTCTCCTGATCAGATATTCGTCCTTCAGTATCCGATGCGATGCGGGGTCCCCTTCGTGGCTTGGAATGTTGATCACCAGCCGAATCTCTCTGTTTTGGAGATAGTCCATTATGTTCGGCTTCTTCTTCTCACTCACCTTGTATAGTATCCTACATTCGATTCCATTCTTCGAAAACTCTTCCGCCGTATGTTGTGTTGCGAATATTCTGTAGCCTGCTCGCGCCAACATTCTAGCGTAGGGAAGTATTCCCTTTCTTGTCTCGCCCATTGAGATGAGAATGGCGTCGTCTTTCTTTGGAATGTAGAAGTTGCTGGCGATCAGCGCGTTGATGAACGCCTCCTCGAAAGAGTCACCGAAACAAGCCACTTCACCGGTCGAAACCATCTCGACACCGGTCACCGGGTCCGCCTTGTCCAACCTTGTAAACGAGAATTGGGGAGCTTTCACTCCGATTCTTCGGTGAACTCCCTCACCCGGCTTTATGGTCCCGTTGGTTATCGCCTCAGCAGCCAAATCCATCAGGTTTGTCCCAGTTGTCTTGGATACGAATGGCATGCTTCGAGAGGCTCGAAGGTTGCACTCGATGACTAGAGCTTGTCCTTTCTTGACGAGGAATTGGATGTTGAACGGTCCCTGGATATTGAGGCTTCTAGCTATCCTTCCTGAGTAGAATAGGAGCTTTTTTCTCAGGGTCTCAGTGATCGAGAGGGTTGGTATAGTCATCGTGGCGTCTCCAGAATGGACCCCAGCGTTTTCTATGTGCTCTATGATTGCGCCGATGAAGACTCTTGAGCCATCGCAGACACCATCCACTTCGACCTCTCTTGCCCCAGTCAGGAACTTCGAGATTACAACCGGATTCTTTCTGGAGACTCGTGCTGCCTCGCGGATGTAGCCGGTGAGCTGTGCTTCGTTGAACGCGACGTTCATCGCCGAGCCGGACAGAACATACGATGGACGGATCAAAACAGGGTAGCCGATCTGTTTGGAAAATCGTTTGGCGTCTTCGAGAGATCTAAGCTTGTCCCATTTCGGTTGCTCGATCTTGAGCCTGTCCAACAATTGGCCGAATCTTGCGCGGTCCTCCGCGGCATCAATACTGTCGGGGGATGTGCCTAGAATCGTTGCGTGTTCAGACAGTCCCTTGACCAGATTGTTTGCAGTCTGTCCACCGACGCTTACAACTACTCCGCGTGGCTGTTCCTTGTCCAGTATGTCCAGGACTCGTTCAAGGCTCAGTTCTTCGAAGTAGAGCTTGTCCAGTATGTCGAAGTCAGTTGATACCGTTTCAGGATTGCAGTTTACCATGATAACCTCTGACACACGTTTTTTCAGGGCTGTGGCCATGTTCACGCAGCACCAGTCGAATTCCACGCTTGATCCGATTCTGTAACAACCAGAGCCCAAGACAACCACTCTGTCTCCAGGCTCGTATTCGAAATCGTCCGTTTCACCGCCGTATGTTAGATAGAGATAGTTTGTAGCGGCGGGCCATTCCGCGGCCAACGTGTCTATCTGTTTCGTGACCGGCAGTATGTGGTGGGCTTTTCTGTATTCGCGGAGTTGCGCTTCGGTCTTTCCTAGAAGCTTTCCGAGTTTCTTGTCGGAGAAGCCGAATTCCTTCGCCCTTCTGACAACGTCAGGGTTGATCCTCTCTCTTACGATCCGTTTTTCCATGTCGATGATGTTCTTGATCTTGTCCAGAAACCAGGGGTCGATTCCGCTCAGCCTTGTTATCTCATCTATGCTCATCCCGGATTTCAGGGCTTTTGTGACATAGAAGATTCTCTCATCGGTAGGCTCTCGAAGCTCTTTTCGGATCCTCTGGATACTCCGTCCCGCAATTCCATTATCGGTCAGCTCTCTTCCGATGTCGAGCATCCTGACCGCCTTCTGCAAGGCCTCTTCGAAGCACCTCCCGATCGCCATGACCTCGCCCACGGATTTCATCTGGGTCCCGATTCCCTTGCTGACTTTCCGGAATTTCTGAAAATCCCACCGAGGAGCCTTGACTACAACATAATCCAGCGCGGGTTCAAAACATGCCGAAGTCACTCCAGTTATTTTATTCGACAATTCTGGGAGAATGTAGCCGAGAGATAGTTTCGCCGCGATGTATGCTATGGGGTAGCCTGTAGCCTTGGACGCTAGCGCGGAGCTTCTAGAGAGTCTCGAGTTGACTTCTATTACCCTGAATTCTTCGCTCTTTGGGTCCAACGCGAACTGGATGTTGCATTCTCCGACAATGCCGAGTGTTCGTATGACTTTCTGGGCTGTTTCTCTTAGAAGGTTGTACTCGCGGTTCGTGAGTGTCTGGGAGGGAGCGACGACGATGCTGTCGCCGGTATGGATCCCCATGGGGTCCATGTTTTCCATGTTGCAGATTATGATGCAGTTGTCATCACGATCCCTCATGACTTCGTATTCGACTTCTTTCCACTTCTCGAGGTATTCCTCGATCAGGACCTGTTTGATCCTGCTGTAAGCAAGTCCCCGTAGGGCAATCTCTCCGAGCGTGTGCTCATCGAAAGCGACGCCGGACCCTTGGCCTCCCAGCGTGTAGGCGACCCTTACCATGACGGGGAAGCCTATTTCGCGGGCCGCCTCAAGGGCCGTTTCCAGGTCAACTGCCTTCCGGCTTTTCGGAACCGGGATACCGTGTTCGATCATGGTTTTCTTGAACAGTTCCCGGTTGTCAGCGATCTCGATGCTGTCGATTCCGGTACCGAGAACCTTCACGTTGTATTTCGAAAGAATGCCCTGCTCTTCGAGTTCAACGCCGCAGTTGAGGGCGGTCTGTCCCCCAAAGCCTAGAAGAATGCCATCGGGTCGCTCTTCGGCGATAATATCCTCCAGAAAATCTGTTCTTATCGGAACCGAATACACCTTGTCGGCGAATTTTTCATCTGTATGAATAGTGGCAATATTCGGGTTGACGACGATTGTTCTTATTCCTTCTTCTCGAAGCGCCTTGATTGCCTGGGAGGTTGAGTAGTCAAACTCGCCAGCTTCTCCAATCTTGATCGCACCACTTCCTACAATGACGACGGATTTGATGCCGTCTATCTTCAAGACTTCAAAGCCTCCTCGAAGAATCTGTCAAAGAGGAATCGAGTATCGTATGGGCCCGGTGAACTTTCCGGGTGCCACTGAACGCCCAAGAAGGGTTTCTTCCTATGCTTGATTCCCTCCACGGTCTTATCGTTGATGTTAACGAAGTTCGCCAGGAAATCAGTATCTTCCAGCGAGCTCCGATCGATCGTGTAACCATGGTTCTGAGTTGTGATGAAGCATCGGCCGGTTTCAAGGTCCATGCACGGATGGTTCACCGCCCTATGGCCGAACTTCAGTTTGTAGGTTTCCGCCCCGGCTGCCAGCCCAAGGATCTGGGCCCCCAAACATATTCCCATTATTGGAATCTCGGTCTCCATCAAGCGCCTAGTGTTCTCGATGGTTCTGAGGTCGATCTTGGGGTCTCCAGGTCCATTGCTGATAACTACTCCTCGGGGATTCAGTTCGAGTATCTTGTCAGCGGGAAAATCGTACGGGACGCGGACAACTCTGGCCCCCTTGGCGAGAAGACTGCGCAGAATCCCGTATTTGACGCCACAGTCCACAATCACGATAGTTGATTGTTCGTTCCCATCGTAGTAGATGGGCTCCTTGGGGCTCACTCTCTTGACAAGGTCCTGTTTGTTCGGGTCTTGAAGCCCGGAGATCCCGCCAGCTACGACGTCTGGGCTGATAGGGGAACTTGAGACCTTCAAGACGCCCAGCATTGTTCCCTTGTTTCGCAGTCGCTGCGTCAGCAGCCTTGTGTCCACTCCAAATATTCCCGGCACTCCTTGTTCAGTCAGCCATTCGTCAAGCGTTCTCTGATTAGACCAGTGACTAGGTCGGGAGAGAGAGTGGACGACAAATCCCTTGACCTTTACGGAATCAGATTCGAAATGAAGTGGTACTCCTCCATGATCCTGGATAGTGCTTGGTGGTACCCCATATGACCCGAGGATCGGGTAGGTCATCACTACAATCTGCTCTTGGTAAGACGGGTCGGTAAGCAGTTCCGGATATCCCATCATCGAAGTGTTGAAGACAACTTCCCCGGAAATTTCTGTCTCGGCACCAAAACCAATCCCTTGAATGATGGTGCCGTCCTCGAGGACGAGCGCGCCTCTCTTACCTGGTTCCACCCGTTCCATGTGGTGTTATGGACCCAGAGGAGGGGGGTTACACCTGGCCCTTTTCAAAGTTTTACTTTGTTCTCGCTCTTCTGGTGATACCGGCGCAATCACGATCTCTTGCGAACTGCCGAGCGAAAACTTGGAGGGGGCAGTGCCCCCTAGGCAGATTGGCTAACGACTTTTCGCAGAGAGAACAAGAAGCCGAGTGAATCTGCAGGTGGCTACAAGACCCTGACGGCATTCTTACAATCTGAACAGTATTGGTAGAGCGCGATGAGATCTTTGTAATCCTGTTCTTCTCCTATGCTACGCGATGTGTAAACCAAGATGTTTACGAGCGTTTTCGAGCAAGCGTAGTGGCGACCGTCCTCAGATTCTGACACCTCGATCTCCGCATCCGGAATCTTAGCTTTCTTCAGTTCTCCAAGCAGCTGCTCTAGGGTCGAAGCTGTAAACTCTTGGAAGGGCATGTGTGGGATGCCCCCAGCGATCTTGCTTTTTACCCTCGAAGGATGCGCCATCTTACAGACCTGAGCCGAGTCGTATCGCTTTCTAAGTTACTTGGAGGACGGGTGCCTCGAATAAGTGCCAAGTATCGTGCAATACGGAATCGAAGTGTCAGAAGGCTTAACACCGTGATTTCGCNGAACGATTCCAGTTGTCATATCTGCCGAGCATAGGCTTAGTTCTCCCTTAGTATCGACTTGAAGCCCAGTTGTCAAGTCGGTGCCCGTGAAAGGTTTCAAATATTCTAGCATAACCGTTTCACCGACCGTTATCCAAGATTTCGAGAAGACGAGGTCAACTAGCAAGATACGCCAAAACGCGGAGGTGATAGATTACGATTTTCGTCAGTCTAGCAAAATGGAAACAAAAACCTACTCCAGAAATGATACAGGATGTTGACAAACTCTGGGACCGATTTAGAAAAGAAGGAGGCAAAGTAATCAGCGCCCACTGGACGATCGGCAGNTACGACGCAATAGTCATCCTGGAGGCACCTAGTGAAAGAGTTGCTCTGAAAGCGTTGATGCGATTCGGGGACTATCTCAGTACGGAAACCTTGCTTGCCGTTCCCAGAGAGGACGCCGTAAAACTCCTGGGATGAGTCGATGTCGCCTCGATCCACCCCAGTCCCCTTCTTTCTTTTGCTTTCAGAAACTTTTGACGACGAGAAGACAGTAATGTTTGATCTCGCAGATAGCTCAAACGGATCTCGATTCCAAAAAATGGGTTAGTCGATNGAGCAGGCTGGTGCATCCTCGCATCAGACCTCCTGATAGTAGTGGAATAGTTAGTACTGTTGTGTCGGTGATTGCCAGTCTTGGCCTGTCTGTCGCATGGAGGAGCTCGATGAAGAGCTTTCTCTTTCCTTCCAGGCTTTGACTGCGTCGATCATGCTCATTCCCTGGGTCATCTTCCCTTTCAGGAAGAGGTTGTATTCGCTGGGTTTGCGTTTCTCTTTCTTGACAGATTTCTTGCCAAGCTGTGCGATTGTGCTCTCTTGTTGGGTGATGGTACTTTGTTGTTTCTTGAGCATCTCTGAATGCGATCTTATTGTAGTCTTGAAGTCCTTGAACAGCGTGTTGTGGCTCTTTTCCAGTGTCGCTAGTTTGGTCTTCAGTTTGTTTATGTCCGCGAGGATGGACTTTGGTATTCCAGATGTTTTCGGCATGGCTATTTGCTGATTCGATGAGAAGAAAAGCATTCCGCATGGTTCAGAAACGTGTGCTTATCGCATGAAAATGCCCGCTTTTGGAGGCGAGTTGGCTAGAGGGGTTGACCCGACCCTAGCTCTGCGGGTCAGAATTCCGGATAAAGCTCGGGAAAGATACTGGTAGATTCCGGGAAGGTGNGCAGTGACGAGGAGTGTTTTAGCATCCGGTACTGGCGAAGGTTTGGAGGGTATTGTCGGAGGCTGCCTCGGTTGCGCTGTAGAGACCCGCTGNAACGGTTGCACTTAGGGTTAGAACGAGTTTAGATGATATCGGAAGTATGGTCGGGTTGAGGGTTGAATGGGTGAATGTGAGATTGAAGGGTGCGCTTTGACCGGGTCCAAATGAGGTGTCGCTCTGCGAGCCTGTGCCGATGACTGAACCATCAACGGATAGGGTGAAAGTCATGTGACTTAGGATGGTCTGGAGTGACGATGTGCTCCAGATCGACCCGCGAACGTTGTAGTTGAGAGTCTTCAAGGACTGGTTGGTGGTGCAGTATCGTGAGACATTGAAGATCTTGACAGTGAGCCCGCGGATAGAGGTGTCGCTCATTACTCCATAGGCGGCCGATGCGGAGTAGGCAAGAATAAGGACAATCGCAACAATGAATTTCCAACCTCCCAGAGAGCGCCGCTTGCGCGGCCTTTCGGCATCGTCAGCCATGGATTTACGACTGCGCTATGTGCTTATGAAACTTGCATAACCTCAGTTAAGGACCGCTCAATCAGCTCAACCGGTTGAAAGTGCGAGCCGTGACCGAGTGCTCCCTCAGCTTATCGCTCAGTCTTGTCTTCGGTGGATTCTTCAACAAAGCCCTTCAGCCGCGAGACGAGGCTCGTAAACTCCATTGGAAAGATGTACTTCGTCGATGGGCTTGCTCCGAGAGCCTTGAGCATGTCTAGGTATTGNAGAGCCATCGTCTTCGCGTCTATGTTCTTGGCGGCCGAGAAGATGAGAGCCAGCGCTTGAGCATAGCCGTCTGCTACAAGGACCTGGGACTGTTTGTTGCCCTCGGCTACTAGGATAGCGGACTGTTTTTGTCCTTCTGCTTGTAGTATGGCTGCGTTCTTCGCTCCTTCGGCTTTGAGAACGGAAGACTCTCGGATACCGTCGGATTCTGTGACCAATGCTCTTCTGCTTCTCTCGGCNGTCATTTGTTTGACCATNGCGTCCTGTACGTCTTTGGGTGGTCTGATCTCCCTGATCTCGACNTTGGTGACTTTGATTCCCCATCGCTCCGTCACCTCGTCCAATCTTGTTCGCAGGATCGAGTTGATCTGTTCCCTCTTTGATAATAGCTCGTCGAGAGGTATGTCACCAACCACAGCCCTCANAGTCGTTGTAGCTAGCCCGACCGAGGCGCCGGTAAAATTCTGGACTTGGATAATGCTCGCAGAAGCATCAACCACCTTGTAGTAGATTAGAAAGTCGATGTCGACGGGGGCGTTGTCTTTTGTGATCGCGGTCTGGTGAGGGACTTCAAGGTACCTTTCTCTCAAGTCGACTTTGACTAGTCTGTTGATGACTGGGAGGATTAGGACTACTCCTGGTCCCTTTGCGCCAATCGCTCGACCTAGCCGGAACTGGACCATACGTTCGTATTCTCGTATGATCTTGATGGAAGAGGCGAGAAGCGCGAGGAAAATAATTAGGAGGATGGCGACGAAGAAAATCTCGACATAAAGCGTGATATCGTTGGCTTGTAGGGCGACTGAGTCNAGGAGCATTCTTAGTTCTCCGCCTTTTCGACTACTAGTTTGAGTCCTTGGAGATCCACGACTCTCACCGAGGNGCCTTTCGGCAGATCTGTTGGACCGGTTACGGAGAAGTCTTCGGAGCCTATGTTTGCCGTGGCGACTTGGCCTGCTTTCAAGTCGCTAGTGAGGCGTCCCTGCTTGCCTATTATAGCCTTGGGATTCTGCGCTCTGGGTTGGTTCATCAGCGTCTCTCTTACCCGGTAAAGGTAGATGCTTCCAAGAACCCCGCCGGCGCCGAGTATCCCGAGTATCGTGTATGTGAGCACTCCCGCTTGAATGAAGGTGCCTGATCCGGATGGCGCCGATGCAGGCGTGGGTGCTGAAGAGGGTAGGCTGAAGATCAAGAGGAACCCAACTATGAATATTATGACGCCAGCGATGGCGCTGACGCCGTGATGCGTTTTCAGTTCTAGGAATATGAAGACGGCTCCTATCAGCATGAGAACGATCGAGACAAAGGGCGCGCCGAACACTCCTAGCCCTAACAGTGCGAGGGCGATGGCTGCCCCTCCTACCACCGTGAATATGAGAGTAGGATGATAGAGATCGGCAAGTATCGCGAAGGTTCCTGCGAGAAAGAGGATGCTATCGAGGTTGGGGTCGCTGATGATCGAGAGAAATGTTGATGTTACTCCGGGAGTGTGAATCGNAGCCCCAGCTGCTCCCATTGTTGTAAGCGCGTCTTGTGTGCTGGAGACATTCAATACTACGTCAACGACGTGTTGTTGTTTGGCGTAGCAGGACACATATGTTTGGCAGCTGTAGGATCGCCCTCCTGTGACCATCTGTGCTGTGGCTGTGGCGTTACGGTAGCCTGGTGTAATCGATATCATGTATGAGNTGAAAGCGTTGAGGTCTTTGGTGAAGGTAGTATTTTCCTGGCCGACCGGGATCCCGGAGACAATCGGTGTAGCAGAACCGATGACGGTGCTTGGAACCATTGTTATGTTGGTTGACGCTTCGGCAATGTAGGCTCCGGCGCTGAACGCGTGGGCGCTTCCCGGCGCGATCAAGGTTGTAAATCGGTTTCCAGCGCCTTCGTAGGCTGCGATTGCGCTGATGATGTTTTCCATGTTGACCCCTGCACCGCCATTGGTGTTGATTATCAGGATGAAATTGTGGATTCCAGAAGAAGTGGCGTCGTTGATCGAAGAGACTACGAAGTCTTGGGCGCCAGGATCGATATTCTGGTCTAGAGATGCTACGTAGAAGGATGATTGCGCCTGGACATTCTGCGGGAGGGAGGCTTGAATCGTCAGGACTACTGCCGCTAGGAGCAGGAATAACGCGATTCTCTGTCTAGTGATCTTCACCATTCAGTGAGTCCACTGAGATAACCGTGGAAACGGTCCAGCTTAAGCCTAACCCCGGAACTGGTTGTCGTTACCAAAGAACGCCTTCGCGATGACTCTCGTGTCGCAGAGTTGTGGAAACAGACTCGTCTTTTCCGTCAGTATCGTCGAGGTTTGTCCTTCGAAATCTCTGGGAAATCGCCCATTTTCAGCCCTGATATCGATTTTGAAGCATCGCCGGATTTTCGACTGAAAATCGTTCGGGACTTTGCTGATCAAGCAAGCAAACTCCTGAGCGATCCAAGCCCGTATCGCGCCACGATCAGCCTGTCTCGCCCATTATCCGCACCGGACAGGAAATCTTCCGGAAAAATGGGGGGGTATGTGTCAACCACCTCGCGACGCGAGAGCGGTCTCCACGAACCCTGGTGTAAGTAAACCCCCTGGCAGTAATTCACCACATCCCCTAATACGAGTCGTCCAGGAGGATCGAGAGATAGCAAGCCATCTTTGCAATCGTGGGAAGCTAATTCAAGACCCCGCAGGCACTTCGTGCCGCCATGAACGTGCAGATGATAGACTATTTTGCTAGACAGACAGCTGTTCAGGAAGTCGGAACTAATGGTCTGGAGAGATTGCAATCAGCCAAGCTTGCAGTTGTTGGCACTGGAGGCGTTGGAAGCGCAGCAGCATACTTTCTCGCCAGCCTAGGAATAGGTTACCTGAAGCTCATTGACCAGGACATTGTTGAGGAGAGCAACCTGCACCGGCTCATTGGCGTAGATCATCGAGATCTCCACCTTCCGAAAGCGGAGGTT
>JGI25382J37095_10000305_pt1 | contig 11168 bp, 6 predicted proteins | sample GraSoi013_1_40cm_3_FD_37095 | JGI IMG/M metagenome (IMG submission 37095)
TTCTCCGGAAGGCGATGATTCGACCAGCGAGCGCGGGACCAATTCACGAGGGTTTCAAGAAATCCTCTACTGAAGCCGTGTTAATGTCGAGCACTTGGGGGGGCGATAACCGGACTGCGGCTCTTTTTTGGGGTGTTGTCTCTGTCGACGCCTGCCATAATCTCTGGTCACAGATTGCAATTGGCCTGACGCCCAGGCGGAGGACAGGAAGAGGCGCGTGGTCAAGACGATCGAGTGGACGGAAGAAGGTGTGCGGATGGTGGACCAGCGGCGGCTCCCCGCTGAAGAGGTGTACGTCACCTGCCGAGATTATCGGGAAGTCGCCGACGCCATCCGCTCAATGGTAATCCGCGGGGCACCGGCGATCGGTGTGGCTGCCGCCATGGGGATTGCTCTCGGAGTAAAAAATTCCCGCGCCGCGACCCTCGCCGAACTTCACGCCGATTTCGAAAAGATCGCGGAAACGATTTCTCAGACCCGTCCTACCGCTGTCAACCTTTTCTGGGCTGGCAAACGAATGCGCAATATTTTCGAAAAGAGCCTGGCGAGAGGTGGTTCAGAGCCCGAGAAAATTGCAGCGGCCCGCGCAGACCTTATCGAAGAGGCCAAGCGCGTGCTCGCCGAGGACATCGCCGTGAACCAGGCCATCGGCCGCCACGGCAGGGCGCTCGTTCAAAACTCGGCGAACCTCCTGACTCACTGCAACGCCGGCGCGCTCGCGACCGGCGGTTACGGCACTGCGCTCGGGGTCATTCGCTCGGCGGTGGCGGACGGGAAGAAAGTCCGCGTCTTCGTGGACGAAACGCGCCCTTTTCTCCAAGGGGCGCGCCTGACCGCCTGGGAACTGGCCCAAGACGGCATCCCGGTTACCCTGATCACCGACAGCATGGCCGGTCACTTCATGAAGAGGAAAGAAATTCAGGCCGTGATCGTGGGCGCCGACCGCATTGCGGCAAACGGCGACGTTGCCAATAAAATCGGGACCTACACCCTGGCCGTGCTCGCGCGTGAAAACAAGATCCCTTTTTACGTAGCCGCGCCCCTTTCGACCCTTGACCTCAGCCTCGCATCCGGCGACGAGATTCCCATCGAAGAGCGCTCGCCTTCCGAAGTGACTCACTTTGCCGGAATGTCAATTGCCCCCAAGGGTATCGAGGCCCGCCATCCCGCCTTCGACGTGACTCCGCACGANTACGTCAGCGCGATCATCACCGAACGCGGCATCGCCCGCGAACCCTACAAGGAAACTTTAAAGGCGTTGTTCTGATGGCGTGGGAGGGCACGCGCTTGGCTGCGCGCCTCGCGGACTTATTCATGGCGCAGGGCGACGATGGGATCGAGGCGCGACGCTTTCAAGGCGGGCCACATGCCGAAGAACAGTCCGATGCAGACGGAGACGATGAAGCCCACGGCGACGGACCAGAGAGGCACCTGGGACGGTAGGAAGTCCAGGGCCCGGATCAGAAGGCTCATACCGCAACCGAAGGCGATGCCCAATAACCCTCCCGACCCCGTCAGGGTCATCGCTTCGAGGAGGAATTGCCAGGTGATGTCGCTGCGGCGCGCGCCGATGGCCTTGCGGACTCCGATTTCGCGCGTGCGCTCGGTGACGGAGACCAGCATGATGTTCATGACGCCGATCCCGCCCACGAGCAGGCCGATGGACGAGATCACGACCGTGACGAGGACGACCATACCCATGATGTCGCGGAACTGTGTAATCAGAGATTCGGCCGTGGAAATGCCGAAGCTGTCGGGGTCGGAGGGCTTCACGTGACGCCGGCGCCGGAGCACGTTGCCGGCCTCTTCGATGGCCTCCTTCACCCTGCCTTCATACGCCATGGCCAAGAGGAAATTTTCTTTTTCGTTGGGGTAGATCTTCCTGAAGGTCAAGTAGGGGATTTTTACCACGCGGTCGCTTCCGTTATCCCCGGGGAAGCGCTTGCGGGGGCCGATGGTCCCGATAACCTGGAAATTATCGTTGCCCATCGTCAGCATCTTGCCGATCGGGTCTTCGTGCTCGAAAAACCTCTTGACGATATCCGCCCCGATCACGGCCACGTTGCGCCGGTGCATATCGTCAGCGTCCGTAAAAAACCGCCCGTCGGCGAGGGAATCGTTGACCACGTCGAAGTCATCCACCGTTGCGCCGATAAAGTTGTAGTCCAGGATTTCCATCCCCTTGTATTTGAGGCTGGGCGGCGGCCCCCACCAGATGAACTTCTCGGCGGCGATTTTCTCGACGTCGGGACATTGGTCCCGGATGGCCATGGCATCTTCGAAAGTCAACGGTTTTCTAAGGCGCTCCTCGCGCGAAAGCCGGAAGCGGATCCCGGGTTCCCATTTGAAGATGAACAGCGTCCGCGTGCCGAAGTCCCTCGCCGCCTCGGCCACTTGGTTGTCCAGCCCGGCAAAGACGGAGGCCACGGTGATGACCGTCATGACCCCGATGAGGACGCCCAGGATGGTGAGAAAAGACCGGAACTTGTGGGTGCGAAGCGTGTCCAGGGCCAGCAGGAGGTTCTCACGGACGTTCTGCTTGGAGACTTTCATCGTCAATTCTCTGTCCGAAGGGCCTCGATCGGGTCGAGCCGGGCGGCCTGGCTTGCCGGGTAGATGCCGAAGAACAGGCCGACGGCCGTCGAGAGCGCCAGGCCCACGAGCACCGCCATAACGGGGACGGACGCTGTGAAGACCATATCGACGATCTTGCTGACCGCGAGCGCCAGCAGCACCCCGAGCACCCCGCCTGCGCAGGCCATTACCCCGGACTCAATGACGAACTGCATCAGAATGTCGCGCCGCCGCGCTCCGAGGGACTTGCGGATGCCGATTTCATGAGTGCGCTCGGTGACGCTGGCCAGCATGATGTTCATGATGACGATTCCGCCCACGACCATAAACACGGCGACGACCGCGATGGTGACGGCGAAGACCGAGCCGGTCAACTGCTGCCAGAGTCCCATGATCGTGTCGGAAGCGTTGATGCCGAAATTGTCGTCGTCTTTGTAAGCGAGGTGGCGGCGGGCGCGCATCAAGGCGCGGGCTTCGTCTTCGAGTTCCATCATCTGGCGGCTGTTCCAGGCCTGCACGTTCACGTTCATGCGGGGCCGGGCGACGAAGAGTTTGCTGAAGGTCGTGAGGGGGATCTGGGCAAAGTTGTCCTCGCTCTCCCCGAACGTGGAGCCGATTTTGCGAGCCACGCCGATGACTTCGAAGGGATGGCCGCCGATGAGGATGACCTTGCCCATCGGGTCCACGGTGGNGAAGAATTTGTCCACCAGGTCCTGGCCGATGAAGCAGACCATGGCGCTGTGGAGATAGTCCGATTCGGTGATAAACCGGCCGTACTCCACCTGTTCCTGCCCGATGTCGATCATGCTGGGCGTGACGCCCCGGAAGCCGATTTCGTCGATGGTCTGGTTCTTGTAACGGGCGTTCGGTCGCGGCCAGCGCCAGGAGACCGCCCCGATGTTCTTGTGGCCTCGCAGGTTTTCTTTCAGGAAGTTGTAGTCCTCGATGCGGATGGGCTTGTTTCGGCGGCGCTGTTTCAGCCAGTCCTCATCGCCCGACGCCCATTGGAACTGGTCCAGGATGAACACGTTGGCACCGAGGTTGGCGATATGGTCGGCGATATAGAGGTTCATCCCGTTGATGACTGAGATCACGACGATCAGCGTTGTGGTGGCGATGACGACGCCGAGCAAGGTGAGGAAAGAGCGAAGCTTGTGGGAGCGGAGCGCCTCGAGCGCGATCCAGAAGGCTTCCCTCGCGGTCACCCAGACGCTCGTCAGCGCGCGATGCTTGAGCTTGCGCCCGAAAATCAGCGTTTGGGTCTGGCTGAATCCTGCCACGGGGTCTCTCGTTTTCGCCGGCCAGGGCCCGGGTGCCGCGCCTGAGCGGCCGTCCTGTTGCGCGCCTTGCGCTTAGCGGACGCGCTCGTCGCGGTCGATTTTGCCGTCGCGGATGTGGATGATGCGGTGAGCGCGGGCCGCAATGTCGTGTTCGTGAGTCACCAGGATGATCGTGTGGCCCTCCGACTGCAAGCGGTCGAACAGATTCATGATTTCGACGCCGGTGGCGCTGTCGAGGTTACCGGTGGGCTCGTCCGCCAGGATGATCGAGGGACTGTTGACCAGGGCCCGGGCGATGGCTACGCGTTGGCGTTGGCCTCCGGAAAGTTCGTTGGGTTTGTGGGTCATCCGGTCGGCAAGGTCAACCCGTTGCAACGCTTCTTGAGCTCTTTCCAGCCGCTCCTCCGCGGGCGTGCCGTTGTAAATCAGCGGCAATTCGACATTGTGGAGGGCGGTAGCGCGGGGCAGGAGGTTGAAGGTCTGGAAGACGAACCCGATCTCCTTGTTGCGGATGTAGGCGAGCTCGTCGTCGGAGAGTTCGCCTACCTGGCGGGAGTTGAGCCAGTACTTTCCCCGGGTCGGAGTGTCCAGGCAACCGATGAGGTTCATCAGCGTGGACTTCCCGGATCCCGACGGGCCCATGATGGCGACGTATTCCCCTCGCCGGATCTCGAAAGAGATTCCGCAGAGCGCTTGGACGGCCACGGCGCCCATGTCGTAAGTCTTCCAGAGGTCTTCGGTCCGGATCAGGACTCCGTCCTCGGAGAAGGCATCTTGCCTCGTGAACGACGGCGCGATTTGTGATTCCATAGTTTGTTTGACGGTCCGGCTGTTCTCGAACTTTGCGGTTCGTCCGGCTCGCCGGGTGGCGCCTTTCAAACCCCGAACTGCGCGTAACTTAAACCAAACTCAGCGCGGCGGGGCGGGGCCTTTGTCGCCGGGGTTCTTTTCGACCTTCACCTTCGTGTTGTTTTTGAGCGTNCGCAAGACCTGGTAGCTGCCGGTGACCATCTCTTCTCCCTGCTCCAGGCCCTTCAGGACCTCGACGTCCGTGGCGCCCATAATACCGGTCTCGACCGGAACGAAGACCGCGCGACCCTTCCGAACGGCGAAGACCCCCTGAAGTTCTTCCTTGCTTTTCTCTTTGTCTTTGGACGAAGCCACCGGCGTTGAGACCCCGGGCCCGGCCGCCAGCGCCTTGTCCTTGGCATCTTTTCCCGTCTCTTCGAGTTCGCGCCGAGTGCGGATGGTCAATGCCTGAATCGGGACGGTGACCGCATTTTGGCGTGTCGCCGTTGTGACTTTCGCCGTGGTCGAAAGTCCCGGCCGGACATTGGAAGGAGGGTCGTCGAGCGTCACGACNACTTTGAAATTCTTGGCTTCCTCGCTGGGCGCCCCGCTCTGGCTGGTGGTCTGCCCCGTGGTGCGACTGACGGCGCTCTGGCCGATTTCCGTGACGTGGCCTTTAAAAGTCTTATTCGGGATGGCGTCAATGTTGACTTCGGCCGGCTGTCCCAGTTTGACGTTCACGATGTCGGTTTCGTCAACCTTGACTTCGGCGGTGATGACGGAGAGGTCTGAGACCTGAAAAAGCACGCTGCCGGGCTGGTTCTGGATTCCGGGGACCACGTTTTCGCCGACGTGCACGGGAAGCGATGTGATGATGCCGTCGAGTGGAGAGGTGTAAATCGTCTTGTTGCGCAAGTCCCTGGCGCGGATGAGTTGGGCCTGGCTTTGAGCCACTCGGGCTTTGGCCATATCGCGGGTATAGGTGGCCTGGTCCACCTGCGCCCTGGCTTGGGTCACGCGGGCCTGAGCGGACTCGAGGCCGGCCTGTGCGACGGCGTAATCGCTCCCTCGCTGATCGTGGATTTGTTGGGCGATGAGCCGGTCTTTGAACAACTGCTCCGCGCGGTTGAAATCGTCCTTGGATTGATTATGCCGGGCCCTCGACTGGGCCAGGTCGGCTTGAGAAGTCTTGAGGTTCGCCGNGGAAGACGCAACGGCCGCTTCCGCCGCCGAGGCGTCNGCTCGCGCCGTCAGAAGCGCCGCCTCCTGGGCCTTCACGTCAGCTTCTTGTTGCACGGACTCCGTCTTGAGCAGGAGCTGGCCTCTCTTGACGCGGTCGCCTTCCTTGACCAGAATCNCCGTGATTTTNCCGAAGGAGTTTGCGTTGACGTTGGCCCACTGGTTGCTCGGTGGCTTGATCTCACCCGAGGCGGTGACGATGGACGCCAGGTCCTGGCGAATCACTTTTCCGATCTGGACTGCAACGACTCCCCTCCGGCTCCAGGCAATCCCGCCCAAGACCAGCCCGATCAAGACCGCCGCGGCTACGATGCTCAAGACGATCTTTTTCCAGCGCTTCATGCCTTTCTCTTTTCGAGGCGGAAGGANGTCGCGGCTTGGGGCTGCTCCCAGTTGAAGNTCATCNACCCTTCCAAGGCCAAGCTCCGTTGTCTGCGGCATCGGGTCCATCCCTGTCTCCTCACCTTTATGACGCAGGGGCGTTCACTTCGTTTCGTCCGCAGGTGTGTGACGCGCGTGCCCCACCCTTGCCAGGCCTCCCCGATCAGGAGGGCACGCAGACGTCAGGCTCATTTCGAGGTCGGTCCCCTGCGACCTACTGNATATTACGCAAGCCGGCGGTGAAAAGTTTCCCCAATTTTCGCGCGATTACCCCGGACGCGTTCTAACTCACCGCCCAGGGTTGTCGCCCTTCCAAAAAGCATCGCGACCCGGCGCCGGGTGCGTGTAAGCCTGAGCTCCTTCATTGGCGGTCGCTTACAAGCATACCACATCGTCTGTTCATCGCCCACTCTGAAAGCCACCTGCCCTGGTCCGGCGCCGCACGCCGCACCGCAACCGGCGATCCAATTCTAATCTCGCACCAACGTCAGACTGAAACAGTACCGTCAAGAGTGAGAGCGCCCGTCGGAGGCTTCCGGCGCTGGCGAGAAGAGATGAAAAAAGCGCGACCTGAACCCACCCTTGGCGGGCGGAAAGCATCTTAAGCCGGATTTCCATTTTGGAAGCCCGGCTCCTTATAAATGTACGCCTCGCGGCCTCCTATTGGAACGTTCCGGCTCTTCCGCTTCAGATTGTGGACTCGCAGGTCTTGGATAAAAGTCGGAAACCGCGCGATGAATGCGCCAGCCGCTACCCCGTTGCGCGCGGTCGCCCCGGAGATGACGCACCAGCAGGACGGTAGATCCGGCCGCTAACGCGATAAACAACGCCGCTGTGACGTAATCAGTTGTAAGACCGAAATTCTCTCACTAGAGTGCAAGCCGATTGCAAAAAATGGGCGCAGGTTTTGAAGCCTGCGCCCGGATGATTGGTCAAACGAGACTAGAAACCCAAGCGTAGCCCGAAGCGGAACTCCCGAGACCGGGCGAGTCCAGTCCTACTGGTCCCGGACCGTGTGGAGAGGATCCTCCCGAAGTTCGAGCTGTTAGCATTTCCGTTCGGGTTGGCGAACGCCGGAGTGTTGCTCAAGTTGAAAGCCTCCGCCCGGAATTGCAGATTGAACTTCTCCGTGAGTTTGAAGGTGCGGAACAGACTTAAGTCCATATTCACTACACCGGGTCCGCGCATGGTGTTCCGNCCCACGGTGCCGAACCGCACTTCAGTAACGCGTGCAAAGGCGGAGGTATCGAAGAAATGGCAGTCGGCCCCGGGNCCCACGCACCCGATCTTCTCAACCGTCGGCTTGATTTGGTCCGGGGTCTGCTGGGCGTCCGGCTGCGGCATGTTCAATGAGGAGCCGGAAGCGCTCAGCGTATACTGCAGTCCCTTGAAGGAACTGAAGATGCCGTTCATCTGCCAGCNTCCCAGGACCGCCTTGCTGNNACCGCTCGCGGCCCACTTCTTGCCGCTGCCGAATGGGAGTTCGTATACATAGGCAAACTGGAGGATTTGGGGGATGTTGAAATTNGCCGGAGCGCGGTTGCGACCCCACTCACTCAGCGAGCGGAAACGGGGTTCCGTCCAGTCACCGTATTCGGCCATATTGATGGCCCGCGAGTAGGTGTATGCACCCTTGAGAAGCAGGCCGCCCGTGAAGCGCCGGTTGAGGCTGACTTGTAGCGAGTGGTAGTTGCTGTTCAGCATGCCATCCCACAGCCTGGTCGCCGCGGTGCGTCCGAATTGGGGGTAGAGCGGGCGCCCAGCATTGCCGGAACCGGGTGTTTGCGAAACGTTGATGTCACGGAACGCGAATTCCTTGATGGATGACGACCCGACGTATCCAACCGAGGTGACCAGCTCGCCGGGCAGCTTGCGCTCGATGATGAAGTTCCACGATTGGATGTAGCCGCGGTGCATCAGCTTGTTGGCCTCGGGGTAGCCCGTCTCGGCCGCATTCGGTAACTTAACCCTGCCCTGGCTGATGTCGAAGCCGAGGATCGATGGAATACCGACGCTGGGGCCCAGCGGAGCGTTCGGGATACCATCCGCCACGTAAGTGGGGTCCGTGGTGACGGGTTGGAAGCCGTTGACGCCATTGAACACCGCGACGACCGTCAGCGGAAACCAACCACGCAATGCTTGCGCGCCCCAGGGATGTGAGTGGTAGGTGATGCCGTAGCCGCTTCGGATCACCGTGGATTGGGTCAGTTGATAGGCGAAACCGACACGGGGAGCGAAGAGCTTTTTGCTCCAGCCCACCCCGTTGTCGCGCGGGATGCCACCCCGCCCGCCGATTAAGGCCTCGTTGGTCGTGGGGTCATATGACTCGATTCCCAGGCCGTTGGAGCGCCTCCGGTTGGGGTAAAGCTCCCAACGCAATCCCAGGTTGAGGGTGAGCTTGGGAGTGACGCGCCAGCGGTCGCGGACGTAGAGAGCGTACTGGCCTTCCAAGCTGTCCATCTTGATGAGCTGGCTGCTCTTNCCCGAGACNTCGGGCGTACCCAGCAAAAACGCGGCCAGGGCGTTCCAGTCGTTCTCAAACGATGGTTTGCCTGCTTGGAACCCCACTGTGGAATCCAGAGCATCGGGGTTCAAGGCCGTAACGCCAGGATCGAAATAGAACGCACCGCGCGGACCTTCGCCCAACTCCGGCTGCCAGTGGTTCATGAGGTGGTGGACATAGTCGAAGCCGAACCGGATCTCGTGAGCGCCCTTCATCCAGTTGGCGTTGGTGTTTAAGGTATAGGACTGGTCGTTGCGGAAGGCGGGGTTCCAGCCTTCCGGATTGCCCAGAGATGAATAGCCGGAGACGTAAAACGCGGGCATGCCAGCTTCCCGCGGGTCGGGGCCGTTGGTCCCCGGAATCCCCAGCACGTCCGATCCGAAGTTGACGCCGCTTACCTGATCAGGGGGTTGGGCGGCCTGGCCAAATCGCGTCCAGCCCAGCGTCCCGTCGATCACGAAGGTGGGCGAGACGGTATAGGTTTGCCCGACGGCCGCGATCTGCGTGCGGGTGGCGGTCGTACCGAGGCCGCCATCGCACAAGCAGTCGCCGCCCGCTGCGCCGAGGCTGAAGCCACCACTACTGAACGTCGCCCTCATGGTGCTGTACTTGAACCAGAGTTGGTGCTTGTCATTCCGGTTCCAGTTGATCTTGGCGTCGATGTTGTTGCGGTTCAGGCGCTGGGTGCCGGAGTTGAAGTAGTTGCTGGTTTCCCCTGGAAGGTTGGGGGTGGGGACCAAGTCCAGCAGCGTCTTCATGGGGCCGTTCAGCCGAGCCGTGGGAATGACGTTAAGTTGCCCACCGCTGGAGAATACCGAGCGGCCCGTGCCATCCAGGCTGCCCGAGAAGGGATCAAAGACCATCCCTTCCTGAAGTGGTACTGAGCCGCCCTCCGTGGTGGGCACCAAGATCGGACTACCCGAGGCGTCCAGAATCTGGGCTCCCAGGAATTGCGACAAGTCGCCCGTTCGGAGGGCAGCCGTCGGCACGGTAGCGCGCACGAAGCGGTTCGACCGCTCGAAGGTGCCTTCCCAGTCGGCGAAAAAGAACAGCTTGTTTTTCTTGATGGGTCCGCCGATGCTGCCCCCATCCTGGTTCAGGATGTTTTTGGGCTTTTTCGCTACCCTGGCGCGATTCTCATCCCATAGGAAGGCCCGGGTGGCGCTATTGTTGTGCATGGCAAAGAGGCTGCCGTGGATATCGTTGGTCCCGGACTTGGTCACCACGGTGACGGCGGCGCCGCCCGTCATGCCCTGCTCGGCATCGAAGTTGTTGGTGGAGATGTTGACCTCCTGAACGCTTTCCACCGGCGGGATGTACACCGCGTGGTGAGGCATCGTGACCAGGATATCGGCCGAACCGTCCACGCGGGTGTTGTTGGCGCCGCGCTGCTGGCCGTTGATGTTGGTGGACAAGGAGCGCTCGGGCGTATCGGCCTCGGCGTTCTGAAACCGTGCCGGTGTAGCGCCGGGAACCAGATTGATGAGGGTCTGGTAGTTGCGGTAGTTGGAGAGCGGCAGGTTCTCCATCGCTCGCGTTTCCAGGTTCACGTTGACATCCGCCTTCGTCGTCTGGAGGATAGCCGCGCTTGCCTCCACCGTGACCGATTCGGTGACCGGCCCCAGTTGCAGGCTGGGGTTTACACGCCTGACCGCGTTGATGGAGACATCGACTCCCTTCTCCAAGTAGGGGCGAAACCCGGTCATCTTGACACTCAGGTCATACGTGCCTTCAAGCACATTCGGAATTGAGTAGTACCCGGCGTCGTCGGTCGTGCCTTCTCGGGCCTGTCCGGTGTTGACGTTAGTAACGGTGACCGTGGCCTTGGGCACCACCGCGCCGCTCTGGTCCGTCACGGTCCCCACAACCGACCCGTAAAGTACCTGGGCCTTCAGGTGCTGAACACCATAAGTAGCTGACAGGCCCAAGGCAAGGAGACAACAAAGCATGATTTCACGAAATCTTGTTCTCATAGTGAAATCCTCCCTCTCTAAACCCATTGCCCAGACGCCAGACTTACAAGCCTTGCAGCTTTTCGCTTGAGCCCGGGGATCGGCCGCGGCGCCGGTTTAGGACTCCGGTCATGATGGACGGATTCGTGTGGTTCTGATTCAAGTGGTTCTGCGCCACGGGGCGCCCTTCCCCATTCGATTTGACAAGCCCGCACCTCTGGCCGCCTCGCTTGGTTGAAGAAACTCCTGCCCGACGNGGCCTCGCTGTTATCACCTTCTGGACGCCCCGTCAAGCACGTTTTTCTGGCCTTTTTCTGGCCTCTGAAAACAGGCCGCACCAGGTCCGGCGACGCACCGCGCTCCGCAACCGGCGATCCAATTCTAATCTCGCAACAACGTCAGACTGAAACAGTACCGTCAAGAGTGAGAGCGCCCGTCGGAGGCTTCCGG
>JGI25382J37095_10000306_pt1 | contig 11163 bp, 8 predicted proteins | sample GraSoi013_1_40cm_3_FD_37095 | JGI IMG/M metagenome (IMG submission 37095)
TATCGCGCCAACCCGACGGGCAAGCCGCGGGGCGGGCTCGTGATCGTCCAGGAGATCTTCGGCGTCAACTCCCACATCAAGAAGGTGTGCGACGGCTTCGCCGCCGACGGGTACGTGGCGCTGGCGCCGGCGCTCTTCGATCGCGTCGAGCCCAACGTCTCCCTGGGCTACCAGCAGGGCGACATCGAGCGGGGCCGCGAGATCCGCGGGAAGATCGGCTGGGACACGATGGTGACGGATCTGCGGGCCGGCGGGCGGGCGCTCCAGGCCGACAAACTCAAGGTCGGTGTGGTCGGCTACTGCATGGGTGGCTCGCTGGCCTGGCTGGCGGCGACGCGCATCGACGGGGTGGCGGCAGCGGTCGGGTACTACGGAGGCGCCGTCGCCGACTTCGCTGCCGAGCGGCCGCGCTGCCCGGTGCTGCTCCACTTCGGCGAAACCGACCAGTCGATCCCCCGGGAGCACTGGGACCGCATCCGGGCCGCCCAGCCGACGGTCCCGATGCACATCTACCCCGCCGGACACGGCTTCAATTGCGACGAGCGGGCGAGCTACCACGAGCCCAGCGCCCGGCTGGCGCGGGAGCGCACAGTGGACTTCCTGCGCAAGCACCTGGGCTAGCTTACGTTGGAGGGGGCCTCGACGGCCNCCTCCGAGGCCTCCCCCAGGAAGGATTGCCCGGGCAAGCCCTCGCTCGAACGCCGGCGGAGCAGGCGCTCGAAAGGGCGGGCAGTAGCCCCCGACAGGCCCCGAAGGGCCGCGGGTCAGGGCTCGGCGCCGACGAGGGGCGGCAGCAGCGCGCTGATCGACCCGCGGAGCACGGCGTCGGCGAGCTGATCCATCTCGGTGGGCTCGGCGTTCACGATCACCACGCGCGCGCCCACCTCCTTGGCCGCGGGTACAACGCCGGCGATCGGCCAGACCGAGAGCTTGGTGCCGACCGCCAGCAGCAGGTCGCACTGCCGGGCGGCCGCCTCGGCGCGGGCCAGGTCCTCCGGCGCCAGCGGCTGACCGAACGAGATCGTCGCCGTCTTGAGGATGCCGCCGCACGTCCGGCACCGCGGGTCCTCCTCGCCGGCGCGGACGCGCTCCAGCGCCCGTTCGGTGGGCGCGCGCTCGCCGCAAGTCAGGCACGTCACCTCGCGCATGGTGCCGTGGATTTCGATCACGCGCTGGGGCGACGAGCCGGCCATCTGGTGCAGCCCGTCCACGTTCTGGGTGATCAGCGTGTCGAGCTTTCTCCGGCGCTCGAGGACGACGAGCGCGCGGTGGCCGGCGTTGGGCCGGGCTCGCCAGGTGGGCGACTCGAGCCGGGTCCGCCAGGCGCGCCGGCGCACCTCCGGATCGGCCAGGTAGTGCTGGAGCGTCGCCATCTTCTCGGCGCCGGGGTTCCTGGTCCACACGCCCTGCGGCCCCCGGAAGTCCGGAATGCCCGAGTCGGTGGAGATCCCGGCGCCCGTCAGCGCCACGATGCGCTGAGCGGCCTCGATCCACGATCGGACCGTCGCGTCAGTCGACACCATGGTGCGGAGAGTCTAGCCCAGACCTATGCCCTCACGTATAGTACGCGCGTCTGGCGCGACCGCCGGCTCATCGAGAACCGCGATCCACCAGCACGCGTCTCGGCTGCTCTTCCGCATTCTGAGACGCGCGCACCAGGCGGAAGAAGCTGGAGGAGGTCACGCTCCCCGCTCCGTGAGCGCCCCCGACCCCATCGCCGAAATCGCCGGCGAGCGGGAGCGTGCCCGCGCGGCGGGCGATCCGCTCGTCGACGTGTGCATCCTCGCCACTTCTGATGGGTCGAGCGCGCCCGGCGCCCGCGCGCTGGTCCTCCGCGACGTCGGACCCCAGGGTCTCGGGCTGCTCGTGAGCGCCACCAGCCCCAAGTGGCGTCCCCTGCAGACCGGCCGCTACGAGTGCCTGCTCCTCTGGACCAGCATTCGCCGTCAGTACCGCGTGCGTGGCGCACTGGCACCCATGCCCGAGCCGCTGGTCGAACGGTACTGGGGGCAGAAGGTCCACGAGTCGCGCCTGCTCGATCTCTACTACGGCACGGTCCATCCCCAGAGCAGCGTCGTCGCGTCGCCCGAAGAGTTCCGTCGCGGGATCGAGGCGCTCCGCCGGCAGTACCCGACGCCCGCGTCCGTGCCCCGGCCCGAGGGGCTCCGCGGCGTCTATCTCGTGCCCCACCGCATCGAAGCCTGGCACGGTTCCCCCGACCGCCTGCACGACCGGCACGTCTACACGCGCAGCGGCCGCGGCTGGCGTGAGCAGTCCCTGGTGCCCTNAGACTGGCGTGAGAAGCCCGCGTGTTGGCGAAGTTGCTGGACGCCTCGGGTATGCTACGGCGCGGAGGACACCGTGAGAGAGGTCGGGATCGAGCCCACATTCGAGGCCTGGCAGGCGGCGGCCCGCGCGCTGCTGCGCGAGGGGGTGCCGCCGGCCGAGGTGGAATGGCGTGAAGCCGCCCCGGGTCTGGTGTCAGAGACGGGACCCGGCGCGTTCTCGCCCGCGGTCGCCCGTGTNCCCCGCCAGTTTCTCGACCTGGCGCGCCAGGTCGCCGGCCACCGCGATCCCGCCCGGTGGCGTCTGCTCTACGAGGTCCTCTGGCGCCTGGTCCACGAGAACCGCGATCTCCTGAAGAGCGGCAGCGATGCCCAGGTCAGGCGGCTCTTCGCCCTGGCCGGCCAGGCACGACGCGCGGCGTACCGCGAGGAGCTCGAGGAGATGCAGCGCGTCGAGGAGGCCGGTCCGGGCGCGGCGCCGTTCGTGCCCGCCCATGCGAGCCTGGCCGAGCTCGGCCAGGCCGCCACGCGTTGCACCGGGTGCGATCTCTACCGCCACGCCACCCAGATGGTCTTCGGCCGGGGCCCCGCCGACGCCCGCATCGCGCTCGTGGGCGAGCAGCCCGGNGACCAGGAGGATCTCCAGGGTGCNCCGTTCGTGGGTCCGGCCGGCGAGGTGCTCGACCGCGCGCTCAAGGAGGTCGGCCTTCCGCGCGAGCGCCTTTATGTCACCAACGCGGTGAAGCACTTCAAGTTCGTCCAACGGGGCAAGCGCCGCATCCATCAGACGCCGCGTCTGTCCGAGATCGCCGCCTGCCGGCCGTGGCTGGAGGCCGAGCTCGGTGTCATTCAGCCCGCGATCGTCGTCTGTCTGGGCGCCACCGCCGCTCGGGCGCTCTTCGGGCCCGACTTCCGGCTGATGAAGGAGCACGGGCGCTTCGCCGCCACCCGCTGGGCGCCGAAGACCATGGCCACGCTCCATCCCTCCGCCGTGCTCAGAGGCCAGGACGAGGCGGCACAGGCGCAGCTCTACCGGATGCTGGTGGAAGACCTCAAGCTCGTCGCCGAGGCGGCGTAGGCGGCGTGCCGGCAGCCCCAGAAAAAAGTCCTGAAGCGCGCCGCGGGGCAGATTAGGATTTGAGCGTCCGGAGGTCAGCAGACTTCGAGGAGGGCACACCATGGCGTCCGGCATCACCGGCAAGCTCCTGCACGTCGACCTCACCACCCGGCAGACCCGGGTCGAGGAGATCCCGGAGACGATCATGCGCAAGTACCTAGGCGGCGGGGCGCTGGCCGCCTGGGTCCTGCTGCGCGAGATGCGGCCCGGCGTCGACCCGCTGGGGCCCGACAACGTTCTGGTCTTCACGACCAGCGTCGTCAACGGGCTCTCGCTCTCCGGCACCAACCGCTACACGGCGGCGGCGAAATCGCCGCTGACCGGCGGGTACGGCGAATCCGAGGCCGGTGGCTGGTGGGGCCCGGAACTGCGCGCGGCCGGCTGGGACGGCGTCGTCATCCACGGGCGGGCGGAAGAGCCTGTCTACCTCTGGATCAAGGATGGGCAGGTCGAACTCCGGGACGCGCGGCCCTACTGGGGCCAGCTCTCCGGGGAGGTGCAGGACGGCCTCGAGCTGGAGCTGGGCGACAAGCGCATCCGCGTGCTCCAGACCGGGATCGCCGGCGAGCGGGGAGTGCGCTTCGCGGCCATCGTCAACCAGCTCAAGCACTTCCATGGCCGGGGCGGGCTCGGCGCGGTGATGGGGGCCAAGCGGCTCAAGGCCATCGTCGCGCGCGGCTCGAAGCCGCCGGCGGCGATCGACAAAGACCGCGCCAAGGGCCAGCTCGTGTGGTTCAAGGAGCACTACGACCGGGCCAAGGACCGCTTCCACCAGCTCGGGTCGTCCAGCGCCGTGATGGCCCTCGAGGCCTCCGGTATCCTGCCGACGCGCAACTTCCGCGACGGTTCCTTCGAGCATGCCCGCGCCATCAGCGGCCAGACGATGCGCGACACCATCCTGGTGCACCGTGGCACNTGCTACGCCTGCGCCGTCGCCTGCAAGCGCGAGGTGGAGGTCAAGGACCTCGGGGTGACGCCGAAGTACGGCGGCCCGGAGTACGAGACGCTCGCCGCCTCCGGCTCGCTCTGCGGGGTGAGCGACCTCAACGCGCTGGCCCTCATCAACCAGCTCTACGCCCAGTACGTGCTCGACTCGATCTCCACCGGCGCCGTCATCGCCTTTGCCATGGAGTGCTACGAGCACGGCATCATCACCAAGGAGATGACGGGCGGGATCGAGCTCACCTGGGGCANCGCCGACGCCGTGGTCCAGATCGTGCACCTGATCGGCAAGCGGGAGGGCATCGGCCGCCTGCTGGGTGAGGGCGTCAAGCGCGCGGCCGCCGAGCTCGGCTCCGGGGCCGAGCGGTTCGCGCTCCACGTCAAGGGGCAGGAGCTGCCCATGCATGATCCGCGGGGCAAGAAGGGGCTCTCGCTGGCCTACGCGCTCTCCCCGACCGGCGCCGATCACATGGANGCGCCGCACGATCCGCTCTANGCCGGCTTCCACGCCCAGGGCCACCCNATGGGNGTGCTGGGGCTCATCGAGCCGCTCGATCCGCTCACGCTCGACGCCAAGAAGGTGCGGGCGTTCTTCGAGACGCAGAAGGTCTGGTCGAGCTACAACTCCATCGGCATGTGTGACTTCGTCGGCACGCCCCTCAACGGCCTCGAGCTGGAGCCGCTGGTCAGCTACATCAACGCCGTGACCGGCTGGAACATGAGCCTCTACGAGCTCATGAAGGTCGGCGAGCGCAACAACACGCTGGCGCGCCTGTTCAACTCCCGCGAGGGCTTCACGCCCGACGACGATACCCTGCCCCCGCGGATGCACGAGGGCATCGGCAACGGTCCGCTCAAGGGCCAGTCGATCGACCGCGACGAGTTCCTGGCCGCCCGCCGGACCTACTACCAGATGGCCGGCTGGGACCCGGAGACGGGCCAGCCGACGGCCGCCAAGCTGGCGGAGCTGGGGCTGGAGGACGCGGTCAAGAGCTGACGCGACTGCCTGATCAGACGGCGGGCCGGTCCACCTCCTCGAGGAAGGAGAGGTCCGGCTGATCGGCGACGCCGGCCCGCTTCATCGTCTGGCGCAGGTCAGCTGACGGGGCGAACTGGCGGGCCTTGTCGGCACTCTCCCACTCGAAGAGGATCACGAGCGCGTTGGGGTCGTCGAGGTTGCGGAAGAGCCGACCACCCTGAGAGCCGGCGGCGCGGCGCGCGGTTCCGTGCGCGTCGAAGATGCCACTTCGCGTAGTCGGCGACCTTGTGCCGAATGACCAGATAGGCCATGGGACCTCCTCGAGGGTGGGTTTCGCGCAACGTCGAGACCCCAGACCCATCGCCTCGGGGTTGTCAAGCGCGGCGTCAACCGATCAGGTCGAACCCCAGCAGCTGACCGAACTCGCGGCGGGCCTGCTCGGGGTCGGCGACCTTGATCGTGCTCAGGCCGAGGGCGCGAGCCGCCTTGAGGTTGGCGCCGATGGCGTCGAGGGATGACTCCACGGCCTCGATCGCCGCCATACCACGACTGTAGTCGTAGTAGAATTCGCCGCAGTGTCGGAAAGGGGGAACCGTATGCAGCACCGGACGCTGGGAAGGAGCAGGCTGGAGGTGTCGGCCATCGGGCTCGGCCTGATGTCGATGTCAGGCGTGTACGGCAAGGGCGACGACGCGGAATCCATCGCCGTCATCCATCACGCCCTGGACGGGGGCATCAACTTCCTCGACTCCTCCGACATGTATGGCTGGGGCCAGAACGAGGAGCTGCTGGGGCGGGCGATCCGGGGCCGGCGCGACCAGGTCGTGCTCGTCACCAAGTTCGGTCAGGTGAAGAACCCCGCCGGGGGCGGCAATCTCGTCAATGGACGGCCCGAGTACGTCGAGCAGGCCTGCGACGCGAGCCTCCAGCGTCTCGGCGTGGAGGTGATCGACGTCTATTTCCAGCACCGCGTGGACCGGAGCGTGCCCATCGAGGACACGATGGGCGGGATGGCGCGGCTGATCGAGCGGGGCAAAGTGCGCTCCCTCGGGCTGTGCGAGGCGAAGCCGGCCACCATCCGTCGAGCCCACGCCGTCCACCCCCTGGCCGCGGTCCAGAGCGAGTACTCACTCCTCTATCGCACCGAAGCGGAGGAGACGCTCGCCACGTGCCGCCAGCTCGGCATCGGCTTCGTCGCGTACTCGCCGCTCGGGCGCGGTTTCCTCACGGGCAGGATTCAGAGCCCCAGCGACCTCCCAGAAGGTGACCGGCGCCGCGAGCACCCCCGCTTTCAGGACTCGAACTTCTTCCACAACCTGGAGCTGGTGCACCGTATCGAGCAGATCGCCAAGGACAAGGGGTGCACGCCCGCGCAACTCGTGCTGGCGTGGCTCCTGGCCCAGGGCCGGGACGTCGTGCCCATCCCTGGCACCAAGCGGAAGAGCCGCGTCGACGAAAACCTCGGCGCGCTGGACGTGCGGCTCGACGCGCGCGACGTCGAGCGGATCTCGGCCGCCGTTCCCCCCGGTGCCGCCGCCGGCTCGCGCTACCCGGAGCCCCAGATGAAGGGGGTGTACCTCTGAGCCCCGGCGCGCCGGGCGACGGCTCTTGCGTTCAGCGGAGGAACCTGCTCTGCTATCCGCCGCCGACCAAGCGCCCGCAGGAGGTCACGATGAACGCCCAGCGATGCGTCGCCCTCACCCTGCTCCTCGCGGTCTTCACGCTCGTCTCGGTGGCGGACGCGCAGATCGCGGTTTCGGCCAACGACAACAAGGCCGTCCTCGTCAACGGCGCCGTCAAAGTGGTCTCGAGCCCGCCGCCCGACACGGTCGCGATCATCGACCTCAAGGCCGGCTCGCCGCGGGTCGTCGGCGAGATCCAGGCGCCGGTGAGCGTGGTCGGCCCGCCCGTCAGCGTCGCCCTCACGCCGGACGAGAGCCTGGCCCTGGTGACGGCGGCGATGAAGGTCGACCCCGCCGATCCCACGAAGCAGGCGCCGGACAACCGGCTGTCGGTGATCGACCTCAAGGCCTCACCGCCCCGGGTGATCGCCACGCTGGAGACCGGCAAAGCGCCGTCGGGAATCTCCATCAACCGTCAGGGGACGCTGGCCCTGGTGTCGAACCGCACGGACGGCACCGTCTCCGTCTTCACAATCCAGGGCAAGACGGTGGCGCCGGCCGCGACCGTCGAGGTCGGCGGCCCCAAGGCGGGCGGAGGCCACGTGGCCATCACCCCTGACGGCAAGACCGCCCTCGTCACGCGGGACGCCGACCACAAGATCTCGGTGCTCTCCATCGAGGGGACCAAGGTGGAGTACACCAGGCGCGACATGACGGCAGGAGTGCGGCCGATCGCGCTCGACATCGCGCCCAGCGGCGCCTTCGCGGTCGTGGCCAACATCGGACAGCCCACGGGCGACATCGACACCGTGAGCCTCATCGATCTGAAGGCCCAGCCACCNCGGGTGGTGGACACGATCAGCGTNGGCGGACAGAGTCCGGAGGGTATCAAGATCTCGCCGGACGGCTCCGTCATCGCCGCCGTCGTGCAGAACGGAAGCAACAGGCCGAAGGAGTCGCCGTTCTACAACGACGGCGGCAAGCTGGTGCTCCTTCGCGTGACGGGCAGCTCGCTCTCGAGGATCGCGGAGGCGCGCATCGGCCACTGGCCGCAGGGCGCCGCCTTTTCGCCCGACGGCAAGACGATCCTGGTCGGCAACATGGTCGAAAAGGACTACTGGGTGTTCCAGTGGGACGGCAGGACGCTGCACGACACCGGCCAGCGCGTCAAGATGAATGGCGGCGCGGCCGCCATCCGGACCGCCGAGAAGTAGCGGCGATCTCCTAGCGAGCCACGGCGGACGCGGCCGGGATCGCGCTGGCCGCGAGCGGCCGCTCGGTCTGGGGGCCGCGGAGCGCCACGGTGACCCGCAGGGCCCGCAGGCCATGGACGCCCTGGAACTCCTCGAGCTCCAGGTCCTCGACCTCCCCGCTCAGATAGCCGAGGTGCTGGAGGTACTCGATGTAGCCGCGGTACTCCAGCGCCTCGCCGGGCTGAGCGTAGACGATCGCGATCTTACCGGGCTGGGTCACGCGCTCGGTCGCGCCCTTGACCACCGCCTTGTCGATCCGCTTCTTGACGATCTCGTAGCGGATGTCGTAAGCGCCGTCCACGTCGAAGCGCTTCTCGTCGAAACGGAACCGGATCGAGAGCGGGGCGTGCTGGACGAGGATCAGGTGCGTCGTCTGAAGCGGCACCGGGAGGTTCTTCGTGAGCTGGTCCGCCCGGGCGGCGATGCCGCACACGACCATGAGCTGCCAGAGCCGGAGATTCTTCAGATACAAGGGATCGAACCGGCCGTCCTCCACCAGCGCGGCGCCGATGTAGATCTGGTGATCGACCCCGTCCGTCTTCTGCTTCTCGAAGTAGTGCGGGAACATCCCCTGGGCGGCCTGTTCCTCGAGATCCAGGTATGACGAGATCGTCTCGGTGAGGCGTGTGACGCTCTCCTCGAACACGCGCCGCTGGCGATAGACGGACCGGAGCCGCGGGTCGACAGCCGCCCGGTACGCCTCGATCCGGGCCCGCACGCCGGGCCCGAACTCCTGGAGGCGATCGAACAGGCGCTCGACATCCGATCTCAGGAACGAGATGACGCCCACCTCGCCGCCCGAGGCGAGGCCGGTTTCGATCTGGACGACGTGCTTGTCGATCCGGTAGAGGAGCTCGTCCAGCACCGGCAGCCCCCGGGCCCGGTGCGCCGCCTGGACCACGTCCTTGGCCAGCTGGAGCTGGGCGAGAAGGTCGTGCCGGATGGCCAGCGCCCGCTGGGTCGAGGAGCCGCGGATGTCCGAGAGCGCGTAGAGCGGGTACACCTTCTCGAAGACGATCGGCTCCAGCTCGAGGCCGCCACCGTCGCCGTGGCGGTCGAGGCTGTCGAGCACCGCCTTGCGGAACCGCCACTCCACCACCGGGTGGATCGCCGTGAACTTCTCCTTGATCTGGGTCTGGATGCGAGCGTTCAGCTCCTCCATGCTCCGCTGCACCGCCATGGAGAAGAGCGGCAGCACCTCGTGCAGCTTCGGCAGGTGCGTCGCGTCCAGGTCCCGAGGGTGGGGAGAGCCGAGGCCGATCGTGCCGATCACCCGGTCCTGGTAGCGCAGGGGCGCGACGATCATGCTGCGGGCGCCGCTGCGGATCATCTCGTCCTCGATCGGCGTCCGCTGGGCCAGGGCGGACAGGTCCTCGATGATCAGCGGCTCGCCCCGGAGCACCGCCTGCTCGTAAATCGAGCCGGCGAACTCGGAGGTCTTGTGGTGGGCGGAGTCGGCGAAGATGCAGGCGTGCTGGTGGCGGACGCCACTGTTGAGCAGGAGCACGCGGTCGCCGTCGAGGGCGGCCAGCCCGAAGCGCAGCTCGGGACGCCGGAAGAGCGTCCGCAGCTTCGCTTGCAGGCCGAGGAACTTGGCGTCCGAGACGATCGACTCCCGGTCGATGAGGTCGCGCTTGAGCGCCGAGAGGACGGCCTCGTCGGTGACCTCGACCGCCTTGAAGATCGTGACGCCGCGGAGCACGAACCTCTCCGGCGGGAGCACCTCCCGCAGCGTAGCNGCGTCGAGGATGTCGGCGTGGAGGCGCTGCTTCAGCGCCTCCGTGAGNGGCGGCAGGGGGCCGACGGGCTCCACGTCGACGAACTGCGAGTCGATCAGCAGTCGGAAGTGGCGTTCGAGCCCGGTCTCCGGGTCGGCGACGGTGATGATGAAGGGATAGTCGACGGCGATCTCGACGCCGTAGACCCGGCGCAAGACCAGGGCGTAGGCATTGGCCAGCCGGATCACGCCCAGCATGTGATCGTCGACGTTCACCTTCCCCTGGAAGGTACCGTCCTCGGCCATGAGCAGGCGCCGCATCGAAGGCGTGGCGTAGAAGCCGCGCAGGTGGAAGGGCAACAGCGCCGCGCCGTACTCCTGCTCCGAGGAGGCCGGTGGGAAGACCGCGGTCATGAGCAAGTCGACGAGTTCTCGATGTCGCTCGATGATGGCGATGTCCTCGATCGTCTGCAGCAGCTCGGGCGCCCGTCCGACCTCCTCGCTGACGATCCGGGCCAGCCTCCCCTTGGCCGATCGGTCGTCGGCGAGGGTCCGCGCCCAGAAGGCGACCAGCGGCGCCAGGCTCAGCTCGCACCTGAACGGGAAGCTCTCCAGGTCCGAGCCGAGCGGGAGCCCCTGACCGATGCTCTTCATAGCGCTGCCATTGTAGCAGGCCACTCCAGCCCGATCGCCACCGCCTGGCGTGTCACCGCGTCAACACAGAAACGCCGGCGTGACCAGAACGTCATCGACCGGACGCGGGCTCCCCGGTAACTTCGCGAGAAACCGCGGCGGTGGGCGCGCTCGGACGTTGGCACTCGCGCTGCAGGACGTGTCATTGATGCGGCAGCGCTACCACTTCTCGGGCATCGCCGGCGCCGGGATGAATCCTCTCGCCCAGCTCATGCGCGCCCGCGGTCACGAGGTCCAGGGCTCGGACCGCTCCTTCGACCAGGGCAAGAACCAGGAGATTGCGGCCCGCCTCCGCCAGCTCGGCATTGCCGTGAAGCCCCAGGATGGCACGGCCGTGGCGTCGGCGATCGACCGCTTCGTCTTCTCGACGGCCGTCGAGGCGGACACGCCCGAGATGCGCGCGGCGCGCCAGCTCGGGATCGAGCTGGTGGCCCGGCCGGCGCTGCTGGCGGAGGTCGTCAACTCGGGCAGGCCCGGGGTCGCCGTGGCCGGCACCAGCGGCAAGAGCTCCGTGACCGGCATGGTGGCGTGGATCGCCCGACAGGCCGGCGTGCC
>JGI25382J37095_10000308_pt1 | contig 11153 bp, 10 predicted proteins | sample GraSoi013_1_40cm_3_FD_37095 | JGI IMG/M metagenome (IMG submission 37095)
CCGAGCCCGTGCGCTACGTGTCGCGGTCGCGGGTCCGCGCGGCCCGCTGGATCGCGCGGATACTCACACGGACCGACGATCGTGTCCACACCTTCCGCTATACCGCGGCGACGCTGCTCGACCTCGATCGGCGCTGTGGACGGCGGCAGCGCGTCGCGCTCCACCGTGTAGGAGAGCTCCTGGAATCCCGGGCGCGGCGTCGTCGCGGTGACGCCGATCCATTCGCACAGCGAGCCGTCGCGCATGCGGCGGCGCGTCCTCGGGTAGCGCGCGAGATCCACGGGCTCTCCGTTGACGCTGAGCGTGACCCGCGTGCTCGCCAGCTCCCGCGTGAGCGCGACGCTGGTCGCGGGCGCACCAGGCGGGCCCGAGAGGGACCCCGCGTCCGTCGACGATCGCCTCCTGATACGCGTGATGCGCTCCCGGCGTGCGCCAGCCGTCCGGCAGGAGCGCGTCCCAGAAGACGGCGTCACGGTAGTCGAAGCCCGTGTCGGGCGCGAGCCCGAGAGCGGTGACGCCCGCGGGCGGCTCGACGCGTGACGGCCGGTAGGCGGCGGCGACCCCGACGGTGACGAGCGCGAGCATGGCGACGACCGTGGCCCGAGCGCGCGCCCGGCTCCCGAGCGCTTCCCGTGTCGGTCGCCCCGTCGCGGCGCTCGCCACCAGCGTTCCGACGGTCCAGCCGACGACCGCGCTCCCGATCGCCGTCAGCGCGACCCCGGGAAAGGCCGCCGCGACACGCCCGGGATCCCACGGCCGTCCGACGGCCCACGCCATCCACGCGGCCTCCTGCGCGCAGGCGACGATGGCGAACGCGAGACCGGCGAAGGGCGCGGCCAGCCATGAGGTGCGCGGCACGGGGAACGCGGCGCAGGCGAGATCGATCGCGAGCGCGGGCAGGAGCGGAATCGGCGTGAAGGTCGGGATCCGCATTCCGAAGCCGAGGAGCACCAGGAGAATCAGGATGTGCTCGGCGGTGAAGATCGCGGCGGTCGCGGCGGCCGCGCCGGGGCCGAGCGCGCGGGTGGTCGCCACGAAGATCGCGGGCACAAGAGCGCCAGGAGAAACGGATAGAAGTCGGGAGTGCGGCCCCAGGTGTCGAGCGTGTAGTGGTCGAGGGCGACCATGGCCTTGTGGACGAGGTCGGCGAAGCAGAGAGCAGGACGACGCGCGGCAGGAGCCAGCGGGGCTCGCGCGCGAAGCGCGTGTGGGTGGCGACGGCGGAGACGAGACCGATGGCGATGAGCACCGTGCCGGCGAGGCCGACGAGGTGGGGCGGGCTCCAGAGGTTCACGTCCTTGCCGACGTTCACGTGCCACCACTCGTCGAGCGCCGCGCCCGCCACGGCCACAAGGAACCCGACGCCACCCGCGAGAAGCCCGCCCGGCGCCCCGTAACGGCGGTGCCCCCAGAAGACGGCCCACGCGCTGACGAGGCCGTTGACCGCCACGCCCGTGTACATCAGGACGTGCGGCGGGGAGAGAAAGCTGTCGCGTCCGATCGTGCGGTGCCACGCGACGTCCCAGAGGAGCCCGGGGAAGCCGAGCCAGCCCGCGCCCAGCGCGAGGGCGAGCGCGATCGTGACGGGATGTGGGCCGGAACGCACATGCTATCCTCCCCGCATGTCGCGGCCGAGGCAAGCCCTCGTTTGCTTCATCGTCCTCGCCGCCGTCGCGAGCCTCGCGCCCATCGGCGTGGCCACCGCCGCCGATCGCACCAACGTGCCGCTCAAGAACTGGGGTGGATTCTCGGAGTTCCGCGACGCCGTCTATGACGATCTCGAGCGGCTGGTCACGGCGGGGCTCGCCGACCGCGTCCTGCTGAACACGAGGCCGTTGAGCCGTGTGGAGGCGGCGCGGATCGTCGCCCGCGCCATCGAGAAGATCCGGAACGACGACGCGGGCGGTCTCAACGCGCGGCGCGACCTCGAGCCCGTCCTCGATCGATTGATGGAGGAGCTCAAGGTCGAGCTGACGAGCCTCGGCGTCCGAACGTCAGAGGGCAGGACGGCGCCGGGGTTCTTCGCGTTCACCCCGATCGACCGCGCGCAGGCGTTCGGCGCCTACGCGAATCATCAGTTTTCCCTCGTCAACAGCCAGGGGCGGACCTTCAAGCGCGGGGTCAATGGCGGCCTGACGTTCGAGAGTCGCGCCCAGCTCGGCGACTTTCTCTCCCTCTACCTCCAGCCGGAGCTGCTCGAGAACGAGGACTACGGCGCCGCCCGCCTGGCGACCGGGTACGCGAAGCTCACCCTCTTCAACGTGGAGCTGCTCGTGGGTCGCGACAGCCTGGCGTGGGGTCCCGGGTACCACAACGGCCTGCTCCTCACCAACAACGCGGCGCCCCTCGANCAGATCCGTATCGGCGCGGCCGAGCCGTTTCTGCTGCCCTGGGTCGGCCAGTGGGTNGGGCCGATGAAGGTGCTGATGTTCCTCGCCCAGCTCGAGGAGCGGCGGGACCATGCGTACACGAAGCTGACCGGGATGCGGCTGACCTTCGCGCCGGCCACGTTCCTCGAGCTCGGTGCGAGCCGTACGGTGCTGTTCGATGGCCTGGGCCCCAACCTGCCACTCAAGAAGTACCCGGAGGCGATCCTCAACCCGGGATTCGGCGACGTCCGCACGCACCCCGAGGAGCGAACCGACAGTCTNACGGGGCTCGACGCGGATATCCGTCTCCGNAACGTCGATCGCTACTTCTTCCCGAGCCGNGATCTNAGGCTCTACGGGGAGTTCTATTGGGACGACACNTGTGGGGAGTGCGGGCCGAGCAGCGGCGTCGGTCACTGGTTCGCGTCGAATCTTCTCCCCAAGGGGAGCACCACGGGCGGCGTCGGAGGCGTCCACCTGCTCGAGCTTTTCGGCCAGGACTGGCTCGACGCCAGGTTCGAGTACGCGCGGACCTCTCCGATCTCGCTCAATCACGACCAGTTCACGAGCGGCTACTGGACGCGAGGGCACGTCATCTCGGACTTCATCGGCACGCATGGCAGGGACTACTTCGCGCGCCTCGCCGCTCGCTTCACCCCGAATCTGATGGTCGGGCTCGACCTCGACCGCGCCGTGGTCGGGAGCACGGTGGAGGGCTTCCCCGGCCCCCAGGAGAAGCGTCTCGGCGGAGGGATGGACGTCTCGTATCGTTTCTGGGGACGCTACGCGCTCTTCGCGCAGTACCTGATCAGCGACGTCAAGAACCGGCAGTTCAGGCCCGGAGACGACGGCATCGACCATCTCGTCCGATTCGAGCTGACCCGCTCCTTCCGCTAGCCGGTCGGCCACCTCCGGCCTTCACGGGTCCTTGAAGGTCACGCCCAGCTCGACTCGCGTCGTGAGGGGCACGCCCAGAGCCGGGCGCTCGATCGTGTAGACGAAGCGGTTCTGGCTCGCTCGCTGGAACGCTGAGGCGACGCCGACCCAGGCGCAATGCGACCCGTCGCGCAGGCGGAGGCGCACGAGAGGGTACGGCGCGAGATCGACGGGCGTGCCGTTCACCTCGACGCCGAAGCGCGCGCCGGCGACCGCCGTCGTCAGGGCCGCCTCGGTGGGCGCGCACCACGCGGGACCCACCGGCACGGGCAGGCCGTCGATGATCCCCTCGCTGCGCGCGTCGATCCTCGGCGCGAAGGGCCATCCCTCGGCAAGCACCACGTTCCAGAAGATCGCCTCCTGGTACGGGAACGCCGAGAACGGAACGAGCTTGAGCTCGTCCACGAGCATCGGCGGGCCATAACGCTGGGGCCGATAGGTCGCCGCGAGACCGACCAGGGCCAGCACGATGGCGACGATCGCGGCGACGCGGGCTCGCCACCGGCTGCCGAACTCGGCGACGGCGCCGCTGGCTGAGCCCACGGCCCGTAAGAACCCGCCGAGGACCCATCCCACCCACCCGCTCAGCGCGCCGGTCACGAGGACGAGGGGGAGCGCCGCGAGCACGCGCTCGGTTGCCCACGGCCGCCCGACGGCCCAGCCCATCCACACGAACTCCATCGTCACGAAGGGGTGAACGCGACCCCCGCCGCGACCGACAGCCACGCGCCGTCGCGCTGGCTGCGGGCCCGCCGGCGTTCTTCGCCCCAGAACGCGAGCGAGAGGACGGCGGCGGGGAGGGCCAGGATCGGGGTCAGCGTGTAGCGGTCGAACTCGATCGCCCGCAGCATGACGTCCATGAGCCATGTGACGCCGAGGAACAGCAGACACGCGAGCGTGGGCGCCCACGGCCCCACGGCCCGCGCGGCGGCGACGAGGACGACCGGGACCAGGAGGGCGACGAGAAACGGGTAGAGGTCCGGCGTGCGCGCGTGGGGCAGCATCGTGTAGTGGGCGAGAATGAAGTGGCCGCGGTGGACGAGATCCACCAGCACGGCCAGCATCGCGCCCCGCCAGAGCCACGCGCTGGCGAGCGCGCCGCGTCCACGCTGGGCGGCGACGGCGAAGAGCAGGCCGATCGCCGCGACGCCGGCCCCCAGGTGGAGCTGAAGGTGGGGCGGGCTCCAGATGAGGACGTCCTTGCCGAAGGTCGCGTGCCACCACGCATCCACCGGCGCCGCGGCCATGATCACGAAGATCCCGAGCGCGGTGACGGCGAAGCCGAGGGGCAGCCGGAGGCGCCGGAGTCGGAGAATCGGACCGCCGAAGTCCTCGGCGCGACCGAGCGTCGCGCGGGCGACGCTCGTGAGGGCAGCGCCCAGCACGCCGAGCCCGCCGCAGTAGATGAAGACGTGCGGCAGGATGAAGAACGAGTCGCGGCCAACGGTGCGGTGCCACGCGGTATCGAGATACACGCCGACCATCCCGGCGGCGCCGGAGACGATGGCAACCGCGATCGCGACGGCCGGGAACGAGCCCGTGACGACGGCGGTCGTGCCGGCGGGCCTCATGCCCCACGGATTCTAGCAGGGGCGACGCGGGTGACACGAACGCCACGACATGGCGTAGGCTTGAGCGATCGGAGGACACCATGGTGACGACGCGGAGCATCGCGGTGAAGGGCGGCGACGTCGTGCTGCTGGTGGGCACGGTGAAGGGAGCCTTCCTCCTGCGCGCACCCGCCACGCGGGCGACCTGGGAAGTCGGGGGGCCCTATCTCGCCGGCCGGGCCGTGTACGCCCTGACCCATGACAGCCGGGCGGGCCGCCGGCGGATCTGGGCGAGCGCGACGAGTATGCACTGGGGCGCGGTGCTCGTCTCGACGGACGACTGGGGTCGGACGTGGACGGAGCCCGAGGAGGCCAACGTCAAATTCCCGGCGGAGAGCGGACTGGCGCTCAAGCAGATCTGGCAGGTCGTCCCCGGCCGCGCCGCCGAGCCCGACACCCTCTACTGTGGCGTCGAGCCCGCGGCGCTCTTCCGGTCCACCGACGGCGGGCAGACATGGAACTGCGTGAGCGGGCTCCTCGACCACCCGCACCGGCCGCGCTGGACGCCGGGTGGCGGCGGTCTCTGCCTCCACACGATCGTGCTCGATCCCGTGAAGGCCGCGCGCATGTGGGTCGGCGTCTCGACGGGCGGCGTGTATCGCACGGACGACGGCGGCCGCGCCTGGGCGGCGCGCAACGTCGGAATCCGGGCCGAGTTCCTCCCCGAGAAATACCCCGAGTTCGGCCAGTGCGTTCACAAGATCGTCCAGCACCCGGAACGTCCGGCGACGTTGTTCCTCCAGAACCACTGGGGCCTCTACCGGTCGGACGATGCGGGCGACTCGTGGCAGGACGTGGCCCACGGCGTGCCGTCCGATTTCGGCTTCCCGATGGCGATCCATCCGCGCGAGCCCGACACGGTCTACGTCCTTCCGCTCGAGTCCGACACCTTCCGCTGCCCGCCTGGTGGGAAGCTCCGCGTCTACCGCACGCGGAACGGCGGTCGGTCGTGGCAGCCGCTCACCCGCGGGTTGCCTCAGCAGGGCGCATACGAGACGGTCCTGCGCGACGCGCTGGCCACCGACACGCTCGACCCGGCCGGCGTCTACTTCGGTACGCGCAACGGGAAGCTCTTCGCGTCGAGGGACGGGGGCACCTCGTGGCGCCTCGCGGTCGAGGGCCTCCCGCCCGTGGTCTGCGTGCGCGCCGTGGTCGTCGATCGAGCCCGAAGACAGCGGTGACGCGGGTCGCCTTTCTCATCCCCGCTGCCCTGCGGCCGCTCGCCGAGGGGCGGAGCCGACTCCACGTCGACGTCCCGCGCGGCTCGCCGTCGCTCGGCGAGGCGCTCGACGCGCTGTGGGCGCTCTACCCTGGCATCCGAGACCGCGTGCTGACCGAGCAAGGCGAGGTCCGTCCGCACGTGAACGTCTTCGTGGGCACCGAGAGCAGCCGGTGGAGCGGGGGCCTGGCGACGCCCGTGCCCGAGGGCGCCGAGATCTCGATCCTCCCCGCCGTGAGCGGCGGCTGACGCGGCAACGGTGAGCCGCTGGGTCGCGCTCGCGATCGTGTTCGTCACGCGCACGTCGATGGGCTACCAGTTCCAGTCCGTCGCCTCCGTGGGCCCGCTCCTCGTCCCCGAGCTCGGGCTCGCCTGGGCGCAGCTCGGTACGCTCATCGGCGTCTACATGCTGCCCGGCGCGTTCTTCGCTCTGCCGGGTGGGATGCTCGGCCAGCGCCTGGGCGAGCGCCGCACGGTCGTGGCGAGCCTCGCGCTCATGGTCGCGGGCGGCCTCGTCACCGCCGCCAGTCACGGTTTCGCGCTCGCCGTCAGCGGACGGCTCCTGAGCGGCGTCGGTGCCGTGCTCATGAACATCCTGCTCGCCAAGATGGTCGCCGACTGGTTCGCCGAGGGCGAGCTGACGACGGCGATGGCCATCATGCTCTCGAGCTGGCCGGTCGGCCTCGGCCTCGCGGCGGCGACGCTCGGCAGCGTCGCCACCTCCTCCTCGTGGCGGATGGCCGTCGCGACCACGGCGGTCGCCGCCGCCCTCGGGCTCGTGCTGATCGCCTTCGCGTATCGCGATCCGCCGCGCACGCAGGGGAGCGCGGCCGGGCCACCGGCGCGCCGCGCGCGGCTTCCACGGCGAGAGGTCAGGCTCGCGCTGAGCGCGGGCTTCGCCTGGGGCTGCTTCAACGCGAGCCTCGTCGCCGTCGTCGCCTTCGGCCCCGCGATGCTGGTGGCCCGCGGCGTCTCGCTCGGCGACGCCGGCTTCATCGTGAGCCTGGCGATCTGGGTCACGATTCTCTCGGTGCCCCTCGGCGGGGTGCTCACGGACCGCCTCGGCCGGCCGACCCTGGTCATCGTCGCCGGCAGCGTCGCCGCGGGGCTCGCCACGCTGCTGCTGCCCGTCCTCCCTCACCCGCTCCTGGCGTTCTCCTTGCTCGGCTTCCTGACCGGGGCGGCGCCCGGCGCCGTGATGGCGCTCTTGCCCAAAACGGTGGCTCCCGAGCGCCTGGCCACCGCCTTCGGCGTCTACTACACGGTGTTCTACGTCGTGATGGCGCTGACGCAGCTCGCCGCCGGCGTCGTGCGCGACGTCGTCGGCAGCCCCGCGGCGCCCATCGTCTTCGCCGCGCTCGTCATGGCCGCGACGGTCTTCGGGCTCGCGCTCTTTCGCCTCGCCGAGCGCGCGGCGCCCCGCCGGATGCGAGCGCCCCGCGCGCAGCGCGATGTCTCTAACGATGGAGTCGGGATCTCACGATGTATGTTACGATGTATGGCCAAAGGCGGAGGTGCGGGTATGCCACGAATGACTCGCAAGCAGGTGTACATCGAGCCCCGCCAGAACCGTCTGCTCAAGGAACGCGCCCGCAGGTACCGCGTCACGGAAGCCGATCTGATCCGTCAGGCCATCGACCGAGGTCTCGAGCGGACGGCAACGCGGGCTCCCGACATCGAGGCGTGGAAGCGGATCGAGCGCTTCATCGGCCGGCGACGGTCGCAACGAGTGCGCCCCGCCAAGCGGACGTGGAGGCGGGCCGAGCTCTATGAGCGCTGAAATTCTGATCGACACGAACGTCCTCGTCTACGCCTACGATCCTCGGGCACGAGCGAAGCAGCAGCAAGCTCTCACCGTTCTGCGACGCCTTGTCGTCAACGGACACGGCAGGCTCTCCACCCAGACCCTCGGCGAGTTCTACNCNNTGGGCACGCGGCGTCTGGCTCCCAGACTCAGCCGTGAGGACGCGGCNGGGCAAGTCGTCGCCCTGGCGGCCGCGTGGCCCATCTTGCCAGTCACCGCGCTCGTCGTCTTGGAGGCGGCTCGAGGNGCGTCCGCGCATCGCCTCGACTATTGGGACGCGCAGCTCTGGGCGACGGCGCGCCTGAATCAGATCCAGGTCATTCTGACCGAGGACTTCGCGCACGGGCGGGTGCTGGAGGGCGTGCAGTTCATGGACCCCTTCGCGGCCTCGTTCGATCTGACTGCGCTCGACTCGACACACTGAGAGCCGCGGCTCGCTCCCGGAGCTCGGCACCCTAGCCCCTTACTTCGAGCGGACGGACTTCAGGAAGCGCAGCACCGCGCGGTTGAAAGCGTCCGCCTGCTCGAGGAAGAAGCCGTGGCCGCCCGGAAGCACCACGAGGCGCGCGCGGGGGAGCTTCGACGCGAGCGCCTTCGAGAACGCGGGCGGCGTGAGGATATCGTCCTTGCCGACCAGCACGAGCGCCGGCACGCGGATCGAGCCGAGCCGCCCGACCCGCGTCCCGTTCCACTCGAGGATCCCGCGCGCCTGGCGCTCGATCGCCTCGGGCTTGGTCTGGTGCGGATAGGCGAGCGCCCGCTGGAAGGCCTGCTCGACGTTGTCCTTCTTGGCGAGAAACTCCGGCGAGAAGATCCACGGGTAGACGACGTAGCGATAGCGCTCCTCTACCGGGACGCGGTAGGCGAGCGAGATCCACGCCTCGATCGTGTGCAGGAACCGCGCGTCCGCGTCCGCCCACGTGCACGCGAGCGTCAGCGAGCGGACGAGCGGCGGGTGGCGGAGCGCCAGCTCCATCGCGATCGTGCCGCCCATCGAGGCGCCCAGGACATGGGCGCGCGGGAGCTTCAGGTGCCGCAGCAGCGCGGCCGCGTCGTCCGCCATCTGGGCGGTGGTGTACAGGGGGTCGGGGGGGAGGTCCGTCTCGCCGACGCCGCGGTTGTCGAAGGTGACCACCTGGAAGTGGGGCGCGAGCGCCTTCACCTGTAATACAAAGCCCACGGCCGGCGCCGAGAGGCCGTTGATCAGGAGGACGGGCGCCCCCTGCCCGCTCACTTCGTAGTGCATCCGGATCTTGTTGATGATCGCGTACGGCATCAGATCACCAGGGCGACCTTGATGGAGTCGGGCTGGGCGTGGGTCACGAAGGCGTCGCCGATCGCGTCGAGTGGGAAGCGGTGGCTGACCAGGGGCCGCGTCCTGACGGTTCCGTCCGCGACGAGGCGCATCGCCTCGGAGAACTCGTCCTGGTAGATCATCGAGCCCAGGATGGTGATCTCGCGGCGGACGACGGAGAAGAACTCGACCGGCGTCGACTCGTGGGGCAGCCCGGTGAGGATGATTCGCCCGCCCGGCCTGACGAGGGCGAGCGCGTGATTCACGGCCTCCGCGGCGCCGGCCGTCTCGATCACGCAGTCCACGCCCTCGCGCCCTGAGAAGGCGCGCGCCCGGGCGTCGAGAGGCCCGTCCTCGACGGTGTGCGTCGCCTCGGCGCCGAGGTCGCGGGCGAGCGCGAAGCGCCGCGCGGTACGACTGACGACGAGGACGCGCGCCCCGTGCCCGCGCGCCACCTGGACGGCCAGGAGCCCCAGCGTCCCTGCGCCCACGACCGCCACCGTCTCTCCGGAGCGCACGTCAGCGCGGCCGACGGCGCGGACGGCCACCGCGAGCGGCTCGGTGAGGACCAGGTCCTCGTCGGCGACCCCGGCCGGCGCCGGCCAGCAGCAGCGGGCCGGGACGCGCACGAGCTCGGCGAAGCAGCCGTCCACGTCGATGCCGACCGCCGTGCGCGCCAGGCACAGGTTCTTGTTGCCCTCCCAGCAGAGCGGACACGTCCCGCACGAGTAGTTCGGCTCGACCGCGACGTGACCGCCGGGCGCCACGCGCGTCACGCCCGCGCCGATCGTCTCGACACGACCCACGAACTCGTGCCCCATCACCCGCGGGTAGGCCACGGGCCGGTCGCCCGACCAGATGCGATAGTCGGTCCCGCAGAGCCCGGCCACGGTGACGCGGACGAGGACCTCGTCCCCCCGGACCTCGGGTCGCGTCGACGACTCGACGCGCAAATCGCGCGGACCGTGAAGAATCGCGGCTTTCACGCGGCAGACTGTACCCCAGTCTCAGGTTTTTTCCTAGAATGCCGGCCGGAGTCGATGGTAGCCTGCATTCGAACGGTTGATGATCTCGTTCCTCTATTACCTCTACGAGCGGCGCCTCCTTCGGGAGATCCGGGAGCGCCCCGTCCCCCGGCACCTCGGCCTCATCCTCGACGGCAACCGCCGATACGCGCTCGAGCGAGGGTTCGTCGACCCGCTCGAGGCGTACGCGCTCGGCGCGCGGAAGCTCGACGACATGCTCCTCTGGTGCGACGAGCTGTCGATCCCCGCGGTGAGCCTCTGGGTCTTGTCGACGGAGAACTTCCGCCGGGACGCGAGTGAGGTCTCCGGCATTTTGGAGACGGTCGAGGCCAAGCTCGTCCAGCTCGCCCGTCATCCGCGGACCCACCGCCTCGGCGTGCGGGTCCGCGCCGTCGGCAAGCTCGATCTCCTCCCGGACTCGGTCGTCGCCGCGATCCGTGAGGCCGAGGAGGCCACCGCCGCCAACCGCGGAATGGTACTGACCATCGCCGTCGCCTACGGCGGGCGCCAGGAGATCATCGACGCGATGCAGGCGATGCTCCGCGAGAAGGCCAAACAGGGCGAGGACCTCGAGACGATCATCGAGGGCATCTCGGAGGAGACGCTCGCNCAGTNCCTCTACACGCCCGATCTGCCCGATCCCGACCTCATCATCCGGACGAGCGGCGAGGTGCGCCTGTCGGGGTTCCTCCTCTGGCAGAGCGCGTACAGCGAGTTCTACTTCTGCGACGTCCACTGGCCGGCGTTCAGGAAGACCGATTTCCTCCGCGCCGTGCGCGCCTTCCAGCAGCGCGACCGCCGCTTCGGCCAGTAGCGGAGTAGCCGACGTTCGAGCGGCGGCGTTGCCGCCGCAACCGATCCTGGGGGGAGGCTTCGGAAGGGGGGCGAAGCCCCCC
>JGI25382J37095_10000311_pt1 | contig 11138 bp, 14 predicted proteins | sample GraSoi013_1_40cm_3_FD_37095 | JGI IMG/M metagenome (IMG submission 37095)
AGAATAAGATGTGATGGCGAGTTTCTGTCCCCAGACATCAGTAATACTGACCCCGCATATGCAAGAATTGGTGGTATGGGGGTTGCAAAAGCTGTTGGCGACTATCTTAAGATCGAAAAGTCACTTCCGTTAAACGAGTCATCTAGTGCCAAGCTCTCTGCATCACTTGTAAACGAATTCACAGAACAGTCTCTTCTAATTATGAAAAAAAGTCAGGTGAACAAGGTCCGTATGGAAAAAAGGAAAAAGCTTCTAAACTCCATACTTTTGAGAGATGGTGGAAACAAATTCCCCGATGTGGTACCGATAAATCAATTGCACTCAATGAATTTCTCATGTATCGTAGACATGCCTGTAGAGATTGGCATAGCCAACGTATTGAGGATGCAGTCGTTTAGTGCGGGTGGACTAACTGATTACGAGGAGAAGGCCAGGGTTGCAGCCAAGGCCATGGAAACACAAAATGCGATTTATGTGCATATCAAAGGACCTGACGAATTTGGTCACGACGGTGATGCAATAGGCAAAATGAAGAATATTGAAGAAATAGACAAACGATTTTTTGGCACATTGCTTGATAGCATAGACACTTCAAAAGTTGCTGTTGTGGTATCAGGAGATCATTCTACGCCGTGCATAAACAAAAGCCATAGCGATGATCCTGTTCCTGTATTAGTATCAGGAGATTTTGTCAGAAAAGATGGTACCACAAGGTTCACAGAAAATCAGGCCAAAAAGGGAAAAATAGGATTATTGGCAGGTGCGGATGTGATTAATACAGCAATAAAGTTGATCAAATCTTAAAAGTTGCTATTTTCTTCGATCCAATGATGTCTGAGACTGTCTTTCGAAATAAGTCAACGTCGATGCCGTAATATTTTCCACTTGCACCAGTAAGCTTTTCAATTGCACGCTTCAAAATCGATAGACAGATATCGTCTTCATTTTTTTGATAATGGACAAACGCAGCAGCGACAAGAATTGTGCCCTGCACCAGGTCCTTTTCACCTTCGTATGTCTTCTTCCATACTCCTTCTAGAACCTCATGGCATTCCCAGAATCGTTCATCATTGAAATACTCTTTAGCTATTAACATCGCCTCTTCTTTTTCTATTTTTTCTTCAACAATTTGTCTTGCATGGTCAACGGAACCGATTGGCTGAAGTTTGTCAAGGAGTGCGTCAAGTTGTACTTTATCAACTGAAACGTCAAATTCCAGATATTTACTAGAGACTCTCATGTCACGGATAATTGCGTGCATTCCTGCAGTAAGCTGGTCGGCCTTTGATAATAACGCTGGAGCATTAGCTGGGACGTAACCTAGATTTTTTAGATGAACCATAAAACGATCCACGCGCTAACAACACTCCATTTTCATAAATCTGTTAGTAAAACACAGTTAAGATTTATATGAACTATTAAAAGGACTTGGAATACACATGTCCATGATTGAAATCATACGAGATGTAAAGAATCCTTTGCTGACCAGAAGGGAGATCACATGTGTGTTCAAAGGACTTGCGGGTCGACTCAAGAAACTAGAAGCCGCGGACATGATAACAAAGCAGTTCAATTTGGAAGGCAAGCTAGTTATACCAATAATTTTGAGAAATGAAACTGGCAGACCAATGATTTCTGGTACGTTTTATGTTTATGATGATGAGAATTTAGCAAAACGACATCTAAAGGCTGCCATTTTCAAAAGGTTAGAGAAAGCAAAGGCAGGCCCCGCCAAAGCTGTAGCCCAAGAAGCACCAACCGAAAAGAAAGAGGATAAAGATATTGAAAACAAAGAGAGCCATCCAAAGGTAGAAGGTAAGCCAAAGGAAGAAACCAAACAAAAGGAAGAGGGGCAACCAAAGGAAGGAGGTAAACCCAAGACTGAAGCTAAACCAAAGGAAGACAGCAAGTAATGGCTGGAAAAAAAGGGTCAAGTCCTAACGTTTACAAGTATTACAAGATAAAGGGAGAGAAAGCAGAAAGGATTAGGAAGGAATGCTCCAGATGTGGCAAGGGGGTTTTCATGTCTGAACATAAGAACAGACGAACCTGCGGCAAGTGTGGATTGACTGAATTTATTCAGTAATTAGTATAGTTTCTTCTTTCTAAGACGTGAGACCTTTTCTTCTACTCGTTCTATTTTTTGGAGAAGAATGGGATCTATCTTAGTATTTGCAAGCACGTCTACAGGAATCTTGATTATATTGGTATCCAGTGCTATGTTTATTGTAGGCAATTTCTTTTGTATCCAAAGTTTTAGCACTTTATCTTCAAGCTTGTAATCCCTAAAGCCTTCTGGAAATTTCTTTGTTATATGCAACAACAATGTCTTGTCGTTAAACACGGCTCGCGGCTCAAAGAGCCTTGTAGAATCTGAATATACACTTTCAAACAAATTACTTGAGATTTCATCTGAGACTATATCCATCTTGGATATTCTTCTTACAAGCTCCAAATAGTGAAGAAATTCATGTGCGAGTATAGCATGGATTGTTCCTTAAGGCCAAACGCAACAAGTGGCGCCGTAATCTGGATAATTATCTCCAGTTTATTATTAGAAATTACTGGTATGGTTCTTGCAAACAAGATTCCATAATCAAACGAACTTGCGTTTGGGCGTGAAGTTACTATTGAAGGTTCAATGTAAGCTANAGGAAAGTTAATTCCAGATGCCTTTTCAATCCTGTCTATTCCTGCAAGTGTAACTCCAAATCTATCGACTATTAACGAGTGAACTTTGTCTGGCAAGAGGCCATTTTTGTGTGCTTCGTGCACTTTACGTAACGGATCCAACCGAACAAGATTGATTCTGACTATAATATAACCTTGACATCTTGAAAAGATCTCACAGGTATTTCAGTTTGTGAATGATATTTTGTGGAAATCAAAAAGTTTGCATTTGCACTGATTTTCTAAGATACTGCTGAAACTTGGTTCCACATCTTGGCCACTGACAAGTCTCTTAATCGGTATACCACCATCTAGTTCTAACAATATAGTAAAGGACCTGTAGGATTTTTGTTTCAGTTTTATACCATAGATTCTCTTTTTATTTTTCCAGCTATGGTTTTCACGTAACGATATAGGATGTTCTTTTAGATAGTGCAATGTCTTTAAAACATAAGGCTCGATTTTGTTTTCTGTATCTACTTCCAGCACAACTTGTGCCCTAAACTTGAGATTGTCAGATGGAATCTTTGAAATGATGCCAAGGTTTAGAACGGAAATTCCATCAAGTGATTTCTTGTGTGGCAAAGACAAGCTTCTTTTGTGTGGATTAATTAACTTAGCAAAGAATGGCCTTCCTTGTCCTAGAACTAGACTTGACTCATCCTCACTGCCCACCCACGTAATTTTTGCTTGTTTTGCGCCAAATTTATCAAACAAGAATTTGGCAATCTTTCCTTCTACGCTGTTAAAATCTGAAATACCATGAAAATCACAGTGAAAACAACCTCTGCCTTCACATTGTATACATGGTTTCTGTTTTTGAGGAATGCCCCGAGTGTTTTTGGTATATCTTCCCTGCACTAGTATGGCCTTGGGCTTTATTTCACATAGCTCCTTTTTGAAATCAATAGTAAGCACTACGTCTGGACTGTTATAATCAACTTTTGTTTTCGTCTTTCTTCCAAAGCGCTTTCCAATCTCTCTTGTTACTTCGCTCTTGATTCCAGNAATACCGCGAAGTTTGAACTTTGAGCGAATTGTATCGTCTCTGTCAAGAATCGATGGTTGCAAGATGGCGCCTACAAGAAACGAAGAGAATTCATATTCTTTTGAGATTTCAAGCATTTTACCAAGGTGAATGTCCATATCAGACATCAAATTCTTGCAAATGTAGCAGGATTTTGGATTTCTTTGCTTGAGGCTGTGTCGAATTTTTTGTCCTAATTTATTGTGAGAGAGAACATCTAATCTTTTTGCAAACATTCTCCCAAGACAGTGATCACACAGACGGTGTTCGCGCAATATTTTTTTGGTATCTTCAATTACCCTTGCCAATTTTTCTTTCTTCATGTCAAAATATTGTAAATTAGGCAAGTATTATTCGTAATCACTTGAAAGGTCTTCTACCAGGGATATAGTCGCCTAAGCGACTCCTTGTCAGTTACACTAATTGCCTTTGTGGGACATGTCTGAGCTGCATCAAGTATTTTCTCTGATCTAGCGCCTTGTTCATTTATTACTCGCGATTTAGGATTTACTCTAACATTTCTTTCTACTCTAAATACGGTCGGTACAATTGTCTCACAACTGCAGCAAGCTATACACCTACTTGGGTCAACCTTGACTGAGACTGGAATATCTCTGTCTACTCCTATGACTGGTTCAGTTTCTACTCTAGCTTCAGCTCTCACTCGTTCGTAATATTCCCAGAAGGTCTTTTCGTAATATTTCCAGAAATCTTGATAGGCATTTTCGGTCTGCCTTGTATATTTACTCCAATCCTCACCTGAAGCATCATCAGAAGGCCTAGCACCCCATGAATATTTTCTCGAACCAAAATCGCGCTCCTTGTTAGAACTTTTGTTATTGTAATTTCTATGGGCTGAGTTAGACCCTATACTTTTCTTATAATCAGTTCTAATAGTTTGGTAGGCCTCCGTTATTACCTTAAATTTTTTACCATCTTGATGAGAAGTATCTTTGTCGGGATGATATTGTAAGGCTAGTCTTCGGTAAGCAGCCTTTACTTCCTTAATTGTCGCGCTATCCTCAAGTCCAAGCACATGGTAACATTGATAGTTGTTCAATAGAACATCTTTGTCAAACTATTTTAAAAACCCGTCCTTTAGTAAAATTAATCTTCAACATCTGATTTTATCCCTTTCAAGTCCACCATCATCTTCGTAGGCACAATATTTAGCCAAGGCCCATCTTCCTCAACATTCCTTGTAACTGCCTACCTTTAGAAGCCTTCATCATGGATTTTGAATTCTTGTAGGCTTTGAGAAGTTCTTTTACCTCGTGCTCAGGCCAACCTGAACCTCTTGCTAATCTCTTTACGCGTGAAGCATTTATGATATCAGGATCAGATTTCTCTTCCTTTGTCATAGATTGAATAATATATCGCCATTTTTCCATCCGTTCCTCTTGCTGTTCTAANTGGTCCTCTTTGACCATTCCAGAGAAGCCAGGCATATTTTCNAAAATGTTTCGTAGTCCTCCTGCTTTGGTTGCTTCTTCTATTTGGAAGTAAAAGTCTTCCATGTTCATTTTGCCATGAGTTATTCTCTTAAGTCTCTCTTCGTTTCCTTCACTCTCCAATCTCCTTGCCATATCAAGTAGGGCTTGGAGATCACCCATGCCTAGCAATCTTCCCACAAATCTAGTTGGAGAAAATTTTTCTAGATCATCGATCCTTTCGCCTGTACCAATATACATGATTCTGGCACCAGTGGCAGCAGCAGCAGCTAGAGCTCCACCACCTTTGGCACTACTATCTAGCTTCGTGATTATGATGCCACCGACTGGAATGGTTTTGTGAAAGGCTTCGGCCTGATTATAGCATTGTTGCCCTATAGTTCCGTCTATTACAAGTAACGCTAGATCGGGGTTTGTCACCTTGCTTATCCTTCCCATNTCGTCAAGAAGGTCTTTTTCTTCCTTGTGTCTACCAGCAGTGTCTATGAGAANGATATCAAAATTTTGTCCCTCAAAATGNTGTAGACCATTTTTAATAATTTCAGGCGAGTCCTTGTTTGCCTCTTCCCCATAAACTTCGACGTTGGCTTTTTCACACATTGTCTTNAGTTGTGTAAGTGCCCCNGGTCTGNAGGTGTCGGCACCTATTACCGCAACTCTGTAACCTTGTCTTGTCAGAAACTTTGCAAGTTTAGCAGTAATGGTTGTCTTACCACTTCCCTGAATCCCAATCATTAACACTTTGTTCGTTTTTCCAGGCTTGAAGGAAAATTGATCTTCCGTTCCCAGCAACTTGGCAAGCTCATCGTAGAGAATCTTTATTATGTGATCCTTTCTCGAGAGGCCTGGAGGAGGAGTTTCTTTAAGCGACCTCTCTTCTATATTCGTTGTAATCTCAAAGACGTGCTTTACGTTCACATCTGATTGAAGTAACGCTCTTTGGATATCCTTTGAAAGTTCTTTAATTAGAGCCTCGTCTACAGCAGAAGAACTTATTATCTTTTTTAAAGTTGCTCTAAGACCGCTTTTGAGACCATCTAACATTATTGGTCTAAAATGGCTTCGGTTATTTCAAATCTTCCTCTGTAACCGTCCCAGATCCTATTTGCCTTGACTATCTTAATTGATGATGAAAATAGNGGACAGTTGACAACAAATGTTTCTGCCTCTCCTCCTTCAAAAGTCGGATTGAAACCATATTTTGATCCTAAATTGGTTAATCTTTTTACATCTTCTAATGTGATCTCTCTTCCTAGCCAAGAATCATCAAGTCCAGCTGTTGTCACACTTGTGACAATGAATCTAAATTTGGATTCAAGCAACTCATGTAAGTATTGTTGTTGATCTTTTCCCCAAAGGGGCGAAATTACTTTGAGTCCTAGATTTTTGCCAATATTTTCGAAATGATTTTTTTGGTAATTGCTCAAAATACCGCCGTGGACAATGCCTTCTATTTCAAATTCTCTTTTTGCCTTTTGTAACACATACCGCAGCTCGCCAAGTTCTATATCAGTATCATTAGATTCAATTCTGGAAACAAGTTGAGGAATTTTCATTGCCTTGGCTTGAACTGCAGTAGCGTTGATGTTTGGATAATGCAGTAAATCGCTTTCTTCCGATCTTGGCGAGATAGAAACTAGACACGCTATTTTGTGACCTTCTGACTTTGCCTTGTAGATCGCATATGTGCTATCCTTTCCACCTGAGAAAAGAGATGCTAATTTCAATTTGTATTGTAAATACTAGCATTCAATTAATTTTTTTCCAGTTCATTTACTCGTTTTAGGCAGCCTTCGCATAATGAAAGATGGCCTTGTATGGTTACTTTCACATTTGATGCCAGACAAACATGACATAACCCTTTCATGTATCTTCTATAGAAATCGCATGGTATAACTTGTTCTCATATTAGAAAAGCCTGGATGCTTCAATACTCATAATCCTCATCATATACTCAGTTGGCTTTTCTCCTCATCATCAGCATCCGAAACTAACTCTTTATTCTAACTATAATAGTTCTGTCCATTACCTTCCAGTATTCGACATCTTGACCCTGGGCAATCTTGTCCTTTACTTCGTCTTCAATTTGGCTTACGTCAAATACCTCAAAGGTTTCAGAGTCCATCACCTGTACGATTGCATCAGTCTTCGAAATTACAGACCCAATCCGCTTATCAATGAGAGGGACTTGTATCTGGGCGCTGACAGGTGATACGTGAGGATATTTTTTCTTGTCGAATATTCCTACTGCTACGATTCTCGCCTTTGCCGCACCATGTTTGCCCGGCTTGCTTGTGTCAAATTCAACTATTTTGCAAGGTTCTGCATTTGGACTATCGACTGGAAGTAGAATGTAAGAACCAATTTTCAATGAACCAAGCTCAGATGGCTTACTCATCACCAAAACAGAATTTGGTAGAGTATATAATCTTTCTACTGTTGATGTATGATCTCATTTCAAACAAGTCTGTTGATAAAAAATAAATTAGTAAATTGAATTTTTATTTTATTTGTTCAATCACTGATAAGTTCATGAGGTTTGTTAGTCTGATACCTTTTCTGGCAACTTCTCTTCTAGTCTTTTCACAATATTTGTTATCAGATTGATGACTGTTCTCGCTTGAAACTTCAAGAACAACCAAATTATCTCCATATGGGAAAGTGAATTTGGGAGTCTCAGTTGATGATAATGCCAGACTGCCACATTCTGCTCTTCTAACCCGTTGACGTTTAGCAACAGTCAGAGCCAAGTCGGATAGATCCGATTCGGAGTTACCATATTCAAGATAGTAAACTGAGACAAGGTTTAGCTTTTGGTAACTTAGCCTTTCAAAAAACTCGTCGTCCCTTGTAAAAACGAAAGTGGGTTTGTCCTGCTTGTATCTTTCGACTTCTTTCATTGTTTGTTTTTGATCTTTAAATCTTGCAAGAAGATATGTGTTTGTATGCGAGGGGAAGTATGCGTTTCCATCTTCTGAAAAGGTTGCAGTGGCAAGGTACATATCATCAACGTAATCAGATTTTTCCAAGGTTTCCTTCAATTTAGAAGCTGATTCATTGTGCAAATATGGTGCACATACATAACCCCCTTCTGAGCTTACTGCCCCAGACACGAGATCGGGATCAATGTACTTTCTTATATGTGGTGTGGTTATCAAAAAGTTCTAACTCAAATCCTGACGAATTCCAGTAAATAAATTGGTGTTTTCCCATCGATAGTTATTTAAAACGAAAATGCCGGCTGAGAAACAGTCCCACGCTAGCTCAGCCTGGTAGAGCTTCCGGCTGTAGTGGTTGGCCATCGGCTAACTGATATCAGCCTATCAGGCTTACAGAAACCGGGTTGTCGCAGGTTCAAATCCTGCGCGTGGGACCATCATAAAACTCAAAAACACGTGGTAGAATAGAATGTGTTGTCGGATGATTCAAGCTGGTCTACACTAGATGAAGTCGATCGGAAGATTATTGATATACTTAACAAGAATGCACGGACTCCATCTAAAGAAATTGCTGTTGAATTAAGAAATTCTGGCGTTGACGTATCAGATAGAACCATAAGAAAGAGAATAGAGAGGCTTGAGAAAAATGGCATCATAAAAGGCTACAAGGCGGTTCTAAGTGGCGTATCATCAACGGATGAATTTGAGGCATTGTTTGTAAAGATAAAGGTTACAAGATCTGTTGGCAGCATAACAGAAGCTATAAAAAATTTCGTTAAAACCCTTCCAAACTATCTGTTTGTAGCAATTGTTGAAGGTGACTGGAATATGATCATAGTCATGAGAATAGAAGGCTCTGAGAAAAATCCAACATCAAGAGTAATTGAGAAATTTTCAGATCAAATATTGGATTATAGAACAAGTGGCATTCAAATAAAAGATATAAATCTCTTGAATATGTCGTTGTTGTTACTCACTTGATTTCACTTAGCTGTGAAGTATCAAGTGCGTTTTTGAGTTCGTTTATCGTAAACGGTTTTTGAACAAATGCAGTAGAACCAAATCCAATTGTCTTTCTTACTCTAGGTGTGGTCTTTTCGTCTGCTGTTATCAAAATGATTGAAAGATCTGGTTTAGATTCAAGTAATTTTGTTGCGACAACATCGCCCGTTAGGTCTGGTAACTCCATATCAAGTAGAACAATCGGATTTTCTCCTGATTTGATTAAAGATGCAACAGCTTCGAGCGCTCCTTTTCCATTTGAAGCAGTCTGGATGTCATCATAACCCAATTGCTTAAGAAAATTTTTGATTCTCATTATAATAGCAGGGCTGTCATCAACCACAACGATTGTTCTTTTTTCTTTCGAAGGTTTATGCACGTGTTTTTTGGCCTCCTCAAATAGTTTCATTGCTTCCTCGAATTGACCTAGCTTTAGAAGACATTTAGCAGCGCATCTATAGGCATAATTTGAAGAGGAAGAATCCTTCTTTGCTAATTTGAGGTAGAATTTCGAGGCCTCTAGTAGCTCATGTTTTGGATCTTTTCCTTGTTTTACTTTGCACTCAGAAGCCAAGAGTAGGTAAAGCCCCGCATTAAGATTCTGGTTCTTTATTTCTTCTTGTGCCAGAGACATAAAGAGATTGTGAGCAGCAATATTCTGATCATTTTTTAGGTAAGTACATGCCAACTCAAATTTCTCGAGTTCTTTGTTCAANACCCACANGTATGCTGTGATATCTTATATTGTTTAGTTCAATTTTGAGGTNAAATTCTTGACNTGTGTTAACAAAAGAATAGATCAATCAGATATTATAAAGAAAAAGAAAGTGATAGGCATTGAGTCAGGAAGATAANGGTACCGGAATTTCTCAGCCACCTGTAAACATCCTCTTTAGTCCGCTCGATATATCCAAGAAGGATGTTTGGAGCATAGACATAGTACGAATTCTTGATATTCTTGTTAAGGTCCTCAATCAAACAGACAAAAAGGACCTCCGAGTAGCCGGAATCGCAGCTCTGTCTTCGGCATTGATTCATAGAATGAAGGTCGAAAGCATATTCGCTTTGCAAAAGGCCGCAATGGAAAAAAAATCACTCAATCAGAGAGATGACATAGACATTGAGATAATAAACATGCCATATAGACACGAGTCCACCTACCCAGTTACGTTAGACGAATTGTTGATGGTACTTGAAAACCTTATCGGGACCATAGCAAACCCCCGCTCAAGCAGGCGACAGATGGAATTTGAGCCAGTAGAGGCTCCAAACTTTGATGATTATTTCATTTCTATTGAAAAAATAATAGGACAGTACGAGGAATTGGTTATCAATAAGATAAGATCCACCGGTTACGGTTACTTCAAGACGATAACTTCTGGCTTGGACCTAATAGATGTAGTGCGGTGCTTCTTTGCTATTCTCTTCTTGGCAAGAGATACAAAAATAGATCTTGAACAGACGGAAGACGACATAATAGTCTCCATTACAAAATAGAAATTTACAACAGAATCAATAGTCAATAGGGATTTCGTTTAAGTACATTTCATCCCCTTCTTCTCAGATGGGAAAGATAGAAGACGACGAAGCTAGCGCCAGATTAGAGGCGGCTCTTTACTCTGCAGGAAGGCCGCTAACCGTCGAAGAATTAATCAAGGCTTCAGGCACGGAATCAAGGACCAAAACCCTCTCACTAATGACAAGTCTTGTGAAAAAGGTAAAGTCGGCATTTAAGGCAATAGAAATATCCAGTCTACCAGATGGCTCTTACGTATTTCAGTTAAAGCCTGAATTCAATACTGTAATTCGAAAGTACGCATCAAAGCCTCTACTGCCAACTGCGACCTTGAAGACCTTATCTTATATAGCCTACATGCAACCCGTTTCATCGAAAAGATTAGTTGAGGTACGTGGTTCAGGGGTATACTTGCATCTTAGATTACTACAACAATTAGATTACATAGAACATCAAAATGTCGGAAGGCTGAAAATCTACAATACTACGGAAAAATTCCAAAAATATTTTGGCATCCAAGGAGACAAGGATCT
>JGI25382J37095_10000314_pt1 | contig 11124 bp, 11 predicted proteins | sample GraSoi013_1_40cm_3_FD_37095 | JGI IMG/M metagenome (IMG submission 37095)
CCGGTCTGATGCGTTCCCCCGCGCGCTTTCAAGTCGAGCCTATTTGGGCGACAATGTGCCGCCCAGCCTCACCAGCGGTAGCCGCTGTCCTCCCCGCGGCGCCCTTTGTCGTCGCTCCGACGCTCGTTGGTCGGTCGTCCCCGGCGCGGGCCGCCGGGCCGGCGCGGATCCCCCTCACCGCTCCCGCGGCGACGCTCGCCGCGACCCTGTCCGCTCCGCCCGGGCCCCCGCGCGTCGCCCCAGGGGCGATCGGCACCCCCGCCGCCTCCGGGTCCGCCCCCGCGCGGCGGAAAGCCGCCGCCCCCGCCGCCGCCGAAGCCTCCCCGGCTGGGCGGGGGACCGCCCGGACGACGGGCCGGGGCCGTTCCTCGAGCGCCCCGCGGCGTTGCCTTGTCGACGCGGATCGCCCGGCCGTCGAGCATCGAGCCGTTGAGCCCGCTGATGGCGCGCTCCGCCTCCTCGGTCGTCGACATCTCCACGAACCCGAAGCCACGCGAGCGACCGGTCTCGCGATCGGTCATCACCAGGGCGGAGGCGACGGTGCCGAAGCGTGCGAACGCCTCGCGCAGGCTCTCGTTCGAGGTGGTGAACGAGAGGCCTCCGACGAACAGCTTCACGGACATGTCGAGGCTCCTTTCACGGCGATCAGCGCCCGCGGTTGGCCCAGGCCAGCAGCTCGGCCAGCGGCCGCGCGTTGAGGACCTGGGCGGGGCCGATCCACGCGCGCCCGGCGATCCCGAGGCCCAGCTCGAGATTGTCGAGGTTGGAGAGATAGTGGGTGTCGGTGTTCACGGCGATGGGGATGCCCAGCTCGCCCGCCCGGCGGGCGTGGACGTCGGCCAGGTCCATCCGGTCGGGCGACGAGTTGATCTCGATGGCCTTGCCCTGCTGCCTCGCCGCGGCAAAGACCGCCTCCAGATCCACGTCGTAGGGATCGCGCGTTCCGATGAGCCGGCCGGTAGGGTGCGCCAGGATGTCGACGTGCGGGTTCTCGAGCGCGCGCACGATGCGCGCGGTCATCTCCTGGCGGGTCTGTTTGAAGCGGGAGTGCACGGCGGCGAGCACGATGTCCAGCTCGCGCAGCACCTCGTCGGGGAAGTCCATCGTTCCGTCCGCGAGGATATCGCATTCGCTGCCCGTCAGGATGCGGATCTTGAAGCGGGGCTGCAGCTCGCGGATCTTCTGGACCTGGGCGCGCAGCTCGTCCCCGGTCAGCCCACCGGCCACCGTCGCCGACCTGGAGTGGTCGGAGACGATGATGTACTCGTAGCCGCGGGCCTGGGCCGCCTCGACCAGCCGCTCCAGCGGGTGATGGCCGTCCGACCAGTCGGTGTGGGCGTGGAGATCACCGCGAATCGCGGCGGCGGTGACTGTCGGGGGCAGGCGGCCGGCCCGGGCCGCCTCGATCTCGCCCGTATTCTCGCGCAGCTCGGGCGGGATCCAGCCGAGTCCGATAGCCGCGTAGACCTCCTCCTCGGTGGCGCCGGCGATCCGCGCGCCCGTCTTCTCCTGGAAGACGCCGTACTCGCTGATGCTCAGCCCCTGGCGCCGTGCCAGCTCGCGCACCCGCACGTTGTGGTCCTTGGAGCCGGTGAAGTACTGCAGGGCCGCGCCGAAGGTCTCGGGCTCGACGACCCGGAGGTCCACCTGGAGGCCCTCCTGGTGGCGCACCGAGGCCTTGGTCTCCCCCTGGGCGATGACCTCGATGACGGAGGGCAGGGTGACGAAGGTCTTGATGACCTGGCCGGGGTCGGTGGAGGTGACGAGGAGGTCGATGTCCTTGACCGTCTCGCGCATGCGGCGGAGCGAGCCGGCCACCTCGATGCGCTCCACGCCCCCGTGGGCGCGGAGCGTCTCCACCAGCCGCGCCGCGACCTGTCGCGCCTCGCCGAGCAGCGTGCGCGACCGGCCCGCCTTCCAGATGGCGATGCCCTTGAGGATGTTCTCGCAGGTCTTCTGGCGGACGCCGGGCACGTTGAGGATCTCCCCGGACCGGCAGATCTCCTCCAGGCGCTCGATGGAGTCCACCCTCAGCCGGTCGTAGAGGAGCCTGGCCGTCCGGGGCCCGAGGCCGCGGACCTCGAGCAAGGTGAGGAAGCGGGCGGGCAGCTCGGCGCGCATGGCCTCCAGCTGGGCGATCTTGCCCGTGGCCAGGTACTCCTCGATGCGGGCGGCGAGATCGCGGCCGATGCCGGGCAGCCTGGTCAGCTCTTTACGCGCGGCCACCGCCGCGACGTCCTCGGGCAGCGTCTCGAGGGCCTGGGCGGCGCGCTGGTAGGCCCGGACGCGGAAGACGCTCTCGTTCTTCACCTCGAGAAGCGTGGCCATCTCGTAGAAGAGCCGCGCGATCTCGAAGTTTTTCACAGCTCCATGATACACTCGCCTCCGCTGTGATCGCCGCGTGGTGCTGGGAGCTGATCGAGCCGTATCTCAGGCGCAATCTCCTCAACCGGGGCGTGGAGCGCCCCGCGCGTCGACAGATGCTGGAGGAGTTCGCCCGGGTGTGGCCCGAGCTCACGGCGACGATCGGCGTGCAGGAGCCCTTTGCCGGCACCATCCGCTTCAAGTGGCTGGTACGCCTCCCGTCGCGGGAGATGGAGCCGTTTCTCGAGGACCCCACGGGCTGGATCCGCGCCCGCTACGGCGGCGGCAAGTTCAAGATGAATCTCCACCAGGGAATGCACTTCGTCACCACCAAGAACTTCAAGCCCGACGGGGACCCGCTCTGGAGGCACGCTCCCGAGCTGGTGCTCGACTGATGCCGCTGCGGCCCGGGGGACGAGCCGGGTCCGGCGACCACGAGCCCGGCGCCGCTGGCTGCGTGGCGATGGCTCATACACCGCGGTGCGGGTCGCCAGCCGCGGCGCGAACGGGTCGGCGGAGCCGGCGCGCCCGGCGGGCAGTACCAACCCAGGAGGCGGCTTCATGGGCAGTGACGACACGCGAAAGCTATTGAAGCTGTTCGGCGTGGCGGTGACCAATCTCGAAGAGGCCATCGATCGGAAGGCGCCGCGCGAGGAGATCATGAAGCTCGATCAGGAAGTCGCCGAGCGGACGCGCGAAATCATCGCGCTGGTCGAGCGCCTCCGGAGCCGCCGCATCGCGTGAGCCTGCTGGTCGACGCGTCCGGCGTCGCGCTCCCGCCGGGCCGGCCGCCGCAACGCCTCGTCTCGCTGATCCCCAGCACCACCGAGACGCTCTGCGCCCTGGGCCTGGCCGATGCCCTGGTGGGGGTCACCGTCTACTGCCGCGAGCCCGCCGACGTCGTCCGCGCCAAGACGAAGATCGGCGGCGAGAAGAATCCCGACCTCGAGAAGATCCGCGCGCTCCGGCCCGATCTCGTCATCGCCAACATCGAAGAGAACGTCCGGGAGCACATCGACACGCTGCGGGGCTGGGGGATTCCCGTGTGGGTCACGTATCCAAGAACGGTGGCCGACGCCATCCGCATGGTCTCGGAGCTGGGCGAGGTGACCGGCACGCAGGCGCGGGCGGCGCAGATCACCGGGGAGCTGCAGGCGCTGTACGCGGAGGTCAGCGCGGCGGCGCGGCGGTCTCCCCCCGCCCGCGCCTTCTACGCGATCTGGCGCGACCCGTACATGACGATCAACCGGGACACGTATATCCACGACGTGCTCCGCGTGTGCGGCGCCACCAATGTCTTCGTCGACCATCCCGAGCGCTATCCGACGGTCAGCCTCGATGAGGTCGCCGCCCGCCGGCCCGAGGTGATCCTGCTGCCTGACGAGCCCTTCCGTTTCCGCCCCGTCCACCTCCGGGACTTCGCGCCGTACCCGGACGTCCCGGCCGTGCGGGAGGGGCGGATTCACCTGGTGGACGGCAAGCCCTTCTCCTGGCACGGGCCCCGCATCGCCGAGGCCCTGCGCACGCTGCCCGCGCTCTTCGCCCGCTAGCTCAGTCGGAGGGGGCGGACGTTACGGCCCCCTCCGAAGCCTCCCCCCAGAAACGATTGCGCCGGCGGAGCCGGCGCTCGAACCGAAGCGCAGCGGTCGCAGTGATCGCCCGCCATTCGCCCACAGACTCCTAGGCCGGGCCCTCCGGGCGCGCCTCGCTGGACTTCTTGAGATCGAGGATCGGCTCGAGCCCCGGTGGCTGATCGGAGACCTCCAGGCGCGTGATTCCTCGCATGTGCGAGATCATCTCGCTGATTCGCCGGCCGGCGATGATGGCCTGCTCGATGTGTCCGCGCCCGGCATCGTCGTCGCGGAGGTGCCGGGCCAGGAGCTCGAGGCGGCCGATGACGACGGCCAGCGGGTTGTTGATCTCGTGCGCCGCGGCGTTGGCCAGGCGCGCGACCGACCGCAGGGCTTCGGCCTGGCGTTCGGCTTCCTCGCCGCGCTTGCGTTCGGTGACGTCCTCCTGGACGCCCTCGTAATAGAGCACGCGGCCGGCCAGGTACCGGACCACGCGGGCGCTCTTGCGCGCCCAGATGAGGCGCCCGTCGCGCCGGCGGAGGCGGACCTCGAAGTCGCGGGCGATGCCGTCCCGCTCGAGCAGGGCCAGCCAGCGCTGGAGGTCGTGGGGATTCGCGTAATGGTCGGCCACGCTGACGCCCAGCAGCACCTCCCGGTTGGGGTAGCCCAGCATCTGGGCGAGGGCCGTGTTGGCGTCGAGGAGCTTGCCCTCGGGCGTCTCACGGTAGAGCCCGACCGGCACGCGATCGAAGAGGCTCCGATAGCGCTCTTCGGCGTCCTCGGCCAGCAGGCGTCGCTCGTCGGCCTCGTGGAAGAGGCGGGCATTCTCCAGCGCCAGCGCCGCCTGATCGGCGAAGGCCTGGGCGAGACCGATCGCCGTGTCGTCGAAGACCCGGCCCAGACGGTCACCGACGGCGAGGGCGCCGATCACCCGGTCCTGGACGAGGAACGGCACGGCCAGGACCGCGCGGTAGTCCGACCGTTCCACGTAGACGCGCGATCCCTCCCAGAAGGTGATCCGGGGATCCGCCAGGGCGTCGGGCGTCACCACCGGCGCCTTTTGCCTGACCGCCAGGCCGGGCACGCCGGTACCGCGGGGCAGCACGAGGGGATATTCGAACGTCGCCGTCGGCGCCGCCGAGGTGGCCATCACCACCAGATCGCCGGACTCCGGCTCGAGCCGGTAGACGCCGGCCGATCGCACGTCGAGCAGGGCCCGCACGCTTTCGGCGATCCGCTCGGCGACGACGGCGAGATCGAGCGTCTGCGAGAGCAAGCGACCGACCTCGGCCAGCGCTTCCGCCTCCCGGCGGCGGGCTTCGCTGGCGGTGAAGAGCCGGGCGTTGCGGATAGCCACGGCGGCGTGGGCGACCAGGCCGTCCAGGAGCTCTGTTTCATTCTGGTCGAAGTGGAAGGGCTCGCGGCCCGTCATCGCCAGCACGGCGAGGATCGCGTCGCCCAGCATCACGGGGGTGGCGAAGTAGCTCTTGAACCCGTGGGCGCGCCACCATTCGAGCGCGAAGAATCGCGGGTCGGCGAAGACGTCGGGAACGTTGATCGACTGGCGGTGGGTCGCTACAAAGCCGATGCCGCCCTGATCCAAGCCCACGCTCTTCATCGGGAAGTCCGCGTACAGGTCCGGATCCGAGAAGCCGCCGAGCTCCAGCCGTCGGGCGGTCTCGTCGACGATCCAGAAGGAGACGGCGGGCACCTGCATCAGCTCGGCGGCGGCGCGGGCGATGGCGGACAGGACCTCGTCGATGTGGAGGGACGACGAGACGAGCCGGTTCAGCCGGGCCAGGGCGCGGAGTCGGGCTTCCTGGGTGTCCTTGGACCGTGGCGCGGCCATGAACAGAAGATAGTATGCCTGAAGGGGGGCGTTCTACCCCTCTTCGCCGGCAGCCCCGATCGCGCGGCGCGCCTCGATCAGCGCCAGCAGCCGGGCCGGACTCACCGGCGTCGACGTGATGCGGACGTCAAAGGGCTGGAGCGCGTCCTCGATTGCGTTGGCGATGGCCGCCGGCGGCGAGATCGCGCCACCCTCGCCCAGGCCCTTGGCGCCCAGCGGGTTGCGGGGCGACGGGCACTCCAGGTGGACGGTCTCGATCGGCGGCAGCTCCACCGCGGTGGGAATGAGGTAGTCCATGAGGCTGCCGGTCAGGAGCTGGCCCTGCTCGTCGTAGACCATCTCCTCGAAGAGCGCTCCGCCCACCCCCTGGGCCACGCCGCCGTGCACCTGACCTTCGACGATGAGCGGGTTGATGACCTTCCCGCAGTCGTGGGCGACGACGTACTTCAGCAGGCGCACGTGGCCGGTGCCGATGTCCACCTCCACCTGGGCGACGTGGACGGCGCTGGCGTAGGTCACGGTGGGGACGTGATGGTAGGCACTCGCTTCGAAATCGGGCGTCGCCACGCCCGGCTTGGCGAACGTCGGGATGGAGGCCTGGATGACGCGCGCCAGGGGAACCGCCGAGGTGGGCGCCCCGCGGACGAAGACGCGCCCCTCCTCGATCTCCACGTCGGCCGGCGCCGCCTCCAGCAGGGCGGCGGCGGCCTGCACGAGCTTGTCCCGCACCTCCCGCGCCGCGTCGGCGATGGAGTTCCCGGCGGTGACGGCGCTGCGGCTGGCGAAGGTGCCGACGCCGAAGGGCACGGCCGCGGTGTCGCCGCCGATGACCGTCACATGCTCGATCGGTACGCCCAGGACGTCGGCGCAGATCTGGGCGAAGGCGGTCTCGTGGCCCTGACCGGAGTTGACGGCGCCGGTGGCCACGGTCACCCGTCCCGAGAGGTCCAGCTTCACGCTGGCGCCCTCGAAGGGGCCGATGGCCGTACCCTCCACGTACCCGGAGATGCCGATGCCGCGCCAGACGCCGCGGGCGAGCAGCTGCACTTGCTGGCGACGGAAGTCGTCGTACCCCGCGGCCTTCAGCGCGGCCTCCAGCGCCGCGGGGAAGTCGCCGCTGTCGTAGACGAGAGGATTGCCGTCGCGGTAGGGCATGCCGAAGTCCCAGGGCAGCTGGTCGGCAGCGATGTAGTTGCGCCGGCGGATGTCGGCGGGGTCGAGACCCAACTCGCGGGCCAGACGATCGACGATGCGGTCCATGGCGAAGACCGTCTCGGGCCGGCCGGCGCCCCGGTAGGGGGCGTTGGGCGTCTTGTGGGTCACGACGCCGCGGACGTCGACGCGCATGTTCCGGATCCGGTGAGGGCCGATCAGGTGCGCGACGGTGTTGTAGGGCAGCACGATGCCCCACACGTTGTAGGCGCCGAGGTCGAGCCAGATCCGGTCGCGGACGCCGAGCATCGTCCCGTCCCGCTTCGCCGCCAGCGCGATCTCGTGGACCTGATGCCGCGCGTGGGCGGCGGCCATCATGTGCTCGCGTCGGTCCTCGATCCACTTGACGGGACGGTGGAGGACCATCGCCGCGATGGGGACGAGCGCATCCTCGGCATAGCCCGANGCCTTGGTGCCGAAGCCGCCGCCGAGGTCCGGCGCGATCACCCGGATCTTTCCGTGCGGCAGATCGAGGGTGGCCGCCAGCCCCTGCTGCACGAAGTGAGCGACCTGGGTGCTGTTCCAGGTGGTGAGCGTCCCGTCCCGCCGGTCCCACTGCGCCACCACCCCGCGCGTTTCGATCGGCATGCCGACATATCGCTGGATATGGAACGTCTCGCGGACGACCACCTCGGCGCCCGCGAACGCGCCGTCGGGGTCNCCGATCGCGTGGGTGAAGCCCACGGCGACGTTGGTCCCCCACTCGGGATGGACCAGCGGGGCGGCGGGCTCGGCCGCCCCCCGCATGTCGCCGACGGCGGGCAGGGGCTCCCAGTCCGCCTCGATCCGCTCGACGGCGTCCTCGGCCTGAGCGCGGCTCTCGGCCACGACCATGGCCACGGCCTCGCCGACGTGGCGCGCGCGATCCCGGCAGAGCGGGTACTGCGGCGCCTGGCGCACGTCGAAGCGAATCGCCGCGGCGAGCCCCGGTGGCGGCGCCCCGAAGAGGGGCAGCGGCTTCATCCAGCGCTCCAGGTCGGCGAACGTGAAGACGCGAACGACGCCGGGCATCCGGGCGGCAGCGTCCGTCCGAATCCTCCCGATGCGCGCGTGCGCGTGGGGTGACCGGAGGAAGGCGGCGTGGAGCAACCCGGGCAGCTTCACGTCGTCGACGAAGCGCGCCTCGCCGCGCAGGAAGCGGGGGTCTTCGCGGCGTCGGACCGCTGCGCCGAAGTACTTCGCGCCCATGGGCGCTGCCGGGGGCCGCTCAGTCCCGCTTCTTGCGCACGGGCCGGATCCGGTCGAGCCAGGGCGCCGCCGCAGCCAGGAAGAGCCCGGGGATCGCGGCGCCCGCGACGAGCCCGACGATCGAGAGGAAGACGAGGGAGATGAGGATGACGGCGATGTCCAGCACGAAGTTCATGACGCCTCCTTGGGGTCGTCGCTGGATTTCTCGAGGTCCAGGATCGGCGGCAGGTTCGCGCCGGCCGGCGTGCTCTCGACCTTGGTGATGTTCGCCATGCGCGCCACGATGTCGCGGATGCGGCGGACGCCGTCGAGCGCCTGCCCCACCCAGCGGGCGTCCTGGCCGCCGCCGGGCAGCCGCCGCGACAGCAGATCGAGGGAGCCCATGATGACCGCCAGCGGGTTATTGATCTCGTGGGCGGCCGCGCCCGCCAGCAGGGTGACCGCCCGGAGCTCGGCCGCCTCGCGGCGGCTGGCCTCCGCAGCTTCGCGCTCGGCCGCCTCGCGAAAGACGATGATCTCGTAGCGGCGCCCCCGGTGCTCGACGATGCGATGGGTGGAATCCACCGACACGATCCGCCCGGCCCGGGTGCGATAGGGCATGCCGAAGGCGCGCGTGTAGCCCTGGGCCCGGGCCTCGGCGACGGACACCTCCCGCCGAGCGCGCAGCTCGGGCTCGGTCGGCCAGAACTCGCGCACGTCGCGGCCGATCATCTCCTCGCGCCGATAGCCCGACAGCTCGCACTCCCGGCGGTTGACGTCGATGATCTTGAAGGTGTCGGGGTCCACGATGCGGATGGCCTCGGACGCCTCGTCGATGATGGCGCGGAAACGCTGCTGCTCGACGGACAGACGCGCCTGCTCGACCACGTCCTGGAAGAGCTGCGCCACCAGGCCGATCCCGACGACGTACGTCACCAGCAGGGGTAGCCACACGAGGCCGAAGAGCCTGATGGCGTAGGGCCCCACGGCCACGAAGCTGGCGAATGTGGCGAGAAAGACGGCGCCACTGAGCGCGAGCGCGTGGTGGGCGCGCACGCGGCCCTCGCGCCGCGCCCACGCGTGGACCAGTCCCCCCAGCAGGCCGGCCACGATCACGCTGGCGGCGCCCGCGGGCGCCCCGGCGCCGCCGAGCTTGGCCAGGCGATAGAGCCCGGGCAGGGCGCTGGCCAGCAGCCCCGCCGGCCAGCCCTCGAACAGGCCGATGAGCGCCACCGGGACGCTGCGCGCGTCGATGTAGACGCCCTCGGCGAGCTGGATGCGGGCGATCATCAGGACCACGGAGAGCCCGCCGAAGACGAGCCCGTTGAGCACGAGGCGCCAGCGCCGGGTGCCGCGGCGGCCCGGCTGGAACCACTGATACGTGTACGAGTAAAAGAGGAGGCCGAGGACGACGACGCCGGAGGCTTCGAGGGCGTGGTGCAGGTCGATCTGAGGTCCCTCTCACTCCACCTCGAGGATCATCTCGATCTCGACGGGGATGCCCATCGGCAGCTCGGCCATGCCGACGGCGGAGCGCGCGTGCCGGCCGGTGGCCTCGCCAAAGACTTCCACCATGAGATCGGAGAAGCCGTTGATGACCTTCGGCTGGTCGCCGAACCCCTCCGCCGAGTTGACCATGCCCAGGACCTTGACGACCCGCTTGACCTTGTCGAGGCTGCCCAGGGTCGCGCGCGTGGTGGCCAACAGATTCAGGCCGACCTGGCGGGCTACCTGATAACCCTGCTCCACCGACAGGTCTTTGCCCAGCTTGCCGCGGGCGGTGGCCTTGCCCTCGCGGAGCGGACCGTGGCCGGAGAGGAAGAGCAGATTGCCGACCCGGACCGAGCCCACGTAGTTCGCCAACGGTGTCGGCGGCGTGGGCAGCGTGATGTTCTTCTCCTTCAGGCGAGCCTCGGCGCCCATCGGACGTCATCCTCCTTCGAGGGAATGACAGAGCGCGGTCATCGTGTCACACTGCCGGGGTGTCCGTCAAACCATCGCCCGCCGCGCCCGTGCCGGCCGCCACGCTGGTGCTCCTGCGCGACCGTCCGGGCGGCGGCGTCGAGACGCTCCTGATCCAGCGCCATCTCAAGAGCCGGTTCGCCGCCGGCGACTTCGTGTTCCCGGGAGGCAAGGTCGAAGTCGATGACACGCCCGACGACCCGGGGCGGTGGTGTGCCGGGCTCGGCGCGCACGATGCGGCCCACCGGCTGGGCCTCGACGCGGCGCCGCCCACGGCCCTCGGCTACTGGGTCGGCGCGATCCGCGAGGCCTTCGAGGAGGTCGGGGTGCTGCTCGCCTACGAGCCAGGCGGACGCCCGGCGCGCGCGGACGGGCCCCGCTTCGCCGACTACCGGCGCGCCTGCCAGGGGGACCATCGCGCGTTCTGGAAGATGGTGCGGGGTGAGGGCCTCACGCTGGCCACGGATCGCCTCACGTATTTCGCGCACTGGATCACGCCCGAGGAGCGACCGCTCCGTTTCGACACGCGCTTCTTCGCGGCGGAGATGTTCCCGGGCCAGCCCGCGGTGGCGGACGAGCGCGAGATCGTGGCGGTGCAGTGGCTGGCGCCCGCGGCGGCCCTGGAGGCGTGCCGGCGCGGCGAGATCTCGCTCCGGCTGCCGACGCTCACGAATCTCGCGCTCTTCGACGGCGCCGCCTCCAGCGCGGAGGCGCTCCGCCGCCTCGAAGGACGCAGCGTGCCGATGGTCCGCCCGCGGCTGATCACCGAGCGCGGCACCCAGCGCGCGATCCTCCCGGGGGAGCCGGGCTACTACTAGTGCCGCATCGCCTCGGGCAGCGGCCGCCCTGCGGCTTCGCACGACTGTTCGCAGGCTCGCCTCGGACGGGCGGGGCCAGCCCGCCGACGTCCTGCGGCTCGCACGGCTGTTCGCAGGCTCGCCTCGCGCCGCGGCGCTGCGGCTTCGCATTGCCACGCCGGTCCTCGACGTACAACCGCGT
>JGI25382J37095_10000316_pt1 | contig 11112 bp, 10 predicted proteins | sample GraSoi013_1_40cm_3_FD_37095 | JGI IMG/M metagenome (IMG submission 37095)
GTGGTGATGATGAGCCACGAGGCCCGTGAGCACGACATGCGCGTGGCGCTGGCCGCCATCGACCGCCTGCGCGTCGTGGCCGCCCCCACCACGATGATCCGCGTCGAGGGAGGCCCCGCATGATACTCGGAGGGGGGCTTCGATTCCTCGGAGGGGGGCTTCGCCCCCCTTCCAAAGCCTCCCCCCAGGAAGGTTGCGCCGGCAAGGCCGGCGCTCGAAAGGACGATGCCGGGCGATGACGGCGTGGCGGGGAGTGATCGAGCGGTATCGCGAGTTCCTGCCCGTCACCGACAAGACGGCGGTGGTGACGCTGCTGGAAGGCAACACGCCGCTCGTGCCCGCGCCCCGCCTGGCCGAGGCGACAGATCCACGGCTGCAGATCTATCTCAAGTGCGAGGGGTTCAATCCCACCGGCTCCTTCAAGGACCGCGGCATGACGATGGCGATGTCCAAGGCGCTGGAGGCGGGCTCGCGCGCCGTCATCTGCGCGTCCACGGGCAACACCTCGGCGTCGGCCGCCGCCTTCGCCGCGCGGGCGGGGATCAAGGCCTTCGTCATGGTGCCCAAGGGCGCGATCGCGCTCGGCAAGCTCTCGCAGGCGGCGATTCACGGCGCCAAGGTCCTGATGGTGGACGGCAACTTCGACCAGGCNCTGTCGATCGTCCGCCAGATCTCGGAGCAGTACCCCGTCACCCTCGTCAACTCGGTGAACCCGTTCCGGCTCGAGGGCCAGAAGACCGCCGCCTTCGAGGTGGTCGATCAGCTCGGGCGCGCCCCGGACTACCACCTCATCCCCGTGGGCAACGCCGGCAACATCACCGCGCACTGGCGGGGCTACCGCGAGTACCACCGCGCCGGCCGCGCCCGCGAGCTGCCGCGCATGGTCGGCTTCCAGGCCGCGGGCGCGGCACCGATCTACGAGAACCGCGTCATCGAGGAGCCGCGGACGGTCGCGACCGCCATCAAGATCGGCAACCCGGCGAACTGGGGACCGGCCCTGGAGGCGCTGAAGGACTCGCGAGGCTGGATCGACATCGTGACCGACGAGGAAATCCTCCAGGCCTATCGCCTGCTCGCCCGCGAGGAAGGGATCTTCATGGAGCCCGCCTCGGCGGCGACCGTCGCCGGCCTCATCAAGAACGTGAAGGGGGGGCGCTTCGAGTCCGGCTCCACGCTCGTCCTGACGTTGACCGGCCACGGGTTGAAAGATCCGGACACGGCGCTGGAGTCGTCGTCCCGCCCCACGACCGTTCCCCCGAAGATCGACGCGGTCCTGGCGCAGCTCGGCCTCTGACTCGTCTGAGGCTCGTGGTGGGCGTGGCGATCAGCCTCGCCCTGCTCGCCCTTCTCCTGGCCAGCGTCGATCTCCGCGAGCTGGGGGAGCAGCTCCGCCGCACGCGCTGGGGGTGGACCCTGCTCGCCGCCACCCTGGGCCCGATCGGCCTCTGGGTTCGCGCGCAGCGCTGGCGGTACCTCTTTCCGCCGCGTTCGGACCCGCCGGGCCTGGTGCCCGCGATGATGATCGGCTACATGGCGAACAATCTGCTCCCGCTGCGTGCGGGCGAGGTCGTCCGCGTGTACGTGGTGGCGCGGCGCTGGCGCCGTGGGTTCTGGACGACGCTAGCCACTCTGATCGTGGAGCGGGTCCTCGACAGCCTCGTGCTCGTCCTCGTCCTCGCGGTGCTGGTGTTGCTGATCCCGGTGCCGCCCGTGTTCCAGTGGACCGCGGTGGCGCTGCTGGCCATCGATTTCGGGGCGATGGCGGNGCTCGGCTTCCTGGCCGCCGCCCCGGGNACGTGCCGNCGNTTGCTGGAGCGGCTCACGCGCCGGTGGCCCCGCGTCGAGCGTCGCGTAGCCGGGATCTTTGAAACCTTTGCCCGGGGGCTCGAGGGGATCAGGACGCGGCATCACCTGCTCCCACTGCTCGTCTGGACCGTGATCGTGTGGGTGGTCCCGGCGCTGACGGTCTGGACGATGCTGCAGGCGGTGAACCTGGACCTGCCCTGGATCGCGGCCTGGACGGTGCTGGTATTTGTGGGGCTCGGCATCAGCATCCCGTCCGCCCCCGGCTACGTCGGGGTCTTCCACTACGCCGTCGTGCTGGCCCTCGGCATCTTCGACGTGCCCCGCCCGGCCAGCCTCGGCTACGCGATCGTCCTCCACGCCAGCCAGATCGTACCGGTCACCCTCGTCGGCTGGATCTTCATGCTGCGCGAGCACGTGAGCTTCGGCGAGGCCACGCGGGCGCGGCCAGCGGGCGCGGACCTGTCCAGCCCGCGCTGAATCCGGGGAACCCGGGGCAGACAATCCGATGCGCGAGATCACCGTCCTGCCGGCACGTGCTACGATGCGTGGGCCATGGCGCTGATCGTCCAGAAGTACGGGGGCTCGTCCGTCGCGGACGCCGAGAAGATCAAGAACGTCGCGCGCCGAGTCGCCCAGCACGCCTCCGGCAATCAGCTCGTGGTCGTCGTCTCCGCCATGGGCAAGACCACCGATGGTCTGCTGACCCTCGCCCACCAGGTCTCGCCCGCCCCCGACCCGCGCGAGATGGACATGATGCTGGCCACCGGCGAGCAGGTGACGATCGCGCTCCTGGCCATGGCGCTGCACGCGCTCGGCCTCAAGGCGCGCTCCTTCACCGGTCCCCAGGTCGGCATGCGCACGGACACCGCCCACACGAAGGCGCGGATCACGCGGATCAACGCCGAGCGGGTGCAGCAGGCGCTCGATGCGGGCGAGATCGCCGTGGTCGCGGGCTTCCAGGGCCTCAGCGAGAAGGACGAGATCACGACGCTCGGGCGCGGCGGCTCGGACCTCACCGCCGTCGCGCTCGCCGCCGCTCTCAAGGCGGACGTCTGCGAGATCTACACGGACGTCGAGGGTGTGTTCACCGCCGACCCCAATATCGTGCCCGACGCCCGCAAGCTTCCCCGCATCACCTACGACGAGATGCTCGAGATGGCGAGCCTGGGGGCCAAGGTCCTCCAGAGCCGCTCCGTCGAGTTCGCCAAGAAGTACGGCGTGCCGGTCCACGTCCGCTCCACCTTCAAGCCCGATCCCGGCACGCTGGTGACGAAAGAGGAGCACGACATGGAAGAAGTGCTGGTGACCGGCGTCACCCACGACAGGAGCCAGGCCAAGGTCTCGATCCTCCGCGTACCCGACCGGCCCGGCATCGCCGCCCAGGTCTTCGGCGCCATCGCCGAGAAGAACATCGTGGTGGACATGATCGTCCAGAACATCAGCCGGGACGGCTATACCGACATGTCGTTCACGCTGCCCCGGGGGGACCACACGCGCGCGGTGGCGGTGCTGGAGGACGTGGCCCGCACGGTCCGGGCCCAGGGCATCGTGCACGACCAGCGCGTCGCCAAGGTCTCCATCGTCGGCGTCGGTATGCGCAGCCACTCCGGGGTGGCGGCGCGGATGTTCGCCACGCTGGCCCGGGAGGGGATCAACATCCAGATGATCTCCACGTCGGAGATCGCCGTGTCCTGCGTCATCGAGGACAAGTACGCCGAGCTCGCCGTCCGCGCGCTCCACGAGGCCTTCGAGCTAGGGCGCGAGCGGGAGGCCGCGGTATGAAGGGCAAGGCGGCGATCTTCTACGGTCCCGGCAAGCCCTTCGAGCTCCGTGAGCTGCCGCTGCCCGAGGTCGAGCCCGACGCGGTCCTCATCCGTGTCTCGCTCGCCAATGTCTGCGGCTCCGACCTGCACTTCTGGCGCGGCGACGCCCCCCTGCGCCTGCCCGAGGACGGCTGGATCTACGGCCACGAGATGACGGGGCGCGTGGCGAGTCTGGGGGCGCGCGTGAAGACGGACTCGCTCGGCCGTCCGCTGAGCGAAGGCGACCGCGTCGCCTACGCCTACTTCTATCCCTGCGGGCGCTGCCCGGCGTGCCTGGGCAAGGAGCCGGCCGCCTGCCCCGCCAAGGTCGACCGCCCGCTCGGGCCCTCGCAGTTCCCTCACTTCCACGGCGCCTTCGCCGAGTACTACTACCTCAAGCCCGGCGGCGCGATCTTCAAGGTGCCCGATGCGCTGCCCGACGAGCTGGTGGCCCCCGTGAACTGCGCGCTCTCGCAAGTCATCTTCGGCTTGCACAAGGCCGGATTCCGCTTCGGCGACAGCCTGGTGATCCAGGGCGCGGGCGGGCTCGGCCTCCAGGCCGCGGCGGTAGCCAAGGACATGGGCGCCCAGACCGTCATCGTGGTGGACCAGATCGCCGGGCGCCTGGAGCTCGCGGAGGCCTTCGGCGCCGACCACACGATCAACCTCAAGACGGTGCCCGACCGCAAGGATCGCGTGAACCTGGTCCGCCAGTGGACGGGCGGGGTGGGCGCGGAGGTCGCCTGCGACTTCGTGGGCTTTCCTCAGGTCATCCCCGAGGGCATTGAGATGCTCCGTCCCGGCGGCACCTATCTCGAGATCGGCACGATCAGCCGCGGCGTGAAGGTCGAGCTGGAGCCGGCCCAGCTCGTGTGGGGCTCGAAGAGGATCGTCGGCGTCATCATGTACGACCCGTGGGTGATCCCGCGCGCCCTGGACTTCCTCGTGCGCAACCGCACCCGCTGGCCCTTCGACCGCCTGCTCTCCCACAAGTACCCCCTCGAGAAGATCAACGAGGCGTTCGCGCAGTCGGAGTGGCACGCCAAGGATACGACGAGCATCACGCGAGCCGCCCTGGTGCCCTAGGCCGGGGCCGGCCTGAGGCGTGCCGAGCCAGCATCGGCTGACAGTCCGCGGAACCCCGGTCGAGCTCCAGTCGGGCGGGAGCGGCCCCGCCCTCCTCTTCCTGCACGGCGCCGGCGGGGCCGGACGCTGGCTGCCCTTCCACGATCAGCTGGCGCGGCGGTTCACCGTCTACTTTCCCAAGCATCCGGGTCACGGCGGCGCGCCGGCCGCGGAGTGGATCGAGCACATCTCCGACCTCGCCTTCCACTACCTCGATCTGCTCGACGAGCTGAAGCTCGGCCGGGTCCATCTGGCGGGCTCGTCGCTGGGGGGCTGGATCGCCGCCGAGATGGCGACGATGGTCTCGCACCGGCTGAAATCGCTGGCGCTGATCGCGCCCGTCGGGATCAAGGTCGACGGCTGGATCTACCCGTTCCTCTTCGCCATGGAGCTGCCCCAGCTCGTCGCCACCGTCTTCCACGATCAAGCCAAGGCGCTGGCGCTGGCCCCGGGCGACCTCACCGGCATCGATACCCTGGCGGAGCTCTATCGCGAGCGGGCGGCGCTGGCGCGGGTGAGCTGGAACCCGTACCTCTACAACCCGCTCCTCCGGCGCCGCCTGGGGCGCATCACCGCGCCCACGCTGCTGTGCTGGGGCGAGCACGACCAGGTCTCGCCGCTCGTCTGCGCGGAGGCGTGGGCGAAGGAGATTCCCGGCGCCGAGCTCCGAACCTTCGCCGCCTCCGGCCACCTGCCGCATCTCGAGGAGCCGGAGGCGGTGGCGGCGGCCGTGGCGGACTTCTGCGGCGCGCGGGAGGTCGCGCGGTGAAGTTCTACTACTTCCATCTGATGCCCTATCCGATGGAGCACGACGCGCCGTCCTCGTGGGTCACGCTCTCCAACCGGCACTACGACCCGGAGGTCGGCCACGCGCTCTACAACCAGTACCTCGACCAGTTCGAGCACGCCGAGCGCCTGGGCTGGGACGGCCTCTGCGTGAACGAGCACCACCAGAACTGCTACGGCACCATGCCGAGCCCCAACCTCATGGCGGCGATGCTGGCGCGCCGGACGACGCGCGCGAAGATCGCCATCCTCGGCAACGGGCTGCCCCTCCGCGAGAACCCGCTGCGCATCGCCGAGGAGATCGCCATGCTCGACGTCGTCTCGGGCGGGCGCATCATCTCCGGCTTCGTGCGCGGCATCGGTCCCGAGTACNTCTCCACGGCGGTCAACCCCACCCACTCCCGCGAGCGCTTCTACGAGGCGGCCGAGCTGATCGTCCGCGCCTGGACGGAGCCGGGGCCCTTCGCCTTCGACGGTCGTTTCTACCGCTATCCATTCGTGAACCCGTGGCCCCGCCCGCTGCAGAAGCCGCACCCGCCGATCTGGTGCCCATCCCAGGGCAGCTCGGAGACCGTCGAGTGGGCGGCGCAGCGCCGCATCCCGTACCTGATGGTCTTCACGCCGATCAAGCGGATCGCGCAGATCTACGGCGAGTACCGGGAGGCGTGCGAGCGCTACGGTTACCAGGCCAGCCGTTACCAGTTGACGGTCAACCTGCCGATCGTCGTCGCCGAGAACGACGAGAAGGCGCGGACCATCGCCCGCCAGACCGCGCTGTGGGTGTATCACACGGGGCTGCGGATGCCGCTCACGTTCTGGCTGCCGCCGGGGTACCTCACCGAGAGCTCGTTCCGCCGATCGCTGGCCGTGCCCCGGAAGCTCCCCACCGAGCTCAGCTTCGAGGACCTGGAGGAGGGCGGCTACATCATCTGCGGCAGCCCCGCGACCGTGCGCGACAAGCTGCGCGTCTTCTCCGATGAGCTCAGCGCCGGCATCGTCTGCTCCGGTCTGCCGGCCGGCAGCCACGCGGCCACGCTCGACATGATGGAGATGTTCGCCCAGGAGGTCATGCCCCACTTCCGGGAGGACGCCGGCGTCGACGAGACGGCCGGGATCGGCCGGTGACGGGCGCTCGGGGCCTGGACCGTGTCGCCCTTCCTGATCTGCTGGCCACCTCCCGTGACACCTTCACCTTGAGCGAGTCGTTGTTCGTCTCGATCTTGACCTCGCCGTCGCGGTCCACGTCCGTCACCTTGCCGTAGATCGTCTGCCGGATGCCGACGGCCGGAGCCGGCGGCGGTGTGGCGATCACGACGCTGGGAGCCGACGCGGCGCCCGCCGCCATAGTCGCCTCCTCGTAAAATGCTGCAGTGATTCAGCGCGTTCTGGGCAGCAAGATACTTGCCAGCGACGCCACGTGTGTCAGATCGGAGACGCCCGCGCGTCTTCTTTTTTACACTCTAGCCGAGCGCCCCGGCCCGTGACATCGTCGGCGCATGGCCTTCTACACGCGCCGTCAGCTGATCCTGTTGCTCTCGCTCCTGGGCGCGGCGACGAGCGGCCTGGCGGTGCGCGAGTGGCGTGCCGCGTATCCCGAGCTTGCCGAGCACCTCGAGCAGTTCGATCGCGAGGAGAGTGGGCGGGACCGGGAGGGGTCTCGCGGCTTCGAAAGGCAACTCGCCGCCGAGACCCCTCCCCGTCCCCGCCCCTGGGCGTCCGCTCGACTGCACGCGACCACTGGCAAGGTCGGGAGCTCCGCGGCCGAGCATCGGGTGAAGCCCGCAGAGCCCATCGATCTGAATCGCGCGACGGCAGCGGACCTCGCGCGCCTGCCCGGGGTGGGGCCGGTGCTCGCGACACGCATCGTCGCCGCCCGGGAGGCCGACGGCCGCTTCGGCTCCGTCGAGGAGCTGAAGAAAGTGAAGGGCCTCGGGCGATCCCGGCGGGAGCGCCTGCGCGCGCTCGTCACCGTGACGGAGTGAGATGAGCTGGAGCCGGATCCCACTGGCCCCGCTGGCGCTCGCCCTCGGGGGCGGGATCGCGCTGGCTCGGTGGATCCCGCCGCATATCGCGTGGTGGCTCCTCCTCATGGCCCTGGCCTGGGGCGCGAGCCTGGTGATTCTCGAGCGGCTCGGCTCCGCGACGGCCTTCCTGCTTCTGGGCGTGGCCGCCGCCGGCGCACTCAGGGCGACACCGCTCCCACCGCCGCCCGACCACATCGCCCGGATGCCGCTGCCGAGAGAGGCGCGCGTCGAGGGGCGCCTGGTGACCGAGCCCCTCAGGTTCGCCCCCGACCGCGTGCGCCTCCTGCTCGACCTCGACGGCGTCGACGGCGAGCCACACGTCGGCCGGCTTCAAGTGACCGTCTACGGCGGCGACCTGCCCCCGCTGGCCGAGGGGCAGCGCATCGCCGCCACCATGCGCCTCCACCCCGCTACCGGCTTTCGAAACCCCGACGGATTCGACTATGCCGCCGCTCTCGAGCGAGAGGGAATCTTCGTCGTCGGAAGCGGGCGCGCGGAGCGTGTCATCGCCCTTGAGGACCCGCGACCGCCCTGGCCTGTCCGGGTGAAACGCGCCGCCCGCGAGGCCATGGTGCGGGCGCTGCCGCCGGCATCGGCGGCGCTGCTCGGTGGCCTGCTGCTCGGTGACCGCGGTGACCTGCCGCGGGAGATCGACGNGGCCTTCCGGCGCGCCGGCGTCTATCACGTGCTCGCAGTCTCCGGCTTCAACGTGGCGCTNGTCGCCGGCGCCGTCTGGGCACTCCTCACGCTGGCGCGGGTCGGGCGCCGTCCGGCGGCGGTGGCGGCGATCGTCGCCGTGATCGGCTTCGCGCTCGTCGTGGGCCCCGAGCCCTCGGTGCTTCGCGCGGTGATCATGGGCGTGCTGGTGCTGGGCGCGCTCCTGCTCGATCGNGAGGCGTCAGTGATGAACGGCCTCGCCCTCGCCGCGGTCGTGCTCCTCGCCGCCCGACCCGGCGATCTGCTCGATCCCGGGTTCCAGCTCTCGTTCGCGGCCACCGCCGGCATCGTGCTGGCGCCGCTGCCGCGAGGTCTGATCCTGGGCGCGCTCGGCGCCAGCGTGGCGGCNCAGCTCGCCGTGCTCCCCATCGCGCTGGTCCACTTCAACCAGCTCTCGCTGATCGGTCCCCTCGCGAACCTGGGCGTGGTGCCGCTCGCAGGTGTGGCGACCGTGGTCGGGCTGCTCGCGGTGGCGCTGGCGCTCGTCACCGAGGTCGGCGGCACGATCTTCTTCGACGCGACCTGGCCTATCCTCCTGGCCCTGCGGGCAGTCGTCGCCNTGGCGGCTTCGGTACCGGCAGCGCTCCTGCACCTNCCGGCGCCTCACTGGACGGCGATCGTCGCCTATACGCTCGGCCTCGGGCTGGCGCTTCTCTGGTGGCGCCTGCGCGACGCGACGTCGCGCTCGCGTCTGGCTGGCCAGGGCGCCTGCGTGCTCCTGGCCGCGGCGACCATCATCGCCGTCTGGCCCCTGATTCGCCCCCCCGATGGGCGGCTTCGCCTCACGGTCCTCGACGTCGGTCAGGGGGATGCCATCGTCCTCGAGACGCCCAACGGGCAGGTTGCCCTCATCGACGCGGGCTCGGGGGGGCCGATGCGTCTCGACGCCGGCGAGCGCGTGGTGGCGCCGTTTCTCTGGAACCACGGCGTGCTGCGCCTGGCGGCGGCGGTGACGACGCACGACGACCGGGACCACGCGGGTGGCATGGCCGCCGTTCGGCGCGATTTCGCAATCGCCGAGACGTTCAGCCCACAGACGAGACATTGGATGGGCGGGGCCAGCATTCTGGTGTTGTCGCCAGGCCGGGAGGCGGCAGGCTCCGAGGGAAATAGTCCTCCCGGCCAGCGAGAGCGGCGAAACGATGACGCGATCGTCCTGCGCATCGACTACGGGCTGGCGTCGTTTCTGCTCGCCTCCGACATCACGGCGTCGGCCGAGCGCGAGCTCCTGGCCTCGGGCGCGCCGCTGCGGGCGACCGTCCTCAAGGTCGCGCACCACGGATCCCGCGGCTCCAGCACTCCCGGGTTTCTCGAGCGGGTCCGTCCGTCGTTCGCCGTGATCTCGGTGGGTCCCCGCAACCCCTACGGCCATCCCACGCCGGACGTTCTCGCGCGCCTGGGGGCCGTCGGCGCGCGCGTCTACCGCACCGACCGCGACGGCGCGGTGAGCTTCGAGACCGACGGCAGCGCGCTCACCGTGACTCGCTGGGCGACCGGCGACGTCCTGCGCTACTGCCTTGACCCTGACGTGATTTGCTGATGTAGTGAGGCCCGTGGCGCGAGTGAACGAGCACTATCTGAAGCTCAAGTCGAGCTATCTCTTTTCCGAGATCGCGCGCCGCCTGAAGGCGTTCCAAGCGGCGCATCCGGGTGCCAAGATCATCCGCCTGGGCATCGGCGACGTGACGCTGCCGCTGGCGCCGGCCATCATCCGCGCGCTCCACGAGGCGGTGGACGAGATGGCCCGCCCGGAGACCTTCCGCGGCTACGGCCCGGAGCCCGGCTACGAGTTCCTGACCGAGCAGATCGCCGCACACGACTACGGCACGCGCGGCGTGCGCGTGAGCCCCGACGAGCTCTTCGTCAGCGATGGGGGCAAGAGCGACAGCGCGAACATCCAGGAGATCTTCGCCCCCGACTGCGTCGTCGCCGTCACCGACCCCGTCTATCCCGTCTACGTGGACAGCAACGTCATGGCCGGTCGGGGAGGCGTTCCCGACGCGAGCGGACGCTACGCGGGCCTGGTCTACCTGCCCTGCACGGCGGAGAACGACTTCCAGCCCGCCCTCCCCGACCGCCCGGTCGATCTCATCTACCTCTGCTATCCGAACAACCCGACCGGCGCGGTGATGACGAAAGCGGCGCTCAAGCGGTGGGTAGACTACGCGCGGCGCCAGGGCGCGGTGCTCCTGTACGACGCCGCCTACGAGGCGTACATCCGCGAGCCGGACATCCCCCATTCGATCTTCGAGGTCGAGGGAGCGCGCGAGGTCGCCGTGGAGTTCCGCAGCTTCTCCAAGACGGCCGGCTTCACCGGCACCCGNTGCGCGTTCACGGTGGTCCCCCAGGAACTCTTCGGCGTGGCGGCCTCCGGGGAGCGCGTGAGCCTGCACGCCCTGTGGCTCCGCCGCCAGTCGACCAAGTTCAACGGCGTGCCCTACATCGTGCAGAAGGCGGCCGCGGCGGTGTACACCGAGGAAGGCGCGCGGCAGGTGCGCGGGCAGGTCGACTACTACCTCGACAATGCCCGGATCATCCGGGAGGGGCTGGAGGCGATCGGGCTCAGGGTTTACGGCGGCAAGAACGCCCCCTACCTCTGGGTCAAGACCCCCGGGCGCCTCGACTCGTGGGCCTTCTTCGACAAGCTGCTGCAGGAGGCGCACGTGGTGGGCACGCCAGGCGCCGGCTTCGGCCCCAGCGGGGAGGGCTACCTGCGCCTGACCGCGTTCGGCCGGCGCGATGAGACCGAGGAAGCGGTCGAGCGAATCAAGACGCGCTTGGCGTTGTAGGCAGCTGGTAGGCGGGGTGGGTGCTCCGACCACGAGCCTGGGCGCGCAGCCACCGGCGGCGAT
>JGI25382J37095_10000320_pt1 | contig 11078 bp, 6 predicted proteins | sample GraSoi013_1_40cm_3_FD_37095 | JGI IMG/M metagenome (IMG submission 37095)
CCCACGGCAAGACGACGTTCGCGCACCTCGCCGATCAGTCGGGCAGGATCCAGCTCTACTTCAAGCAGGACGAGCTCGGTGCCGACGCGTACGAGCTGCTCAGCCTGCTTGACCTCGGCGACCTGGTCGGCGTCGAGGGCCCGCTGTTCAAGACGAAGACGGGCGAGATCTCCGTCCGCGTGCAGCGGTTGACGTTGCTGACGAAGTCGCTCCGCCCGCTGCCGCTCGGCAAGGAGGACGCGAGCGGCGTGCGCCACGGTGAGCTGTCGGACCCCGAGCTCCGGGCCCGCCAGCGTTACGCCGACCTCGCCGTGCATCCGGAAGTGCGTGAGCTGTTCCGGCTGCGCGCGCGGGTGGTGAGCTACGTCCGGGCGTTCCTGGACGCCCGCGGCTACCTCGAGGTCGAGACCCCCGTGCTGCAGCCGCTGTACGGCGGCGCCACGGCACGCCCGTTCAAGACGCATTACGAGGCGCTCGACGCCGACTTCTACCTCCGGATCGCCGACGAGCTGTACTTGAAGCGGTGCATCGTGGGCGGGCTCGAGAAGGTGTACGAGATCGCGCACGACTTCCGGAACGAGGGCATGTCGCGGTTTCACAATCCCGAGTTCACGATGGCCGAGTGGTACGAAGCGTACGCCGATTACGAGGTGATGCTCCAGCTCACGGAAGAGATGCTCGCCGGCATGGTGCGGGAGCTGTTCGGCGCGACGACGCTCGAGCGCCACGGGGCAACGCTCGCGTTCGAACGGCCGTTCGCGCGCCGGGATTTCGCCACGCTCGTGCGGGAAACGGCGGGCGTGGACCTGGGCCGCGCGAGCGAGGGCGAGCTGCGCGCGGCGCTCAAGCGCAAGGACGTCCCCGAGGCCGATCAGCTCCCCGGGGTGAAGCTCGTGGACGAGGTGTTCAAGAACTATGTCGAGCCGACGCTGGTGCAACCGACGTTCGTGCTCGACTATCCCGTGGCGCTCTCGCCGCTCGCGAAGCTCAAGCGGGGGGACCCCACGCGTGTCGAGCGCTGGGAGCTCTTCATCCAGAAGCGCGAGATCGCGAACGCGTTCAGCGAGCTGAACGACCCGGAGGAGCAGCGGCGCCGCTTCGAGCAGCAGGCGCGGCTGCGTGCCGCCGGGGACCAGGAGGCCCAGCTGCTCGACGAGGATTTCCTGCGGGCCCTCGAGTACGGCATGCCGCCCACGGGCGGGGTGGGGATGGGGATCGACCGGCTGCTCATGATCCTGGCCGACCAGACGAACATCCGCGACGTCATCCTCTTTCCGATGCTGCGGCCCGAATGAACCGTCGGCGCGTCCTCTTCGGCGTTCTCATCGCGCTCGGCCTCGCCCTCCAGGCGCTGGCAGCGCTGGGTGTCGTGCGCGCGGGAACGCTCACGTACGCCGGGGCCGCGGTGACGCTGCTGCTCGTGGTCGGGATCATCGTCGACCTCGTCCGCCTCGACCGGCTGGAGCTCCTGATCACCCTCCGCTACCTGCGCAGCCGCCGCGCGTCGCGGCTGCTGTCGCTCATCACGGTGATCGCGGTGGGGGGGGTCACGGTGGGCGTGATGGCCCTCGTCGTCGTGCTGGGCGTGATGAACGGCCTGCAGGCGGATCTGCGCGACAAGATCCTCGTCGCCAATCCGCATGTGCGCGTCCTCACGTACGGCGAGGGCCTGCGGCTCGACGACTGGCGGAAGGTCCTGGGCGAGGTGCGCGGCACGCCCGGGGTCGAAGCCGCGGCGCCGTTCGTGCTGACCCAGGGGCTCATCTCCGCCGGCCACGACTACGCGGAAGGGGTCATCGTGTACGGCGTCGAGCCCGATACCGGGCACCACGCCGTGACGAGCTTCGCGCGCCACTTTACGAAGGGCGACCTCCGCTTCCAGGTCACCCGCCCCGACGTCGAGGGTGGGATCGCCCTCGGTACTCGGCTCGCCAACAAGCTGTCGGCCTTCCCGGGACCCGGGCGAGATTGTGACGCTGGTCGCGCCCGCCGGCGCGCGCTTCAACCCGAGCCTCGGCGCCTACGTGCCGCAGTTCCACCGCTACGAGGTCACCGGGATCTTCGACACCGGGATGTTCGAGTACGACAACAGCTACGTGGCGCTCGACCGCCGTGCCGCCCAGCGGTTTGCCGGGCTCGACACGGCGGTGACCGGCGTCGAGCTCCGGCTGCGCGACCCGTGGGAGGCCCGGAGCTTCGCCGGACAGCTCGAGGCCCGGCTCGGCTACCCCTATCGCGCACTCGACTGGCAGTCTCAGAACGCGTCGCTCTTCTCGGCCCTGAAGCTCGAGAAACTCGCGATGGCGCTCGTGGTGTTCCTGATCTGCGTCGTCGCCGCGTTCAACGTGGTCGGCACGCTCACCATGGTGGTGCGCGACAAGACGCGGGAGATCGGCATCCTGCTCGCGATGGGGCTCAAACAGGCGGCGATCCGCCGCATCTTCCTCGCGCAAGGGATCCTGATCGGACTCACCGGCACCGCGCTCGGCGTGGTGCTCGGGCTCGTGCTCGGCGGCATGGTGAATCGTGGACACTGGATTCCGATCGATCCGTCGATCTACTTCGTCGACCACCTCCCGGTGCACACGCAGCCGCTCGACGTGCTGGTCGTCGTCGCGGCGAGCCTCGTGGTGGCGACGCTGGCGCCGCTCTATCCCTCGCTCCAGGCAGCGCGGCTCGATCCCGTGACGGCGATCCGCTACGAATGAGCGCGTTGCTCGAGGCCCGGGGGCTCCGCAAGGTGTTCGCCGGCGGCGACGGCCAGCCTCTCGAAGTGTTGCGGGGCGTGGAGCTGGAGGTGCACCGCGGCGAGTTCGTCGCGATCGTGGGCGCGTCCGGCGCCGGGAAGAGCACGCTGTTGCACCTGCTGGGCGCGCTGGACCGGCCCACGGTGGGGGACGTGTGGCTCGACGGTTCGCGCTACGCCGACCTCGATGGGACCGCCCTGGCCGACCTCCGGAACCGTAAGTTGGGGTTTGTCTTTCAGTTCCATCATCTCTTGCGGGAATTCTCCGCGCTTGAGAATGTCATGATGCCCCTCCTGATCGGCGGCATGGCGGCGCTGCGGGCCCGCTCGCGGGCGGAGGAAGTGCTCTCCCTCGTGGGACTCGCCGGGCGCATGACGCATCGGCCGAGCGAGCTGTCGGGGGGCGAGCAGCAGCGCTGCGCGGTGGCGCGGGCCCTGGTACACGACCCGGGCCTCGTGCTCGCGGACGAACCCTCGGGCAACCTGGACCACGCCAACGCGGACCGGCTGCACGACGTCTTCTTCCGACTGGCGCGGGAGTACGAGACGGCGGTCGTCGTGGTCACGCACAACCGCCAGCTCGCCGGCCGGGCGGACCGGATCCTGATGCTCGAGGACGGCCGCGCGACGGCCGTCGGCTCGGTGGACGCGATACCTTGATGCTGTGTGATAACTGCAAGGAACGCGAGGCGGTCATCAATCTGACCCAGGTGGAGCACGACTCGAAGGTCACGCTCCATCTGTGCGAGCAGTGCGCCCAGCAGAAGGGGGTCGAGACGGCCGTGACCGTGTCGAAGTCGCCCGTCGGCGCCTTCGTGACGGCGCTGGGCAAGGGAGCGGGGGCCGTCGTGCCGAGCGCGACCGACGGCCTGCGCTGCGCCGCGTGCGGNGCGACGCTCAAGGATTTCCGCGAATCGGGCCGGCTGGGCTGCGCCCAATGCTACCAGGCGTTCGAGGGCCACCTGCGCGATCTGCTGCGCCGCCTGCACGGGTCGAGCCAGCACGTCGGCGAGCGGTACGCGGCGCCCGGCGAGGCCGGCGCCGCCGACCCGCGGCTGCAGCTGCTCGACCTGAAGGAGCAGCTGCGGCGCGCCGTGGAAAGCGAGAACTTCGAGCTCGCGGCCGAGCTGCGCGACCGCATCCGGGTGCTCGAGTGATCGACCTGTCCCTGCTGCCCGACGGCGGGATCGCNTGGCTCGACGCCTCCGGGCCGAAGGCGAGCATCGTGCTCTCGACCCGCATCCGACTCGCCCGCAACCTGCAAGGCTACGTGTTCGGCCAGCGGGCGCGCGACGCGGACCGGACCGCCGTGCTCACCCGGGTGGAGGAGGCGGGGGCGACGAGCGACCGCCTCCAGGGCGCGGTCACGTTCCGGCTCGACCAGCTGGAGCGCGGCGAGCGCCAACTGCTCCACGAGCGGCACCTCGTCTCCAAGGAGCTGGCCGGGCTCGACCGCGAGGCGCGNCCCCGACCCGGCGCGGCGCTCCTGNTCCAGAGCGCCCTGGGGGTGATGGTCAATGANGAAGACCACTTGCGATTACACGGAATGCGTTCGGGATTCGCCCTNGAGGACGCCTACGCCGACNTGGAGGCGTTGGACGCGGACCTNGGGCGATTGCTTCCCTTCGCGTTTCACCCGGAATTTGGCTATCTTACCTCCTGCCCGACCAACGCGGGAACCGGGCTCCGGGCGAGCGTGCTTATCCACTTGCCCGGCCTCGTCTTGACGAAGGAGATCGGGAAGGTCCTTCAAGGGCTGGCTCAGGTCGGGCTCACCTTCCGGGGTTTGTACGGGGAGGGGAGCGAGGTCGTCGGCAACTTCTTTCAGCTCTCGAATCAGACGACCCTGGGCAAGGCCGAGGACGAGCTGCTTGATCATCTCGGGAAGATCGTGCGGCAGGTGATTGAGTACGAGGAGCANGCNCGCGAGGTGCTGGTGCGGGACGCGCCGACGATCATCGCGGACAAGGTGTGGCGGGCCTACGGGCTGCTTAAGTACGCGCGCAGCCTGACGTTCGAAGAGACGATGAACTTACTGAGCGGCGTGCGCCTGGGCGTGGGGTTGAATCTGATCCCGGGCTTGAGTGTATACACGCTCAACAAGCTCTTGATCTTCACTCAGCCCGCGCACCTGGCGGCGCTCGAGGGTCGCCAGACGGGTGACCCGGAGTTGCCCACGGTGCGCGCGACGTATGTGCGGCGGGTGCTCGAGACCGAGCTGGCGTGAGGCAGGGGGGGAGATGAACGGCTACAACTTCACGGATCGGGTGCGCAAGGTCTTGCAGATGGCGCGGGAGGAAGCCGCCCGCCTGCATCACGAGTACGTCGGGACCGAGCACATCCTGCTGGGCCTGATCCGCGAAGGCGAGGGCGTCGCCGCCGCGGTCCTCACCAACCTGAACGTCGACCTCGAGGAAATCCAGCAGAAGATCGAGGAGACGGTGAAGAAGGGGAAGGCGGCGGCCGCCGCGGGACCCGACCTGCCGTACACCTCACGGGCCAAGAAAGTGCTCGAGCTCGCGATGAGCGAGGCGCGGGAGCTGAATCACTCCTACGTGGGGACCGAGCACCTGCTGCTCGGGTTGTTGCGCGAGGAGAAGGGCATCGCCGCGCAGGTGCTCACCGACGCCGGCGTGAACCTGGAGCAGGCGCGGGCCGAGACGCTGCGGCTCCTGGGCAGCGAAATGCCGTCCGGGCCGGCGCCGTCGGGCGCGGGCGCGCAGCCGGCNAGCCCCAAGAGCGAGAAGAAGTCGAAGACCCCGGCGCTCGATCACTTNTGCCGCGACCTGACGCAGCTCGCGGCCGAGGGGGCGCTCGATCCCACGATCGGCCGCCAGAAGGAAATCGAGCGCGTGATGGAGATCCTGTCGCGCCGCAAGAAGAACAACCCGGTGCTGATCGGCGAGCCCGGTGTGGGGAAGACGGCGATCGTGGAGGGCTTGGCCCAGCTGATCGCCAGCGGGCAGTGCCCGGATGTGCTCAAGGACCACCGGGTGCTGTCGCTCGACATGGCGGCGGTGATCGCCGGGACGAAGTACCGCGGGCAATTCGAGGAGCGGCTCAAGGCGATCATCAACGAGATCGGGCAGAACCGGAGCATCATCCTGTTTATCGACGAGCTGCACACGCTGGTGGGCGCCGGGGCGGCCGAGGGCGCGGTCGACGCCTCCAACATGCTGAAGCCGGCGCTGGCGCGCGGGGAGCTGCAGTGCGTCGGCGCGTCGACCCTGAACGAGTACCGCAAGTACATCGAGAAGGACGGCGCCCTCGAGCGGCGCTTCCAAACGGTGATCGTCGACCCGCCGACGGTCGAGGAGACGATCGCCATCCTCAAGGGCCTGCGGAAGCGCTACGAGGAGCACCACCGGGTGATCATCCCGGACGACACGCTCGACGCGGCGGCGAAGCTGTCGGAGCGCTACATCACCGACCGCTTCCTGCCCGACAAGGCGATCGACGTGATCGACGAGGCGGGAGCGCGGGCCCGGCTGGCGACGCAGGTGCCGCCGCCCGAGGTGGCGGCGCTCAAGGAGAAGCTCGAGCGCATCAACGGCGACAAGGAGAACGCCGTCCGGGACCAGAATTTCGAGAAGGCGGCGAGCCTGCGCGACCAGGAGCGGGAGCTGCAGGCGGAGATTCGCCGCAAGCAGGAGGCCTGGGAGAAGGAGCGCGCGACCCACCGGCCCACGATCAACGAGGAAGGCGTGGCCTTCATCGTTTCGCGCTGGACGGGCATCCCCGTGACGCGGCTGCAGGAGGCGGAGACGGCGCGGCTGCTCCGGATGGAAGACGAGATGCACCAGACGGTCGTCGGCCAGGACGAGGCGATCGCGGTGATCTCGCGCGCCATCCGGCGGAGCCGGGCCGGGCTCAAGGACCCCAAGCGGCCGATCGGCTCGTTCATCTTCTCCGGCCCGACGGGCGTCGGGAAGACCGAGCTGGCGCGGGCGCTGGCCCGCTTCCTGTTCGCCGACACCAACGCGCTGATCCGCGTCGACATGTCGGAGTACATGGAGAAGTTCTCCGTGAGCCGGCTGATCGGGGCGCCTCCGGGCTACGTCGGCTACGAGGACTCGGGCACGCTCACCAAGGCGGTGCGGCGCAAGCCGTACTCGGTGGTGCTGCTCGATGAGATCGAGAAGGCGCACCCCGACGTGTTCAACATCCTGCTGCAGGTGCTCGACGAGGGTCACCTCACCGACAACTACGGCCGCGTGATCGACTTCAAGAACACCGTGGTCATCATGACGTCGAACGTCGGCGCCCGCGACATGGTGAAGGGCAAGGCGCTCGGGTTCGCGCAGTCGGACGCGCGGGCCACCTTCGAGAAGCTGGCCGAGAAGGTCAAGGAGGAGATCAACAAGACCTTCAACCCCGAGTTCCTGAACCGGCTGGACGACGCGATCGTGTTCCACCCGCTCACCCGCGAGCACATCGCCCAGATCGTGGCGATCCTCCTCAAGGAAGTGCAGAAGCGGCTGGGCGACGAGGAGCTCACCCTCCGGCTGACGCCGGCGGCCACGGACTTCCTGGTGGACCGCGGCTACGATGAGCACTTCGGCGCGCGCCCGCTGAAGCGCGCGATACAGAAGTACGTCGAGGATCCGCTGTCGGAGAAGATCCTGGTCGGCGAGTTCGCGCGGGGCGACGAGGTCGAAGTCGACGTGGCCCCGGACAAGGAACGGTTGGCGTTCCGCGCGCTCTCCGGCTCGAAGGCGTGATCCGCCGGCTTCCCGTCGTCATCTTCGTCGTTCTGGCCCTACCCGCCCCGCGCGCCGTGTGCGCGCAGGGCGGGCCGGCCGGGCCGCCCAGCGTGGCCCCCGACTCCATCGTCGTGCTCGGCCTCCGCCGGCTCGACCGCACGCAGGTGCTGGGTCAGAGCGGCCTCGTCGCGGGCCGGCCCCTCGGGTACCGCGACGTGCAGCGCGCCGTCCAGGCCCTCTACGCCACCGGCCAATACGACGACGTCCGCATCGATGAAGCCGTGGCCGACGGCCGCAAGCTGCTGGTCGTCCGCCTGCGCGAGCGACCGGTGCTGATCAAGTGGGCGGTGCGCGGCGTGAGCAAGCTGTCCGAGGGCAGCGTCAAGGACAAGGTGCAGCTCGCCGAAGGGCGGCCCATCGACCCCGCGGCCGTGGCGCGGGCGCGCGGGCGCATCGACTCGCTGTACCGCGCCCAGGGCTACTACCTCGCGCAGGTGAAGGCGCTGCACGTGTACGAAGCGGACTCGTCGCGCGTGCGGGTGATCTTCGACGTGGACGAGGGCCGCCGCGTCGCGATCGCCCGCGTCGCGTTCGAGGGCAATACGCACTTCCCCGGCGGCGCCCTGGTCGGCCCGATGAAGACGCGGCCCGAGGGCTTCTGGTGGTTCCGCTCGGGCGAGTACGACGACGAGAAGCTGCGGGCGGACCTCCAGGAGCGGCTGCCGCGGTTCTACGGCGATCGGGGCTACGTCGACTTCCAGGTGCTCGACGACACGTTGGTGGTCGACGACACGACGGGGAAGGCGACGCTCGTGGTGCGGGTGAGCGAGGGCGAGCCCTATCGCGTCGGCACGTTCGAGATCGTGGGCAACCGCCGGTTTTCCACCGAGGACCTGCAGCAGCTGTTCCCCTTCAAGGGCGAGACGCGCACCGGGTTGCTGGGGCTGGGCGGCGTGCAGCACGGGCCGGCGTACTTCGACCAGCAGAAATGGGACGACGCCACCCAGCAGATGCGGACGCTGTACTACAACAACGGCTACATCTATATGCAGCCGCGCGCCGACGTCATCCGGCGCACCGCCGCCGACGGCAAGCCGGTCGTNGACCTCCGCTGGGTGATCAACGAGGGGCAGCCGGCGATCGTGAACAAGATCGAGATCGTCGGCAACGACGTCACGCACGAGCGGGTGATCCGGGAAGCGATCATCCTGCTCCCGGGCGACGTGTTCCGCCAGGACGCGCTGCTGCGCTCCTACCAGAACATCTCCAACCTGGGCTTCTTCCAGCAGCCCCTGCCGTTCCCCGACACGCGGCCGGCGAACGACCAGGGGGACGTGGACGTCATCTTCCGTGTGACGGAAAAGCACACGGGCAACATCAACTTCGGCGCGTCGGTGGGGCAGGGCACCGGCGTGGGCGGGTTCCTCGGCCTCGACGAGCCGAACCTGTTCGGGCAGGGGAAGCGCGGCCACTTCCAGTGGCAGTTCGGGCAGAACATCAATGACTTCGACCTGTCCTTCACGGATCCGGCGATCCGCGAGTCGCGCATCTCGGGAACGGTGGGCGTGCACAACACGCGGCTGCGCTACACGATCGCCGACTTGGGCACGCTGCGGCGCCGGGGGGGCAGCGTGCAGTTCGGCTTCCCCGTGTTCCACGACCGCTACACCCGCCTGTTCCTGTCCTATGCGATCGACGACCAGACGTTCACCGGCGGCAGCGCCAGCGTCGCCAGCCTGAGCTGCAACAACTGCCTGCGCTCGACGCTTGGCTTCTCGATCATGCGCGACACGCGCATCGACCTCCCGTTCCCGACGGCGGGCACGCTGCACTCGATCGGCCTGTCACAGAGCGGCGGGGTGCTCGGCGGGACCGGTGACTTCCAGCGGCTCGACCTCGAGGGCCGCTGGTACGCCCCGCTGGGGCAGCTGGGAGGCCGCGCCAGCACGTCGCCGGTCCGGTTCGTGATGGGTCTCTCGGCGCGCTCGGGGCTCGTGTTCGGCAACTCGCCGTTCTTCGACCAGCTGTTCACGATGGGCGGCACGCAGTACGGCATCCCGCTGCGCGGCTACGACGAGTTCTCCATCACGCCGCAGGGATATGACCCGACCGCGTCCAACGGCCAGGCGAAGTCCAGCGCGTTCGGCAAGGCCTACCTCGCCATGACGGGCGAAATCGGCGCCCGGCTGTCGCAGATGTTCTACGTGAGCACGTTCGTGGACGCCGGCAACGTGTGGGCCCGCGCCGGGGAATTCAATCCGACGCGGCTGTTCCGGGGCGCCGGCATCGGCCTGAGCATCATCTCGCCGCTCGGGCCGATCGGCATCGACTGGGCGTACGGCTTCGACCGCACCGATGCGCTCGGGCGGCCGGCGCCGGGCTTCAAGCTGCACTTAAGCTCGGCAACTTCTTCTGATCCAACCCCCGCCTCCGCGGGGCTACCTGTACTAGTTTCTCTTGGGGAGATGTGTCATGAGGCGTGCAGTGACAGTGTGGGCGTGGCTGGGCCTTGCGCTGGCCGTGCCGGTCGCGGCCCGAGCGCAGGCGCAGTCCGGGCTCAAGATCGCGTTTGTCAGCTATCAGACGATCCTGCAGCAGACCCCGGGCTACACCGTCGCGGAGTCGACGTTCAACAAGGAAGTCCAGGGGTACCGCGACGAGGTCCAGAAGCTGCAGCAGCAGCTCGACTCTGCCGTGCGGACGTTCGACCAGCAGGCGATCGCCCTCTCCCCTGCGGCGAAGCAGGCGAAGCAGCGTGACCTGCAGCAGCTGCAGCAGCGCTTCGAGCAGCGCAACAGCGAGCTCCAGGACAAGGCGCAGCAGCGCCAGCGCGAGCTGCTCCAGCCGATCCAGGCGCGCGTCACCGGCGTGATCCAGGGCATCCGCGCCGAGGGCAACTACCAGCTGATCTTCGACGCCGACGCGCCCGGCGTCATCGTCGCCGCCGACCCGACCCTCGACATCACGTCCAAGGTGATCGCGCGGCTCAAGCAGTCCCAGTAGGGACGGCGGGGTCCCGTGGCCGCAGAGGGGAGCGTCCGCCGGCTCAGCGCCCGGGAAATCGCCGCCCTCACCAACGGGCAGCTCGCGGGCGCCCCGGACGTTTCGGTGACCGGAGTCGCGCCGCTCGACCGCGCCGGCCCGGACGACCTGTCTTTTCTTGCCAGCAAGCGCTATCTCCCGTACTTTCAACGGTCTAGCGCGGCCATCGTCCTCTGCAAGCCGGACCTGGTAGAGCCCGGCTCGGCGGGACCGGGGTGTCGCGTCCTGGTGCGCGACCCCCACGTGGCCCTGCTGTCGGTCATCCCGGTGCTCTACCCGGAGCCGGCCTGGGAAGCGGGCGTGCACCGCACGGTCATCGTGGGCCCGGGGACCGTGTGGCAGGAGCCGGTGGCGATCGGCCCTTACGCCGTGCTGGGGCGCGGCGTGCGACTCGGCAAGAACGCTCGCATCGGCGCCGGGTGCGTGCTGGGAGACGGCGTCGCGCTGGGCGACGATGTGCAGCTGTTCCCGCACGTGGTGTGCTACAGCGGGACGGTGGTCGGCAGCCGGGTGATCCTTCACGCCGGCGTGCGGCTCGGCTCCGACGGCTTCGGGTACGTGCCCGGCAGGAACGGCGAGCTGCCCCG
>JGI25382J37095_10000324_pt1 | contig 11060 bp, 11 predicted proteins | sample GraSoi013_1_40cm_3_FD_37095 | JGI IMG/M metagenome (IMG submission 37095)
GGACTAACCCGGGGGCGCACTGTCAACCGCGCCGAAGGTCCCACCGTTCGAAGGACACCACGCGTCCGCTGCCGCCGGATTACAGCAACGTCCCCCGCAGGATGGCGCTGGCGGTCGTGAAGTAGATGATCAGCCCGGTCACGTCGACCAGCGTGGCGACGAAGGGAGCACTCGCGCTCGCGGGGTCGAACCCCAGCCGCCGCAGCAGGAAGGGCAGCAGCGAGCCCGCCAGGGTGCCGAAGGTCACCACGCCGATCAGCGACGACGCCACGGTCAGGCCGACCAGGAGGTAGTGCTCGCCGTACGTATTGAAGAACGCCTGCCAGAGCAAGATGCGCGTGAGACCGATGGCGCCGAGGATGGACCCGAGCGCCAGGCCGGCGCCGAACTCGCGGCGGATGACGCGGAACCAGTCGCGCAGCCGCAGCTCCCCGAGCGCCATGGCGCGGATGACCAGGGAAGTGGCCTGGGAGCCGGAGTTGCCTCCGGAGGAGATGATCAACGGCACGAACAGCGCGAGCACCACCGCCCTGTCGATCTCATGCTCGAAATACCCCATGGCGGTCGCGGTGAGCATCTCGCCGAGAAAGAGGGCGGCGAGCCAACCGGCGCGCTTGCGGATCATGCGGTTGAGGGCGATCGTCAGATACGGCTCGCCGAGGCTTTCGCTGCCTCCCAGCTTCTGGATGTCCTCGGTGGCCTCCTCGCTCACCACCTCGACGATGTCGTCGACGGTCACGACACCCTTCATCCGCTTCTCGGCGTCGACGACGGGGATGGCCATGAGGCCGGTCTCCCGGAAGAGCCGTGCCACCACCTCCTGATCGGCGTCGGCGTCGACGGTGCGGACGTCGGTTTTCATCAGCTCGCTGACGCGCCGGTCCCCGCGCGCCGCGATCAGCTCCCGGAAGGAGACCACTCCCAAGAGCCGCTGCGCAGAGTCGAGCACGTACGCGTAGTGCGTCATCTCCACCGACTGGCGCGTCTGCCGGCGCAGATAGGTGACCGCCTCGTCGACCGTCATGTCCGGTCGCAGCCGGGCGAAGCGCGGGTTCATCAAGCCGCCGGCGTGGTCTTCGCGATAGGCGAGCAGCGCCTGCACCTCGCGCCGGGTCTGGTCGTCGAGCATCCCCAGCAGCCGGTCGCGAAACTCGGTCGGAGCCTCCTGCACCAGGTCGGCGGCGTCGTCGGGAGCGAGCCCCCGCACCCAGGACCGCTGCTCCGCCTGCGGGAGCGCCAGGATCAGCTCGACCTGCTCGCGCGGGGAGATGCTGAAGAAGAGATCCTCGGCCGTGTCGCGGGGAAGGAGCTTCAGGCCTTCCGAGCGCTCCTCGGCGGATAGCGCCGGCCACGCGTCGCGCAGCTCGTCCGGAGAGAGGGCCTCCGGCTCCGGCGCAGCCGGGGTCACCCCTTGGCCTCGCGAAACTCCTCCGCGGCCTTGAAGTCGCTCTCGTCCAGGTCGCGCATCGGCTTGCCGCTCTCGGCGCGGACGCGCTTGAACACCTCGATGACTTGAAGTTTGTGCGGCCGGGAGTTGGAGAGCGGACAGGCCTCGTACGCCTTCAAGTCCTCGTCACAGTAGCCCATGCGCTTCTCCCCGCATTTCGGCTGCAGGTATTTCGCCAGCTCGGGCACCTTGCGCATCAGCTCGCTGCGCATCCGGGCGATCATCTGCCGGATCTCCCACTGCGCGCGGGTGCAGAGCCGCAGATCGGCGATGTGCAGCAGCTCGGCGAAATTCACCATGATCTGGAAGTTGGTCGGCGCAGCGTTGGGCAGGACGAATCGGGCGTCCTCGGCGGGGATGCCCGCCGCCACCGCCTCCCGGTAGACGCGCGTGATCTCCTCCATCAGCTTCTCGAACTCGGCCGCCCTTCCCGCCTCCCGCCAGCTCTCGGGCATCACGTATTCCAGGCGCTCCTCGTTCTTTCCGGTGAAGCGGACGTAGCGCTGCGACTGCTGCTCGAAGGAGATGCCGATGCGATGGCGGACGAACTGGTGGCTGAGCGAGCGCGACACNCCGGAGATCCCGAACCAGAACACCACCTGCTCGAGCGGCGAGACGTGGCCGGTCTTCAGGCGCTCCTCGACGAACTGGGCGATCTTCTCTCGCGACACGCTGCCTGCCGCGATGTCGTCCCACACCTCGCGGGGCGTCTTCGGGGTGTAGCAGGTGCGGTAGGCCCCGTAGAGCTTGGTGAGCGGGTCGTTCGCGATGTCGATGAGCACGACGTCCATGCGCGCTTTGTACCGCACGCGACCCTGCCGCCGCCCCTGTTTTTTGGCCTCTCAGGCCAGGTGTGCGGCCGGCGCCGCGGCCGGCAGGAAGATGGTGAACGTCGCGCCCTTGCCTTCCTCGCTTTCAACCAGGATGCGTCCGTGGTGCGCCTCGACGATGCTGTGCGAGACCGAGAGGCCCATCCCCACGCCCGCGCCGTTCTTCTTGGTGGTGAAGAAAGGGTCGAAGATCCGCTCGCGGAGCGCGGCCGGAATGCCCTCACCCGTATCGCTGATGCTGAGCTTGAGCGCCTCCCCGTCGACGTCCGTCAGCTCGACCTTCAGCTCGCCGCCCTGCGGCATGGCCTGGATCGCGTTCTCGACCACGTTGGCGACCGCCCGCTGGATCCGCGCCGGGTCGCCCTGGGTCTGCCGGGAAGAAGCGGCGAGGTCCGTCACCACGCGGATGTTCTGCTTAGCCAGCTGCCCGGCGTAGTGGTCGAGGGCGGCGCGCACCGGCCGGTCGAGCGGAAACGTGCGGCCCTCGCCGCGCTCCTGTTCCGCGAACGCCCGCAGCTCCGATACGATCTTCGCCATCCGGAATGACTGGTCGAGCGCCTGCTGGATCGTCGCCGCCTGCGGAGAGTCCGGCTGCAGGTCCAGGCGGAGGAGGGTGAGCAGCCCCGTCACCGCGGTCAACGGATTGTTCAGCTCGTGAGCGATGCCGGCGCCGAGCGAACCCAGGGCTGCGAGCCGCCGCGTGCGCAGGATCTGGTCTTGCGCGGTCCGCAGCTCGCGCGTGCCCTGGTCGACGCGGGCCTGCAGCTCCGCGTTCCAGCGGCGGATCTCGTCGTCGCGGCGCCGGAGATCGCCTGCCATGCGCCGGAAGGCGTCGGCGAATCGTCCGATCTCGTCGCCGCGCTCGATGTCGAGATCGACGTCGTACCGGCCGTCGCCGAGCTGCGCCACCGCTTGCGACAACTTCTCCATCGGCCCGGTCAATCCCCGCGAAAGCACCACGCCGAGCACGGCGATGAGCAGGAGCGCAACCGCCGCCCACAACGCGCTGTAGAAGCGGACGTGGTGGGCGGGCCGGAAGGCCTCGTCCGTCGGCTGCGCGACGAGCACCGTCCAGCCGATCTGCGGCACCGCGGCCGCGGAGGCGAGCCACCGGGTCCCGTTCGCGCCGGCAACCACGCGGGAGATCGGCCTGCCCGCCGCGGCGGCCGCGACCAGATCGCGCTCCGCGGCGCTGAGCGGGGTCGTCGTGCTGCCGGCGAGCACCTCACCGAGGCCGTCCACCACGCGCGCGACATCCTCCCCGGCGAGCTGCCGCATCCGCTGCTCGATCTCGCCGAGCGACACCTCGGCCGCGACCACCGAACGCTCGCCTCGGACCTGCAGCGCGACGGCGATCAGGGACTCCCCGTCGTCGCGGTAGGCTGAACCGATCGCCGTTCCCGCGTCGATGGCAAGGCGCAGCGGCACATGGGCGAGGAAGCGCTGTACGTGCGCGGGGTCGCCGGTTCCCGAGATGAACGGACCGACGACCGGCGGCGCGAGCAGGGCGCCGTCGTAGTCTAGAAGGGCCAACGCGCGCACGAAATCGAGCTGCCGGTAGGGGATCCCGAGCACCTTGGCCAGCTCGTCGCGGGTGAGCTCGCGGAGCGGNAGCATGCCGGTCGAGATGCGCAAGCTCTCGAGCGCACGGGCGATGAAGCGCTCGCATCCGCGCGCGGCTTCCGCCGCCGCCGCCGCCTGCGCCCGGCCGACCGTGCGTTCCAGCTCGGTCTTGCTGGCGGCGAACGAGAACGAGGCCGCGAGCGACAGCGGCACCAGGCCGACCGCCCCGAGCGCGCACAGGATCCGGGTGCGAAAGCTCACGCCGCCTGGTCACCGCGGAGGCGGCGCACGTGCGCCTGCAGCTGGCGCACCACCCGCTGCAGCTCTCCGCGGAAGGGAGCCACGTCGAGGCCAGGGCGTGCCTGCAGGTCCTCGAGCAGCATCAATGCCATCTCCACGCCCACGATCTCCGCGTTCTGCCGGCTCGTGCCGCCGTCGAGCTGCTTGACGAGCTCGTCGCGCTCGGCCTTCAGATCCCGGGTCGCCTGCTCGACGCGCAACTCGAGGACCTCGTTGAACATCTCGATCTCGGTGCGCTGCTGCGAGACTTCGGACTCCTTCTTGTCCAGCTCCGACTCGAACTCGCGCAGCCGCTCGAGGAATCGGGCCCGGTCCGACTCGGCGCGCTGGTGTTCGATCGCGCGGCGCACCTTCTCCGCCACCAGCTCGATGTCGTGGAAAGGCTTCTCCAGATAGTCGGCGGCGCCCAGGCGCAGNGCCTCGACCGCGGAAGCCGTGGACGCGTACGCGGTCATCACGATGCAGGCGCAGTGCGGCTGCAGTTTGCGGACCTCGGAGATNAGGACGAGCCCGTCCTTGCCGGGGAGGTTCTTGTCCACGAGCATGCAGCCGAAATTCTCCCGCTGCAGGACGCCGGTGGCCTCTTCGGCGTTGGAGACGCTGGTCACCCGCAGCCCCTGCCTGGGAAGCACGCGCTGCAGGACCTGCACGACGATCGGCTCGTCGTCGACGATCAGGACCGTGTTGGGAAAGTTCACGATGTCGATGCCGACCATCTTTTCCCCCGCCGCGGTGCGACGATCGGTTGTATTCCGCTGCCTTTCGGGCCAGCAACTTACTGAAATCTAGCCGTTTGTAGGCGCGTGTCAGTGGAATCAGACAGCCTGGTGGCAGCGGGGCACATCCGAGCACACGCGCCGCGGCGGTTTGCGTACGATAGCTCCGTGATGAGCACGTTCTTGCGCGCGGTGCGGCGCGTGGTACTCGCGATTCCGCGCGGGACGACGCTCTCCTACGGCGAGGTGGCGCTGCGCGCCGGCAAGCCGGGCGGAGCGCGGGCGGTGGTCGCCGCGCTCCATCGCCTCGACGACATTCCCTGGTGGCGCGTGGCCCGCCACGACGGCACGCTCGCCCCCCAGGTCGCGCACCAGCAGGCCGCGCTGCTCCGCCAGGAAGGGTGGAAACCTCGCCGTCGGCCCGCGAAGCGCGGATAAACTCCGGCCGTGGCCCTCTATGTCGTCAGCGATCTGCATCTCGGCGAGAGCACCCTGGCCTCGATGTTCCGCGACGACGACCAGGGGCTGCGTTTCAGCGAGGTCTGCGAGCGGGTGGCGANCGNGCCGGACGGCGAGNTGGTCCTGCTCGGCGACATCTTCGACCTGACCGCCGCCTGCCCTCCGCACAAGGGCCTCACCCAGTTCGGCGTCTCGCTGGACGTGCCCATCGAGGACAAGCCACCCCGCCCGCTCCCGGCGGTGATGAAGAGCATCCGCGAGCACAACCCGATGGCGCTGGAGGCGCTGGAGAAGCTCTCGGCGCAGGCGCGCGTCACGTTCGTGCCGGGAAACCACGATCGCCACCTGGGCGAGGGCGGCGGGCGCGAAGCCCTCGATGCCGCAGGGCTGTCGAAGGTGGGGATCGAGCCGATGGTCGCGCGGCGGGTGGTCGACAAGTGGGTCGTGTTGCAGCACGGTCATCAATGGGACCCGTCGAACGCGACGCCGACCGGCGGCGGGGAGACCATGACCGCGGTCATCCACCATGCGGTGATCCCCTTCCTGCGGCACATATCCCCGCGCAGCAACGTGCACATCGATCCAGACCGCCTGGTGGCGCTGCGGCCCGAGGAGCGCGTGATCCCCGTGCTCGAGCGCTGGCTGAAGCCCGGCGTCTTCGAGCGATTCATCGATGCGCTGCTGGCGATCCTGGTGGAAAACGGCGCGCTTGCACGCCCGCTCGCATGGGTGACCACACCCTCCCTCTTGCGCTGGCGCCTCAAGGACGACGACGATCTGTGGGAGCGCGCCGGCGCATCCGCCCTGGCCGTGCTGGAAGGAGCGAAGTCGCTGCCCGGCAAGCCGCCGCCTCCCGACGTGCTGGTCCTCGGACACACCCACGTGATGGATTGGGCCGTGCAGGACGGGCGGCCCGGGGTGCAGCGCCTGTACGTCAACCTCGGGACCTGGAGCGCGCGCGCGACCGACGCCGCGGGACCGATGGATGCAACCATGCCGCTGCTCCAGATCGAGGCGGACTCCCGGCAGCTGCGGGCGCAGATGATCGACTGCTCCAGGCGGTGGCGCATGCTGCAGCGGTTCGAGGTGGACCGATGACCGGGTGGAAGACGACCGCTGCGACGCCGGCCGGACGCCAGGATGCGGGGCGCAAGGCGTGAGACACGCGCTGCTCGTGGTGCTCGCGGCGTTGCTCGCGCTGCCCGCGGAGGCGCGCGTGCACAAGAAGCGCAAGCGCGCCCTCGCGCCGGCCGCGCGCCCCGAGGACGACCCGCGCAGACGAGGGAGCTCGCCGGCATTCGCGCGGGCGTCGATCGCGTTCGCTGCGCCCCGGGATCTGGNGCAGCTCGGCGAGTCGGCGGTGGAGATCCGTCTCCGGATCAAGGGCTACGCNACCGGCGCGCTGAAGCCGGGCAGACCGGTGCCGCATGCGCACCTCATCGTCGACAACGAGCCGGCGCTCGAGATCGACGACGCCACCGTGCCCTGGGCGCTGGGAGGACTCTCGCCGGGCCCGCACGTCCTGCGAGCGGTGCTGTGCCGGCCCTGGCACGAGGTGGTGAAGGCTCGCAAGGCATTCGCGATGGTGCGTTTGTGGATCGGACCCAGGCTCTCCGGAAAGGCGGGACGCGCGGCGGAAGCGGCGGTATGGCCGAACCCGAGACGGCCGATCCTCACCTTCGTCCTTCCCATCGGCGCGCCCTCGAAGAGCCTGGTGCTCGCGCGCATCGAGCAGGATGCGGCGCAGGCAAAGGAACCGGATCCGCCGCCGGGCGCGAACCGCCCGGTGGTCGACTTCTACCTGTCCAATGCCTGGATCGGCCGCCGCGGAGACAAGGTCCGGATCGTGCTGGACAGGCGCGAGTTCCCCCTGGTCACGGAGTGGAGGCCGCAACCGCTGCGGCGCGCGCATGGCACGCACCGCATCGTCATCGATCTGCTGAACCGGAAAGGCCTGCGGGTGACCAACGCGATCAACGAGACCGACCGCGTCTTCACCGTCGAGGCGGCGCCGCGCAGAGGGCCGCAGCTCAGCGACTCACGATGAGTGGTCGCCCTTTTCCACCGGCTTGCCGGCCTTCTCCCAACCCTGGATTCCCACGGACATGATGTAGACGTTCTTGTAACCGAAGTTGACCGCCGCACGGGCGGCCTCGTGGCAGGCCATTCAATGCGTGTTCGCGCAATAGAAGATCAACTTGCGCGACTTGTCCTTCGGAAGATCGCTCTCCTTCACCGCGTTGAACGCGACCCATTTCGCCGTCGGACGTGCCCCTTGTCGTACACGTCCTTGGCGTTGTTGTCGAAGACGTCCGCGTCCTTCCTGGCGATGAGATCGGCGACCTGATCGATGGTCAGATCGCTGAAGCCCTCTTCCTTGGCCGCGTTGGCGCGCGCCGTGTCCGCGAGCAGCAGGACGAAACCGGCCAGGAGAAACCTGCGCAGGATTTTCATGGACCGGGAGCGTAACCAGGGACGCCCGCCGGTCAAGCGCTCTTCTCCATCGAAACATGTGCGATGCCGGTGCCGTCGTCATGCACCCCGCCGGAGACGGCATACCCGGCCTTCTCGTAAAATGTCCGCGCCCGCACCTGCGCCGACAGCATCAGCTTCGTCGCTCCGCGTCGCCGCGCCTCCGCCTCCAGGAACACGAGCAGCGCCTTCCCGATGCCGCGCCCGCGGACCTCCTCGCTGACCGCCATCCGCTGGATCCTCGCCACTCCGGGCGCAGTGAAGATCATCCGCCCCGCGCCGCAGGGAACGCCCTCCAGGGAGGCGAGCGCGTGCAGCGCGTCGCCCTTGTCGTGCGCGTCCTGCTCGTCGCTCGGGCGCACGCCCTGCTCTTCGACGAACACGGTCCAGCGAATGCGCAGGCACTGCTCGATCTCCATCGCCGTCCGCGCGACGCGGACGCCGATCATGCCTGCTTCGGTTTGAGCCAGCGCTCCGTGGCCACCGCCCAGAGAACGACGCCGAGCGCGCAGAAGAGCAAGAGCGACACGAGGTCGCTCGTGGCAAAGCCGGGNATCGCGCCGCCCAGGTTGACGGAGTTGAGGAAGTTGCGGGTCGGCTCCGAGAGCTGGAGGAATGCGAGGATGGTGCCGATCACGCTGGCTCCCGCGATCAGGCCGGAGGCGAACAGCACGCCCGGGCCGCTCTCCGCTTCGGCTCCGCTCACCTTCCGCTTCGCGGTGCGGTCGGCGACGTAACGGACGATGCCGCCGGCCATGATCGGCGAGCTGGTCGAGAGCGGCAGATAGACGCCGACCGCGAACGCCAGGCTGGACATCCCGCACAGCTCGAGGACCACGGAGATGAANACGCCGATCAGCACCAGCCCCCAGGGCAGGCGCTGGGTCATGATGCCCTCGATGATGAACGCCATCAGCACCGGCTTGGGCGCGCTGAACTTCGACTTCACCTTCTCGCCGTTGTCGCGCCTGTCGATCTTGCCGTTGATGCCCGGGTCCTCGAGGTACTTGATGCGGCCGCTGTCGTCGACGAGGTACTTGCCGGGAGGAGCGTCGCCGCGAGGCTCGCGCAGCCAGACCACGTTGTACGCATTGCGGTCGCGGGCCGCGTCGGCGCCGCGCAGGTGCTCCTTCTCGCCGCTGAATTCGGAGGGTGAGAACTGCACGTCGTAGCTGCGCGCCGCGAACACGGTGCCGGCGTCGTTGAGCTTNAGGATNACGAATCCNAGNACNAGGGCGGAGGCGAACGCGCCGCAGAGGATGGCGATCTGCTGCCGCGAGGGCGTAGCCCCGACCAGGTACCCGGTCTTGAGGTCCTGGGAGGTGCTGCCGCCGTTCGAGATGGCGACGCAGACCACGGCGGCGACGCTCAAGGCCGCGATCTTGTACGGTGGAGTGACCCAGCCGAGCGCGAAGAAGATCAACGAGGTGATGAGCAGCGTCGCCACGGTCATGCCGGAGATGGGATTCGACGAGCTGCCCACCTCGCCCGTCAGGCGCGAGCTGACGGTCACGAAGAGGAACCCGAGCACGAGGATCAGCAGCGCTCCGAGCACGTTGAGCTTGAACGAGGGAACGAGCGCGCAGACGATCACGATCAAGAGCGAGCCGATCGCGACCACCGGGAGGGGGATGTCCCGATCGGTGCGCAGCGTCCCCGCTGGACCCGTGGCCCCCCTNAGCGAGCGCATGCCGCGCATCGCGCCGCCGACGATGGTGGGCAGGGACTTGAAGAGGGAGATGATGCCGCCGGCCGCTACGGCGCCTGCTCCGATATACAGAATATACGACCGCCAGACATCGTCGGTGCTCATGTCCCTGATGAGCTTGGTGGCGGGGTAGATGGGCGAGGAGGCGCTGCGGCCGAAGAGCTTGATGGCGGGCATCAGCACCAGACTGGAGAGGATGCCGCCGGCACCCATGATCATCGCGATGCGGGTGCCGATGATGTAGCCGACGCCCATCAACTCCGGGCCGACTTCCAGCGCGAGGTTCCCTCCCTCGTAGCCCTTCCCGAACAGCTTCTGCGGGACGTCCTTGAACACACCGAACGCCTTGTACCCGAGAGCGAAGATCCCCCCGACGCCGAGCCCGGCGAACACCGTCTTCGCGGTGGTGCCGCCCGTCTCGCCGGAGATGAGCACCTCGGCGCACGCGGTCCCTTCCGGGTAGACGAGCGTCTTCGCTTCCTTGACGATCAGCGCCCGGCGCAGCGGGATCATCATCAGGATCCCGAGCAGGCCGCCGAGGACGCTGACCAGGATCACCTGCGAGATCTCGAGGTTGTAGCCGAGGATCAGCAGCGCCGGCATGGTGACGCCCACGCCGAAGGCGATGCTCTCGCCCGCGCTGCCGGCGGTCTGCGTGATGTTGTTCTCCAGGATGGTCGCGCGGCGGGTGCGGAAGATGCGGCTGAATCCGCGAAAGATGGTGATGGAGAGCACCGCGACCGGGATGGAGGCGCTCACCGTCAGTCCCACTTTCAGCACCAGGTACATGCTGGAAGCGCCGAAGACGATCCCGAGCAGGGCCCCCACTGCCAAGGGGACGGGCGTCAACTCGGGGATGTCCCGGTCGGCGGGAACGAACGGCTGGTGCTCCGCCTCTTCGGCCGTGATCGAAACGCGATCGGCCGTGGCGGCGTGCGGCGCTTTCGATCCGGGCGCTTTCTCCAGCGCGGGCAGCTGCATAGAGGCACATGGGTAGCATGAAGTGGGTGTTCCGGTCACGACGTGCGTGGGTGCGCCCGGGAGGGAATGCGTCGTAGGATTGCCGGGTGTTCAGTGTGAAGCTGGTGGCGCGGCCCGACGCTCGCATGGTCGAGGTGCCGCTCGAGATCGAGGCAGAGCTGCCGCGCGACTTCGAGGGAGCGGCGTTGCTCGCCTCGAGTGGGCTTCCGCGCCGCGTCCGCATCAAGGCGACCAAGGACTCGCTGAAGCTCTCCACGGCCTACCGCGCCGATCAGCTCCTCGGCGACATCGTGCGCAGCGCGCTGCGCGGGGCCGCGAACGACATCATCCGCGTGCAGGACGCGGTGATGAAGTTCATCCGGGCAGTGCGCGAGCGGCGCCAGGACGGCGCCACCCTCCTCGTCTCCAGCAACGGGCGGGGGAAGATCGACGTGGTGGAATCGGGGGTGACCGCGCGTCTCGCGCCCGTGCAGGCAGCGCCGGAGCCCGGGGGTCCGCCTTCGCCGCCCGCGCCGGACCGGTTGGCGGCGCTCGAACGACGTGTCGCGGATCTCGAGGCGGTGGTCAGGCGGACGGCGCAGACC
>JGI25382J37095_10000326_pt1 | contig 11043 bp, 10 predicted proteins | sample GraSoi013_1_40cm_3_FD_37095 | JGI IMG/M metagenome (IMG submission 37095)
AGGCGACCCGGCGGCCGCGGCGAGCGCCCCGACGCTGATGGCCAGGCTGGGGTTCGTCGGCCTGGGCGCCATGGGCAGCCGACTGGCCCGGCGCCTGATGGCCGCCGGCCACCAGGTGGTCGGCTACAACCGCACGCCCGAGAAGGCGCGCGATCTGGTGGCGGCCGGCCTGCGCCTGGAGAAGTCGCCCCGCGCCGTCGCCGAGGCGTCGGAGGCCGTCTTCAGCATGGTGACCGACAACGCCGCGCTGCGCGCGGTCGCCCTCGGCAGCGAGGGCATCGTGGCCGGGCTCACGTCCGGCGGCGTCTTCGTCGAGATGAGCACCGTGAGCCCGGCCGTCGTCCGCGAAATCGGCGAGGCGGTGGCGGCCCGGGGCGCGGCGATGCTCGACGCCCCGGTGTCCGGCAGCACCATCACCGTCGAGCAGGGGCAGGCCTCGATCCAGGTCGGCGGTGACGCCCGTGCTCTCGAGCGCGTGCGCCCGTACCTCACCGCCATGGGCCCGGGCGGGATCACCCTGGTCGGGCCCCTCGGCCTCGCCAAGACCATGAAGATCGCGACCAACCTCGGCCTGGCCGTGCAGATGCTGGCCTTCAGCGAGGCGGTGCTGCTCGCCGAGAAGTCCGGTATCGCCCGCGAGACAGCGGTGGATGCGCTGCTGAAATCCGTGGTCGCCTCGCCGATGGTCAAGTACCGCGGGCCGTTCGTGCTGGGCCAGATGCCGACCGACGCCTGGTTCAACGTCGCCATGATCCAGAAGGATCTGCAGCTGGCGCTCGACCAGGGCCGGGCGGTCGGCGTGCCGCTGCCGACGACCGCGCTGACGCAGGAGTGGCTGACGATGGCGCGGGGACTCGGCCTCGGCAGCTATGATTTCGCGATCGTCTTCGACGTGCTGGCGAGCCTCAGCGGCGCCAGCCCCAGCCGGAAGCCAAACCGCTAGACCTGCCGCACTGTCCCGGCAAGGAGGGCCGACGATGGCGAGGCGATGGTGGGTTCGTGTGGCCGTGACCTTCACCCTGGCGCTGGGCGTGATAGCCGGCCCCGCGCAGGCGGCGGACCCCACAGTGCTGCGGGTCAACGTCTTCCCCGGCGTGGGGAACCTGGCGATCTTCGCCGGCCAGGCCCAGGGCATCTTCGCCAAGCACGGCCTCAAGATCGAGCTCCAGTTCACGCCCAACTCGCCGGAGCAGCGGGCGGGGCTGGCCAAGGGCGCATTCGAGGTCGCCCACGCCGCGGTGGACAACGCCGTGGCCATGGTGGAGATGGCCGGCACCGACGCCGTGATCGTGCTGGGCGGCGACGGCAGCATGCAGGAGCTGTTCGTCCAGCCGGAGATCCAGTCGTTCGCCGATCTGCGCGGGAAGATCGCCATCGTGGATGCTCCCAACACCGCCTACGCGCTGCTGCTCCGGAAGATCCTGCTGCTCAAAGGCCTCCAGGCGGACCGTGACTACACGGTCAAGCCCACCGGCGCCACGTTCATGCGCCTGGGGCTCATGAAGGAGCACAAGGAGTACGCGGCCACCATGCTGAACCCGCCCTTCTCGATCCAGGGGGCGCGCCACGGCCTTCGCAGCCTCGGCCTCGGACCCACCCTGGTCGGCGGCTATCAGGGCACCGGAGCCTTTGTCATGCGGAGCTGGGCGCAGGCGAACTCGGCCACGCTCGAGCACTACATCGCCGCCTACGTGGAGGCGCTCCGCTGGGCGCTGAATCCCGCCAACAAGCAGGAGGCGACCGCGCTTCTCGCCGAGCGCCTCAAGCTCGCGCCCGACATCGCCGCCGCCACNTGGGAACGCGCCGCCGACCCCGTGGGCGGGCTGGCGCCCGACGCGAAGCTCGACATGGAGGCTTTCCGGAACGTCCTGGCGATCCGCGCGGAAACCGAGGGGCAGTGGGGCGGTAAGCCACCGGCTCCCGAGAAGTACGTCGACCTCTCATACTATCAACGCGCCCTCAGAACGCTGGGGCGCTGAGAGCCCGCCGCCGCGCGGCTCCTATCGGCCCGTCGGGACAATGCAGGGTCAGCTGAGGGGGCCGTAACGTCCCTTGGCGAGCGCCTCTCCCCCGGTCATCCGCGCCATCGTCGCTCTCCCCGCTTTCCCGCGTTGGGTTACCGCGGCGTGAGGGTGGCTCGGCCGGCGGCCGTGTCCACCGTCAGCGTGAAGTAGTCGAGCACATCGCGGCCCAGCAGGCCGTCCACCCCGACGACCCCGACGTTGTGGACGATGATCGCCAGTGGCCCCACGCGGGCGCCGGCCACGTCGAGCCGCGGGATCATCACCTCGCGGGCCGCCGCGCGCCCGGTGGCGCCGACGATCTCGACGGCGCGGCCACCCTCGGCGTCGAAGCCGGCGCGCGCGACGGCGGCGGGCGACAGCACCGTGCGGTCGGCGCCCGTGTCGAGCACGAGCGTCAGCGGCGTGCCGTTGAGATGGACGGCTGCCGTGATCGGCGCGCCCGGCGTGAAGGACAGCACCGTGGATCCCACGGCGGAAGGCGGCGCCNCCGGACGCGACTGCGGGCTGCCGATGTCGCGCGCGGTNGCGCGATGGTCCGGGGGGATGGCCGCGGGATCGTTCGTGTAACGCGTGATCCCCTCGCCGTCCGTCCACCGATAGAGCTGGGCCGCCGCGCCGATCGGCGCCGCCAGCGCCGTCACCACGAGCACCAGCATGGCCGTGGTTCGCGCGGCGGCTTTGCCGCCACGACTCCTTCCGAGGGGGAGGCCCCAGAGGGGGCCATAACGTCCGCGCCCTTCGCTGTTGTTCATCCGATGTCCGGCTCCAGGCGCAGCCCGTCGTTGAAGCGGTTGGTGAAGTTGGCCATGCAGATCACCAGCGTGAGCTCCACGATCTGGTCGTCGCTGAAGTGCTTGCGCAGCTCTTGCACCGTCGCGTCCCGGACGGCGGCCGATCCCCGCGTGAGCCGCTCGGTATAGAGGATCACGGCCTTCTCCTTGTCGGAGAAGAGCGGGCTCCGCTCGTAAAACGACAGCGCACGGATCTGCTCCTCGGTGACGCCCGCCCGCTTCGACGAAGCGGTGTGGGCGCGGGTTCAGTACTCGCAGCCGTTGAGGATGGACGTCTTGAGGTAGGCGAACTCCTTGAGCTTGGGCTCCACGGCGCCCTCGTTCATGATCGCCCCGTAGAGTGGCAGGAAGTGCTTGAGGGCGCCCGGGCGGTGGGCCATGACCCCGAAGATGTTGGGTACCCGGCCGAAGTTCTTGCCGAGTGTGTCGTAGATGGGCTTGACGTCGTCGGGCGCTTTTTCCTTGGGCACCTGGTTGATGACTGTCATATGCGTTCCTCCTCTTCAGTCTTCCACCGGCATCGTGACCGGCTCGCCGGCGCCGTAGAAGTAGGCGCCGCGGCCGGCCGCCGCCCCCACCACCGCGATGTCGTAGCAGGCGGCGTCCTCGACGACCGGCAGCGGCAGGTCCGGATGATCGTGCAGCCACGAGAGCTCCGGATGGGCCACCGCCATCGCCTTGGGCTCCTTGTTGAGCATGAGCGTCTCGAATGGCAGGCGGGCTGCGCGATGCAGCGCCTCCTGGATCTCACGCCGGCCCCAGCCGGCCTTGGCGAAGATCTGAGCGTGCTCGGGACAGATGAACAGCGTGTTGTGCTCCTTCTCCTCCGTCTTGTAGCGGGGGTCGGCGCGGCGGCCGATGAGCCAGAGGCCGGTGCCGACCTGGGCCACGTTGGTGGCGGCGGTGGCGAAGACCTTGATGAGTCTCTCGGGCGTGGTCGACTGGAAGTCGTGCAGCTCGCACATGCCGTAGACGAAGTGGACCGTGACCGCGCTCGCCTCCTGCGCGAAGCCCCGCCCGACGTGGTAGGGCTCCCAGGGGCTCTCCTTCTCGTTCTCGGCGCAGCAGAGGCTGTACTTGAGCGGCGAGCCGATGGTGTCCATGTCGCTGACGCCGACATACGTGTGGCCGACGTTCATCATCGTGAGCCGCACGGCGCGGCCCAGCACCGTGTTGCTGGCCGACGGCGCCCCCGGTCCCAGCGCGCACATGCCGGCGTTGAGCCCCGCGTAACGCCCCTGGGGACCGTTGACGAGGACGAGCGGGGCGTGAGGCCCGGTCGACATCGCCTTGTTACGGATGTACATCTTGGGCTCGGCCAGACACCGCACGGCGGCGACGAGGAGCGGCAGGTGCTCGGGGCCGGCCCCGGCCATCACGGCGTTGGTGGCGAGCTTCTCCACGGTGGCGATGCCGAATCCGGGCTCGAGCGTGGCGATCTGCTCGCCGGGGGCGCGCTTGGTCCCCTTCAGCATCGCGGCGACGGCGCGCTCGGTCGGCGCGACCAGCGGAAAGCCATCCGACCACCCGCGCGCACGGAAGTCGCGGTTCATCGCCTCCCAGGCGACCAGCATGTCCTCGCCGTCGTACGTGAGCCGCTCCTCGAGCACCGGGCGGTCGACGGGCCCGGGCTCGGCCACCGGCCGGGTGAGCCCCGTGATCACCTGCTCGAAGGCCGCCTCCACCATCTGGTGCACGCCCTCGGGCGTCTGATTGGTGAACGGCCGCGGCACCACGGCCAGCGGCAGGCCGGGCAGGCCGAGGCTCGCCGCGGTGCGCTCGGCGTCGTGCACGAACGTCTGNGCGGTGAANATGACGGTGGGAATGCCCCGCCGCTCCAGCTCGACCATGTCGTGGACCCCCCACGACGTGCAGGACCCTCAGTCGTTGGTGGTGCCGACGACGGCGTGCACCTCCGAGGCGATGCGGTCGGCGTCCTCGGCCGTGCAGTGGCGCATGAGCCAGCCCACGGAGCCGGTGTAGCGCTTGAACGTGACGCCGGGGAACTTCTCGCGGACGAGCTCGGCGGTCCGGTCGAGCGCGAAGTCACCGCCGGCCTTGATGTTCCAGTAGAGGCCGAGCGTCACGCCGCTCCAGTCCCGCAGGCGCGGCGCCGGCTTGACCGAGAATTCGAGCGTCTTCGCTACCGGGTTGAGGATCTCCAGCCGTGCCATGGGTCCCTCCTACAGGATGACCTTCTTGCCACGCAGTGCGGCGATCTCAGCCGGCGCATAGCCGTATTCGGCCAGCACGGCGTCGGTGTGCTCGCCGCGCAACGGCGCCGGCGTGCGAACCCCCGGCTGCATCCGCGAGAACTTGACGGGCGTGCCCACGACCGGGATCTCACCGAGCTTCGGATGCACGATCCGCTCGATGATCCCCCGCGCGGCCGTCTGGGGGTCCGTCATCACTCGGTCCACCGTGTTGACGGGGGTGGCGGGCACGCCGGCCTCGTCCAGGATCTTCAGCAGCGGCTCCCGATCGTGCTGGGCGATGGCCTCCTCCAGCGTCGCCTCCAGCTCCCGGCGGTGCTTGACGCGCTCGATGTTTGTCGCGAAGCGCGGGTCCGCCGTCAGATCGGGCCGCCCGAGGGCGGGCGCCAACCGTTGCCAGAACCGATCGTTCGCGCCGGCGATAAAAATCCACTGGTCATCCCGGCAGCAAAAGTTGCGGTAGGGGGAGAGCGACGGGTGCGAGGAACCGAGGGCCTGGGGGATGGTCCCGGTGAGGAGATAGCCCTCCGCGTGGTAGTTGAGCAGGCTCACCGCCGTGTCCAGCAGCGAACCGTCCACGCGCTGGCCGAGCCCGCTCTTGGCCCGGGCCAGCAGGGCGTTCACGATGCCGAAGGCGCACAGGATGCCGGTGGTGAGGTCGAGGAAGGAGACGCCGCAGCGCACCGGGGGGCCATCGGGCTCGCCGGTGATCGACATGATGCCGCTGAAGGCCTGCATCAGTGCCTCGTAGCCGGCGCCGTCGGCGCGGGGGCCGGTGCGCCCGAAGGCCGAGATGGAGCAGTAGATCAGCTGGGGGTTGACCGCGGCCAGCGTGTCGTAGCCCAGGCCGAACGACTCCATGGTGCCCGTGCGGAAGTTCTCGATGAGGACATCCGCCCGCGCCACGAGCCGCCGGAAGACGTCCACGCCCTCCGGCGCCTTGAGATCGAGTGCGATGTCGCGCTTGTTGCGGTTGATGACGAGGTAGGCCGCCGACTCGCCGTCCTTGTGGGGTGGCCACGTACGCGACTCGTCTCCGGCGCCGGTGTCCTCGATCTTGATGACGTCGGCGCCCAGGTCGGCCAGCAGCATGGCGCAGAAGGGGCCGGCGAGGACGCGGGAGAGATCGAGCACGCGAACGCCGTCGAGCGCGAGGGCCGGGCGTGTCATGTGCGTTACTATAACCTTCATGAACCGCCTCCGCGAGGCGCTGACCCGACGCATCCTGGTCCTGGACGGGGCAATGGGCACCATGCTCCAGGCCCGGAGCCTGACCGCCGCGGACTTCGGCGGCGCGCTCTACGAGGGCTGCAACGAGCACCTGAACCTCACCCGCCCCGACGTCATCCGGGCGATTCACGCCGCCTATCTCGAGGCCGGCGCCGAGATCGTCTCCACGAACACCTTCGGCTGCGCGCCCTACGTGCTCGGCGAGTATGGCCTGGCCGAGCGCGCCGGGGAGATCGCGCGCGCCGGCGCCCGGCTGGCGCGGGAGGCGGCGGGCGACCGCTTCGTGGTCGGTGCCCTCGGGCCCTCCACGCGTTCCATCTCGGTCACCCGCAACGTGACCGTCGACGAGGTGTGCCGGGCCTATGCCCTGCAGGCCCGGGCCCTGATCGACGGCGGCGTGGATGCGCTGCTGCTCGAGACCCAGCAGGACACGCTGAACGTCAAGGCGGCGGCGATCGGCATCCGCCGGGCCATGCGGGAGGCGGGCGTGGAGCTGCCGCTGATGGTCAGCGCCACCATCGAGCCCATGGGCACGATGCTGGCCGGCCAGGGCGTGGAGGCTCTCTATATCGCCCTCCAGCACCTCGATCTGTTCTCAATCGGCCTGAACTGTGCGACCGGCCCGGAGTTCATGACCGATCACCTCCGCACGCTCGCGGCGCTCTCTACGCGCTTCGTCAGCGTGTACCCGAACGCCGGGCTGCCCGACGAGCGCGGCCAGTACGGCGAGACGCCCGAGAGCCTGGCCTTCAAGATGCGGCGCTTCGTCGACGAGGGCTGGGTGAACATCGTCGGGGGCTGCTGCGGCACCACGCCCGACCACATCCGGGTCCTGGCCGCGCTGGTACGCGGTCGCCCGCCGCGCGTCCCCACCGCCGCCGAGCCGCTGGCGGTGAGCGGCATCGAGGTGCTCTATCCCACGGAGGACAACCGCCCCATCTTCGTCGGCGAGCGGACGAACGTCATCGGCTCCCGACGCTTCAAGGAGTTGGTGGTGGCCGAGCAGTTCGAGGAGGCCGCCGAGATCGGCCGCGCCCAGGTGCGGGGCGGCGCCCAGGTGCTCGACGTCTGCCTGGCCAACCCCGACCGCGACGAGGCCGCCGACATCGACCGCTTCATGGCCCACATCGCCCGCAAGGTGAAGGTCCCGCTGATGATCGACTCCACCGATCCGGCGGTGATCGAGCTGGCCCTCCGCCACTGCCAGGGCAAGTCCATCGTCAACTCGATCAACCTGGAGGACGGCGAGGAGCGGTTCGAGAAGGTCTGCCCCCTGCTCAAGACATACGGCGCCGCGACGATCGTGGGCTGCATCGACGAGGACAAGCAGCAGGGCATGGCGGTGACGCGGGCCCGCAAGCTCGCCATCGCCGAGCGCTCGCGNGGCCTGCTCACCGAGAAGTACGGGATCCCGGCGGGCGACCTGATCTTCGATCCCCTGGTCTTCCCGGTCGGCACCGGGGACCAGAATTACCTCGGGTCGGCCGTCGAGACGATCGAGGGCGTCCGCCTGATCAAGCAGCGCTTCCCGGAGGGCAAGACGATCCTGGGCATCTCCAACGTCTCGTTCGGCCTGCCCCCGGCGGGCCGCGAGGTCCTCAACGCGGTGTTCCTCTACCACTGCACGAAGGCGGGGCTCGACTACGCCATCGTCAACACCGAGCGGCTCGAGCGCTACCCGTCGATCCCCGAGGAGGAGCGCCGGCTGGCCGAGGACCTCATCTTCGGGCGGGGCGAGGATCCGGTGGCCGCGTTCGCCGCGCACTTCCGGGGCAAGACGAAGGCGGCGCCCGTCAAGAGCTCGCTGTCCCTCGACGAGAGGCTGGCGCGCTACATCGTGGAGGGCAGCCGCGACGGGCTCATCGAGGACCTCGACGAGAAGCTCAAGGCCGCCTCGCCGCTCGAGATCATCAACGGGCCGCTGATGCGGGGCATGGACGAGGTCGGCCGGCTCTTCAACGACAACCAGCTCATCGTGGCCGAGGTGCTCCAGTCGGCGGAGGCGATGAAGGCGGCGGTCGCCCACCTCGAGCCCTTCATGGCGAAGACCGAGTCGGCCACGCGGGGCACGTTCATCCTCGCCACCGTCAAGGGCGACGTGCACGACATCGGCAAGAACCTGGTGGAGATCATCCTCTCCAACAACGGCTACCGCGTGACCAACCTGGGCATCAAGGTGCCGCCCGAGGTGCTCATCGCCGCCTGCCACGAGCACAAGCCCGACGCCATCGGTCTCAGTGGACTCCTGGTCAAATCCGCACAACAGATGGTGGTGACGGCCCAGGATTTCCGGGCGGCCGGCATCGACATCCCATTATTTGTGGGCGGCGCCGCGCTCACCAAGAAGTTCACGGCGACGCGGATCGCCCCCGAGCACGCCGGGGTGACGATCTACGCCAAGGACGCGATGGAGGGGCTGGAGCTCGCCAATCGCCTGTTCACCGCAACGACGCGCGACGCCCTCCTGGAGCGCGTGCGCGCCGAGCAGGCGGCGCTGGCGGCGGGCGATGGCGGCCAGACACGCGCCCCGGCGGCCCCGGCGCCGGGACCGGTACGCTCGGGCCTCGAGCGCGTTCCGGTTCTCCCGCCGCCGGATCTGGAGCCGCACGTCCTGCGGGAGGTGCCGCTCACCCACATCTATCCTTATCTGAACCTCCAGATGCTCTACGGCAAGCACCTGGGCCTGCGCGGGCTGGTAACGCGCCTGCTCGCCGAGGGCGACCCCAAGGCCCGGGAGGTGCACGAGGTCGTCGAGCAGCTCCAGCGCGAGGCCGTGAGCCACGGGCTGCTGGGGGCCCAGGGGATCTATCGATGGTTCCGGGCCCGGGCCACCGGCGAGACCGTCGTGCTCTTCGACGCCGCCGGGGCCGAGCTGGCGCGCTTCATCTTCCCTCGGCAACCGGCCGGCGAGCGGCTGTGCCTGGCGGACTACGTCCGTGACGACACCGACGACTGCGTGGCGCTCTTCGCCGTCACCTGCGGGGCCGGCGTCCGGGAACGGGCGCAGGCGCTCAAGGAGCGCGGAGAGTATCTGAAGTCCCACGCCCTCCAGGCGCTGGCCATCGAGTGTGCCGAGGGCTTCGCGGAGATGCTGCACTCGCGGCTGCGCACGCTGTGGGGCTTCCCCGATCCGCCCGATCTGCCGATCAGCGAGAAGCTCAAGGCGCGCTACCGCGGCATCCGCGTGTCGTTCGGCTATCCGGCCTGCCCCAACCTCGCCGATCAGGCGACGCTCTGGCGCCTCCTCCGACCCGAGCAGATCGGCATCATGCTGACGGACGGCTTCATGATGGATCCCGAGGCCTCCGTCTCCGCGCTGGTCCTCCACCACCCCGCGGCCAAGTACTTCAAGGCCGACTGAGCTCGACGCCTCTCTTTTCGGGCACCCTCAGGGCTGGCTCGGAGAGTCTCACGCTGGGCGGATGCGATCTTCCGGGACCTCGACGCGCTTGACGCCCTTGAAGCTGAAGAGCAGCTCGACGCGGTAGATGGGGGGATCGGTGGAGACCTGCTCGAGGATCGTCCCCAGCGCCTCCTGCACGTTCTGGCTGAAGAGAACGCCCTGAATTTTCAGGTTGGCGAGGTTGACCTTGACCCGCTGGTTCGGCGTGAACATCGCCCCTCGCGGGCGATTATACGCGCGGGAAGGCGCGGCTAGAACGCCGCTTGGGCGACCACCGGCATCGTGTCGAGCACCAGCAGCGGGATGGTGACGTGGGCCAGACAGGCGTAGCAGTAGAAATCGGCCTCGAGGAGGGCGCGCACGCCCTGCAGCGAGAGGGGGCGCCCACAGCGGGCGTGGCAGACGGTGTTGTCCGGTCGGCGGAACACCGAGACAATCCTCGGCGAGGGTTCCCGGTCCCCGGTGTACCCGTTCATCCGGCGACGCCGGCCGTGACGCTTCGCGAGCGCGCTCGTGGTGCAATTCGTCATGGCACCCTCCGGCTCCCTGAAGGTAGCAAGAAGGGTTCCAGCGGCGGTGTGCTGAAGTTCCGGCCACTTGACGCGCGACGGGGTGGCCGACCTTGACAAATTGTGTCAGGCAGGCTCTTCGAGCTGGGAGGATGTCTAGTGGTGGCAGGTGATGCAGTCGAGCGGGGCGTGCGTGCCACGGGCGGCGTTCTGCTCGCGGTGGCATTGCACGCACCAGCCCATCGTCAGCAGCGGGGGTGCGGGCTTGAGGCCGACGAGATTCATCAGATCGTTGGCGAGCGTGCGACCGGTCTCGGCGCCGACCACGCGCATCCGCTCGATCGGGCCGTGACACGTCTGGCAGGCGAGCCCGGCGCGCACGTGCGGCTTGTGCGGGAAATATGTGAACTCGGGGACCTTGAAGACGCGCACCCAGGGGATCGGCTCCCCGCGACGCCAGTAGTCGTGGATCTTCGCGATCTCGGGGTTGTCCTGGGCGCCGATGATCTTGTGGCAGCCCATGCAGCGCTCGACGGAGGGGAGTCCCGCGTAGTCCGAGCGGCGTGCGTCAGCGTGGCAGTACTGGCAGGCGATCTGGAACGAGCCGGCGTGGATGAGGTGGCTGAAGAAGATGGGCTGAGGCGGCGCGTTGGGCGCGCTGACCGGCGGCCGGGCCATCTCCGGCCGAAACGGCGGCCGAGCGAGGCCGCGAAGGTAGGCGATGACCTGGCGAGCTTGGGCCTCGCTCACATGGCCTCGAAAGGGCGGCATGCCCGACGACAATCCCTCGGCCGCTCCCCCGCCGAGGATGATGTTGACGAGGAACTCGTCCGGCAGCGTATTCATCAGGCGCCCGTCGGTGAGATCGGCGGG
>JGI25382J37095_10000327_pt1 | contig 11042 bp, 10 predicted proteins | sample GraSoi013_1_40cm_3_FD_37095 | JGI IMG/M metagenome (IMG submission 37095)
CAGCATGTGGGAGAACGGACACGTACCGATTCCGAAGGCGGCGGTTGAGTTGATCAAGAGGCTGTTTCCCTGGCTTGATCGACAAGAAAGACAATATGCGCCGCATCCCGCAGGGAGTTCCGCGCACGGTTCCTCCTGACGGCAACCGGACATTTTCCCTCTAGCAGGCTCTCTTCACCATTATCTCTCAGCTACCATCCGCTCGCCTCCTTGGGACCGGGGTTGCCCTTACGGGTAACCATGCGCTTGCCTTGACAACCCATGCACTATGGGATAGGGTGATTATTCCTCAAGAACAACCAGACGTTAGGTACTAGATCGTATGGAGCCAGCTGAATCGACAGCGCCGCCGGAACCCAGCCCTCCCGAGCCTCTGGTTGCCACTCGTCCTCCTCTGCCCACCTCGCCTGCCCGACCCGAGGCCATCGCTCCAGGAGCTTCTCGCAGCGTCTCGTTGGAAGGGCGCAAACCCTTCTTGCTCAAGAACTTCGAGCGGCTGTTTGTCTTGCTCACTCTCGTCGCGACTGTCCTGATGAATTCCTTCGTCCCGCAGAAGATCGCCTTCCTGAACTTCTTCTTTCTCCCGATCATCTTGGCCGGCTACTACCTGGATCAAACGAAGGCTGTGCTGGGTGCCGTCTTCTCCTTCCTGGTGATGCTGGTGTACGTGTACCTGCGGCCCGAGGCGTTTTTGGAGCCGGTAGGGTATCTGGCGGGCAAGCCGGTGTTCGCCCTGTACCTTCAAGTCTTCATCTGGGGGTCCTTCCTCATCCTGGCTGGCGCGGTCGTCGGAGGGCTGCATGAGAAGCTGGCCCGGGAGTTTGAGAACACACGCCGGCAGAACGAGGTGCTGCAGAAACAGCAGAATGAGCTCAACGTGGTCAACCTGGCGTTGAAGACCAGCGCCGAAAATCTGGCGTTCCTGAATCAGGAACTCCAGCTCCGGCAGGAGGAGCTTAACCAAGCCCATGCGGCTCTGAAGGACTACAGTGAAAACCTGGAGGTCAAGGTGCGAGATCGCACCGAGGAGCTCAACCGCGCGAACGCGTCGCTGAAGGACTATGCCGAAAACCTAGAGTTCAAGGTCACGGAGCGGACCGAGGAACTGGAGAAGTCCAAGCAGTCCATCGAGGCCCTCAAGGCCAAGGTGGAAGAAGCGCTGTACGCCACCATGGACTCCTCCGTGGTCAAATTGCTCATCGAGGGGAGGCTACGGAACGAGAAGCGCAACGTCAGCATCTTGTTCTCCGACCTCGTCGGCTTCACGACCCACTCCGAGCAGAATCCCCCCGAGATCGTGATCCGCGACCTCAACCGCTACATCGGCGACATGGAGCCCATCCTGCTGGCCTATCGCGGCCACATCGACCGGTATATGGGCGACGGCATCATGTGCGAGTTCGGGGCACCCCTGGATTTTGCGACCTACCGGATACTGGCCGTCCTGGCGGCCATCAAGATGCAGGACAAGATGGCCAAGATGAGCTATCCGTGGGACATGCGCATCGGCGTGTGCTCGGGGTCCACCATCACGGGCCTGGTCGGGAACAAGCGCCAGACCTATACCGCCATCGGAGATGTGGTCAACATCGCCGCCCGGCTGCAGAAAGCCTGCGTGCCGGGCAAGGTGCTGATCGACCGGTACACGTACGAGTCTGTCAGCCTCTTCATCGAGGCCCGCAAGAAACGCGACATCCCTGCCAAGGAGGTCCTGGAGACGGACAAGGAACGGCAACTGGAGGCGCTCCACGAAAAGGTCGCGGCGGAACCGGGCAACGCCTTCCACCATTTCCAGATCGGGCAAATCCATCTCGAGCTCAACGAGCCGGTCGAGGCCTTCCAGTATTTCGAGCGCTCCTTGCACCTCGATCCGAACGAGATGAAGTACAAGCTGGCATACGCCGAGGCCGGCATGAAGCTGCGCGAGAGCGAAAAGATCGACATCAAAGGCCGGCGGCAGCGCATCGAGGCCTACGAGGTCATCGGCATCAAGGATCCCTTCGAGGACCGCAAGAAGGTCTCGCAGAGCTTCGCGCACGAATACCAGTACGTGCACAATCTCATCGAGATCCCGTCCGATGTGATCCTCCCCGTGGAGGCCTTGGACGGCAGCATCGGCCATTCCAAGATGGTCGCCATCTTCGCCTATGCCATAGCCACCTCTTTCAACCTGCCGGAGAAGGATAAACTCGACATCCTCCACGCCGGCTTTCTGGCTGACATCGGCAAGGAGATCGTGCCCCATCATCTGCTCAACCGAATGGGGAGCCTCAGTTCTTGGGAGTTGGACATGGTGAAGATGCACCCGGTGGAAGGGGCCAGGACCCTGCGGAAGATGGGTTACGATAACGAGGAGATCATCAAGATCGTGTACCACAGCCACGAGAACTACAACGGGTCGGGCTATCCGGACGGGCTCAAGGGCGACGACATCCCGCTCGGCTCCCGGATTGTGGCGGTGGCAGACGCGTACGACGCGCTGATCTCCTGGCGGCCGTACCGGGATCCTTGGGAGCGCCACGTCGCCCTGGACGAAATCGCCCGCGGGGTCGGCAAGGGCATCTACGATCCCAAGGTCGTGGATGGCCTGATCAAGATCATGACCCGCTGACGATGCCCCGGCGCGGTCGTCAGACCGTGCCGTGCTCCCTCGGCGTCTCACGGAGCCGCTTACACCATGACATCGTGTCCTGACAAGCCAACCGCGTCGGTGATGGGGTGGCTCTGCCTGGGGCTGGCTCTGCTGGGGCAGGCCTGCAGCGGGCCGGCGCCCGCACCAGATCGGAGCGTGCTCCCCCGGCATGAAGAGCGGGAACGCTTCGTCCGTCTGGAAGCCCGTTTGGGGGATCCCCTTTGGGAGGGCGTGACGCAGTTCTCCCATCCGCTGCGGTTGAGNCCCGNCGAGTGGNCNCGGCTCCTGTCNGGCGTCCGCATCCAGAGCCGCAAGGACAGCTTCATCTTCACACCAGCCAAGGACCCGCCGGTCGAGGCGTTCGCGCCCGAGGAGGTCGGCTACCTGAGCCGGGTGCTGAGCGATGTCTTCGCCAAAGCCACGCCGGACGAGTGGGTCTCGTTCGGCGTGAGCCGGGTGCTCCCATCGGGAGTCAATGAGGTCACCACCGGCGGGCTGTTCGTGGAAGGCCCACGCCTCCATCTGATCCTGGCGAATTACCGGCAGAGCGTGACGAAATCCGCCGTCCGCGAGCACTTGTGGACGGCGCCGCTGCGCACGCTGTCCGCTCCCTTCTACGAAGTGGTTGAGGAGGAGTACAGAACGGTGGTGCGCGAGACGGGCCTGTTCAAGCGGCTCCTGCATAATGCCGGGCCGGAGATCGTCATCGAGTATCAGGCCATGCTCGCCGCCAGGCCGGTCGTCAGCCTGCCGATCCTGGTGCCGGCTCCCCCGCCTGCAGCATCGCCGGCGGAATCCTCCCGGCTCCCGGTCACGATCCTCGAGGAGAGCCTGCAGGCGCTCAAGCGGCTGCGGGACCAGGACTTGATCACGGAGGAGGAGTACCGGCAGAAGAAGAAAGAGTTGTTGGACCGGTTCTGAAGTGAGCGGGAGTGAGTTGCAGCGTGGTTGCGTCTGAGCGAATAAGCTTAGTATGATCCCTAGAGAGGCCTTCCATGAAGATCTACCACGTCATCGGCTGGGGACTCCTGACGGCGGCGGCCTGTCTTCTGCCCTCAACGGTCCAGGCCGATTCGCCGGTCCTGGCGACGGTGGGTGGCACGCCGATCACGGCGGCGGAGATCGAGCAGGCGCTCCGGCTCCCGCTCTACGACCTGGAAGTGGAGAAGTATCGCCTGACCCAACGGAAGCTGGACCAGACGATCGTCGAGCGGCTGCTCGCGGGGGCGGCGGCCGAACGCGGGCAGACCGTGTCGGCCTTCGTCACGGCGGCGGTCCAGGCCCAGATCGCGGCGATCACGCCAGAGGAGATCGCCGCGCGCGTTGGGACTGACCGGGCCAAGCTGCCTCCGGACGAGGAGCAGGCCCGGAAAGAGGCGCGGAGCGCTCTGGTCCGCGAGCGCGCGGGGCGAGCGCTCCAGGAACTGGTCGAGCGGTTATCCCGCGAGGCCCAAGTGACGGTGTCGCTCCGTGCCCCTGAGCCTCCTGTCATGACCGTCTCCGTGGGAAACGGCCCGGCGTGGGGTCTGCTGGCGGCGCCGGTCACGCTCGTCGAGTTTGCGGATTTCGAATGTCCGGTCTGCAAGGACAGCCTCCCGATCTTGCTAGCGGTGCGCAGCCTCTATCCGGAGCAGGTCCGGATCGTCTATCGGAACTTCCCCCTCGCGTCGCACCCGCAGGCTCGCCCGGCGGCCGAAGCGGCTCACTGTGCGCACGAGCAGGGCCAGTTCTGGGCTTATCACGACGCCCTCTTCGCCAAGGCGCCCGATCTCCAGGCGTCGGATTACGTGCGGTTGGCCGAGCGTCTGAAGTTGAACGCAGCGGACTTCGCCGCCTGCTTGAGCAGCGATCGACCGAAGGTCGCCGTAGCCAAGGACCTTGCGGACGCCCAGGCCTTGGGGCTCAGCGGGACGCCGACCTTCTTCATCAACGGGCGCTATCTGTCCGGCTACCAGACGCTGGACACTCTCAAGCAGTACATCGACCGCGAGCTGCAGGCTGTTCGCAATGGTGCGCCTCCGGGAGACGCGGCCGCGGGAGGGGGGACCCGATGAGCGCGCATGCGGGCACGGGCCTCGCGCTCGGTCTGGCTGTGACGGTGGCCGTGCTGTCGATGCCGCCGGAGTCGGCTGCGGAGGAGCCCAAGACGTCGCCGGCCGTCGTGCCCTTGACCAATCCGGTCGGAGAAGGGAAAGGGAGTTTCCGCGGNGGCCTGTTCCGCAATGTCGTTACCGCGCGCGGGTTCGAGATCGACGACAGCCGAGCGGGGCAGCACAACGTGAAGGCCGTCGGGATCACCAATACGTTCACGCCGGACACTCCGGCGATCTATGTCGTCGTCGAGTTCCTCCAATCGACCTTCGATATCTTTCGCCTCGTCGGGCGCTTCATCCTGGAGGATCCGAACGGAAAGCCCATCGGGGCCGTCCTCCAGGTCGACCGCGCCCAGTTCGAAAACGAAGACATGGGCGGTTACCTGATGATAAAGCAGCCGCCGGGCGGCTTTCCCATCGGCAACTACCGCGTCGAGATCCACTATGAAAACATCACGGACATCAGCCTGCTGACGCTCGCCCGCTTCAAAGTCATCCCGGCGACTGGCGCGGCCGGCCAGAAGCCTTAAGGTACTCGATGCCTCCCGCTGCCCATCCCGCGCCTCCGCTCGCGGTGAGAGTCCGCCCCGCTGCCATGGGCGATCTTGAGGTGCTGGTGCGGTTCAACGCCGCCATAGCGAAGGAGACCGAGGGCCGCCAGCTCAATATGGAGCGGCTGCGGAATGGGACTCGCGCGGTTCTGGAGTCAAGCGAGCGCGGGTATTATCTGGTGGCCGAAACAGAATCGGTCGTCGTCGGCCAATTGTTCGTCACCTATGAGTGGAGCGACTGGCGTAACGGCATGTTCTGGTGGATCCAGAGCGTGTACGTCGAGCCTTCAGTTCGAGGACGCGGCGTGTATCGCGCCCTCCACGAACGTGTCCTGAAAGATGCCCGCGCGCGCGGTGACGTGTGCGGCCTGCGTCTCTATGTGGAGAAGGAGAATGAGGCGGCGCAGGAGGCATACGCCCGGTTAGGGATGACGATGACCCCCTACCGCGTCTACGAGCAGGATTTCGTGCTGTGATGGAACAGGTAGGGGCACGGCGCGCCGTGCCCCTCCAACCTTGACGTCGTGAGCCCCAATACAGTACAACACTGGTGTGTCTCTCCTGATTCTCTGCGAGAGTGGCGGAACTGGCAGACGCGCGAGACTTAGGATCTCGTGGGCACAACCGTGGGGGTTCGAGTCCCCCCTCTCGCACCAATGAGACCGTCGCAACACCGACTTCACTGATGAAACTCGAAGTGACCGAATTGGGCCCGGTGAAACGGGCCGTCCGGATCGAGGTGCCGGCGGAGGACGTCGCCAAGCGGTTCCGGGACGTCTACGCGGACCTCCGGAGCCAAGTGCATATCCCCGGCTTTCGCCCGGGCAAGGCGCCGCTGGCCCTGCTGGAAAAGCGCTACGCGAAGGCCGTCGAGGACGACGTCGTCCGCTCGCTCGTCCCCGAGTACTACCAGAAGGCCATGGAGCAGGCGGGGTTCACCCCGGTCGCCGTGGATCTGCCGCCGCTCGAACGGATCAAGATCAAGGACGGCACCCCGCTGGTCTTCACGACCACCGTGGAGATCAAGCCTGTCTTCGAGCTCCGGGAGTACAAAGGTATCACGCTCAAGCAGGACAAGCGGGCCATCACGGAGGAGGAGCTCGACAAGGCGATGCAGGTCCTCCGCCAGCAGCATGCCCAGATCGAAGTGGTCACGGAGGATCGGGGGATCGTCGAAGGGGATTACGTGCAGGTCCACATCGAGCAGGTCGAGGGGCCGAACCAGCCGGCCGGATTCAAGCCCGAATCCCACCTGTTCCGGGTCGGCGACAAGACCCAGTTCTACGGGCTGACACTGGATGGGGTGGTCCTCGGCAAGAAGAAGGGCGAGGGGATCGAAGTCAGCCAGGAAGGGACCGGCACCGCCCGGGGGACGGTGCAGGCGATCAAGCAGAAGGTCCTGCCCGAGCTGGACGACGAGTTTGCCAAGGACCTGGGGGACTACAAGACTCTGACGGAGCTCCGCGAGAAGGTCCGCACGCAGCTCGAGCAGGGCCTGAAGCGGGACATTGAAGAGACGTACAAGGACCAGATCATGAAGCGGCTGGTGGACCTCCACCACTTCGACATACCGGAGTCGCTGGTCCAGCGCGAGCTGGACGCCATGGTGCAGAGCGAGCGCACGCGGCGCCGCCGGATCCGACACCTCATGTCGCACGGGGAGGCGGGCCATCAGGAAGAGGAGACGTTCGATGTCCGGAAGTTCCGGGAGGAGAGCCTCCCCACAGCCCAGCAGCGCGTCAAGCTCGGCTTGGTCCTCGAGACGATCGCGCAGAAGGAAGGCATTGCGGTGACCGAAGCTGACCTCGAGTACGAGTGCCGCCAGATGGCGCGCGCGCTGCAAGTGGACGTGGCAGAGGTGGTGAAGATGCTCCAGGCCGGTGGCGCGGACGCGGTCGAAGACCTCAAGTCCCGCATCCTGGCGGAGAAGGCCTTGCAGTTTGTCTATGAAAAAGCCATCATCCAGGTGTGATGAACTCCTAACCTGAAAGTGTGAGATAATGAAACCTATGAGCGAGACTGGCCAGATGCTCATCCCGATGGTGATCGAGCAAACCAACCGAGGCGAGCGCGCCTACGACATCTATTCCCGCCTCTTAAAGGATCGTATTCTCTTCATCGGCACGCCGGTCGACGATATGATCTCGAACCTCATCATCGCCCAGCTCCTGTTTCTAGAAGCCGAGGACCCCGAGAAGGACATCAACGTGTACGTCAACACGCCGGGCGGATTGGTGACGGCCGGGCTGGCCATCTACGATACGTTGCAGTATGTCAAGCCTGCCATCGCCACCATCTGCGTCGGCCAGGCCGCGAGCATGGGGGCGCTCCTGCTGGCTGCCGGGACGAAGGGCAAGCGCTACGCGCTGCCGAACTCCCGGATCATGATCCACCAGCCGCGCGGCGGGTTCGAGGGCCAGGCCACCGACATCGGCATCCAGGCCGAGGAGATCATCAAGATCCGCAAGCGGCTCGATGAGATCATGGCGAAGCACACCAACCAGCCGGTCGAGAAGGTCCACAAGGACTCGGAGCGCGACTATTTCATGTCCGCGGAGGAGGCGAAGGCCTACGGCCTCATCGACGAAGTGATCGTGCGGCCGCCGAAGAGCTTGAAGCCGACCAAGGACGACAAGGGCGGCGACGGGAAGACCCCCGAAGTGAAGTAGAGAAGAAGAAAGCGAGGCTCCGGCTGCGCCGGGCCGAGCGCGGGGCGCGGGGGCATCGGAGCACCTCTCAGGAGCGCACGGGCCCCCGATAGAAAGGGAGGGCGATGGCGAAACAAGAGAAGACCGAAGCCCAGTTGCGATGCTCGTTCTGCGGCAAAGGACGTGAGGAGGTCCGGAAGCTGATCGCCGGGCCCACGGTCTACATCTGCGACGAGTGCGTGGACCTCTGCAACGACATCATCGCGGAGGATCTTGAGGAGAAACAGGAAGCCGTCTCCTCCAAGCTGCCCAAGCCCAAAGAGATCATGCGCACCCTGGACCAGTACGTCATCGGCCAGGAGCGGGCCAAGAAGGTCCTGTCGGTCGCCGTCCACAACCACTACAAGCGCATCTCCTCCAACACGCTGGACGATGTCGAGCTCCAGAAGGGCAACATCCTCCTCATCGGCCCCACCGGCACCGGCAAGACCCTGCTGGCCCAGACGCTGGCCCGCATCCTCGACGTGCCGTTCACCATTGCCGACGCGACGACGCTGACCGAGGCGGGCTACGTCGGCGAGGACGTGGAGAACATCATCCTCAAGCTGCTGCAGGCCGCCGATTACGACGTGGAGCGGGCGGAGCGCGGCATCGTCTACATCGACGAGATCGACAAGATCAGCCGGAAGAGCGACAGTCCCTCCATCACGCGGGATGTCTCGGGCGAGGGCGTGCAGCAGGCTTGCTCAAGCTCATCGAGGGGACCGTGGCCAACGTCCCGCCCCAGGGCGGGCGCAAGCACCCGCACCAGGAGTTCATCCAGGTGGACACGGCGAACATCCTATTCGTCTGCGGGGGCGCCTTCGTCGGGCTGGAGACCATCGTCGAGCAGCGGCTTAACCAGAAGGTGATCGGCTTCGGCGCCGAGATCAAGGGCAAGCACGAGCGGCGCACAAGCCACCTGCTGTCGCAGGTGCAGCCGGAAGACCTGCTCAAGTACGGGCTGATCCCCGAGTTCGTGGGACGGCTGCCGGTCGCCGCCACGCTGGAGGAGCTCGACGAGAAGTCGCTCATCCGCATCCTCACGGAGCCCAAGAACGCGCTCCTCAAGCAATATGAGAAGCTCCTGGCCTTCGAGAAGGTGAAGTTGAAGTTCACCGAGAGCGCCATCGTCGCGGTGGCGCGTAAGGCATTCAAACAGAAGACTGGCGCGCGGGGCCTGCGCTCCATCCTTGAAGAGGTGATGCTCGACGTGATGTACGAGATCCCCTCCCAGCGCGAGATCCGCGAGTGCGTGATCACGGAGGACGTGATCGAGGGCAAGGCCTCGCCGTTGCTGATCAAAGACCACGAGAAGGGCGTCAAGTCGGCTTAGCTTGGCCTAACCTCCCACGCGCCTCGTCCGCTAATGCGCTACCTGTTTCTCGTCCCGGTTCTGGCCGCCGCTGGCCTCTTGTCGTCCTGGCTCGTCACGCTGCCGGACGTCGCATACCTCGCCGCAGTGAATCCGAACACCACCGTGCTGATCGAGGCGCGGCAGGCCGAGGCCGCCGCGAAGGGCCGGCCCATCGCGCTGTCCTGGACCTGGGTGCCGCTGGCGCGCATCTCGCCCCATCTACAAAAGGCGGTCATCGTGTCTGAAGACGCGTCGTTCTACCAGCACCACGGGTTTGATTGGGAAGGCCTCCTGGAGGCGCTGATGCACAACTGGGAGCAGGGCAAGCTGCGCCGGGGCGGGAGCACGATCACGCAGCAACTGGCGAAGAACCTCTACCTCTCCTCCGAGAAGAACCTCCTGCGGAAAGCCCGCGAGGCACTAATCGCGTGGGAGATCGAGCGGCGTCTTCCCAAGAAACGCATCCTGGAACTCTACCTGAACGTCGCGGAATGGGGCGATGGGGTCTTCGGCGCCGAGGCGGCGGCGCGCCATCACTTTGACAAGTCGGCCGCCGAACTGACAGAGGAAGAAGCGGCCCTGCTCGCTGCGCTGCTCCCCTCGCCACGGCGGAACGATCCGATCCAGTACACCCCCTTCCTCGCCAGGCGCCAGGAGGCGATCCTGTACTGGATGCACCGCGAGAATGGGGACCAGCGGCCCTCAGCAGCGTACTGACCGTTCTCGCCGCCCTACTCGTGCAAGAACCGCTCTGTCTCTTCGAGGTGTTTTTTGAGGTACGCCATGAACGGCGTCCCGCCGGTTCCCACGCCCGTCGGATTGCTGGCACTCCGCTGATGCTGCTGGTGGATGTAGCGGTCGGCGTAGTCCAAATGCGTCTCCCGGAAACGGGCCAGCAGGCGGACGCAGTCGCGGAAGGCCTCCCAGAGTTTCGGATGGCGCTCCCGGCGGTCCCGCACGTATCCGTAGAGCAGCGCCCTTCCTGACGCGTCTTTCAAGCGCTCCACAGCTTCGATGAACGCGCGGTGCTTCGGCGGGACGTACTCGCGCATCTCCGCGAGGTACTGGCGCAGCGGGTCTTCGGCGTGGGGCACCCCGAACGCGGCGTCCAGGGCCGGAATGATGGAGCTTTGCGCCCCGGTTTCGCCGCGGAAGTGCTGCGCGGCGCCCCGGAAGTCCTCTACGCCTTCGTACAGGACGCCGCGCGGGAGGGCCGGATTGTCCTTCCATCCGTGAATGTACGGTCGCACGCGGGTGTAATAGATGTACGGGTCGCACCGTTCCGGCATCCGGAGCAGCGTGTGACGCATCTGCTCTTCGGCCGAGGCGACGGTGTGTAAGCACAGCATGACTTCGTCCGGGTTGTCATCGGGCGCCACTCTGAGCGCCTGGGCAATCCCGGCGAGCGCTTTCCCAGCTTTGGCCTCGATGTCCACGTGAACCAGCACGAACCACTCTTCGTCCAACCCGCCGAGGAAGTTTTGCAGCAAGGTGATGTTGCCGAGCTCGATCGGGCTCGTCGGGTCAAGCCGCCGCCAGTTGTCCAGCGCGTAGGAGGCGTAGGACAGCACGGGCGGCCGGCCAAGCTTTTTCATGACGTGCTGCCAGGGGACAGCGAGGCTTGCGGGGATCCGGTCGGCCGGCTGGTGCGGATCTTCCCAGACGTACCCATGGCCGGCGAACGACAGGATGCGGGCGGCGCAGCGGAGTTCGTCTCGATCC
>JGI25382J37095_10000337_pt1 | contig 10979 bp, 16 predicted proteins | sample GraSoi013_1_40cm_3_FD_37095 | JGI IMG/M metagenome (IMG submission 37095)
GGTCGTTGGTCACGGCTCTCACACCGGGGATGCGCAGGGCGACGGCACCGGCGGCCGCCTGCGCGGCGTGGGTCGCGACGCGACCCCGCAACGTCACGACGTCTCCGTGTGCCTCGACCTCGATGACGACCACCTCGGTGCCGGCCACAGCCGGTTCGGCCAGCAAGGCGATTTTGGTGAGCGCTGTCGTCCACCAGTCCGTGAACGTGACGGGCGCCGCCGGCATCGGGAGACACAAGACAGTGGCGACCACGAGGAGCAATTGGAAGATCATGGGCGTTCCTTTCGTAAGGCACAGGGCTGCACACGCGCTGCAAGCAGGGAATCAACCCCGACCGATCCGCGCTGGCAGCCATCGTGCACACGGAAGAGAGCTATGGCCGACGTCGTCTATGCCCTGACCTCATGGACGCCGCTCATCCGCGCGCACGACGCACAGCAGAACATCTGGTCGTTCGACTCGACACCGTGGCCGATGATCCGGCAACCGCAGTGCTGGCAATGCGGCGCCAGCGCGTGGATCGCGCACTCGAAGCTGTCGAAGATATGACGGCGACCATCTCGCGTCACTTCCATGACCTTGTCGTACTCGTTCTTGCACACCTCACAGCGCGCCATATCGTCCTCCCGGGCGGCCGACGTCCCGCCGCTCCACCCGCTGTCGAGGATGCAAGGTGGTTGCCGGTGACGGGATAGTGGCGCGCGTGTCACCCCGCGATTCAGCGCGCGACTGGGTCGCGCGAATCTTCACGCGGGTCGAGGATCTCGTGTATATCGGCCTGGGTGTCCTCCTGGCCGGCACGGCGATCGTCTTCCTGGCGGTCGGCGCCTACGACTTCGTGAGCCAGCTCGTGGCCGGTGGACCGCCCGGCCACGTCGTCGAGCTACTCGATCGAATCTTGCTGATCCTGATGATCGTCGAGATCCTCTACACGGTGCAGGTCTCGTTCCGCGAGCACGCGCTCGTGCCCGAGCCCTTCTTGATCGTCGGCCTCATCGCCGCCGTCCGCCGCATCCTGGTGACCACCGCCGAGTTTGCCCGCACGATCGAGCAGGGGGGCGAGCTCTTCCGGAACGCCATGATCGAGCTGGCCGTGCTCACCGTCATGGTCGTCGCGCTGGTGGCTTCGCTCTTGATGTTGCGACGGCGCGGATCGAGTGTGACGGCCGAGCGCGGCTAGTGCCCGCGCTCGCACTCATGGAGCCCCGGCAGCGAGCTGCCCTCGGCGGGGCCGGCAGACTACCGCGACGCGGGGGAGCTCTCGGAGGCTGCCGCGGCGCCTTCGGAAGAAAGCCGCTCGACGTGCTGCTTGAAGACCTGCTCGCTGAGCGAGCCGACGTGCTTGGCACGGATGCGGCCCTGCTTGTCGATGAAGAAGGTCTCGGGCACGCCGTAGATGCCGTAATCGATGCTGACTTTTCCGGACGGATCGGGAGCGTTCGGGAAGCTCAGCTGGAAGTCCCGTACGAACTTCAGCGCCTTGTCATCGGTGTCCTGGATGTCCACGCCCAGGACGACGACGCTGCGGTCGCGCCACGCCTGCCAGCCGCGCTCGAGCACCGGCGCCTCTTCGTAGCAGGATGGATAGCACCACGAGGCCCAAAAGTTGAGGACGACCACCTTGCCGCGCAAGCTTTCGAGCGAGACCGGCTGCCCGGCGAACGTCTTCAGCGCGAACGCCGGCGCCGGGCGGCCGACCAGCGGCGACGGCACCTCGCGCGGATTGAGACGGAAGCCGTAGGCGAGCAGCGCCAGCACGGGGATGGCNGCCAGCGGGATCAGCCAGCGGAGCGCCCGGCTCACGCCGCCTTCCGTCGCTCGGGCATCACTGACAGCACGGTGCCCAGAGTGAGGATCAACCCGCCGATCCAGATCACCGTGACGAGACGATTGACCTGGATCTTCACCGTCGCCTGGCGGCCGTCTCGCGTGAAGTCACCGAGCACCAGATAGAGATCTTCCTTGAGGCCGATCCAGTAGTCGACGCCGGCGATGGGACTGCTCTCCTGCGGGTAGTACTTCTTGGAGGGCTGCATGACGGCGGGATGCCGACCGTTGGCGACGGTGAACGTGCCGACGACCCTGGCGTGGTTCGATTCCTCTGCGGCCTCCAGACGATCGAAGCGGACGTTGTACCCGCCGAGACTCGCGGACTCGCCCACCTTCAATGTCGTCTCCGTCTGCACCGACCATGCCTGGGAGCCCGTCACCCCGACCGCGATGACGAGGATACCCAGGTGGACGACGAAGCCTCCGTAGCGCCGGTTGTGACGGGCGAGCAGACCAGTCATCGCGGGGAGGATCGATTCACCCATACGCAGGCGAGCCCGCGTCGCCCGCCAGAAGTCGAGTCCGATGGTGGCGGCGACGAAGACCGTGAGCGCGAGCGAGAGGACGGCGAGCGCCGAGCGCACGCCGAGCGCATAGAAGACGGCGGCGCCGACGATCCCGACGATGATCGGGCCCACGAAGTTGCGGCGCAGGTTGTCGAGCGACGCGCGCCGCCACGCGATGAGCGGCCCCACGCCCATCAGGAAGATCAGCCCGAGGAAAAGGGGAATGTTGACGGAATTGAAGAACGGCGCACCCACGCTGACCTTGACCCCGCGAACCGCCTCGGAGAGGAGCGGAAACACGGTGCCGAAGAAGACGGTGAAGGCCGCGGCGACCAGCATGACGTTGTTCAGGAGGAACGCCGACTCCCGTGACACCACCGAGTCGAGCTCGCCCTGGGCCTTGAGCGCGTCCCAGCGCCACGCGAGCAGCCCGAGCGCGACGAGCACGACGAGCGCCAGGAAGCTGAGGAACATGATGCCGATCGAGCCCTGGGTGAACGCGTGCACGGACGCGATGACACCGGAGCGCGTGAGGAACGTGCCGAAGAGGGTCAGGCTGAAGGTGAGGATCACCAGGCTGATGTTCCAGAGCTTCAGCATTCTCCGCCGCTCCTGGATCATCACCGAGTGCAAGAAGGCCGTGCCGGTGAGCCAGGGCATGAACGCGGCGTTCTCGACGGGGTCCCACGCCCAGTACCCGCCCCAGCCGAGGACGTGGTAGCTCCACCAGCCTCCGATGAGCAGGCCGAGCGAGAGGAAGTACCAGGCCGTGATCGTCCATCGCCGCGTGAGTGCGATCCACGTGTCACTCAGACGACCGGTGACGAGCGCGGCCACGGCGAAGGCGAACGGCACGGTGAACCCGGTGAAGCCGAGGTAGAGCGCGATCGGGTGCGTGATCATCCCCGTGTCTTCGAGCAGCGGGTTGAGGCCGCGGCCGTTGGCGGGGACCGGATTGAGGCGCGAGAACGGCGGCGCCGCCACGGTCATGATCGTGATGAAGAAGGCCATGATGGCGAGCATCACGGTCAGCGCCCACGGATAGAGCTCACGCGCCCGCTCGCGATGGCGGAGGATCACGATCAGCGTGTAGAGCGACAGCATCCAGCCCCACAGGATGATCGAGCCCTCCAGCGCTCCCCACACGCCCGTGATGCGATACCAGAACGGCGTGCCCAGGTTGGTATTGTGCGCGACGTAGCGGACGGAGAAATCGAAGGTGAGGAACGCGTAGACGAGGAGCGCGAAGCTGCACGTGATCAGCGCGAAGACGCCCAGCGCGGCGTGTTGCGCGGACTCGACGAAGGCCGGCCGGCCCGTGCGACCACCCGCGGCCGAAAGGATGGCGCCGGCCAGCGCGAGGCCCAGTGCCACGAGCAGCATGCCCTGGCCAAGCTCGGGGATCATTTGGTTGCCTTCTGGAGCGTCTTGATCAGCTCCTTGTAGCCCGCTTCGTTCTTGTCGTGCGGGGCCTGGTACTCCTCGGAGTGCTTGGCGAGGATCTGCGTCGCCTTCACGTAGCCGTCGCTCGTCAAGGTCCCCTCCACGACGGCGCCGCGGCCTTCACCGAAGAGGTCGGGCGCCGTGCCCTTGTGACGGACGGGGATGCTGGCCTGGCCATCGGTGAGAGTGAAGGCCAGGTCGAGCGTCCGTGCATCCCATCGGAGCGAGCCGCGCGCCACCAGGCCGCCGAGGCGATAAGCCTTGCCGGTCACCGGCGAAGCTCGCAGCTCGGACGGCGTGACGAAGTACACCGCGGACTGGGTGACGCCCGCGTAGATCATGTAGCCAAGGGCGGCCAGGATGACGAGGCCACCGCCGATGAACTTGGGCTTCATGGTAACGGGCGCCGCGTGCTCGGTTCCGATCGCAGGTGGCCTGTCCCGGGTACGCGGGGTTGCGTTCCTTTGACGGATTGATTCACGGGCAGACCTTGATTGACTGGCCCGCCCATGCTCTGCGTGCTTTGCACCGGCCGATCCATTCGATCGTGGACCTCGAGCTCGCGTTCCTTCTTCACCAGGTGGCGCCAGTATGCGCCAAGCACGACTGCGGCCAGGAGGTAGGCGGCGATCACGAAGCTCCAGTTGTCGGGCATCACGCCAACGCCTCCTCTTCGCGCCTCAGCAGCGCCACGCGCTTCGTGACGAGGAAGACATACACGAGCGCGAGCGCGGCCAGGTTGACGAGCAATGTCGCGGCAAAGACCCCCGGCATCGTGCTCGGCCCGGGCTTGAGCATCGTTGGCGGCTGGTGGAGCGTGCGCCACCAGTACACCGAAAAGTGGACGAGCGGGACGTCGAGTGCCGCCACGATCCCCACCACGGCCGAGTAGCGGGCCGCGCGCTCACGGTCGTCGACCATCCCGCGCACGAGCAGGTAGCCGAGGTACATCACGAAGAGCACGGCGACGCTGGTGAGCCGCGCGTCCCACGTCCACCACGTGCCCCAGGTGGGCTTCCCCCAGATCGCGCCGGACGCGATCGTGATGCCGGTGAAGAGCACACCGACCTCGGCCGAGGCGTGGCCGATGCGGTCGGCCGACTCGCGCCGGGTCGTCAGGTAGACGATCGATGCGAGGAGGACGACGGCGAACGCGAGGTACGCCACCAGCACGCTCGGCACGTGCACGTACATGATGCGCTGCACGTTGCCCTGGGCCGCGTCCCGGGGAGCGACGAGGAAGCCCATGACGAGCCCGGCCACGAGGGCGAGCACCACCAGCCATCCCAGCGTGCGAGTCATCGGTTCACCCCTCGAGGATCGCGTCGAACGTGAGCACGCCGACGGCGACGTANACGGNGTCGGCGGCGGCCAGGAGCTTCAGCCAGTGNGTGACGCCGCCCAGGCCCTCGCCGGCCAGCACCGCCTCGGTCGCCTTCACGGATCCGAGGAGCACCGGCACGAGGACAGGGAGCAGCAGCACGGGAAACAGCAGCTCGCGCGCCCGTACCTGGGCCGTCATGGCCGCGAAGAGCGTGCCGACGGCGGCGAAGCCGACGGTGCCGAGCACGACGACGCCGGCCAGTGCCGGGAGATGTCTTCCGACGTCGAGATTGAAAAAGACGCCGAACAGCACGAGCGTGATCGCTTCGACGAGCAGCATCAGCAGCAGGTTGCCCGCGAGCTTGCCGAGGTAGATGGCCGACTTGTCGCCGGGCGAGAGGAGCAGGCCCTCCCAGCAGTCGTGGTCGCGCTCGGTGAGAAACGCGCGTCCCAGGCCCACGAGCCCGCTCAGGACGAAGCCGAGCCAGAGGAGCCCGGGCAAGGCGTCGGTCAGGCGCTCGCGATCACCGCCCAGCGTGAACTGGAAGATGAAGAGCAGGAGGAGCGTGAAGAAAAAGAGCGCGTTGAGCGCTTCCTTGGAGCGCCGCTCGGCCAGCGCGTCCTTCCAGAGCACGATCCACGCGCGGCGTGCGTAGCTCACGCTTCGTCCTCGGCGTGGGCCTCGTACAGGCGTCGCACGTCATCGGGCGAGAGCGTGGCCGCCGGCGTGTCGAGGACGACCGTGCCACCGGTAAGGATGACGATGCGGTCGGCGACGCCGAGCCCGCGGCCGAAGCTGTGCGTGGTCAGCAGCACGGTGCCGCCACCCGCCTTGAACGCGGCCAGGTATTCGTCGACCCACTTCCCCGCTTGCTGGTCGAGCCCGGCGAACGGCTCGTCGAGCAGGATCACGCGCGGATGGCTGAGCGTCAGTCGGGCCAGGGCCAGGCGTCGCTTCATGCCGACCGAGAACGTCCGCACCCGAGCGTGGGCGAAGCGATCGAGATCCACCGCGGTCAGCGCGACGCGAAGCGTCTCGGCGCTCATCGGACGGCCGCTCAGTGTCGTCCAGAACTTGAGATTCTCGAGCGCGGTCAGGTCCTCGTACACCCACGCGCCGTGGGCGACGAAGCCGACGCGCTCGCGGACGCGCTCGGCGTGCTTCACGCAGTCGTGACCGGCCACGACGGCCGTGCCGCGCGACGGGCGCGACAGCGTCGCCAGGATTCTCAGGAGGGTCGTCTTTCCGGCACCGTTGGCGCCCAGGAGAGCGACCGCCTCGCCGGGACGGATGGCGAGGTTCACGTCGGACAGAATGGGGCGCCCGCCATAGATTTTCTTGAGAGCGCTGATCTGAATAGCGAAATCGGCCATCATAGAGTCAAACCGANTCATTCTCGCGCACCGCCCNGGTGCCAGTCAACGCGCCCGAGCCCGTCCTGGCCAGAATTCGCCAGACGACGACCAGAATCGCGACCATTTCCACGNCGCTCCCGACCGCCCACATGACGACACCGCCCAGNGCCTGGTCGTCCACGGCGTCAGGAGCNCCGGCGTAGGCGGCATAGAACGGACGGGTNGCCGAGGCAAAGAGCACGCCGAGGCCGCCGTTGACGACCGCGGCNAGGACGAGGTACGCCAGGCGGGCTCCGTCGGCCGGGGGACGCCGTACGCGGGGGGCAGGCGTGACGATCGGCCACCAGAAGACGGCGGCGCCCATGACGAACGCGCCGTGCTCGACGACGTGCCAGATTTCGTTCTCGAGCGCGAGGTCGTAGAGGGCGGGGACGTGCCAGAGCCACACGACCGAAGCGCTGAGCACCCACGCGACGGTAGGCGCCACGAGAAAGGTCGCGAGGCGCCGCAGGGGTGCTGCGCGCGTGAGAAGAAGGCCGACCGCTGCCCGCCCCTGGCGCGGCAGGGCCCACACCAGCGCCGCAAAGGGGTCGGAGCTCAGCACGAGCGGCACCGCCAGCATCATCATCAGGACGTGCTGGAGCATGTGGGCGGCGAACCGTTGGTGGGCGGCCTCCGACAACGGTGAGGCCAGGGCCAGCCCGAACGTCGCCAACCCTCCGGCAGCGGCGAGCGGCCGCCACGGCGCGACGGCGCTCGCCGAGCGTCGAGCGAGACGACACCACCCGATGGCGTATGCCGCGAAGAGGAGCGCCAGGGCCGCGAGCGCGAGCCCCGTGTTCATTTTCTGAAGGCCAGGATCGCGACCCAGACGATTTGCTCCCAGGGGGGCTCCGCCCCCCTTCCGAACCTCCCCCGGGGAACTTGCGCCGGCGAAGCCGGCGCGCGACACTGCCGGGCGCAAGCGACAACAGGTCGGCTGCGCATCATTTCCGCAAGGCCAGGATCGCGACCCAGACGAAGAACGCCACCGTGCCGGTCAAGAAGAGCACGAGCGCCAGCGCCTCGGGAACGCTCATCGGCCGATACCGGAGATCGTGACGAAGACCAGTTCGACGAAGAGCACGGCGAGGTTCAGGATGGCAAGGGCGATCAGGACTCGCTCCGCCTTCACGACACCTTCCAGCAGGCGAAGAGGTACCAGACTCCCCACACGGCGAGGACGGCATAGACGACGAGGAGCCAGCGATTGACCCCGCCGGGACGGACCTCGATCTCGCCACCGGCGTACCGCTCGAGGCGCTCGTGCTCAGCTTCGTGGCGGCTCATCGTCCTCGGCCTCGAGCACGCGCTGCTTCACGCCCTCCACGTTGCCGAAGGCGCCGCCGGCCACTCCCCAGACGAACGCGCTGAGCGCCGCCAGCGCCATCAGCGCGGCCACTGCGAACTCTCCGAGCGTCAGGTATTCGAGCATGGTCACTCCGTGTCGCGTCGACGCGCGTTCAGGCGCTGTCCGGTGAGCGGATCGGTCCACGCCGAGAGCGAGAGCACGTAATACGCGACGGCCCAGCGCTCCTCGTCGGGCAGGGAATCGGCGAATGACGGCATCGGTGTTCCGTCGAGGCCGACGGTCAGCGCGCGGAAGATGTCGGCGGCCGTGGCGCCCGCCTTGAACTGACCACGCGTGAAATCCGTCGGTCGGATCGGAAACTCGAAGTCGTCTCTGAGCTGTGCGGCCGACGGCCCATCGCCGCGGCCGTGCTCGCCGTGACACTCCCAGCACTTGGCCGATGGTAGACGTCGCGCCCGCGCTCGATCAGGGCGGTGGAGGCCGGCGGGGGTGACGCCGGCAGTCCGCCCGGCTCAGGCTTCTCGTCGCGCCAGCGCGGGGAAAACGTCTTGATGAAGGCGATGACCGCACGGCGGTCCTCCATTGGCAGCTCATGCCACGTGGGCATGGCCGTCCCGCGCACGCCACGCGTGACGGTCCGAAAGAGATCGGCGTCGGTGGGAAGCGATCCCGACGGTGTCGAGCGGAACTTGAAGATCGCCGCCGTGAAGTCGCGAGGCCGCGGTGAGAGAAACGTGGCGGCCTCGCCGTTGCCGTCGCCGTCGCGGCCATGACAGCCGACGCAGCGCCGCGTGTAGACGGCGCGCCCGTGCTCGCGCGTGGCGGCATCGGCGGCGATGGCGACGTCGGGCTGCGTCGTCATCTGAGGCGCGAAGACGTCGCGCCAGACGCCCCGGCTCGTGCCGAGCCGCTGGATGTAGCTCACCAGCGCCACGAGATCCGCCTTCGGAATGACGAGCCTCACCGAGCTCTCCGAGAATGGCCGGCCGCGCAACGCCGTGAGGTCGATGACGGGCACACCATCGATAGGGAAGGCGCCGTCGGGGCGAGGTCGCACGAAGGCGAGGCCACCGGCGTCGGGAAAGAGCGTGATCGGTCGATCGCCGCGGAGGCTGAAGTACCGTCGCAATTCCCCGGTGACCTCGAGCACCAGTCGCTCACCGTCACGGCGCACCGGGGCCGTGATGTCGACGAACAGCCACGGGAACCGCGGCATCAGCGAGTCGGGCACGGTCAGGCGTGGATTCCAGTGATGCGCGTAGTGCCAGTCGTCGCCGTACTTGAGGCCGACCCGGGACAGATCGGGGCCGATGCGGCGTGTCGAGAGCAGGTGAGGGAGATCCCACGCGTACTCGCCCGGCTCCGACACCGGCCCCCATCGCCGATCCTCGCCGGCCACCGGACGCACGTACTGGCTGTGGCAGTACCAGCATCCTTCACGGATGTAGACCGCACGGCCGGCGTGCTGGAGGGCGGTGTACTCGGGCGTCGGATAGCGGACCCAGCTCACGTCACCGAGATCGGTGCGGACCGCTCGCGTGACCTCGCGGGCACGGGACTCGGGGACGAGCGCGGGCAACACGCCCTGAACGAAAAGCGCCAGCGTGACGAAGAAGAAGCCAGCGCCGGCGGCCAGGGTCGTGATCGATCTCATGCCGTGACCGGCCGCCGGGCCCCGAGCGATCCCAGCGTGAGCGTGAGCACGAGCAGCGAATTCCCCACGTCCATCGCCAGGCCGGTGAGCGTCCGGACCCACCACCACGGCCGCATCGCATTCACCGAGTCGAGCCACTCGGCGCCGCGCATCAGCATGACCCCCTGGATCAGGCCCTGGGTGACGAGCACGACGAACATCGCGGTGATGCCAGCCGTGATCAGCCAGAAGGCTCCATTCCCGAGGGCGAGTGACCATGGCGCCGAGGCGGTGATCCTTGGCCACACGTAGACGGCGCCCGCCAGCGCCCAGATCACGAAGGTCCCGAAGATCGTGATGTGCGAGTGGCCGATGACGAAGTCGGTGAAGTGAGTCGGTCGCTGCAGCACGCGCAGGGCTTCGATCGATCCCTGGAAGCAACCGACGAGGTACATGAGGGAGCCGGTGATGAGGAACTTGGCCGGCAAATTGGATCCGAGCCCGCGCCAGCGATGGCCGACCGTGCCGAAGAAGTTCTGGATGACCGTCCAGACCGGGATGATCAGCATCATCGACGAGACGATGGCGATCGTCTGTGCCCACTCGGCGATCGGCGCGTAGAGATAGTGGTGGATGCCCACGAACGGATAGAAGAAGGCCAACGACCAGAAGCCGATGAGCGAGAGCTTGTGACTGTACAGCGGCGCGCGGAGGCTGGCGGGCAGGAAGTAATAGATGATGACGTAGCCGGCCGGCGTGATCCACAACCCGACGACGTAGTGAATGAAGAGCCCGTGCCAGGCCGCGTTGTTGATCCCGGCGATGTGACTCGGGCCCAGCAGCAACAGGACGAGGTTCACGTCCGTCCACACGAACGCCGCGATCAGATACCAGAGCGAGACGTAGAGCGGAGGCTCGGTGCGCCGGGCGATCGTGACCAAGAATTGGACGGTGAGTGCCAGGAGCACGCCGAGCGTCACCATCACGGTGGCGAGCGGGAACTCACCGGCCTCCCATCCGCGGTTGGCGCCGAGGCCGAGCATCACCACGCCGACGGCGAGGTTCACGTTCCAGATCCAGAGCAGCCACGGACCGACACGCTCCCCCGCCACCCGGACGCCACAGAGACGCGGGACCACGTAATGGGCCAGCCCGATGAAGAGCGTGGAGAACGCGCCCCAGATCACGCCGTTGACGTGGATCGGTCGCAGGCGTCCGAACGAGAGCCAGGCCACGCCGCCGAGGAAGTCGGGATGATTGAACTTGGCCGCGACGACGGCACCGACAGTGGGAAAGACGAGGAGCCAGACGAACCCCCAGGCGAGCCAGCGGCGGATGAGGTTACCGTCGAGGAGGTCGTCGTTACGAGTGACGACCGGAACTTCGGCCACGGACATCCCGGCCATCATGCCACGCCGGGCGCAGTGGACAAAGGAACGACGCCGCTAGACGCGCATGGCTCGAAGACGCGCGATCCGGTCCTCGATCGGCGGGTGCGTCGAGAACAGGTTCATGAACGCCCGCCCGCTCAGCGGG
>JGI25382J37095_10000338_pt1 | contig 10976 bp, 9 predicted proteins | sample GraSoi013_1_40cm_3_FD_37095 | JGI IMG/M metagenome (IMG submission 37095)
GACGTAGTCGACGCCCATCCGCACAAACTCGGCGCGGTCCAGGTCGGCGTCGAGGGGCCGGTGCTCGAGGAAGTCGCGCACCGTCTCGGGGAGCGTGTGGCGCCGGCCGGGGATGCCGAACGCCTCGCCGCGCTGCGCCTCCGGCCGGCGCAGGTCGAGCTGGAAGTGGAGCGCCCGGGCCTTGTAGCGGCGGATCGCCGCGTGATCGAGATCGCGCGCGGTAGCGCGCGACACGTCGAACACGAGCTGGCGCACAATCTGATCGTCGATCGGTGGCTTCGCGGCCGCGACTTGGGCGGCGACACGCTCGTCGAGCTGCTGCGGGGTCAGGCCCTTGCCGTCGATCGACGGCAGCTCGAAGTGCCGCCGCACCGGCGCGATGCTCCGGAACTCGACGCGCGCCCCGCGCGGATCGACCAGCAGGTAGCCCTTGCCGGGTCGACCCTGCTCTTCCTCGTCCTGCAGCTGGCCCCAGGGGTTGGGCGTCACGTACTCCAGGCTCCCCGCGTACCACGCGTTGGCGGCGATCTGCTGCGCCACGTGGTAGTGCCCGAGGGCCACGTAGTCCCACTGCGCCGGCGCCAGGTCGTGCTGATCGACCAGCGCACCGCCGTACTCCATGGTGCCGCGCTTCTCGCCCACGCCGGGCACCTGGCCGTGAACCAGCAACACATTGTGGGTCGTCCCGCGCTGCGGTCGCATCGCCGGCCGCTCAGACTGAACCAGCGCCTGATGCGGCACCGCCAGGACCGAGCAATCGAGCCGGGCAAAGGTGAGGTAGCGCGGTTCATCGACCACGACGTGGACACCGAGCGCCTCGTACAATCTGAGGATGGTTCCGGTCTCCGTCGACCGCGGCGTGTCGTGGTTGCCGGCAACCATGACGACGGGCGTATCCGGAAGGCCGGTGCGCAGCCGGTGCAGCTGCTGGAAGAGAAACAGGATCGCCGGATTGGTGGGGCGGACGGAGTGGAAGACGTCGCCGGCGAAAAGAACGAGCTCCGGGCGTTGCTCGAGCACGTCGTCCACGGCCCGCTTGAACGCCTCGGCGACGTCCGCCTCGCGCTGGTTCCCGCCCCGCGGCGTCTGCCGGTCGTACTGGCGGAAACCGAGGTGGAGATCGGCGAGGTGAGCGAGCTTCACCAGCTCACTTCGCCCCGGTGAGCTGGAGTGAGGTCCGCTGCGTCATCGCCACCGTCATCTCGCCCTCCCCCGGCTGCGCCCCCTTCACCTTGATACGCATCGTGCCGCCCATCGCCGCGTGCACCTGCGCGCTCTTCGAGAGCGAATACAGCTGCTCGCCGGTGAGGCCGCCGGAGAGCTTCATCGTGACCCGCTTCCCCTGCTGGGTCAGGGTGATGGGCTCGCCCGGGAACGCGGTCTCGACGTGCAGCAGTACCGCGGTGTCCGCGCCCGCGACCTGGATCTCCTTCACCGTGAGCGTCGTTTTCGACTTGATCGGAGCACTCGCCCCCAGCTGCTCGGCGAGCGCCACCTCGTTCTCGGCCGTCCACGAGTCGCCCACGCCGACGGGGCCATCGGGCAGCGAGAACGACATCCCCTTCAGGTTCTTTCCCATCTGCTCGGTCACCGGCGACGGCGCGCCCGTGAGGCCGGTGAAGGCCGCACTCACGACGTGCATGCGGTCGTCGTACAGGAGGTCGCTCTTCAGGCCGCGCATCCGGTCGAGCGCCGGCTGCATGGCGCCCGTGGCCATGCTGGAGGACTCGAGCGCCGTCGAGTCGAACGTCACCGTCACCGCGGTCCCGGCCGCCGCGACCCTGCCGACGAGCTGCGTGTAGTACATGCGCATGGTGACGGAGTGCTCGGGCATGGCGCCCATCGGCCCGCCCTCGAACCGCATCGTGTTGTGTTGCTCGAGGGCGTAGTGATAGGCGGCGCCCGCGGGTGGATGGTAGCGCAGCGTGAGCTTGGGGCCGCTCGCGGCGCGGCAGCCCGCCAGCGCGGCGAACGCCGTCGCGGCGAGGGTGAGGGGGCGGGGAGCGGGCATGGCACGACTCCTGTCGGTCAGTATGGCTCGTCGGAGATGGGGTTGAGTGGCGGCACGCTCTCCCGCGCCGGCGCGGGCGCCGCCGCTACGCGCCCGCCGAGCTGTCGGCGGAAGTACGCGAGGGCATCCTGCGGCCGCTCGCGCCGCACGGCGGCGAGGGCGCGGCGCACGTCCTCCGGCCGCCGCTCGGCGATCAGGTCCTTCACCTGGTTGGGCCGGATGCGCCGGTCGAGCCGCACGAGCTGGCGCACGACCGCGTCGTCGAACGGCAGGTCCGCAGCCGGCCCGAAGCGCTCCACCCCGTCCCGGCCGCGCAACACGGCCGGCCGCGGGAAGCGCACGAAGATCGGCTGCGTGAAGTGGGGATGCCGCACCATCAGCTCCCCGATCGGCAGGGTGGCGAGCTTGATCTTGGTAGCGGGCGAGAGCACCTGGTACCCGGGCGTCGCCAGCTCGTCCGAGTCCATCCGGCCGAACACTACCGTCCCCGCGTTCCCCACCACCCGTCGGTGCACCTGGGAGCGGAACTGCTCGGCCCCGAACAGCACCAGCCCGAGGTACCGTCCCCGCTCCGAGATATCGAGGAGCATCTTCTTGACGTACGTCTCGGGACCGTCGGCGGGGGCGTACTTGTTCAATTCGTCCACGAAGACCACCACCGCGTCCACGCCCAGATCCCGGCGCTCGAGGTGCTCGCGCAGCTGCGAGACGACGCGGGCGAACACGAGGTCCTGGGCGAGCGGGTCGACGTTGGCGACGTCGACGACGTACACCGTGCGATCCTCGAACCGCCCCCACGGCAGGTCGCTCGACGGGCCGTCGTCGGTGACGAGGCCCTTCGCCCGGGTCGAGATGTTCGCGAGCCGGTTGCGGACCTTGCGGATCGTGGCGATGTGATGGGTGCGCCACGTGTCGCTCCGCCCGGCGAACTCGAGCCCGTCGAAGATGGCCCGGAACAGCCGCTCCAGATCCGCGAACGTGACGACCCGGTGCGCCCCGCCGAAGCCGTCCTCGAATTCCTTGTCCACCACGCGGTCGGACAGGAAATCGATGAACGCGTCGGCCTTGGCATCGATGTCATCGCGGTTGAGGAGCACCTCCGCGTAGTCGAGCACCTCGCGCAGCCCCACACGAGCGGCTCCACGTCTCCCACCAGGTCGGCATGGGTGCGCAGGGTGTTCAGGTTCACGCCGTCGGCCTTGAAGGGGGCGTAATACCGGACGCGCTCGAACGGCCGCGCCGCGACGCCGAGCCGCGCGTAGCGCCGGCGGTCCTCGTCGTCGAGCGGGCCGGGCTGGTCGAGGAAGCACAGGTCCGGCCCTTTCACGTTGAAGCACACCGCGGCGATCCGCCCCTTGTGCCCCGGGAAGTGCTGGAAAACCGACGCGAGCAGGAACTCGACCGCGCTCGTCTTCGTCGCGAGCCCCGAGACGCCCGAGAGGTTCAGATGCGCGGCTTCAGGACCGAGCAGGAAATCGGCGTCGAGGTAGACCGGCGCCTCGAGCCCGCCCGACGTGTAGAGGCCGACCGGAATCGCGGTCGGCTGCGCGCCGCCCAGGTAGGCGTCCATGCGGAGCGCCTGCGCGACGTCGGCGTCCGTCGCCACAAACACGCGGCCGAGCGGGACGGGTTGGAGCGGCTCCGCGGGCTCCTGGCGCAGCACTGCCGCCGTCCACAACCGGATCTCCTGGCGCACCGTCGGGCTGTCGGCGGCGCGCCCCGGATCGCCCTCGGCCCCGACGACGTCGTGCAGCGGAGTGGCCAGATCGGAGTACGCGAAGCCGTCGGTCACGACGCCGTACACGACCCGATCGGCTCCCGGCTCCCCGCTCCCTGCTCCCTGGACTCTGACGATCGCCCCGATCCCGATGGGGGTCTCGTTCGCGGTCCAGAAATGGAATTGATGCGGGGTCGCAGGCTTGAGCTCGGTAGCGACCACGCGGCCGACGGGGGTCGAGGACGGCGCGGGGGACGAGGGGGGCGGCGCGGTCTTGTCGATCACGTCCCGGTGCGCGGGAGACGGGACCCGGCCGCAGGGAGCAGGTCCCGGGGTGCGCGCGCTCTCAAGTACGTCTCCACGTCATGGATAGGATAAAGTAACCGATCCCACCGCCGGTCGGGGGTCGACAGCGGAGCGCGCTCGCGCCGCAGCCAGACCGAGATCCCGGATGCCTGGGCGATCGTGTCGGGATGGGCACGGGCCTCCACGCGCAGCAGGCCGTACAGCAGGTCGTTGCCCTGCCACGGCCAGAGGCGGACGTACCACGAGTGGATGTCGCGCCGCGCGCCCCGGCTCCGCGGCCGAAACACGCCCGTGCGATGGCCGTCCGGCAGCGTGAGCGCCCGTTCCAACTCGGCGCCCTCGAAGTACTCCGCACCGTGACTCTTGACGATCCCGAGGGCCCGAGGGTGCGCCGACAGCGCGGCGGAGTCGGAGAGCACGCCGTCGACGACGAGCCATTCGTCCGCGCCGAGGGCCGCGAGGTGCCGCTCCGCCAGCCGCCGCTCGAGCGCGGCCCGCGCCTTCTGAACTTCCACGCGCGCCGCCGGCAGGGCGCGCGCCGGTGGCCCGGCGGCCTCCGCCGGCACCTCGACCACGCGCACACCCGCGGCCTCGAGGGCGCCCCGCACGCCGTCCGGCACGCGATCGAGCCGGGTGATGACGAGCTCCTCCGCATCCTCCGCCACCGTGCGCAGCCTGCGGTTCGACCCCCGGCGGCGGATCGCCGCCGCGACGTACGCCCGCACGATCGGTGTGACGCCGGCATAGGCCGCCACGCACCACTGCTCGATGCCGTCGAGGAAGCACGCGGCGCCCGGCGCGAGCGGTCGCGCATCCGCCAGGGGATGGACCCTGAGCTCGTCGTCCTCCACCGGATCGGCTCCGGTGAATTCCGCCACGTCGGTCCGGCCCACGCTCGCCTCGGGCACGTGGGAGGCCGGGACGGCGCCGGCCGCGACGATCGCGTCGAGCCAGGAGCGGGTCACGCTCGGCGCGTCCGCAGCGCCCAGCCGAGGTAGGTGACGCTCAAGTCATCGGTGAGCACGCGGCCGCCGCCGTCGCCGGCACGCGCCACCCCCTTCATCTCCTGCACGATCATGCCGTTCGCGGCCAGGCCCTCGGTCAGCTCGGCGGGCGTGATGAAGCGCTTGAAGTCGTGGAACCCCTCGGGCATGGTATGCTGCACGTATTCCTCGTCCCAGACGAGCTGGAGGAACGCGGCGATCGTGCGGTTGTGGGTGAGGAAGCCGAGGCCGCCGCCCGGCGCCAGCACCGTGGCAACGCCCGCCAGCGTGCGGTCGAGGTCGTCCACGTGCTCGAGCACGTCCACGGCGAACACGAGGTCGAACGTCCCCTCGAGCCCGCCGCCCGCGAGGTCTTCGGCGGTGCCGAGGCGATATTCGATCGCGAGTCCGGCGCGCCGGGCGTGCTCCCGCGCCACGGCGAGCGACTTCTCCGACGGGTCGACCGCGGTCACGCGCGCGCCCTCGGCGGCGAGCGCCTCGGCCAGGAGGCCGCCGCCGCACCCCACGTCCAGGGCCCGCTTGCCCCCGAATCCCCCGAACGCCTCGCGAAAATAGGCGACCCGCACCACGTTGAGCTCGTGCAGGCCGACGAAGGGGCCGGCGTCGTCCCACCACACGCCGGGCAGGCGTTCCACCAGGCGATCGTACTTCTCCCGCTCGGAGAGCCCGCCGAGCCGCGGCAGCTGGTCGCTCACGACAGCAGCTTGACGCCGATCACCAGGCCGTCGCGGATCGGCGCCACGGCCGCGACGACGCGGGGGTCGCTCGCCGCGAGCCGGTTGAACGCGCGCACGCCTTCGGCTTCGGCCGAGTGGTCGCCCGGGTCCACCACCGCCCCGTGAAAGAACGCGTTATCGCACAGCAAGATCCCTCCCGGCCGCAGCAGCCGCACGCTCCACTCGAAGTATTGCGCCAGCGGCGCCTTGTCGGCATCCACGAACACGGCGTCGAAGCCGGGCGCGAGCGTCGGCAGCACGTCCAGGGCGGCGCCCTCGATCAGCCGCACGCGCTCGGCGACGCCGGCCTCGGCGTACGCCTGGCGCGCCAGCGCGGCGTGGCGCGCGTCGATCTCGATCGTCGTGAGCGTGCCGCGGGCGGTGAGCGCCCGCGCCAGCCACACGCCGGAATACCCGGCCAACGAGCCGAGCTCGAGCACGCGCGCCGCCGCGACGGCGCGGAGCAGCACGTACAGGAGCTTGCCCTCGTCAGGGGAAATATGGATCGGCGGGAGCTTCAGGGCGTCGTGCCGGGCGCGAATGGCGGACAGCACGGGGTCTTCGGGGGCGAACAGCTCGGTGACGTAGCGCTCGAGCCGTTCTTCCACGCTCAGGCGGTCGCCTCCACGTTCGGGAACGGCGGCACGTCGAGAAACCATAGGCCGGCGAGACGCGAGCTCTTGTCCACTTCCACGAGCAGCCGGTCGGCGACGCGCACGACGGCGGCCACGCGCGCCCGCCCCACGCGGATATGGAAGACGGACTCTGTCTGGTTCTTCTCCACCGTGAGCGCCGTGTCCACCTCGACGGCCGCGATGCCGGGCTGCGATCGGCGGCTCGGGAAGACCACGCGCGCCTCCTTGGCCGCCTCGGGAATCGCGAGGTCGTCGCGCGTGCGGATGTCGTCGGGCCAGGTGACGACGTCCACGCCGCGCAGGCATCCGCCGGCGACGTCGATCACGACGAACGACCCGTCGTTTCCCTCGAGGTCCACCGTGCCGTTCAGCCCGCTCGCCTTGCCCGCGCCCTTGCAGGCGACCGACAGGATGTCGGTCTCGGGATCCCAATGGTAGCTGACCTTGGGGAGCCGGCCGTCGAGCGGCTCGATGCGCGCTTCGAAGTTCATCGGGAACCGCACCTTCCAGCGTTCGAGGAGGGCGGATAATATAGGCCGCACTCCGGAGGGGGGCTAGCAGCATGGAACGGCGGGAGTTCGTCGCGGTGGCAGGGGGAGCGCTGGTGTCGAGTCGGATAGGCGGTTGGGCGGATAGGCGGATAGAGCGCGATGCCCACTATTCGCCTAACCGGCTAACCGCCTATCCGGCTCAGGAGCCTGCGCTTTCTCCCGAGGTGTTCAGCCGCCGCCTCGCGCGGGCCCAGGCGGAGTTGGCGACGCGGCGGCTCGACTTCCTGATCGCGACGCCCTCGACCAACTACGAGTATCTGACCGCCTACAATCCCGGCCGGAGCGAGCGGCTGATCGCCCTGGTGCTGCCGGCGGGCGGCGCGCCCGTGGTCGTGTGCCCGTCGTTCGAGGTGGAGCGCATCAAGCGCCACAGCACGATCGCGGAGGTCCGCGGCTGGGAGGAGCAGGCCGATCCCTACNCGCTCGTTCGNGACGCCGTGCGCAGCCTCGCCACGAGCGGCCGGGGGACGATCGCGCTGGAGCCTTCCACCGGCTACGAGACGTACCTGCGGCTCGCGGCTTCGCTGGNCGGCGGCTGGCAATTCGTCGACGGCGCGCCGGTCACCGAGCGGCTGCGGATCATCAAGGCGCCCGAGGAAGTCGCGCTCATCCGCCGGGCGATCGAGATTACCGAGGGGGCAATCGCCGCGACGTTCGGGCAGCTCGCCGGCGGGATGACCGAGCGCGACGTCGCGCGGTTGCTGTCGCGCGAGATGCAGCAGCGCGGCGCCGAGGGCGGCGGCCTCGTGCAGTTCGGGCCGGCGAGCGCGCTGCCGCACGGCGGTCCCGCCGCCGCGCCGCTCGAGCGGGAGACGGTCGTCCTCATCGACTGCGGCTGCCGGGTCTCAGGCTACGACTCCGATATCACGCGCATGACCTGGTTCGGCGACCACCCGGCGGACGAGTTCCGCAAGGTGTTCGACGTCGTGCACGACGCACAGACCGCGGCGATGCAGCTCGGCCGCCCCCGGGTCACGCAATGCCAGGAGATGGACCGCGCGGCGCGAAAGGTGATCGCGGACGCGGGCTACGGCCCCTTCTTCACCCACCGCCTCGGTCACGGCCTCGGCATGGACGGGCACGAGGTGCCCTACCTCGTCGAGGGCAACGCCACGCGCCTCGAGCCCGGCATGGTGTTCACCATCGAGCCCGGGATCTACCAGCTCGGGAAGTTCGGGGTCAGGATCGAGGACGACTGCTTAATGACGGAGAACGGCGTCGAGGTGCTGTCACACAGGGCGGCGAAGCTCTAGTCCCCCAGCTTCTTCGCAAATGCGACGATGCGGTCCAATGCTCGCAGCAGGTCGTCCGTCGCCGCCGCGTACGACAACCGCACGTAGCGGTCGTCTCCGAACGCGGCCCCCGGCACCAGCGCCACGCCGGTGGTGGTGATGAGCCGAGTGCAGAATTCCGTGCCGCTCAGTCCGCCGAAGGAATCCACCCGAAAGAAGAAGTAGAAGGCCCCCAGGGGGTCGACGAACTCGACCCCCGGCAGCTCCTGCCGGAACCGCGCCACCACGAGATCGCGCCGCTTGCGGAACTCGGCCACCATCCGCGCGACGTCCTGCTCCACCCGTTCGTCGCCGAGCGCCGCCGCGGCGGCGAGCTGCGCCGGATGGTTCGCGCCCGTCGTGGTGTGCGACTGCAACGCCGCCATCGCTCTCGCCACCGGGCCGGGAGCGAGCGCCGTGCCGATGCGCCACCCGGTCATCGCGTACGCTTTGCTCACACCGTAGACCACGACGACGCGCTCCAGCAGATCGTCGGGCAGGTCGAGAAACGACGGCGCCGGCCCCGTGCCGTAATGGATGCGTCGGTAGATCTCGTCCGCGATGACCCACACCTTCCGCTCGCGCGCCCACTGCGCGATCGCCTTGATCTCGGCGTGCGTGTACACCGCCCCCGTGGGATTGCACGGTGAGCAGAGAATGAGGCCGCGCGCGCCCGGCACCACACGGTCGAGATCGCGCACGCTCACCTTCAGGCTCCACTCCGGCTCGCCGGACACGAGCACCGGCCGCGCGCGCGCGAGGTGCACGATCTGCGGGTACGACACCCACGCCGGCGCCGGGATGGCCACGACGTCCCCCGGCCCGAACAAGGTGAAGCACACGTTGAAGAGCGACTGCTTCGACCCGTTCGATACCACGATGTTGTCCGGCGTTCACCGGCCGGCCGCCCGAGAGCAGCGACAGGTGCTTCGCGGCCGCGGCGCGCAGCTCGAGGATCCCCTCGTTCGCCGGGTAGTGCGTCTTCCCGTCGCGGATCGCGCGAACCCCGGCGTCCGCGGGGATCGACGGCGTCGGGAAGTCGGGCTCCCCGGCGCCGAGGTCGATCACGTCCTCGCCCGCCGCCTTGCGACGCTTCGCCTCCTGTGAGATGGCGATCGTCGCCGAGGTCTCGAGGTGCTGCAGGTTGGGAGAGAAACCGGAGGCCGGGCTCATGGGCGACAGGATAGCCACGGGCAGTCGGGCCACGCAACCGTTGCCTTTCCGTCCACCAGACCGTACCATCCCCCCAGACAAGCCGCCCTTTGACAACAGAGGATCGTGTGACGGTTGCGGACGCGAAGGCCGCGCTCGACCGCGGCCGGCCGGTCGTGCTGGTACGGCCGCCGGCGGTGGAGCAGGCGGCGGAGCTGTGGGGGTTGATCACGCCGGAAACTCCGGGGCTCGGCCCCGGGGTCGGCCTACGCGTGCTCATCATCTGCGCCGACGACGCGAGCGCCGCCGAGTGGGCCGCGGCGGCCCAGGCCGCCGCTGCGCCGGGGTGGCGCGCCCACGCCGTCGCCGGTCTCGCCCGCGCGCGCCGCCTCCTCACGGACCGCCCCATGGAGATCCTCGCCGGCGCCGTCGCGAGCCTGGCGGCCCTGGTCGAACGAGCCGTCCTCAAGCTCGACCGGGTGNCGAGCGTCGTCGTGGCCTGGCCCGAGACGCTGGTCGCACCGGAGNACGCCGCCGCCCTCGACGCGCTGCTCGCCGAGGCGCGCGACGCACGTCGCATCGTCTTGAGCTGGAATCCCGGCGCGCTGGGAGACTTTCTCGAGCGTCACGCGCGCCGCGCCCTCGTCATCGGCACGCCGCCCGTGAGCGACACGGGCGCGCCCCTCCCACCGGTCTGCGCGGCCCGCTACGCGATCGTTCCGTCCTTCCGTCGTTCCGTCGCGGTTCGCGATGCACTCGACGCACTGAACGCGATGCGGCCCCTCATCTGGGATGGCGGCCCGATCGCTCCCGCCGCCGGGACGCCGCCACCGGACGCGGTGCTCTGCCTCCGCCTCCCCAGCCGCGACGAGCTGCGGGGGCTCGCCGTGGCGGGAGCGGGGGCACCGGTCACCGTGTTCGTCAGCGCCGTGCAGCTCACCTACCTGCGCACCATCGCCGCNCCACTCACGCCGCTGCCCCTGCCCGGCGCGGCCGAGCGGGCGCTCGACCGTGCGGAGGNATTGCGCACGCGTGTGGCGGCCCTGCTGGAAACCGAGAACGTCGAACCCGAGCTCGCGCTGCTCACCCCGCTGCTCGAACGCTACGATCCGGCGGAGGTGGCGGCCGCGCTGCTGCGGATGAGCCACCGGCCGNCGGCCACGGGGGGGAGCGCTCCGGCCACCGCGGCGGCGCCCGGCAGAACCAAGATCTTCGTGAACGTCGGGAAGAAGGATCGAGCGGGGCCGAAGGATCTCGTGGGCGCGCTGATCCGCGAGGTCGGACTCGAGAAAACCGCCCTCGGCAAGATCGAGGTCCGCGAAACGTTCAGCGTCGTGGAGGTCGCGGCGGGCGAGGCGGAGCGGGTGGTGCGCGGGCTCACCGGCGTGACGATCCGCGGCAGGCGCGTCGCGGCACGGCTCGATCGCGAGCGCTAGNCCCAGACGCCGACGGGCCGCCCAGCGGGGCGGCCCGTGAACAGCAAGCCCGTCGCGCGCGCGACGGGCTTATTTGCGGTTATTGACGGCCATCTTCAGCTGCTTGCCGGCCCGGAACGCCGGGGCGATCGACGCCTTGATGGTGATCATCTCGCCGGTCTTGGGGTTCCGACCCTG
>JGI25382J37095_10000339_pt1 | contig 10961 bp, 8 predicted proteins | sample GraSoi013_1_40cm_3_FD_37095 | JGI IMG/M metagenome (IMG submission 37095)
CGTGGCCACATAACGAAAGATCAAGCTTCAACAATCAACGCAAAGTTGCGGGGTACGCTGGACTTCAACGCCGCGTGTAGGAACGCCAATCTTGTTGTGGAAGCGGTCTTCGAAGATCCGATAGTCAAGGAGAAAGTGTTCACGACGATCGACAAGTTCTCTCCAAAAGAAGCAATCCTCGCGTCCAACACTTCATCGATAAGCATCACGCGTCTCGGAGGTGCCACTCACAAGCCAGACCGAGTCTTGGGACTCCACTTTTTCAACCCGGTTCCAACGATGAAGCTGGTCGAACTAATCAAAGGGAATCAGACGTCCGAGTCCACCGTCAAGACCGCTAGAGGGTTTGTCGAATCGCTCGGGAAGACGGTTGTGCAGTCTCTTGACAAGACCGGGTTCATCGTCAACAAGGCATTGATGCCCTTTCTCAACGAGAGCATCAAACTCCTCCAAGGAGGTGTCGCGTCGAAGGAGGATATTGACAAGGCGTTCGTGCTTGGAACAAACCATCCGATGGGTCCCCTACAACTATCAGATTTCATTGGTGTTGACGTTGTTTACCAGACCCTGAAGGTTCTCGAGAACGAGTATGGTGCCTGCTTCAAACCNACTCCTCTGCTCGAGAAGATGGTTAAAGAGGGAAGACTAGGCCGGAAGACCGGGAAGGGCTTCTATGACTACTGACGAGACTCCGAGGATTGATGAACCATCAAAGCGGCTGACAGAGATGATCCTCAAGGGCGAGGATCAAGAATCGGCGCGGATTGCATCGGAAATCGTTGGGGGTAGATCGGAGACGAACGATATCGTCGACGCAATCTCCGAGACAATGAACATCGTGGCAGACCTACATGAAGTCGAGAGATACACGGTCCAGCAAGTCGAAAGCTGCGAACGCGCGGCAGAGAGCGCCCTCAACGCGATAAGGCCTGGCCTCAAAGTGGAACAGCGAAGAATCTCTGGCAAGGTAATGGTCACCTCTCTCCATGGAGATCCTCACAGATTCGACAAGACACTTCTCCTGACAATGTTGGAGATGGGAGGATTCTCAGCGCTTGATGGAGGCGAAGAACTGTCTCCAGAAGAGGTTGTTCGAAACGTCAAGAACCTCAAACCAGATGTACTCGCGATTCCACTAGTCACCACATCAGCCGTGAACGATCTCTTGCGAACGCGCTCTCTTCTGGCGAATTCTGGCGTTAAGACCAAACTCGTTACATATGGTAGGGGAGTGGCCAAGTTGCCGAGCGATTCGCAGCTCAGCGCTATGGAAGAAGACTCGCTCAGCATCCTCAGCAGAATAGCCGAGATTCTAATATCTCGCTAAGCTACTTCTTCCTTCTGAGAGCCAGCATGAGATTCCTGGTTCCTTTTACTCTCCAGAGGAGCAGCCCTGAGACCGCGGTTGAAGAGAAAGCGGCTGAAAGCTGGGACACGACAAACTTGACCGAGTAGTCCATTCTGGCTAGCCCGAATGACCATGTGTAGAAGTTGACAGCCGTCTCTTTCAACGACGGAATTGAGTTTGAGGCTGAAGCTACCGCGCTGATAAACCAGCTTGACTCGACGATGTACGGGGTGAAGAGAACNATGGTGAACGGTGTGAGGACGANGGCCGCTGCTTTTACCATTCTAAGCGGGTAGAGTATTCGGCGCACTCGTCGATCNGGACCCGCCATTACGAAAGCAGTGTTTTCGAAGACGCTCATCCAGAGCGTCAGGAGGACAATGGCATTTGCCAANGAGAAGAATAGTGCGATGGAGAGTGGGATCTTTAGCGCTCCGAGCGAAATGGTGAATGCCTCATCCATCATGCCGCGGCTCACCATGTAGTTGAAGTAGAGAACCTCGATAGCAACGGCGATTGCTGCGAAGACGATTGCGGGCATCCAGCCTCGCAGAATCTCCCAGCGGAGAAACATGCGCTTGTATGTGGTAGTGCCCGAGGCCACGGCTAACACGTGAAGCTACGACCAATCTTGACTGGTTAAAAACCCGCTGGCTCGCGTAACCGTATCATTTCCGCTAGAGTTACGGGAGCTTAGTCTACACCCGAACTTCAAATTGTCAACAACGTGCTCTGACTGCACGTTCCGCCTAGATTTCACGGTCAAGAGAAACGCGTGATCGGATGGTTGAACAAAGAAAGATGGATACTGGTAGCCCTTGCTCTAGTACTCACAGCCTCAATCCTGAATCCCGGATACGCGGCGGCCCCGAGCCCGCAAGAAAACGTGAGCCTTTACGCTGGAAACAGGCTCATCATAAGCTCAACCCAGCAAGCCATCAGATCAGTGGTTGTGAGAGGAAACCTCTCAGCCGCCATCGTCTCGAACGTGAACTATCCCGCCAAGAACTTCACCATCACTACGAACTCAACCCAGCTCTACACTCTGAACATCTGGCTCTCATACCCGAGCACCTACACAACCGCGATCACCATCAATGATCCTGTCAGCCGCTCGAACAGCCTCTACACCTCCTACTATGTGTCAGCAGGGGACATGAATCTTACAATATTCGCCGACTTTCAGCCAGCCCCAAGCAACGGGGGAGGAATCCCCCTCACCTGGTCCTCGTTCTTCGGCTGGTTCAGCCAGTTCGGGAACGCATTCCCCCTCTGGATCAAGATACTCTACACAATACTCGGAGCACAGTTCACCTTCGTCGGCTACCGATGGATCAAGTTCGAGGATGACAAGAGAAGGATTGAGGGCCACTTGCCTCCACTAGACCGTGGGAACAGGATCTACCTATGGATCGACGTGGCGTTCAGAACACTACTTGCCGGCTTCATCATAAGCCTCACACTAATGCTTGGGGAGACCGTCATCATATCAGTAGCGCAGTACCTGTTCTTCGTCACACTCAACCTCTTCCCCCTCGTCGATCTCTTCTCGCTCTTCTTCGTCGCAGTGCTCGGACTGATTATCTACCTCGCCCGCGAAGGACTCGACAAGTTCCTCGACCTAAAACCCATGATGGAGGATTAGATCTTGAAGAATCAGCGAAGAGTAGCATCAAACGACGACCAACTCTCCGAGTTTCTATTCGGCGCGGTAAGACCCTGGTGGGACCGCCGACCATGGCTGAGACGACTCTTCCTCGTCCCGCTCCGATCAGTCGACAAATCCTACGGTAGATGGAGCAAGGCCAGAGTTTCACCTAGACGATTCCGAAAGATCCAGGAGCGCCTCGACCGAGAATATCCACCGGACAAGTTCTCCCCTTCAAATCTCATCGGCAGGGACAGAGAGTTCAACCTCCTACTCGACTCTTTCAGACTCCATGTACTGCGGCATCCCTCACTTACCAAGTATTTTGGCAGAGAAGAGCTGCCCAAAGCGGTCTGTCTCGCAGGAGACAGCGGGACAGGCAAGACCTTCCTCACTATGGTCTCGCTACGAGAGATGCTCTTAGAAGGGTACCGGAGCGGAGTCCTCGTGACTCCTGTGATCCTGAAGGGGTCTGATGTCTACTCCGAATTCTACGGGAAGAGTACTCGACAACTCGGCCGTTTTCTCGACTACGCCAGCTCCGTCCCCTCAGTCGTCTACATCGATGAGTTCCAGAGTTTTGGCCGGAAGGTCCGGGGAGAGACAGGTGCTGAGATAGAAGATACCAGAATTCAGGACGAACTGAACCGCTGGCTTGACAAGATCGTCAGCGGAAAGTCCCGGACCATGGTGATCGTAGCGACCAACGCCTACGAGAAGATCCGGGAAGATATCCGTCGACGATTGTCAAAGGTCAGCTTGAATGACGGAGTGACTCGCGATATGCTTCTGGCAGTTGTGAACGACTCGCTGAAGAGAGAAGGATGGGTCAATCTGAAAGCCGACGATCTCCTCGACATGATGGAACGAGAAGTAACCATCAGACGACGAGCTTCGCTCACCCCAAGCGACGTCCAAGAGATCTTCCGCGAAGTCCGGAAATCAAAAGAAGCGCCCCTGCGTGAGAGGATACGAGAATCCATGACGGACCTCAGAACCATCGAACGGCCCAAAATTTCAGCCGGAATTGAAGATTTCGCGGCAGCAGCTCGCAACGTGAAACTCTACTCAGAGCAGGAGAAATCTCAGGAGGTTGTTGACGCGGTCTACGTGATGAAGCCAAAAGTCAGTCGCGAAGACCTCGGTGGCCTTCACGACGTTAAGAACAAGGTCCTCAACCACATCGCCCTCGCTTTCAATCCATCAATGAGAGAACTGGGCCACCAGTCCAATCCACGATTCTTCCTACTCGGACCCCCTGGAACGGGAAAGACGTTACTGGCCATGGTAGCGGCCGCCGAGAACAACGTCGGCTTCATCAAGGTGCGAGGGGGCGAACTAATGAGTGGTGCAAACTACATGGGAGACCCGGAGAAAAGGATCAAGGATCTCTTCGGAATGGTACGCCAGAAGAGCCCGTGCATCTTGCTTCTCGATGAGGCTGACGCTATCTTCTGGGGAGGCGATCCCTCTAGCAATAAGATACTGGCACAGGTAAAGGCGGAACTCAGCGAACTCCGGCCAGAAGACAAAGTAGTGGTCATTGCGACCTCCAACAAGGAGCAACTCATTGACCAGGCCACCAGGGACAGGTTCGAGCCCAACATCTTCTACATCCACCCACCATTAAACGATGTCGAATGGAATGAAGTTGTTGCGATTCATCTTAGGAAGATGCAGCCGTACCTTCACACAGAGGTCGATGCAAGTAAGATAACGAAGATGTTCCGGAGACAACGCGTACTCAGCCCACGGGGCGTTGCAGAAACAGTCTCCGAAGCCCACCGGCTCTGGGCCTCNGAGATCGCTGCCGCCAGAGGCATCACTGACGCAGGCGCTTCAGAGTCAGCAGTCCACAACATCACGACNAAGTATNANGAAGACCTTGACAGATTGAAGGAAGTTCTTGCCNTCTATCAACAGGAGGGAACGACACTCAAAAGAGAACAAGTGAACCAGAACGACTACAAACTACGACTCTTCCACTTCCAGAAGGCAATATCCAGCCTCGAATCCCTAGAGGACAAGGAACATCGAGAAATTGCGGAGGCACTCATCCTCTCCCAACCTCTATCCGGTGTCACGTACGGTCTCTACACGAGCGACAGGGGCTCGGGAGGCATACTGACCATCCAGTGCAATGTTCGGCCCGCTAACTCAGGCGAGAGACACGTATCCGTAACCGGCCAGGCCAGCTCCATGATCATGGGACAGACCTTCGTCCCTGATCACTCCGTGATAGAGAGCGCCGAGAACGCCGTTGAAGCAGTAAAGTCATGGCTATGGTCCCGAACCCGAGTCGACCTTTCCAAATACCACGTACACTTCCAAATCAGAAGCATTCTAGAAGGAGCGCCGGGAGCAGGAGTGTCGGGCCCGAGTGCGGGCTATGCTATGCTTAACGCGTTGATCTCCGAACTCTCCAACACTCCAATAATCCAGTCAAAGGTCATGACTGGAACAATAGGTGTGAAAATGGACGTAGGACCTGTCGGGGGCCTCGGTGGAAGAGGTCGAGAAGCAGGTAAGCTCGTAGGAATACTGAAGGCTGAGAAGGTGAAGATCACCGACCTTCTGGTTCCCGACTCTAACTATCGCAGTGCAAAGGACGAGATGAAGATGGTGCAAGATGAAGGAATCATTGTTCACCCAATTACTAACGCGCAGGATGGTTGGCCGATTCTGTTCGACTTAACCAGCGAGGAGCTAGCGAAGAAGATACGCGCAGCCCTTGTTGACCGAGAATCTCTCGTTGACCTGGAGTCGAACTCATCTCGATTCCTCGGAACTGGACAATCATAGCTGGTGAAACGGGGTAGGTTCCGGTCTAACCCCGAAACGTCATTCCAAGTTACGGAACTCTTGTGGGTATGACGAGTTCCCTAGTCAGATAACTGATTCTTGATGATCAAGGATGAGTCTCCGGACCAAACCAGCGCAACTCAACAATTCGACGAAAGCGAGACCGTCCAAACCAAGCGAGCCGGAGCCGATGGCATACTTAATCTCATTTCGAACTTCTTGGAATCGGCAGGAAACGTTCTCCTAATCCAAGGACCGCCGGGCGCCGGGAAGACGACGCTGGCGCTTGAGCTCCTGCAAAGGGTACAAGCAACTCGCATGGGAAGCACCGTGGTTCCGCCTGCTAGGTTCTACGTGCCAAGCCGAGTTCCTCCCAATAAGCTCCGGAAACACTTTCCTTGGATCCACGAAATGCACGACCCTTTCTCAAAAATGACCTCACCCGACAGCTCAATGGAAGGGTCTGCCGAAATACGAGTGTCTGAGGCGGACGATGTTTTCAACAAGGTTCTCACCCTGAAGCGTTCCAGGCTCAGAGGTCTCATGGTCATAGACAGTTGGGAAGGAGCCCTCAGGAACACAAGCGAGGATGGGCGACGAATGATTGAGTCTGCGATACTATCGGACCCCGACGACAACAGAGTAGGGGTAGTACTAGTGAGTGAAGGCGGACGCGTTGGTGACCTGCCGAATCTGGTCGATGGCATTGTGACCCTATCATCTTCAGAGATGGACGGTCGGAGGTTGAGAACGATTGTCATAAACAAGCTCAGAGGACTCAGAGTCAAATCAGATCGGGCACTCTTCTCGCTCGACAAAGGCAAGTTCAAGCTGCTGCCAAATACGCAATTCGAGAGCGATTCTTCAAAGAGGCCACACATCCTCTCACCCGTTCCCCACACGGAATCATTCTTCTCAACAGGGAGTCAGGACCTCGATAACATGCTCAAGGGCGGGATCAGAAAGGGCTCCTCGATCTTGATTGACGTGAACAATACCGTCCCTACCATGGGAGTGAGACTCCTCCTTAGAATAATCAACGCAAACTTTGTTAATCAAGGAGGGTTCTCCTGCATCGTCCCGTTCAGTACCGTCAGCTCGGAAAACGTCGCAGAGTCCCTGAGACCTATTGTTGGAGAAACTACCTTCAACGAGAGAGTCCGCATCATGGAATACAACCATGAACTTCCAGAAGAGAAATGGAGGGTGCCGCTGAAAGGGAATCCACTGGATGACTTTACGCTCTTTGGCAAAATTTGGAAAGAGGTAGAGACAGACTCATCGTCAATAATCCTCGCAATAGACCTCGACAAGCTCGTCCAAGTTTACGGGGACAATCTGATGCTTCCGAGCTTAGCAAATCTGGGAGCGAGTATCCGCGATGCTGGTGCTGTCACACTCGCGGTAGCTTCAGAGCCGAACAAGATCAGGGAAGCATTCCTGAGAACAGCGGACTATTACCTCAAAATTGAGAGCATCAACGAAACAATGGTCATCTATGGCGTCAAACCGTTCACAAATGTGTACGGAGTCGAATTCGCGTTCGACCCTGGCTACCCCTCGCTGAAACTTACTGAAATCGTATGATTCAATGGCACGAGTGGTCTAGCGTCTGCCTCGATACGTTACTCCACTAAGAACGTTTGTAATCATTTACTACCTTCAGAAAATTCTTGAAAACATCGGCCCCTTTGAGGGTATGATAAACCTCAGGGTGGAATTGGACCCCGAACAAGTTCATCTTCTCATGCCTCATTGCCTGGACAGTACAATTATCTGAACTCGCAAGAACCTTGAACCCGGGCGGAGCCGCAACTATTTCGTCGTTGTGAGATTCCCAGGCTGTAAACGAGGGCTTCAAACCGGCCAAGATAGAGTCCTCATCCGAGACCGAAACCTCGACCGGGCCGAACTCGGGTTTCCTGGCTAGGTTTGTCATGCCCCCGAACGTCGTCGCCATGAGCTGATGGGTCACACAGATACAAAGCATCGGAAGCTTGATCTTGGTCATCAAGTTCGATGCTTCTCTGAGCTCACTAGTCAGTCCATCGAGGGATCGGACGCTCTGAGGTCCCCCGCCCATAACCAGTGCATCAACACCCATAGCCTCGAACTTCTCCAGCGGAGTAGACGGAGGCATCAGGCGAGAGTCTACTCCCAGCTCTTGGAGTCTCCTAGCTATCAGGTGATTGTACTGGCCTTTGACGTAGACAACGGGAATAGTTGTCAGGGCTACTCGAACTCTATGGTCGCAGGCGGTTTCGGCGTAATATCGTAGTAGACTCGGGACGAATCGCCAGTCTTGAGAATTGATTCTGCAATATCTTTCAGAATCTTCCACGGAACCTGAGCAACCGCGGCTGTCATGAAGTCACGAGTAGAGACGGCTCTAATTACGACCGATAATGGAGGCCCTCCCCTCTTCTCCTTGACTAGAACTGCCACCCGTGTCACCTCTGCAAATTTCTCGACGAGGCTAGATTGGGCTACGCGCAGCTTCTCGGGAAGCCACCCGTACGTTTCTCTACTATCCTCTTGTATCTTTATTCCAGCCAATCGGCCGTAACTTCTGGTATCCCCTTTTACTCCAGTCACTCGATCTTCGAAAACATCGACGCGAGTCTCTGATTTGGGAAGACCCAGAGCCGCAGCCGCCGTCTCGTCCAAACTCTTGTAGAGTGGGTCCTCCGCGAACTTGTTTTCAATGACACCCGCGAAGTACTGGTCGTAGTCGAAGGGGCCGAGTTTCTCCTCAATGATCCTTGTTGCTGATTTGAGAAGCCCCAGCTTTTTCTTAGAAACGGTTCCAATACATCTTACTAAGAGCCCTGGACCTGGAAACGGTTGCCGTTCAGAGAGGTCTTTCGGGATATCCAAATGCCGTCCGAGAGCCCGGACTTGGTCCTTATACAATTCTGAGATAGGTTCGACGACCCTAAAACCATAGGTTGACAGAGAATCAATTCCAATCTGCTCTAAGATGTTGTGCTGGGTCTTTATCCCGCCCTGGGTTTCAATCCAGTCAGGCGCAATAGTCCCTTGCACAATGAAGTCACAGCCATTCTTCCGCGCTTCTTCTCCTAAGACCTGATAGAACGTCTCTCGAAATTTCTTTCGCTTCTCCTCGGCCATCGCCTCCCCCTTCGTCGCTTCTAAGAAACGCCCACCCGCTTTGACTAGCTTTACCCTCAACCCTAACGAAGTCTGTTCGAGCCTCGCCTTAACATTCTCGGGCTCTCCCGCTCGCAGGAACCCTGTGTCTATGAAGACTGGGAGAAGTCTGTCTCCGAGCGCTCTTTTTGCGACGAGCGCCGCTACCGTGCTGTCGACGCCNCCAGAAACCGCGGCGATCGCTTTGCTGTCNCCGATCGTTTCTTGCAGCCGGGCCGTCTCGCTAGTCAGATAGCTTGAGGGACGGAATCCTTCAAGCGTCACCGACAACCATTCGCCACTTTAGTCATGATCTCTTTCTGCACAATTTATTGTTTATCAACTACAATTCGCTTCTNATGACTGGAAANCTTGGCACTGGAGNCTCCCCNGATCATTGGCAGAGGCACCTGGTTGGACAAGGTGGCCCTGGAGATTGTTGAGAGAGAGCAGAAACTTGGCCGGCAAGTCGACTTGATGAGGGTCGAGAGCGGATTAGGGGCGTCAGGGGTCCCGCACATCGGAAACTACAGCGACGCGGCACGTGCCTACGGTATCAAGCTCGCGCTCGAGAGCATGGGAAGGAAGGCTGAGCTCATCGCCTTCTCGGACGACATGGACGGGCTTAGGATGGTTCCCGCTGGTCTTCCAAAGTCGTTGTCGAAATACATCGGATTTCCGGTTTCAAGAATTCCTGACCCTTTCGGTTGCCATGACAGCTATGGAACTCACATGAGTGGCTTGCTGTTGGACGCCTTGGACAAGACTGAAGTGAAGTACAGGAGCGTCTCGGGAACTCACGCCTACAGGAAGGGTCTCTTCAACTCCCAAATCGATAAGATCCTAAGCAACGCTAAGAGGGTTGGCGAGATAATCAAAGAGACCTTGGGACAGGAGAAGTACACTGAGGTTCTACCCTACTTCCCAGTCTGCGAGAACTGCGGCAGAATATACACAACTAGAGCCCTGGAATACTTTCCCGCAAGGCATGCGATCAGATACTCGTGTGATGGCATGGAGCTTCGCGGAGAGACACTGAAAGGGTGCGGACACCGAGGCGAGGTTGATGTGTTTTCAGGAAACGGAAAACTGAGCTGGAAGGTAGAGTTTGCGGCCCGCTGGTCGGCGCTTAAGATAAACTATGAAGCGTATGGGAAGGAACTCATTGATTCCGTAAAGACCAATGACAGGGTTATGGAGGAGGTGCTGGGCGAGCCTCCGCCGTTTCATACTCGCTATGAACACTTTCTGGACAAGACAGGTGCAAAGGTGTCAAAGTCAGTCGGCAACGTGCTCGCTCCACAACTCTGGCTTCGGTACGCTCCACCGCAGACTCTGCTGCTCTTGATGTACAAGAGGAGTGTCGGGTCTAGAGCGGTTTGGGTCAAGGATATTCCAACGTACATCGCAGAACTCGATGAGCTAGAGGACTTGTACTTCGGGCGTAAGGAGGTAAAAGACCCTAAGGAGCTGGCGAGATTGCAGCGGATTGTACGAATACGTCTGGCACCTCTCACCCCCGAGAACCCCCACTGCTCACGTCCCTCACAACCTTCTCGTGTACTTGGTCAAAGTAGCCCCGAAAGGCAAGGAGAAGGAATTCGTTACACAGAGGCTGGCTGGATATGGCTATCAAGTCGATGCCAACGATCAGCGTTTTCAGGACCGGTTGGAGAAAGCTATCAATTGGGCAAGAGAGATCGAAACGATAACGACCGGTCCCGTGCAGGTCGAAGGGAAAGAGCGAGAGGCTATTCTTGAGCTAGCAGGCATCATAAATGCGAGCGCCGACGAAAATTATCTCCAGAACTCTGTATTTACGATAGCAAAGAAGCATGATCTTGAGCCAGGGCCTTTCTTCAAGACGCTCTATAGAGTACTGATCGGGTCCGACCATGGTCCGAGGCTAGGCCCTTACATACTAGCAATGGGCAGAGACAATGTTGCTACGGCTCTCGCCAGCGCGGCGAGAATGGCGAGCAAGTAGAATGGAGACCCTAACAACCCGAAAAG
>JGI25382J37095_10000340_pt1 | contig 10959 bp, 7 predicted proteins | sample GraSoi013_1_40cm_3_FD_37095 | JGI IMG/M metagenome (IMG submission 37095)
GGCGGCCTGGCCGGGCGCCCCTTCGGCGACGTACAGCTCGGCGAGCATCAGCACGTCGACCTCGCGGAGCGGCCGCAGGGCGTGAGCATGCTCGAGAGCCACGATCGCGTGATTGGTCTCCCCGATCTGGCGGAGGAGCTCAGCAAGCATGTAGTGGGAGCGCCACGACATGGGCTTCGTCTCGATGACCTCCTCGAGGGCGCGCGCCGCCCGCTCCTCGTCTCCGCGCTCCACAGACTCGGCGGCCAGCACGAGCAGCCGGTCCTCGGCCCGTAGCGACGCCGGGTCCGCGCGGACCGCGGCGACATAGAGCTGGAACGCGAGGACCCGCGCCGCGTCCGCGGCGGCCGGGTCGCCGGCGCGGAGCAGCGTTGCGTTCACTTCCTCTTCGAGCCCGCCGAGGAGCGCGCGGTAGGCGGTCTCGTTCGTGGTCTCCGGCTCGTCGAGCCCCGATTGGGCGGGCACGCCCAGCGCGCCGGAGAGCCACGCGGCGAGCTCCGGTTCGGCCCGATGAAGCTCGCCCTCGGCGACCACGAGCTCGTGCGAGGCGACCGCGCGGCGTGCCGCGACGTCCACGAGGGAGACCAGGAACGCTCGGCCGTGCTCGTCTTCCCGGTACAGGCCGGTGAGCGCGTGGGTCGTGCCGAGCGAGGCGCCGTAGCGCACCGCGAGATCGGGGTCGGGCGTCGACCCGAAGATGAGGTATCCGGCGTCGCTCTTGGTCTCCGGCATGGCCACGAGGAACACCGGTCGAAGCTCCACGCTGGGATCCTCGGCGAATCGCTCCACCAGCCGGCGGGCGACCTGCCGGCCGATGATGCCCGCCTGGGCGTCACGACCTTGCGCGCCGAAGGGAACGACCGCGACGACCGGTCGCGGGGTCGTCACCGGAAGCGGATGCGGCGGTAGCGTCGCTTGCCGGCCCGGAGCAGGAGCTCCCTGCCGACCGGGACCGAGGTGTCGAGGCTCGCAAGCTCGCCGTTGACATGGACCCCGTTCTGTTCGACGAGCTTGCGTGCCCGCGACTTGCTCGGCTCGAGGCCGGCCTGCACCAGCAGGTCCACGATCGCGATCTCCTTCGCGCCGTCCGCTTTCACATTCACGACCGGCGCGTCTCCCGGAACCTCGCGATCCTTGTGCACGCGATCGAACTCGCGCTCCGCCTCTACGGCAGCGGGCGCCGAATGAAGTTCTGTGGTAATGGTCCGGGCGAGATTTCGCTTCGCCTCACGCGGGTGCAGCTCCTTCGCCGCGATCGCCCGAAGGGTCGCCTGCACGTCGCTCATCGGCAGCTCCGTCGCCCACTCGAAGTAATGCGACATGAGCTTGTCTTCGATCGCCATCACCTTCCCATAGACCTCGTTGGGCGGGTCGGTGAGCCAGATCGCCGTCGTTGGCTTCGACTTGCTCATCTTCTCGCCGTCCAGTCCCTCAAGCAGCTGGTTGATGAAAACGCTCTGGGGACGCTGGCCGATCTGTTCCTGAAGCTCGCGGCCCGCGAGGATGTTGAACAGCTGGTCCGTCCCGCCGACTTCGACGTCGGATTCGATGGCGACCGAGTCGTATGCCTGCAGCAGCGGGTACAGGATGTCCTTGATCGGGATCGGCGTCTTCTTCTCGAGCCGCCTGCGGAACTCCTCGCGCGCCAGCATCTGCTGGGTCGTGAAGCGCGACGCGAGGCGGATAACGTCGCCGAGCCCGAACTTTCCGAACCACTCGCTCTGCATCACGATGCGGACGCCCTCGCGCGGCACGATCTTGTGGAACTGATCGAGGTAGGTCTGCGCGTTCTCGAGCACTTTCTCGTGGGACATGGTCGGGCGGGCATCGTCGCGGTCGGTCGGATCGCCGATCTGCGTCGTCCAGTCGCCGACAATGATCACGATCTCGTGTCCCCACTCAGCGAACCGCTTGAGCTTCCGTAGGGGCACGGCATGTCCGATGTGAAGGTTCGGGTGCGTCGGGTCGAAGCCCTGTTTGATACGAAGCTGACGCTCTCCCGAGCGGAGCTGTTTGGCGAGCTCCTCCTTCACGATGACCTGGCTCATCGCGCGCGTGAGGAATTCATCGACCTCGCGTTCTGAAGGACGTGCCGGCATCAGGGAGAAGGATAGGTGGGGGCTTCGAAGGGCAGGGGCAGGGGCCCCTGGGCACGGAGTGACAGCCCCCTTCGGTCGCTACCATGGTCGTATCGCGCGTTCGAAAACGACGCTCGACCACGCGCTCCGGCGCGGGGCATATCGCTCGAAGCGGCGCCAGGGCGGCGGCTCGTTCAGCGGTTGGCGCCTCGCACTGCCGTCGGGCCTGCTCGCCATGATCCTCGCGACGGCCGGGCTCCTTGTCGTGGGCGCCGGCGCGGCGCTCGCCTTCTTCACCGAGGACCTGCCGTCGCCGCAGGACCTCGCCAAGGCCCCGCTCGCTCAGGGGACCAAGGTCTACGACCGCACGGGCAACCAGCTCCTCTACCAATTCTCGGAAGAGAACCGCGAGGTCGTGACCTTCGCCCAGATCCCGCAGATCCTGGTCGACGCGACCGTCGCGGCCGAGGACAAGAGCTTCTGGACGAACCCCGGCGTCGACGTGCTCGGGATCATGCGCGCGGTCTACGCCGACCTCACGAGCCGCGGCTCCGGATCCGGCGGCGCGTCGACGATCACGCAGCAGCTCGTCAAGCAGCGGATCGTCGGCAACGAGCTCTCGCTCAAGCGGAAGATCCGCGAGGGGATCCTCGCGATCGAGGTCACCAACACCTATTCGAAGCAGCAGATCCTCGAGCTCTATTTCAATCAGATCTATTACGGCAACCAGGCGTACGGGGTGAAGGCCGCCGCGCAAACGTATTTCGGGAAGACCGATCTCACCACGCTCACGCTCGCGGAGGCCGCGCTTCTCGCGGGCCTTCCGCAGGCGCCCTCGGTCCTCGACCCGACCCAGGCCCAGAATGTGGACCGCGCGAAGGAACGGCGCGCATACGTGCTCGACCAGATGGTCGAGACCGCCGCGATCACGCAGCAACAGGCCGACGCGGCGGACGCCGCACCGATCAAGGTCGCCGGGCCGCCGGTCGCGACGATCAAGGCGCCGCATTTCGTCTTCCAGGTCCGCAACCAGCTTTCGCAGATCCTCGGTGGCGACGAGGCAGCCGTCACTCGCGGCGGCTACCGCGTCACGACCACGCTCGATCTGACCAAGCAGGAGATCGGCGAACGCCAGGTGCGCGACTGGGTCGAGGAGCTCCACAACCGCAACGTCTGGAACGCGGCGCTCGTGTCGATCGATCCGCGCACCGGCGAGGTCCTGGCGTACGTCGGTTCGGTCGACTACAACAACCGCGACGACCCGCGCGTGCAGGGGCAGTTCGACGTGGCGGGCATCGGGCTTCGCCAGCCCGGCTCGTCATTCAAGATGTTCAACTACGTTACCGCGCTCAAGAAGGGCGCGACCGCGGCGACGGTGGTGGTCGACGCGCGCACCGACTTCACCGGGAAGGCGGACCCGACGCGGATGAGCGCGACGGCGTGCGGCTATTGCCCGGAGAACGCCGACCTCCAGTACCACGGCCCGGTGACGATGCGCCAGGCGATCCGCGAATCAAGGAACGTCCCCGCGGTCCGGTTCCTGGCGGAGTACTCGGGAATCGAGGAGACCATCCAGACCGCACACGAGCTTGGCATCACGACGGACATCGACCCGGCGAAGGTCGGTTTATCGCTGACGCTCGGAGCGCGCGAGGTGCACCTCGTCGACATGGCCAGCGCCTACGGCGTGCTCGCGAATATGGGCGTTCGGATCGCGCCGACGTACATCCTCAAGGTCGAGGATGCGCGCGGGAAGGTCGTCTGGGAGCACAAGGACTACGAGCAGAAACGCGTGCTCGACCAGGGGATCGCTTGGATCATGACCGACATCCTCAAGGACACGACCCAGCCGTCGCGTAACTTCATCTTCGGCCAATGGACGAACATCGGCCGGGTCGCGGCGCTGAAGACGGGCACGACCGACAACCTGAAGGACGTGTACTCGGTCGGCTATGTGCCGACGCTGGTCACGGGGGTGTGGATGGGCAACTCGAACGGCGACCCCATGAGCTCGCGCGACTTCAACAGCGCCATGGGGCCTGGACAGCTTTGGCGCGACTACATGAAGGAAGCGCTCGCGGACACGCCGTCGTCCGACTGGCAACGACCATCCAACGTNGTGAGCGGTACGGTCGTATCGGCCCCAGGCGCGTTCGGTGGGTATGGCTCAGGACTTCTACCCTCGAGTCTCACGCCNTTCTCGACGACCGAGTGGTTCATCAAGGGGACGGAGCCGACAAGGGCCGACGACTGGTTCGTCGCCGGGTGCCCGGCGCCGGACGGCACGCGCAAGGTCGCGATGAAGATCCAGGACACACGCGCGCCGGCCGCCTTCCAGCGCTACACGGACCTGTGGATCCGTGACGCGATCGCCGGTCGGCACACGTACGGCCGCTACACCTGGAACCTCGTGAGCCCGGATCCCTGCCCCACCCCGTCGCCCGTGCCGTCGCCCACTCGGTCGCCCGTCCCGACGTTCCGGTTCACGCCGCCTCCGGGCTTGACGCCGCCTCCGCCGACCCCGACGCGCGAATCGCGGTGACCGAGGGCCCCGACGTCGGGGCGATCGTGGCCTGCGTCGACCGTGTTGGTCGCGTTCTCGTCGTGAAGCAGGTCTCCGGGCCATTTGCCGGGGCGTGGCTCCTCCCCGGCGGCGCCGTCGAACGCGGTGAGCGCGTCGACGACGGGGCACGGCGCGAGCTCGCGGAAGAGACGGGGTATCGCGTGGACGAGCTTCGGCCCACGGCGCTCTACGAAGTGCGGAGCGTGGCGCCTGGTGCGTTCGACCTCCTGCTGCTCATGTACCGCGGCGGTGAGGTCGTCGGGACGCTGCGCGCCGAGGCCGGCAGCACAGTGCGCTGGGTTCATCCGGGCGAGATCGACCTGCACCCAAGCATGGCCGTGCAGCTTGCGGACCTCGGGCTCATCGAGCGCGACGGCGCCGCGCTCTCTCGCGACCTAGCGCACATCGGCGTGGAGATGCGCAGAGTCTTCTAGCCGCCTCTGTCTTAGAGCCGGACGATCGTGGCTCCGTCCCCGCCCTCGGATTGCGCCGCGGGCTCGTGGGCACGCACCAGCGGATGCTCCGCGAGCGCCGCCCGGATCGCGGTGCGCAGCGCCCCGGTGCCCTTTCCGTGAACGATCCGCAAGCGCTCGACGCCCGCGACCGCCGCGTCATTCAGGTAGCGGTCGAGAACGGCGAGCGCTTCGTCGGCTCGCGCGCCGCGAAGATCGAGCTGCAGCGGCACGCTCGGCGCCGAACCGCGGACCACCGGTCGCTCGGACCGCGGCGGCGCGTCTACCTGGGGCGCGGGCCGGAGCTGCGCGGCGGGCACGCGCAGGCGCAATGGACCCGCGGCGACGTCCGCGAGACCCCGGTCGTCGATCGCGAGGAGCGTTCCGGGCTCCGCGACGCCCTCGACGAGGACCGGCGCGCCGATCGCGATCGGGGCCGACGCCCCCGGCGCGGGACTCGGCGCGGTCGACGCCGCGCGTGCGGACTCGGCCTCGGCGAGCGCGGCACGCGCCTCCTCGACGAGGTTGCGCTTGGCGGCGCGGTCCTGTGCCTCTTCGGCCTGGCGAAGCGCACGGCGCGCCTGCAGAAGGAGCTCGTCGGCCTCGGCTCGGGCACGCCTGAGCGCGCGCTGCGCCTCGTCGCGCACCCGCTCGGCCTCGCGCTCCGCTCCGGAGGTCGCCTCCGACGCGTCCACGGCCGCGACGCGGGCCTCCTCGAGCGCGGCAGCGAGCTCGGTGCGCTGGCGCTCGGCTTCGCGCAAGGTTCGTTCGAGCGAGCGGTGGAGCTCCCCCAGATGCGTGTCCGCGCGTCCGAGAACGCTTCGGTCGAGGCCCAGACGCTCCGCGATGGCGAACGCGTTCGAAGCGCCGGGGAGCCCAACGTGAAGACGGAACGTCGGTCGGAGGGTGTCCGGGTCGAACTCCATGCTCGCGTTGCGAACGCCCGGCGTGTTGAGGGCGAACGCTTTCAGCTCGGGGTAGTGCGTCGTCGCCGCGACGAGCACGCCGCGCTCGAGCAGCGTCTCGAGCACGGCCATGGCGAGCGCGGCGCCCTCGTCCGGATCGGTGCCGGCTCCGATCTCGTCCAGCAGCGCGAGGTCGCCCCGTTCCGCGTCCGCGAGGGTGGCGACCACATTGCGCAGATGCGACGAGAAGGTCGACAGCGACTGCGCGATGGACTGCTCGTCTCCGATGTCCGCGAAGATCCGTCGTAATACCGGCACGCGGCTGTTCGGCGCGGCCGGGATCGCGAGGCCGCACGCGGCCATCACCGTGACCAGCCCGATGGTCTTGAGCGTCACCGTCTTCCCGCCGGTGTTCGGGCCGGTGATCACGAGCACACGGAACTCGCCGCCCAGGCGCACGTCGATCCCAACGACATTCCCCTGCTCGATCAGCAACGGATGGCGCGCGTCGACGAGATCGAGGATCCCCTCGGCATTCAAGGCGGGGCGGCTCGCCTCGATGGCGTCGGCATACAGGGCCTTCGCGAGGGCCAGATCGAGCGCGGCCAGCGCGGCGATCACCGCGTCGAAATCCTCGGCCGCTCGCTCGACGCGGCGCGAGAGCTCATCGAGGATGCGCTGCACCTCGTTCCGCTCGGCGAGCTCGGCTTCACGGAGGACGTTGTTCGCCTCCATGATCTCGAGCGGCTCGATGAAGACCGTCGCCCCACTCGCCGACTGGTCGTGCACGATCCCCTTCACCGCGCCACGATGCTCGGCCTTCACTGGCACGACGTAGCGCCCGGCGCGCTGGGTCACGATCGGGTCCTGAAGCAGCCGCGCAAGGTCGGGAGATCGGACCAGCCCGTCGAGTCGCTGCTGGAGCCGCGCCTGCGCGGCGCGTAGGTCGGCGCGGAGCGAACCGAGCCGCACGCTCGCACGGTCGAGGACCTCGCCGCTCACGCCAATCGCGTTCTCGATGGCGCCGGCGACGTCCGCCGGCGGCCGAGCGAACCGCGCCCGCGCGGCGAGCGGCGGATACGGCCGCACGTCCGTGAACAGACGCTCCGCCGCGCGCACCGTGTCGGCCACCGCGACGAGCTGCTCGGGATCGAGCGTTCCTCCCAGACGCGCGCGCCGCAGCGCATCGCGGATGTCGCGCGCACCGCGCAGGCCGCTCGAAGGGCTCGCTCGCAGAAGCTCGCGCGCGGTCGCCGTCTCGTCCTGGAGACGCTCGGCCTCGCGCAGATCGGTCGTCGGGGCGAGTGTTTGGGCGAGCTCGCGCCCGGGCGCGAACGCTGTCCGGTCGGCGAGGAGCGCTCGGATCGCGGGAAGCTCGAGACGGGCGAGCGCGCCCTCGTTCATGGTCGCGAGAGCCCGGGGGAGCCGCGGACGTAGAAGCGCCACGGTTCGTGCGTCGTGGCGTGCTGGTTCAGCCCGATGCGTACCGAGCGAACAACTCGCGCTGATGGCACCGGCGGCGCTTCGCGGATGGAGAGCACGGACCGTACAAGGTCCAGATTCGTGTGCGCCGTGGTGAGGCCGAGCGCGCGTGCGAGCTTGCCGGGACCGGCGAGGGCCCGAGCATCGTCGCCGACCCCCTCGATCGGCTCCCCGCCGCGCAGGAGCACGGCGCCCGCAACGCTGGAGCGCGAGGCGACCACGTTCACGCAGTAGTACATGCCGTACACGAAATACACGTAGCTCCTTCCGGGCGGCCCGAACATGGGCGCGGTCCGCGCGGTCGGCCCCCGATATGCGTGCGACGCGGGGTCGCTCGCTCCGAGGTAGGCCTCGACCTCGACGAGCCGCACGGCGCGCCTTCCCGCGGGGCCATCGTAGACGAGCACCTTCCCGAGGAGATCGCGTGCGACGCGCGCCGTCGGCCGCGCGTAGAAGGATCGGGGAAGCCTCGCGCCCAGCCTCGTTGCTATGTCTTGCGGGGGTCGAGGGCGTCGCGGAGGCCGTCGCCGATGTAGTTGATCGACAGGACCGTGATGAAGATCAGGAAACCCGGGAAGAAGACCCAGTACGACGCGATCTCGATGAAGTTCTGCGCGTCGTAGAGCAACCTGCCCCAGGTCGGGACGTCAGGCGGGAATCCCAGACCAAGGAACGAGAGCGTCGACTCCGTGAGGATCGCGCCGCCGACCCCGATGGTCGCGGCCACGAGTACCGGCGACAGCGTGTTCGGGAGGATGTGCCGCCAGATGATCGCCGAGTCCGGGTCACCGATCGATCGCGCCGCCTCGACGAACTCTTTGTGCTTGAGCGAGAGGAACTGCGCCCGTACTAGTCTCGCGACGGGCATCCATTCCAGCACCCCGATGACCGTCACGATCATGATGAAGATCCCGACCTCAGGGCCGAAGGCCGCTCGCAAAACGTCGCGGAAGAGATAGATGACGATGAGCAGCAACGGCAGGATCGGCAGCGAGAGGAAGAGGTCGGTGAGCCGCATGAGCGGGTTGTCCAACCTGTTGAAGTAGCCCGCCAGCGCGCCGACGAGCGTTCCGAGCGTTATCGCGATGAAGACCGCGGAGAGACCGACCGCGATCGAGACGCGGCCTCCCCAGAGCGCGCGGGCAAAGATGTCCCGCCCGAGATCGTCCGTGCCGAACGGGTGCTCGCTGGACGGACCCTGCAGCGAGATCGAGTAGTCGAGGGCGCCGATCGGGATCGTCCAGAGATAGGGCCCGACCAGGGTCGCGAGCACCAGGAAGGAGAGAACCGCCAACCCCGCCATGGCCAGCTTGTGGCGCCTGAACTGGTACCAAGCGTCGGTCCACAGGGACCGCGGCGGCCGCAGCATGTCGGCCTTGACCGCGCCCGTGGTCAGGCGAGCCTGGGTCGTGGCCACTATGTGTACCGGATCCGCGGGTCGAGCACCGCGTACAGGAGGTCCGCCAAGAGATTGAAGGTCACCACGAGGACGGCGAAGATGAACACGACCGTCGCGACGACGGGGATGTCCCCGTTCGAGATGGATGTCACGAGAAGCTCGCCGATTCCCGGCACCCGGAAGATCTGCTCCGTCACGATCGCCCCACCGAACACGGTCGGGACCCCGAGCGCGACGAGGGTCACGACCGGGATGAGGCTGTTCCGGAGCACGTGGCGCAGCACGACGAGCCGCTCCATCAGTCCCTTGCTGCGCGCCGTCCTCACGTAGTCGAGTGGAAGGTGCTCGAGCATCTCCGAGCGCACGTACCGCGCGATGGTCGCGACGTTGAAAAGGGCGAGGACCGTGATCGGCATGATCGACTGCCTGATCTGGAAGACGAAGCTGTCCAGGTCGTGGACCTGAGTCGTGGAGCTGTAGATGAACGGGAACCAGCGGAGCTTGATGCCGAAGATGATGATGAGGAGGAGGCCGGTGAAGAACGTCGGCACCGAGAATCCCATGAAGGCCACCGTCGTCGCGGCGTGGTCGAAGATCGAGTAGCGCTTGATCGCCGAGATCATGCCGACGGGGATGCCCATCAGAACTCCGAGGACGTACGCGACGCCGACCACGGCGAGTGTGTTCGGGAGGCGCTGCGCGATGAGATCGCGTACCTGCGAGTGGCTCATGAACGAGACGCCGAAGTCGCCGCGGAACATCGAGGTCATCCACTTGACGTAGCGGATCGGCCATGGCTGGTTCAGTCCCAGGCTCTCGCGGATGCGCTCGCGGACCTCGGCCGGCACCCGCGGGTCGGCGCCGAACTGGGAGAGCGGGTCGATCGGAGCGAGCGCCAGGATCGCGTAGATCACGAAGCTGATCACGATCAGCGTCGGGACCGCGATGAGGAGACGCCGCGCGATGTAGCGACCCAGCGCTAGTCCCTCACCTTCACCTGCTCGGTGCGGGTAGTGCGGTGGAGGTCGTCCACCGCACTACCGTAGCACCTGTTGTCCGCGAAGCGACCCTTACTTGGTCCAGTCGGCGATGTTGTACATCACCGAGTCCCACGGGGAAACGTCGATCCCCTTGAGCGCCTTGGACACGCCGTCCGGGGTCGGTGCGACGCGATTGATGAGCGCGATGATCGCGACGTCCTTGATGAGGATGTCGTTCGCCTGAACCGCCAGCTGGTTGCGCTTGGCCGGGTCGATCTCCGTCCGGAGCTGCTCGACGACCTTGTCGAAGTCTGCGTTGCAGTAGCGGCCGTAGTTGCCGAGGTTCCAGTTGTTCGCCTTACCTGCGGCGTTCTTGCAAGCCCAGCTGGACGAGAAGTAGCCCGTCGGGTCGGGGTCACCGCTGTTGGTGAACATCTCGACGTCCGCCCAGAAGTGGTTGGCGCCATCCGGCGAGGTGTTGGTGAAGAAGGTACTCGCGGGTACCGACTTCAGCTCGACCTGGAATCCGACCTTCTCCCAGTTGGACTTGTTGATCGCCTGCGTGCTCTGGCGCACGCTGTTCACGGTCGTCTGGTAGAGGATCTTGAGCTTCTGGCCGCCCTTCGCGCGGACCCCATCGGAGCCCTTGATCCAGCCGGCCTTCTCGAGCTCGGCGTTCGCCGCGTCGAGGCTGAACTTGCAGATGTCGAGCGAGTCCGTGTTCTTCGAGTTCATGGGCTCGGGCGCGGTGAGGATGTTGCAGGAGCCCTTGCCCGTCAGGCCGTCCCCGTAGAGTTGCGCCGCGACGGATCCGCGGTCGGTGGCCATCGCGAGGGCTCGCCGAACCGCGATGTCGGTAAAGAAGGGGTGCTTCGTGTCCGGCTCGCCGCGCTTGTCGCCGAGCGAGGCATCGGGGTTGGAGAAGTTGATGATCAACCGCTCGACGCTCGATCCGTACGAGGTCAGCAGCCGGCCGGTGGTGCTGCTCGCCGCCATCGGCTTGAGCACGCTCGCCTCGACCTGGAGGTTCCAGGCGTAGTCGACGTCGCCGGTCTGGAAGACCGCGCGAGCGGCCGATGCCGCGTCGCCGCCGCCCTTGA
>JGI25382J37095_10000341_pt1 | contig 10946 bp, 10 predicted proteins | sample GraSoi013_1_40cm_3_FD_37095 | JGI IMG/M metagenome (IMG submission 37095)
CCGGGAGCGATGGCGGTAGCGCGCCGGAAGCTTGCGTCTGCCTCGTCGTTGCGGCCCAGGCCCGCCAGGACATTGGCGCGCGCGACGTGCGCCTCCGCCAGGTCGGGATCGAGCCGCAGCGCCTCATCGCTCGCGGCCAGCGCCTCGGCGCGAAGGGCGGGCTGCGCTTCCTTGGGCACGAGCAGCCACTGCACCAGCGTGATGTCGGCATCGGCGAGCCCGGCGCGAGGAAGCGCGAACGCGGGATCGAGCGCGATGGCCCGTTTGAACATCTGCCGCGCCAGCTCCTGGTTCTCCGGCCCCAGGGTGCGCACGTATTGCCGGCCGCGCAGGTACATCTCGAACGCTTGCGAGTTCGTCGTCCCCGAGCGGCGAAGCCGGCCCGCCTCGTCGGACGAGACCCGCAACTGCAGCGCCGCCACCACGGCACGAGCGATCTCCTCCTGGATGGCGAAGGCGTCCTGCACGCCCCGGTCGAACTTGTCGGACCAGAGCTCGTAGCCGTCGTGGCTCACGAGCCGCGCGCTCACCCGCAGCCGGTCTCCGATCTTGCGCACGCTGCCTTCCAGGAGCGTCGATACTCCGAGCGCGCGCGCCATCACCGGCGCGTCCGCCGGCTTCTCCTTGAACTGGAACGAGGAGGTCCGGGCCGCGACGCGCAACCCGGGGACGGTGCAGAGCGCATCGATGATCTCCTCGGCGATGCCGTCGCACATCCAGTCCTGGTCCTTGGCTGGGCTCAGGTCCTTGAAGGGCAGCACCGCGATGCTCGCCGACTCTTCTCTCGCGGGGGCGGCGCGATGCGACTTCCAGAAGTACCAACCGACGCCGGGAGCGCCCAGGGCGAGTCCGACCACGACGAGGATCAACAGCAAACGGCCGCTCGGCGCCGGCCCGGTCCGCTCGATTCGTCCGCCTTTCAGATCGAGCGCCCAGGCGAGCACGAGCGTGAACGGGAAGCCGACGCCGAGCGCCACGACGGTGGCCGAGAGCACCCACTCCGGGAGCCGCAGTCCGTGCATCACCGGCTCGATGACCTGCAGCACGGCGAAGGAGACGATCCCGTATCCGATGAGGGCCCGGAAAACGCGGCGGCGCTTCATCTCTTCGAACCAGGACTCCACGCGGCCGATGATAGCGCTTCCCGTTGCTGGCCGGCGTCGCCCGGTCCCGCCGCACGCCGCCGGCTCAGAGCAAGCGGGTCTGGATGGGCGAACCCGCCTTGATCGTCTTCGTCAGCGGCGTCCTCTCGACAACCTCGGCGAGAAGGCGGCGCTGGTCTTCCGTCAACGGCGCGGCGAAACGGATCTCGCGTTCGATCCGGTCGGCGCCGTCGTCCGACTTGTCGTGCCGCAGCTCGACGTGGATGTGCCCCAGCCGCCAGCCTTTCCTTTCGGCGTACATGCGAAGGGTGATGGAAGTGCAGGCGCCCAGCGCGGCGAGGAGCAGCGCATAAGGCGTGGGGCCCGTATTGGTTCCGCCGGCGCTGACCGGCTCGTCCGCCTTCAGATCGTGGAGCCCGGCCTTGATCCGCTGCGCGTATCCCGTTTCGCTGTCGACCGCGGTGATTGCGATCCTGGCCACTCGCGCCTCCCCTGTCGAGGTTCAATTCCAGGCGAGCCGGGAGCGGAGCGCCCAGTACTCCTCCGCGGGTTCACCGAGCTCCTCCAGCGCTTCCAGATCCTCCGGGGACAGACGCAGGTCGAGGGCGCGGAGGTTGGAATCGAGCTGCGCTCCGGTCGCCGCGCCAAGGAGGACGACGTCGGCCCACGGCTCGCGGGCGACGAAGGCGAGCGCCACCGCATCCGGCGAAGANCGCAGCCGATCGGCGACGGTCCGCAGCGGACCGGCCCTTCCTTCCTCGCCCTTCAGCGTGAGCCGGCCGTTCGCCAGCGGCTCCTTCACCAGCACCGTCAAGCCCGCGTCGTGCGCCTCGCGCAGCGCCGGTCCGGCGGAGCCTTCCAATAGATTCCAGGTCGCCTGCACGGTGGAGAAAAGCTGCACGCCGTCGAAGCGGATCTCGAGCGCCCGGCGAATGGTCTCGAGCTGCCGGGTGCCGGTCGCCGTCACGCCCAGGTACAGGCCGTTTTGTTGGAGGCGCCTCAGCCTTTCCAGGACCTGCCGGTCCTCCAGCACGCGCGTCTGCGGCGCCGCGGAGTGGATCTGGTACAGGCGGAGGTAGGGGCCGAGGAGGGAAGTCGATTCCGCGAACTGGGCGTCCAGCATCGTCTCGCTGTGGTCCTTCACTTCCTGCACGCGGCCGTCGAGTTGCCAATCGCCGGTATAGCGATACCCCCACTTCGAGCCGACGACGATTTCCGCGGGCCGGATCCCCCGGCTGTCGATCCATCCGCGCAGGAAGTGCTCGGCCCGGCCGTAGGAGCGCGCGGCGTCGAAGTAGCGGATGCCAGCGGCGAAGGCCTGGTCGAGCACGCGGTGCGCGTGCGCTTCCAGCGCCTCCACGGAGCGCCCTTCGGGGAGATCCGCTCCATGTCCGAGGTTGATGTAGGCGGGGCGGCCCAGCGCAGCCATCCCGAGGCCGAATCGGGTGAGCGTGGGACCGTCGCGCCCAAGACGGCGGACGCGCGGCTCCAGGGTCGCGCTCCCGGGTGCGTGCGGCCTCTGGTGCACCTGTTTTTCGTTGCGCTGGTGCTGCTCGTGAAGCTCCGTGGAGAGGTTTCCGCCTTCGCGATCCGGAGGTTTCACGGGTGCCGGATCCCCCGGCTGTCGATCCATCCGCGCAGGAACTGCTCGGCCCGGCCGTAGGAGCGGGCGGCGTCGAAGTAGTGGATGCCAGCGGCGAAGGCCTGGTCGAGCATGCGGTGTGCGTGCGCTTCCAGCGCCTCCACGGAGCGCCCTTCGGGGAGATCCGCTCCATGTCCGAGGTTGATGTAGGCGGGGCGGCCCAGCGCAGCCATCCCGAGGCCGAATCGGGTGAGCGTGGGACCGTCGCGCCCAAGACGGCGGACGCGCGGCTCCAGGGTCGCGCTCCCGGGTGCGTGCGGCCTCTGGTGCACCTGTTTTTCGTTGCGCTGGTGCTGCTCGTGAAGCTCCGTGGAGAGGTTTCCGCCTTCGCGATCCGGAGGTTTCACGGGTGCGGCGCTTGCGGGGCGGAATAGTGGCGCGCCGCGGATTCGCCCGGAAGGACGGCGACGCCGTCGACCATCAGATCGTCGACATAGCAGTACGCCCAATCCTCGCCCGGCTCGTACGACTTGACGACCGGGTGGTGCGAGCGGTGGAAGTGCTTGGTCGCGTGCTTGTTGGGCGAAGAGTCGCAGCAGCCGACGTGTCCGCAGGACATGCACAGCCGCAGGTGGACCCACTCGCCTCCGGCCTCGAGGCATTCCTTGCAGCCGTGACCGCTCGGCTTGATCGGATCCCGGCCTTGCTCGTCGAGTTTCTCGAGGTCACCGCAGGTGTCTGCCACAACGTCCTCCTTGAGGTTCTCCCGCTTCGTACCGGCTGTCTAACCCATCCCCTGCAGGCGCGCCTCTCGCAGATCCAGCTCGTGCTCGATCTGCCGCAGCACGTCGTCGTTGATGCGGCGCTCCTCGCGCAAGCGAATGGCAGCCTCGCGCTCGGCGCGCAAGAGCTCGAGCGACACCTCGCGCAGCCGGCGGCGATTGCTCGCCGCCGCGCGGCTGTCGTCCGTGTCATCCAGGCGCAGACTGGCGAGACGGCGGCGATAATGTTCGGCGACGTCGTCGTAGAGGGGAGCGAGGTCCGCGCCGTCGGCGGCGCGCAGCGGCTCGAGCCGCGACAGCGCCGACTGGAGCACGATCCGCCGCGCCTCCTGCTCCTCGCAGTCAGGTCCGGGCTCGCGGGCGAGCCCGAGGAGGCGGACGAGCGGCGGCAGCGTGAGCCCCTGGACGACGAGCGTTGCGACGATCACGCAGAAGGTGATGAAGACGATCGCATCCCGGTACGGCAAGGCCCCGCGCCCGGGCATGGTATGCGCGAGCGACATGGCGGCGGCCAGGGCGATGACGCCGCGCATCCCCGACCAGCCGACGACGAAGAGTTGCTGGCGTGGTAGGAGCGACACGTCCTGCCGCAGGATGCGGCGCCGGATGAAGTACGAGAGCCGCGCCGCGGGGAACACCCAGATCAAGCGCAGCGCGATCACGAGCGCGCTGAACGCCGCGCCCGCGATGATCATCCGGCCGAGCCCTGCGTCGCGGATGCCGCCGACCACGACGGGGAGCTGCAGCCCGATCAGCACGAAGACGAGCCCGTTCAGCACGAACGTGAGCGCGTCCCAGACCGCGTAGGCCTGGAGCCGGACCGCCGGGGAGAAGAAGCGCGTGCTCCTGCGGCTGAGGAAGAGGCCCGACGCGACGACGGCGAGAACCCCGGAGGCGTGGAGCGCGTCCGCGATGAGGTACGCGCCGTACGGGACGAGCAGGCTGATGGCGATCTCGATCGGACCGTCGTCGATGCGGTGTTCGAACCAGTCCACGACGACGCCGAGCAGCAGGCCGACCGCGATCCCGCAGACGACCAGATAACAGAAGCGGAAAGCCGCGTACGGCAAGGAAGGGACGGTTCCCCACGCCAGGATCAGGACGCCGAACTCGAGCGCCAGCANGCCGGTCGCGTCGTTCACCAGGCTCTCCCCTTCCAGGACGTCGGCGACGCGCCGTGGAAGGCCCATCTCNNTCGCCGTGGAGGTGGCGGCGATCGCGTCCGTCGGTGACACGATCGCCCCCAGGACGAATCCGACGCGCCAGTCGAACCCAGGCAAGATCCATGGCGCCGCGACGGCGACGCCGGCCACGGTGAAGCCGACGAGCCCGACGGCGAGCGAAGTGATGCTGACGAAGTTGAACGAGAACTCCCGCCAGGACGTCGTCCAGGCGGAAGCGTAGAGCAGGGGAGGGAGCACCACGAAGAAGATGACGTCGGGATCGAGCGTCGCCCTCGGGATCCCGGGGACGAAGCTCACCAGCAGGCCGGCGACGAGCAGTACGATGGGGTACGGAGCCTGCAGCCTGCGCGCGAGGGCGCCGAATGCGACCACGACCAGAAGCAGCAGGACGAATACGAGCTGTGAAGCGTGGACTCCGCCGACTTCCATGGTGCCTCTTCGACGTCAACGGATGCTGCTCGCCGATCTCTCTACCACGGTCTGCCGCGATGCGCGGGAGGGAAGCCCGAACCAGGAAACGATTCCGCCGGCAGCGCAGAACAACGCCGTCGCCAGCAAGGAGCCGCGGATCGCGCCCAGGAAGGGCGCGCCGGTCATCGCCGTGGAAACGCCTCCGACGGCGGGCAGGACGGCGATTCCGAGCAATCCGGCAACGCGCGCGACGGCGCTGTTCACGGCGGAGGCAATTCCGGCGTCGCGCTCATCCGCGGCGCTCATGACCGCTGAAGTGAGCGGCGCGACGGTGAGCGAGAGCCCCACCGCGAACAGGCACATTCCGGCGAGCAGCCAGATCAGATTGCGTGCGAAGAAACCCGCTTGCGCGGCGATGGCGAGCCCGGCGGCCGAGCACAGCGGTCCGATGGTCATGGGGACGCGGTATCCGATGCGGGCGGCCAGCTTTCCCGCCAGTGGCGAGAGCACCAGCATGATCGCCGCGAGCGGCAAGAGGATGAGGCTCGATCCGAGAGGGCCGTACCCGAGACCCTGCTGGAGCCCGAGCACGACGAGGAACATCGCTCCGGAAAGCCCGAAATACATCAGGAGCGTGGTCAGGTTTGCGGCGGAGAACTGCCGGCGCCCGAAGAGCGCGAGCGGGAGCATCGGGCGGGCGGCATGGCGCTCCCAGGCGACGAACGCGACGAGCGCGACGACGCCGAGGACGCCGCCCAGCCACGCCGGTCGCGGCCACGCGTGTGGCGGGCCCTCGATGAGCGCGTAGACGAAGCCGCCCAGGCTGACGGCGCCGAGCGTCGCGCCGGGCCAGTCCAGCGCGCCCTGCGCCGGCGCTCCGGCTTGCGGCAGACAGCGGTTCCCGATCAGCNCTGCCACGAGCGCAAGCGGCAGGTTGAGGAAGAAGATCGAGCGCCACGAGAGGGTCTCGACGAGCCACCCGCCGGCGAGCGGTCCCACCGCCGACATCACTCCCGACAATCCGGTCCAGGCCCCGACCGCTGCGTCCTGATCCGCGGCGCGGATGCTGCTCTTGAGAATGGCGAGGCTGGAGGGAACGAGGAGGGCCGACGCCATCCCCTGCAGCGCGCGCGCCCAGCAGAGCATGGCGAGCGTGCCGGCGACGCCGCAGAGCGCGGACGTCGCCGCGAAGGCGAGGGTGCCGGCGAGGAAGACTCGCGAGCGGCCGAGGACGTCGCCGAGCGATCCCCCGAGGAGGATGAAGGCGGAGAGCGTCAAGAGATACGCGTCGACGACCCACTGCAGCCCCGAGAGCGACGCGCCGAGCTCGCGGCCGAGCGTCGGCAAGGCGACGTTCACGACCGTGCCGTCGAGGAACGCCATCCCCGAGGCGAGCGCGGTCGCGACGAGGATGCCGCGGCCTCTCGGCGAATGCAGCGCGGCTCCCTCGTCGATCCCCATGCGGCTGCTGAACATACGCGCCCCGACGATTTGGCGAGCGCCCCGGGGCGGTGCTACGTGCACGATCGTTCTTTGGAGGCAACATGACGCGGGCCCCTGCCAACTCGATCTGGCCAGCGCTGCCGCTCGAGCAGTGGGAAGACACCTTTGCCACGCTGCACATGTGGTCGCAGATCGTCGGCAAGACGCGGCTCGCGCTCGTCCCGATGATGAATCACTGGTGGAACGTCACTCTCTACGTGACCGCGCGCGGCCTGACGACAGGTCCGATGCCGTCCGGCGAGCGGACGTTCGAGGTCGAGCTCGACTTCCTCGACCACGTTCTCGCGCTGCGCGTGAGCGACGGCGCAACGCGGACCCTCCGACTCGCCGCCCGGAGCGTAGCGGAGTTCTATCGCGAGTACCTGGCGATGCTCGAATCCCTCGGCCTCGCCGTGCGGATCCGACCCCTACCCGTCGAGGTCGTGGAGGCGGTGCCGTTCCCGGACGATCAGAAGCACGCCGCCTACGACGCAGACGCCGCCCAGCGCTGCTTCCGCGTGCTCGCGCAGGCGGATCGCGTGCTGAAGGAGTTTCGCGGACACTTCCTCGGCAAGTGCAGCCCGGTGCACTTCTTCTGGGGCGCTTTCGATCTCGCCTGCACGCGCTTTTCGGGCCGCCCCGCCCCGCTGCATCCGGGCGGCGTGCCGAACTGTCCCGACTACGTGCAGCACGAGGCGTACTCGCACGAGTGTATCAGCGCGGGGTGGTGGCCAGGTGGCGGCCCGCTGCGGGAAGCCGCCTTCTACGCGTACGCGTATCCCGAGCCGGCCGGCCTGCCCCAGGCATCCATCCGCCCGGCCGCGGCGTACTACCACGGGCAGATGCGCGAGTTCATCCTGCCCTACGAAGCCCTGCGCGCCGCTCCCGATCCGGACGAGATGCTGCTTGCTTTCCTGGAGACCACGTACGAGGCGGCCGCCGATCTGGCCGGTTGGGACCGCAAGGCGCTCGAACGAAGCCAGGAGTCGCGCGAGCGGGAGGGACGATGAGCGCGCCACAGGAGCTGAAGGGTCCCGACTTCGCCGCCGGGATCGACGGCTCGTCCCTCGCTGAAAGCGAGCCGCTCCTCGGCCACGCCGCGGGCGAGCCGATCGTATTGGTGAGGCGCGCGGGCGAGGTCTGCGCCGTCGGCGCGGTTTGCACCCATTACGGCGGCCCCCTCTCCGAGGGGATCGTCGAGGGCAATACCATCCGCTGCCCTTGGCATCACGCCCGATTCGATCTGCGCACCGGCGCTGCGGCGCGTCCGGGCCGCGAAGCCATCGCCTGCTACCGCGTCGAACGGCAAGGCGCGCGCATCCGGGTCGGCGAACGGATCGAATCGCCGCCTCCGGCGCCGGCCGCAGGCCCGCAAAGTGTCGTGATCGTGGGAGCAGGCGCAGCCGGCAACGCCTGCGCCGAGGAGTTGCGCCGGCAAGGGTACGCGAACGCCATCACGATGATCGGCAGCGAGGGCACGGTCCCGGTGGATCGCCCCAATCTGAGCAAGGACTATCTCGCCGGGACGGCGCCGGAAGACTGGATCCCGCTGCGCGACCGCGACTTCTACTCCCGACGGAAGATCGATCTGCTCGAGCAGGCCGAGGTCACCGCCGTCGACGCCGGGCGCCGGGAGGTGCGGCTCTCGACGGGAGAGTCGCTTCGCTTCGGCGCGCTGCTGCTCGCGACCGGCGCGGAGCCGATCCGCCTGGGCATTCCCGGCGCGGACCGCGCGCTGACGTTGCGATCGTTCGCCGACAGCAAGGCCATCGTGGCGCGCGCCAGTTCCGGCCGGGGCGCCGTCGTCGTCGGCGCCAGCTTCATCGGCCTGGAGGTGGCGGCGTCGCTGCGCGCGCGCAACGTCGAGGTGTCAGTGGTCGCGCCGGAAGGGAGCCCGCTCGAGCGGGTGCTGGGGCGCGAGCTCGGGGACTTCGTGCGCGCGGTGCACGAGGAGCACGGCGTCCGCTTCCACCTCGGCCGCAAACCTTCGCGCATCGATCCTGGCGCGGTCGCGCTCGATGACGGCACGGTGCTGCCGGCCGACCTGGTCGTGATGGGAGTCGGCGTGCGCCCGCGGCTGCAGATCGCGAAGCAGGCCGGGCTGAAGGTGGACTCTGGCGTCCTCGTCGACTCCACGCTGCGGACCAGCGCGGAGGGCATCTGGGCGGCCGGAGACATCGCGCGTTTTCCCGACCCGCGCAGCGGCAGGTCCATCCGGATCGAGCACTGGGTCGTCGCCGAACGCCAGGGACAGCATGTGGCCAGGGGAATGCTGGGCGCGCGGGAGCCGTATCGCGCCGTGCCCTTCTTCTGGAGCCAGCACTACGACGTCCCCATCAACTACGTCGGACATGCCGAAGCCTGGGATTCGATCCAGGTCACCGGAAGCATCGCTTCGCGAAGCTGCCTGGTCGCCTACCGCCAGGCCGGGCGCGTGCAGGCGGTCGCGTCCATCTACCGCGATCGCGAGAGCCTCTTGATCGAAGCGGCGATGGAGCGCGGCGACGATGCGGCCGTCGAAGCGCTCCTGCGCGCCTGACGGAGGATCCGCCCCCCTGGCCACGGCCTGATGACCAAGGATGGTCGTTCCCCGCCCGGGGGGACTTGCTTTCCAGGCCCCAGGATCGCTCTACTGCGCTCGATGTCGAGCATCGATCGCCATTTCACGCGCGAGGTCGTCGCCCTCGACGCCTCGGCCGAATGCCGCGAAGCCGCAAGGCTCATGGCGGAGAAGAACATCGGCGCGGTGGCGGTGAAGGAGGGCGGCAGGATCGTCGGCGTGGTGACCGAGCGCGATCTCGTCTACAACGTGCTCGCCGAAGGCGGCCGCTGCGAGGAGCGCATCGCCGACGCGATGCGACGGGACCTGCCCTGCATCCCGCCCAGCGCATCAGAGGCAGAGTGCGCCGACTTGATGCGCGTGCACTTCACCCGCCACCTGCTCGTCTCCGACGAGAGCGGGATCGTCGGGATCATCTCCATGCGCGACGTGATCCGCCTCATGCTCGAAGAGAAGCAGTGGCTGATCGACGAGCTGCAGATCTACATCACCGGGCGGTAGCGGCCGATGAAAGTGGCCGTCCTCAAGGAGATGGTCGCCGGAGAAAAGCGGGTCGCAGCGGTCCCGCCTACCGTGGAGAAGATGGTCGCGGCCGGGATGGAGGTGTTCGTCCAGGAAGGGGCGGGCGTCGCTTCGGGCTTTGCCGATGCCGATTACCGGGCCGCGGGTGCGAAACCGGAGACCTCGCCCGCCGCCCTCCTCGAGAGCGGAGACGTGCTGCTCAAGGTCCAGCGCCCCTCCGCCCAGGAGCTGGATTCCATTCCCGAGAGCGTCGCCGTCGTCGCATACTCGCTGCAGAGCCGGGGGGATGCGGAGCTCGCCGAGCGGCTGATGCGCCGGCGGATCTCCGCCCTTTCGCTCGATCTGCTGCCGAGGATCGCGCGCGCGCAGAGCATGGACGTGCTCAGCTCGATGGCCAACATCGCGGGCTACAAGAGCGTGCTCATCGCCGCAAACGCCCTGGGCAAGTTCTTCCCCATGCTGATGACCGCCGCGGGCACCGTCTTGCCGGCCAAGGTCTTCGTCCTCGGGGCCGGCGTCGCGGGACTCCAGGCGGTCGCGACGGCGCGGCGGTTGGGAGCGGTGGTGAGCGCCTTCGACATCCGCCCGGCGGTGAAGGAGCAGGTGGAGAGCCTGGGGGCGCGATTCGTCGCCGTCGACCTCGCCGAGCACGCCGAAGACGCCAAGGGCTATGCCACCGAGGTGACCGTCGAGACGGCCCGCAAGGAGAGGGAGCTTTTGCTACAAGAATTGAAGTCGACGGACGCGTGCATCACCACCGCGCTGGTGCCCGGCAAGCGCGCGCCCGTCCTCGTCACCGCGCAGATGGTCGAAGCGATGAGACCCGGCTCGGTGATCGTCGACATCGCGGCCGAGCAGGGTGGCAACTGCGAACTGACCGATCCGGGCAAGGAGATCGTGCACCAGGGCGTGACCGTCGTGGGGCCCCTGAACCTTCCCAGCGCGATGGCCTTCCAGGCCTCGCAGCTCTACTCACGCAACGTCCTCAATTTCCTCATGCACCTCTACGACCGGCAGGCGAGGAAGATCTCGCTCGACCCTGCCGACCAGATCGTCAAGGGCTGTCTGATCGCGCACGCAGGAGAGATGCTGCAGTTCTAGAGAGGGGACCATGATCGACCTCGGGGTGATCGGCGATCTGTACGTGTTCGTGCTGGCGGGATTCCTCGGTTACCAGGTCATCTCGCGCGTCTCGCCGCTGCTGCATACGCCGCTGATGTCGGCGACCAACGCGATCTCGGGGATCTCGCTGGTCGGATCGCTGGTGGTGGCGGGGGCCGGGTACAACCGGGTGAGCACCCTGATGGGGTTCATCGCCGT
>JGI25382J37095_10000350_pt1 | contig 10894 bp, 7 predicted proteins | sample GraSoi013_1_40cm_3_FD_37095 | JGI IMG/M metagenome (IMG submission 37095)
ATCCAATCTCTTCCTCCCAGTCTCAGACAATGACGCCCCATTCTCAGCGATCCTGACCAGTTCCTTCTCAGACAATCTTTCAAGCAATCCGCGTGCAACACCATCATTGATCCCCAAAGCCTGCGACAACAATCTCCTACCCACCGGACCCTCACCCCGAATCAAAATCAACGCCGCCAGAACCTGCAGACTAGTCAGCTGCGGCAATGGACCCCGAGCACCCCTACGCCACCCAGAAAGAATATCATCCAACAAATCAAGATTCCAACTCTAGGTCCCGACCGTCCAGGACGCTCCCACACTAAACCCATCCTTCACACTACCATCCCCATAACCAACCAATCTCTTCGCCAACCCTCTCAAATGTCCCAACCCAACAACCACCACAACAACACCCACAGATCCATCCAGCAAATTCTTCACCCGCACCGCCATATACTCCTCCCGCACATCGATCAACAATCGACTCAGCTCCGGATATCTCCTCCTGAACATTCCAAGATGACCAACCACATCCTCCGCCATCTCCCCCAAACCCTCCCCTCCCCCACCAAAAGGCAGAACCACCAAACTAGCAACCACATCAACCACCAATTTCAGCTTCTCCCTCAAAGGAATACTCCTCAACAATCCAACCGTCCGATCTATAGGAAGATCAATCAACGCCACAGCCGCACCAACAAGTTTAGCCTCCTCCGCCGCCCCAAGCATCTCCATCCCAGGAGCAGACCCCGTTAAACGACCCGCAAACCTCTCAAGCACAGCCATCAACAGGACCGACAAACCAGACGACGCCACCCGTCCCACAGCCCCCACATTCCTAGTCGAAGAAGGATCAATCAAAGCGCGAAGACGAGTCTCATCAAGCTCCAAAGCCACAACACCAGGTCGGACGCTACTGATCACATCCCTCGCCTGAGACACACTAGAAGGGTCCACATGGACAGTCCCAACAATCACCAACCGGTCCCCCACTCTCTCCACACGAGACGAACTAACTACCACGCTCGTCTCCCACCACTGTGAACGTCTATAAACCCGTACAACTAACAATTAGAACCTGTATAATTTCACGCCTTCTCTGGAAGGCAATCCCAATCCCCCTGCTGGTACAAGAAAAACCTTGGACGACATTGGCCGCTTGGAAGAGGAACGGAACAAACTCAGAGATGAAGAACGGAGCCTCATACAAAACCTTCGGGAACTAAGCTCCAAACTCAAAGAAGTAAGATCAGAACTCTCCGACAACCGAGACAAACGCGACCAACTAAACGAAACAATCAAACTTCTCAAGCAAGAACGGGACCAGCTCCGGACCAAGGCCAAGAATGGCATCGAACAATTCTCAGAGACAAGAAAGAGCACCCCAGGAGGAAGAAGAGCCGCTCAGGCCGAGAAAGAGCTAGCAAGCCTGGAATGGAAAGTTCAGACTACTCCCTTCGATCGAGACCAGGAGAAACGCATGATGATCCAGATAAGAGCTCGGGAATCTCAAGTTGTAAGTAACCGGAAGCTCCAACAGCTACGCGGCGAGATCGAGAAGTACAAACAAGAAGGCGACACGGTTCACGCGAAGATTCAGGAATTGGCCGCAGAGAGTCAGAAGCATCATCTCGAAATTCTCAAACTGAGAGAGCAATCCTCTTCGATAAAGCAGGAGATCGATGAGAAAGTTGTCTTGCTGGACGTAACCAGGGAGAAGGCACTATTAGCGGCACAAAAGTTTCTCATGGCCCAAAACCAAAACAGGTACACCACACGAGTTATGCGAACAGAGAAGGACAGGGCTCATCGCGAAGGATTGAAAGCTGTAGCACAGGAAAAACTGAGAAGAAGGAGAAACTTTCCCTTCTCGAACTGAACGCACTCTACGGCTCTGGTGAAGACGAAGAGGAAGACACCTCCGGTTGAGCAATAAGCCTCCCACAGCCATAATCGGTGGCTCAGGCGTCAAATCGATAATCAAGGGAGACGAAAAAACCATTGGGACACCCTATGGTCCAAGTCCACCTATCACCCATAGTCTTGTAGCTGGCCGCTCAGTCTACTTTCTTCCTAGACACGGTGAACATCACCAATACCCACCGCATATGGTCAATTATAGAGCCAACATTTGGGCCCTCAGACAATTAGGCGTTGAACGAATAATAGCGACCAATGCTGTAGGAGGCATCAACCAAGAATTGACACCCGGTGACATCGTTATACCTGTCGACATAATAGACATGACAAAGTCTCGAAAAGGAACATTCTATGACAAAGCACCCGTTACTCACATAGACGTGTCACAACCCTACTGTCCAACTCTACGCCGGTTGCTAATCGATACGGCCAGGATGAAAAAAGTGAATGTTCACGAGAATATCGCCATGGCCGCTACCGAGGGTCCGAGGTACGAGACCCCGGCCGAGATAAGGATGCTAAGAACAGTTGGATGCGGAATAGTCGGGATGACCGGGGCACCAGAGGCGTTTCTTGCACGAGAACTACAGTTGTGCTATGCATCGATAAGCTTCGTTAGCAACATGGCCGCCGGGTTACAAAGACAATTATCTGCCCGTGAAGTCGAAGAAAAGGGAAGAGAGACGAGCAATATTCTGAATAGTGTCATTGTAGAAGCGGTCGCAAATATCCCTGAACGCCATAATGACTGTCCCTGCTCCAATGCACTTGTCCAAGCCCAACTAGTTTCGAATGCTGCGGAGGTAGAACAACTCGCTAGATAGGCTACTCGCTCCGCGGGAGTCTATGCTGTCTACGAGGAATGGCTAACGCGACAGGTGAGAGCCCTTCCAATGCCGGAGCATGTCGGCATCATCTTAGATGGCAATCGAAGATGGGCGTGGGAAAAGCAGTTGACGATAGAGGACGGCCACTTCATGGGTGCCAAGGTAGGAGAGGAACTTCTCGACTGGACGGTCGAGCTCGGGATCAAGACGCTTACATTGTATGTGTTCTCGACGGAGAACTTCGAGAGACAAAGCGATGAAGTAAAGGGTCTCCTCAAACTCATAGAGGGCGAAGCTCGGAGGCTTGGGTCCGACCGACGCCTCCATTCAAACATGGTTCGTGTAAAAATCCTCGGTCGTACAGACCTCTTACCAAATAGTCTGCAGGAAGCATTAGTCGACATTGAGAAGTCAACCAAGAACTACAGTCACCACTTCCTCAACGTGGCAATTGCATATACAGGCCGAGCTGAGATCGTGGACGCTACGAAGAAGATCATTGAGGACGTGAACCAGGGTGTTTTGTCCTCTCAGCAATTGGACGAGGACACTTTCATGAAATATCTCTATACAGCTCATCTTCCGAATCCAAACCCCGACCTCGTCATAAGGACCTCTGGTGAAGAGAGACTTAGCGGGTTCCTATTATGGCAGTCCGCCTATAGTGAGCTAGTTTTCGTCGATGTCTACTGGCCCGGTTTTAGGAAGATAGACTTTCTGCGTGCCCTACGCTTGTACCAGAGAAGGCATCGAAGATTCGGCCGGTAAAACCTAAAACCAATCATTCTGCTGGAAGAAGATACAAGGATTAGAGCTGCTCTCATAGAGATGCTCCTCTAAGCAAGAGCCGTCTGGACAGAGCAAAAGGTCGGTAGAATGGTTTACATCAAACGGATCGACATTAGAGGCTTCAAGACATTCAGCAAGAAGGTCTCTATAGGCCTTGACCGAGGCTTCACAGTCATAACCGGCCCGAACGGTTCTGGAAAATCGAACATTCTCGACGCGTTAAAGTTCTCACTTGGCGAATTGAGCCCAAAGGAGCTAAGGGGTAGAACTCTTTCTGACCTGGTGCACAAGTCTCAGGGGGAGGGCTCACGTTCTGCGCATGTTGCGGTCCAATTTGACAATGCGGACCGTAAGATTCCCGTAGATTCCGACCTTGTTACGGTTTCTCGAGAGTTCACGAAGGGTGGTGAGGGGGTGTACCGTGTGAACGGTCGACGATTGTCCAGAAAGCAGGTTCAGGATATTCTAAGTTCCGCGGACATTCAAGTGACCGGGTTCAATATGATCGCGCAGCATGCGATCACGCGTCTCGCTGAGCTCTCTCCGGAAGAGAGGCGTCGTATACTGGAGGATCTGATTGGGATCGGGATTTTCGAGGCGAAGAAGTCACAGTCATTGAATGAGCTGCGGGAGGCAGACACGAACCTCAAGGTTGCTGCTGGGAAAGTTGAGGAGGTGAGAGCTAGGATAGAAGCTCTAGAAAGAGAGCGAAACGATCTCCTCCGGCATAATTTATTGCAGAAGGAGGTTAGGCAGCAAGAAGCAACAATACTGTCGGGAAGAATACTCGATCTAGAATCGAAGAAAGGTATTATTCTGAAAACCCTGAATGAGGAGTCTAAGAATCTAGAAGCGACAAGGAGTGAACGCGAGACTATCACCCAGGAGAGGTCGAAGATCTCGGAGGAGAGGAGAAGCTTCGAGGAGACGACCGTGAACAAGGGGAGCGAGGAACTCTTCAAGATAGAAAGAGAAATCGCCCAGGCGAGCACCGATCTTGTCAAGGCCTCCACNGAGACGGAGAGCAGGAAGACCATCCTAGATACGCGAAGAAAACAATTGACAGGGCTCGAAAAGAAGAGCANGGAAATGGAAGCATCGCTGCAGACGCATAGAGAGTCCCAACACACGCTTTCAAGCCGACACTCCAGCCTAGCAGAAAAATTGGCGAATGCGACTAGNAAACTAAACCAACTGGACCAGAAACTGCAGTCCTCCAGAGCGCTTCTCTCCACTGANTCGGAGAAGCGAAAANCATTGAANGATGACATCGAAGCTCTATNTAGGGAATTGGGTAAACTTTCAGTCTCGAGTAAAGGAAGCTCGACGAGGCTCGAGCTGACGGCGGGGCATCTTCAATCGTTGGAACTACGTCAGAAGGAATTCTCCTCGTTTGCGGAGCAGTTGAAGGAACGGATTCAGGAGATGGAGCGGTTGGAGAAGCAAGAGGAGAAGCGGTTGGTCGATTTGGAGGAGAAGGTGAAGGAGTACGGAGTGTTGAAGGAAAAGCGAAAGGTGGAGATTGAGGAGGCGTTGGCCGTTGCGAAAAAAGCGCGCGTTACTGTTGTTGAATTCAACACGCAAAAGAATCTTGCAGAGACTTTTGGGGCGGAGGAGAGAGCGATAGAGCGGATTGAAGAGATGGCAAAGGAGGGAGCCATAAAGGGAGTTGTGGGTCGACTGGAGGATCTGGTGAAGTATAGTGATGAGAATAGGAAGGCAGTTGTGGCGGCGAGCGCGGGATGGTTAAAGTCGCTTGTCGTGAGAGATTTGGAGGTCGCTATCAAATGTGTAGAGAGTCTAAAGAGAGCCAAGCTGGGACGAGCCAAGATCGTTCCCCTTGATCTGGAACCCCCGAGCTTTGAGACAGACTTTGACGATATTCCCGGCATTGTAGGACCGTTATCTGACGTGGTTAAGGCTGACAAGCACCTAGGGGCCGCCATCGAGTTCGTCTTTGGCGACACCTTGCTTGCGACAACACAACGAGCTGCGTTTACCGCCGCGTCCAGAGGCTTAAGATGCGTCGTGATTAGCGGTGATCTCTACGAGCCTGGAGGCGCATTAGAGAGTGGATACTACCGAGCTCCATTCGATGTCACGAATCTTGTCCCAAGGGGTTCGGCACTTGAGGGGTTGGAGAAGACAGTGAGGAGTCTAGAGCAGATCGTCCAGAAGCAAAGAGGGGATGTGGATAGGCTGGAAGTTGAGCTTGGGAGGTTGCGAGAGGATCGTGTTGCGTCTTCGAAGACACGTGAAGCCTTGGGCGGGGAGGTGGAGAATGAGCGGAGGATGCTGGAGAGGACTAGGACCGCCTTACACCAAACGAAGCATAGAATGGAGAGTCTGGAGTCGATGATGAAACGGGAGACCTCTACTCTGGAAGAGATGGCCAATAAACAGGGCGAGATGAAAAGGCGATTGTCCGCCTTGGAGAGTGAGCGTGCACGTCTCAGGTTCGAGTCCAAGCAGGCAACGATAATCGACTTAGACCGTGAGAGGGGCCAATTGGCCCGTGAGGTCGAGGGATTGGCAAGGGAAAAGCTGGAGGCTGAGGGACACTTGGAAATGAGCAAGTCAACACTGGAGACGTTAAGGCCAGGCCTAGACAATGTGCGGATTGAGATGAGGAATCTGGAGGCTGATGTGAGGCGTGAGGAGGCTAGGGTTGCTGAGGCAGAGGTTGTCATGGTCAGTTCTCGTGACCAGTTGAAGACGCTTGAGAAAGCGAAGGAGTTGTTGGAGGAGAGGTTGGGCAGCGTGAACGAGGAGAGGAGACAGTATGAGACTAGATTACAGGAGATGGAGAAAGCGTTGAGGGTGTTCTTGGAAAGGATGGATCCGATCAACGCGCGAGTCGCAGATTTGAAGGCGAGCCTTAGAGAGGCCGAGACTCAGCTGGCAATGTTAAGCGCCCAGCTGCGAGACTTGGGCTTTGATCGGCCTGTGCAAGGAGCAGTGGAGAAGATGGAAGAGGCACTCGAGTGGAAACGGGTGTTGATGGAGGAGGTTAATGAGATAGGATTGGTGAATCAGCTGGCATTGGAGCAATATGATGGTCAGAAGGACAATTACAAGAATCTCAGCGTACGAATCACCCAGTTAGAGCAGGAGAAGTTGAAGATCATTGAGTTCATGAACGATCTAGAGAGACAGAAACGGGACACGTTCATGACTGCGTACAATAAGGTGAATGATACCTTCCAGAAGTTGTTCGGTGAGATGACTGACAGTAAGGGGAACGGGAAGATGGTGTTAGATAATCCGGAGAACCCGTTTGATGGCGGATTAGAGTTGATGCTACAATTCCCTGGCAAACCACTCTTGACAATCGGGAGTGCTAGCGGTGGAGAAAAGAGTGTCTCAACCGTCTGCTACCTGCTAGCCTTGCAGCAGATTCACCCTATGCCGTTCTATGTAATGGATGAGATTGACGCGCACCTAGACGTTGTGAATAGTCGAAGGTTGGCGACTTTGATAAGAAGCAGGAGTGGAGAGTCGCAGTTCATTGTCATCAGTCTGAAGGATACCACGATCAGTAGAGCAGAACGTGTGTATGGAGTATATGCTGAGAAGGGCATGAGCAATGTAGTCAGCCTGCCCGCGCTTGCTGGCAAGAACTAGAGTCTTACTCTGCGATTCAGGACCCGCGAAGATTCTTAGTTGGCGGGACTTGAGTAGTCGAGTAAGGTAGTCTTTCTTTTTCCGGGACTGGGGTCCTTCTTGAAGGCCGCAAGGTGTCTGTGCATGTCTCGTTCTTTTCTTCGACTGCTGTGGAAGTAGGCTTCGTCCACCGTACCTTCTGCCATTAGAACAGTAACCTTTCCTGGTTTGGTTCGTCCGGTCCGGCCTCGACGCTGGATCATGCGTATCTCGGAGGGGACCGCCTCGTAAAAGATGACATGATCTACATCTGGGACATGCAATCCCTCTTCTCCTATGCTTGTCGTCACGAGCACGTTGTAGCGGCCAGTTTTGAAATCGTCCAGTATCTGAACTTGTTGCTCTTGTTTCAATCCAATATCATCCATGTTTCGAGTCGCCTGTCCCACGAATCTTACCGGGGTTGCACTTGGGATATTCTTCAACCCGTCCACGATCAGGTCAGCAGTGTCTCGGAACTGTGTGAACACAATCAACTTAGATTCGGGTTTCTCTGCTAGCTGACTCGTAATGATACGGCGTAGCGACTGGTTCTTTGGATGTTCTTCACGTATGTTTTCTTCGCAGAGTTTCAAGGCCTCAATGATCCTAGGATCCTTTGCCAAGCCTAGTGAGGACCGGCTTGTTTTTTCATCAAGTCTCGACAGGAAACGCGTGACACTCCGCACACCCTGTGTCTCGACCATCTCGACAGCATGGAAGAGAGAGATTCCTTGGCTTTGTAAGACCAGGGCACCGTAGAGGTATCCAGCTCTCTCGGTCCGCAACTTCTTCCTAATACTGTCCCCGAGCTCTAGGAGCGTCCGCTTGTTGACATAGACACCTTTTGGAAGCAAGTGTAGATTTTGCAACCGTTCGATCTTCTCGTCCAACACTTTTCTCAGGATGGAACTGATCCTACCATAGACGGGTGGCAGAGCGACACGTTCCCAATTCACGGCAACCGGATTGACATAGCCGGAAACATCATCGTCCACCTCAGTACGTGCCTCTACGCCCTCGATAGCAAGTCTCTGGCAGATCTCGTCTATCCGGCTCTTTCGAGAGCTCGGCGAAGCGGTTAGACCTAGGATGCGTGGCGAAGAGGATTGGAGCTTGTAGGCCTCGGCGACCTGTGAATAGGCATAGTCTCTCACGCACCTGTGAGCCTCATCAAAGATGATCAGGCAGACATCCCGGAGAGAATAACGGCCCTTGGATATGTCGTTCCGGATTACTTCGGGAGTTGCAAAGATGATCCTAGAGGTCTCGAAAAGCTCGACCCTAAGGCTTGGAACCGTCTCGCCTGTAAGGACGGTCGAAGCAATTTCCGATAGGTGTGTCTTGAAGAACTCCGAGTGCTGAATCACCAACGGCCTTGTGGGAGCAAGGAACAGGACGCGCCCCGTTGGGAACGCTACGAGACGCTCCCTGGCGACGAGCAGGGCAACAACCGTCTTCCCAAGTCCCGTCGGGAGAACCACAAGCGTGTTCTTCTCTAATGCGGAGGCGGCAATGTTCCTCTGATAATCTCTAACGTCGATCCCAGAGGAGACTAGCAACATGAAAGCGTCCGTAACCAGCTTATTTCGGCCCCGGCCGGGTCGATTTCATCATTCATTAACGTGGCGGTATCAAATCAATCCACCTATAAACCCAAACTAATCGATTGATAGGCTCGAACGTGAAAGGTGGAATAAATTTAATCCGTGAGTTCAGCTTCACAAGGTCAGGAAAGGGAAGGGTCGAATAGGAAATCAGCCCTGTAAGATGTCCTAGGGTTAGAGGGACGGCTACTTATCCATGAAATGGAAGGATCTTAGGCACAACGGCATCGCATTTCCGCCTGCCTACGAGTCAAAACAACTCTCAATCCGAATAAGCGGTCGAGAGGTACCTCTGTCGACTGAAGCTGAAGAGCTCGCCTATGCTTGGGGCAAGAAACGGGCTACTCCATATGTGCAAGACCAAGTTTTCCAGTCGAACTTCTTATCTGACTTTGGAAAACTGTTACCCTCAGAATATCGGGGCGTCAATTATCGCGAGATTGATTGGACTCCTGTTCATGAGTATCAGATTCGAGAGGAACAGCAGAGGACTGACCCTCTCTTCAAGAAGAAAGTCGCTGCTCAAAGGAAGGAACTCAGACTCAAGCTGAAGGAGCAGTATGGTTATGCAGACATTGACGGAGTCCGGACCGAGATTGCAAACTGGATGGCAGAGCCTCCGAGTCTCTTCATGGGTCGCGGAAGCCATCCCATGCGGGGAAGATGGAAGCCGAGAGCCGGCCCTGAGGATGTTGTGCTCAACCTTTCCGAGAAGGCTCCTATTCCGCCCGGCAAATGGAAGGCGATCGTTCATGATCACGATTTCATGTGGATCGGCTACTGGGTCGACAAGCTCAGTAACGTCCGCAAGTACGTCTGGCCCTCGGACATTTCCAATCTTCGGCAGGAGAGGGACAGGCAAAAGTTCGAGCTTGCCAAGAAACTCACGAGATCACTTCCCACTGTCCGTAAGCACATCGACGTGGGACTCGCCTCGGATGATCTACGAATCCGAAAACTTGCGACAGTCTGTTACCTCATAGACAGTCTGGCCATGAGAGTTGGCGACGAAAAGGAAGAAGACGAGGCGGACACCGTGGGAGCATCAACGTTGCGAGTTGAGCATATCAAGTTTCACTCGAACAATGTAGAATTCGACTTTCTCGGAAAGGACAGTGTCAGATGGCAGAAAACATTGGATCTCCTGGGTCCACACAATCTAGTCCGTAAGAACCTGCAAGAGTTCTGCAAGGACAAGAAGAATGCGGACTTAGTCTTCGACGGGATAAACTCCTCATCAGTGAATCGGTTCCTCGGGACGTCGATGAAAGGATTGACGGCAAAAGTGTTCAGGACACATCATGCGACCGAGACTGTTCAAAAATACCTCGACCAATATGACGGGTTCAAACCGGGCTCTGCACCTTTCATGAAGCTCTACCGCGCCAGGCTGGCCAACCTTGAAGCCGCGATCAGATGCAACCACAAGAGGACCCCTCCTAAGACTTGGGAGTCAAGCCTCGAAAAAAAACAATTGCACCTCAACGATCTACAGGGCAAAGAGATGAAGACAGAGAAACAGGCCCTAAGGTTGAAGGAGCGTGTCGAGAAACTCAAACTCGACATCGATCTACAGAGACGAACAAAGGACTACAATCTCAACACTTCACTACGCGGGTACATCGATCCAAGAGTCTACAGGAAATGGGCGGGTGAAGACTGGACGAGGATCTATCCAAAAACGCTGCAGCGCAAGTTTCTCTGGGCTACACGATCCAGATCCTAGTTCCGGTGCGCAGTGGGTCGAATGAAGCACAAGTTCTGGGTCTTCGTAGTTATCATACCTCTGATTGCAGATAACGAAGCTTTGTCAAATTGCATGGCCTGCAACAAGAGGCCAATTTGATAATCCGGGCATCAATCAAGCGTAGACTTTTTGACGGTCTATTCCTCTTGAACACGCTCGTCTCTCTCGGTCTAGCGGGTTTCTTCATCCTGAACTCTCCGACTGCTTGGCTGAACTATCGGTTGTTCATGATGATCGGCGCAATGGTTGTCCTCTCGCTGTACTTTGCTAATAATTACGCGGTTTGGAGAAAAGAACGAACTGCGACCCTGTTCCATTAGGCCTGGGAACTTATTGTCTTGCAACAGGAAGCAGTTCAACCAGCGATCGCAAAGGTATCC
>JGI25382J37095_10000357_pt1 | contig 10843 bp, 9 predicted proteins | sample GraSoi013_1_40cm_3_FD_37095 | JGI IMG/M metagenome (IMG submission 37095)
GAGGATCCGTCGCTCCCTCACGTCGCCCTCGCCGTGTCTGACATCCAGGAGGCCAAGAAGGAGCTCGACCGGCTCGGCCAGAAGTATTTCTCGATCATCGGCGTGACGGGCCCCTACGCCGAGCAGATCTTCATGCACGATCCCGCCGGCAACCTGATCGAGCTCCATCAGATCGGGACCTGCCGGTGCAACAAGACCGCCCCGGCCGGCGTCGTGGCCCGGATGAGCTGAGCCGTGCCCGGACTGTCGGACGCCCAGCGCGCCGTCGTNGAGCGGGCGGCGCGGGTGACGCGCGAGAGGATCGCGCCCCGGGCCGCGCGCTACGACCGCGAAGCGGTCAACCCCCGCGAGAGCTGGCGCGATCTCTGGGAGACCGGGTTCCTGGCCATGGCCGTGCCCACCGAGTACGGCGGCCTGGGGCTCGACATGCCCACCTACGTCGAGGTGCTGCGGACCATCGCCCAGGGCTGCGCCAGCACCGCCATGACCGTCCACATGCACTCCACCGTGATGCGCTTCATCGACGCGCTGGCCACCGGGGATCAGAAGCGCCGCTACTACGCCGAGGTCACGGACCGCGGCACGCTCTTCGGGTCGTGGGGCAGCGAGCCCGCGCTCAGCCTCTCGCGCACGATGCTGATGGAGACGGCGATCCGCCATCACGAGCGCGGCTGGATCATCGACGGCCAGAAGCACTTCTGCACGATGACCGACGGCGCCGGCTATTACCTCGTGTGGGCCGCGCTCGACGGTATGACGGACATGGGCAAGGCCCTGCTGCTGTCCCTGGTGCCGGCGGAGGCGACGGGCATCCAGACGGACGGCCGCTGGGACACGCTCGGCATGCGCGCCACCTACAGCCCGTCGGTCACGTTCAGGGGGTGCGTGGTGGAGCGCGACAGCGTGCTGGGCGACGTGGGCGACGCGGTGAAGGTCGGCGTGATCGAGGGCTTCGCTCTCGGCTATGCCGGCATCTACCTGGGNATCGCGCAGACCGCCCTGGACTTCGCCATCGACTACGCCAAGAAGCGCGTGTTCAAGCCCGACCCGCTGCCCATCGCGTACGAGCCGACGATGCAGCGCCACATCGGCGAGCTGACGGCCCAGCTCGACGCCGCCGCCCTCGTCCTCGCCGACTCCGCGGCGCGCTGGGCGGCGGCCGACCCGACCGGGCGCGGGACGCTGGCCGCCCGGGCCAAGTACGTCACCACCGAGGCGGGCCTGCACGTCACCAGCAAGGTCATCCAGCTCGTGGGCGGCCGCGGCGCCTACCGCGAGTACCCGGTGGAGCGCGCTTTCCGGGACCTCCGCACCTGCACGCTCATGGTGCCGTCGGTGGACCGGATGCTGGAGGCTCTCGGCAAGAACGCGCTGGGGATCGAGACCGCGATCCTCAACGTGCCGGGCCTGTCGCCGCGCCCCGACTGAGCCCGCCGTTGACAGCCACCCGGCCCCTGGTTATGAATGGGGCCCCCTGAGGGATTGGTGGGGCGCGCCAGCGCGCGCCCGCCGGGAGGACACGCCATGATGCGAAGGCTGGGGATCGCGGGGATGATCGCAACGCTCGTGCTGCTGGCGGTGGGGCCGGCGCGGGCCGCCGATGTGGTGCCGGGCGCGACCGTCGAGGAGCGGGCCGTCAACGGCGCCAAGGCCTACCTCAAAAAGCTGGGCGTCGAGAAGCTCGATCTCACCATGATGATGGTCTCCCTCTTCGCCAAGGCGCAGCCGAAGTACCTCGACGAGTGGGAAAAGCTCACCGGCATCCGCATCAAGACCATCGAGTACGGCTATACGGAGATCCCGGCCAAGATCATGGCCGACGCGGTGGCCAAGACCGGCCAGTACGACATCTACAATCACCAGATGTACATGCTGCCCGACGCGGTGGAGGCGGGCGTCGTCATCCCGCTCGACGACTTCGCCGCCCGCGGCCAGCCGTACTTCGACGACATCCCCAAGACGCTTCGGAGCGAGATGTACTACAAGGGGAAGCTCTACACATTTTTCACGGACGGCGACCAGACGGTTCTCGCCCTCCGAAAGGATCTCGTCGAGCTGCCCCAGGCCCGGGCGGCCTTCAAGGCCAAGTTCGGCCGGGAGCCGGGCTGCCCCGACACCTGGAAGCAGTGGGAGGAGCTGGCGTCGTTCTTCAACGGCAAGAAGGGGCAGAACTTCTACGGGATCACGCTCGAGAAGGACCTCTACGGCGCCCAGGAGTACCGCGCGCGCGAGTTCGGCTACCGCTGGTGGCAGGGCCGCTTCTCGTCAAAGAACAAGCTCATGTTCGACCGCAACATGAAGCCGCTCATCGACGGTCCCGAGGGCATCGAGACCACGCGCGAGATGGTCTCGTTGACGAAGTATATGCCGCAGGACGTCTTCGGCTGGGGCACGCCTCAGAACTATCCGTTCTTCGCCCAGGGCAACTCGTTCTCGATCTCGACGTTCCCCTCGATCGTCGGCTACGCCAACAAGGCGCAGGGCACTGTGATCTCCGGCAAGATCCTGCCCTGCGTCGTGCCCGGCAGCGTGGTGAAGGGCAAGCTCGTCCGCCGCTCGGTCCAGCCCGCCGGGACCAACTACATGGTCAGCAAGTACAGCAAGCACCCGGAGGCCGCCTACTGGTTCCTGCAGTGGTTCACGGGGCCCGAGATGGGCAACCGCGCGGTGGCCGATCCCGACGGCTTCTGGGATCCCTTCCGTCCCTCCCAGGGCAAAGACCCGAAGATCGCGGAGAAGTACGGGAGCAAGGACTTCGTGACCATCACGCTCGAGAACGCCAGGATCGCCGTGCCGATGATCCCGCTGCAGGGCAACCGGGAGTATTTCGACGCGCTCGACGTGAACCTCCAGGAGGCCTTCCACGGCCGCATCGCACCCGAGGAGGCGATGAAGCGCACGGCGCGCCAATGGGAGAAGATCACCGACGACATCGGGCGGAAGAGGCAGATCGAGGCGTGGAAGTACGTGGTCGAGAGTGGCGCCTACCTCGACGCCGAAGGATTCTGAGCTGCGCGTCACCCTCAGGCAGTGGCTCGAGCGGGAGAGCGTCTTCCGCGTTCTCCCGCTCCTGCCCGTCCAGCTCCTGATCCTGTCGCTCCTGGCGGTGCCGTTCCTGCTCACCATCTACATCAGCCTGCTCCGGTGGCGGATCACGCGCGGCTTCTGGACGGCGGCGCCCTGGGGCGGCGTCACCAACTTCGTGGAGGCCCTCACCGACGAGGACTTCCTCTACGCAGTCCTCCGCACGTTCGTCTTCGCCGGCTTCGCCGTCGCCTTCGAGCTGCTGATCGGTTTCGGCCTGGCGCTGCTCACCTACCGCGAGTTCCGCGGCCGGCGCGTCTACCTGACCGTCTTCCTCATTCCCATGATGATCATACCGGTCGTGGTGGGGTACGACTTCTCGATGCTGCTGGTGGACACCGGCCCCCTCAACTCCGTCCTGAGCGTGCTGACCGGCCAGGACGTGCGCATCCGGTGGATGTCCGACTACCGCACGGCCCAGGTCGCTGTCGTCCTCGCCGACATCTGGCAGTGGACACCGCTCACGTTCCTGATTTTCGTCTCCGGGCTCTCGGCCCTGCCGCCCGAGCCGATCAAGGCCGCCCGGGTCATGGGTGCCACCCGCGGGCAGGTCTTCCGGCACGTGCAGCTGCCGCTGCTGAAGCCCGTCATCGTCATCGCCGTGGTCATCCGCGCCATGGAGGCGCTCAAGATCTTCGACATGCCGATGCTGCTCACGCAGGGCGGGCCGGGCAACGCGACGGAGACGCTCTCGATCTTCCTCTGGCGCAACGCGTGGGTCTTCAACAAGATCTCCTACGCCGCCGCGGCCTCACTGCTGGTGCTCGTGCTCTTCAGCGGCGTCATCTTCCTCTCCATCTGGCTCCTCAAGCGCGAGCGCGCGCAGCTCGAGGAGGTCCGCCCGTGAGGCGGGGGCGCGTGGCCGCGGGGCTCCGCCACGCCGTGCTCGGCGCCTGGGTGCTGGTCGTCCTGTTCCCGGTCTTCTGGATGGTGCTCACATCGTTCAAGGACGCCGGCGACTGGGTGAGCTGGCCCACGCGCTGGGCCCCGTTCGTGGACTTCGAGCCCACGCTGCTGAACTACCGCCAGATCTTCTACATCGGCGGCACCACCCAGTCCGGCGAGCTGCGGCGCGAGGCGGCCGAGCAGGCCTACGTCATCTGGAAGGGCATGGCCGACAGCGTCGTCATCGTGACCATCGCCTCCGTCGCCTCGCTGCTGCTGGGCTCCGCGCTGGCCTACGCGATCTCCCGCTTCGGCACGGGCGGCCGGAACTACCCCTACACGATCCTCACCATCCGGATGCTGCCGCCCATCGTGGTGGCCATTCCGATGCTGATCTACTACACGAGCATCCCTGAGCTCTTCGCGAATCTGGGCGGCGCGCGGGTGGAGTTCTTCGACACCTACTCCGGCCTCATCCTCCTCTACATCGCCACCACGCTACCCTACGTGATCTGGATGATGCTGGCCTTCATCGACGAGGTGCCGCGCGAGCTCGAGCACGCGGCGCGGCTCATGGGCGCGGGGCGGCTCAGCACCATCGGCAAGGTCGTGTTCCCGCTCGTCGCCTCCGGCATGACGGTCACCCTGCTGTTCGTCTTCATCCTGAACTGGAGCGAGTTCCTGCTGGCCCTCACGCTGTCCCAGCCGAAGGTGCTGACGCTGCCCGTCCTGCTCAACAAGTTCCAGTCGGCGGTGGAGGGCCGGCTCTACGGGCCCCAGGCGGCCATCGGCACCGTGGTGACGATCCCCGTGGTGATCCTGGGCTTTCTCATCCAGAAGCACCTCGTGAAGGGGTTCAGCTTCGGCATGATTCGGCGCTGACCGATGGCCAGCATCCGGCTCGACAACCTGGTCAAGCGCTTCAGCGGGGGCGTGGAGGCCGTGGGCGGCGTCAGCCTGGACATCGCCGATGGCGAGTTCGTCGTCCTGGTGGGTCCGTCCGGGTGCGGCAAGACGACCACGTTGAACATGATCGCCGGCCTCGAGCGCCCGACCGCCGGCGACATCTGGATCGGCAACGATCGCGTCACCGATTGGGAGCCCGGCGACCGCCATCTCGGGATGGTCTTCCAGAGCCTGGCCCTCTTTCCCCATCTGACGGTCTTCCACAACATCGCCTTCCCGCTGATGATCAAGCACGTCTCCCGCGACGGGATCGCCGCGCGCGTGAGCGCCGTGGCGGCGACGCTCAGGGTCACGCACCTGCTCAGCAAGCGGCCGGCCACGCTCTCCGGCGGCGAGGCGCAGCGGGTGGCCCTCGCCCGCACCATCATCGTCAAGCCGTCGGCGTTCCTGATGGACGAGCCGCTGTCCAGCCTGGACGCCAAGCTCCGGGTCGAGATGCGGACGGAGCTCAAGCGCCTGCACGCCCAGCTCGGCGCGACCTTCGTCTACGTCACCCACGATCAAGCCGAGGCGATGACGATGGCCGACCGGATCGTGGTGATGGACCAGGGCCGGATCCACCAGGTGGGGCCGCCGCTCACCATCTACAACGATCCCACCAACCGCTTCGTGGCCGGCTTCTTCGGAGTGCCGGCCATGAACTTCATCGAGGGCGAGCTGCGCGAGGCCGCCGGCGGGCTCGTCTTCCAGGCGCCGGTGCTGCGCCTCGGGCTCGCGCGGACCACGGGCGCCGGGGCCGGGCCCGCGGTGCTGGGCGTGAGGCCCGAGCATCTGCGACTGGCCGACGGTGGCGAGGGTTCGTCCGTCACCGTGAGCCTCATCGAGCCCCTGGGCGACGAGACGCTGGTNTTCCTCGACTACGGCGGCCCCGCCTCGCTGGTGGCCAAGGTGGCCGCCGAGGACGCGGTCGCCGTGGGCGACCGTTGCCAGGTGGTGCTGCGCACCGACAAGCTCGTGTTCTTCGACGCCAACGGAGCACGGATCGCATGAGCCGCTTCGAGGGCCAAGTCGTGATCGTCACCGGCGCCGCTCAGGGCATCGGTGCCGCCATCGCCCGCGCCTTCGCGCGGGAGCGCGCGAAGCTGGCCGGGCTGGACGTGGATGCGTCCGCGCTCGACGGCCTCGTCAACAACGCCGGCGGCTTCTCGGTGATCCGCCGCACCGAAGAGATTCCCGACGAGGAGTGGGAGCATTCACACACTCCGGGGAGGACAGCCGTCCATGGCCGACATCGTCCGCGATACCGGCAAGAAGTGCAGCAACTGGGGCAAGTGGGGGGCCGAGGACGAGCTGGGGACGCTCAACTACATCACGCCCGAGATGATCGCCAGGGCCACCCGGCTGGTCAAGCGCGGCGTCGTCTTCTCGCTGGCGATTCCGCTCGACAACACCGGCCCCCAGGTCAATCAGCCGCGCCGCTTCAACCCCATCCACCGCATGATCCTGACCGGTCCCGACTTCACCACCGGCGCCGTCAAGCGTCCGGGCGGCGTCGGCTTCGCCGACGACATGGTGATCATGGCGCTCCAGTGCGCCACCCAGTGGGACGCGCTCTCCCACTGTTTCCTCGACGGCAAGCTCTACAACGGCTACGATGCCAACCTCGTCGGGAGTGAGGGCGCCAAGAAGAACGGCATCGAGAAGATGGCGCGCCACATCGTGGCCCGCGGCGCCCTTCTCGACATCGCCCGCGTGAAAGGGGTCCAGTGGCTGGAGCCGGGCTACGCGATCACCGTGGACGATCTGGAGGCCGCGATGCGGGCCCAGCCGGTGACGGTGGGCACCGGCGACGCCCTGCTGGTGCGGACGGGGCAGATGGCCATGTGCCGCGCCCGGGGCGGTTGGGGCGATTATGCCGGGGGGGACGCGCCGGGCCTGTCCTTCCAAACCGCGGAGTGGCTCCACGCCAAGCAGGTGGCCGCGCTGGCCACGGACACCTGGGGCATGGAAGTGCGCCCCAACGAGATCCCCAACACCTACCAGCCGCTCCACCAGATCCTCATCCCGCACATGGGGATGCTCGTGGGCGAGATCTTCGATCTGGACGCCCTGGCCGCCGACTGCGCCCAGGATCGGGTCTGGGAGTTTCTCTTCGTGGCGCCGCCGCTGCCGATCACCGGCGCCGTCGGCACGCCGGTGAATCCCTTCGCCGTCAAGTGATCGGCGAGACGATCGGACACATGCTCCCGACGCCGCTCGCGCTGGTCCGCCGGGTCGGCCAGCAGGTCGGCGTCACCTAGAGAGGTCTGTCGGCGAATGGCGCGAGCGCACTGCGGCGACTGCTCGCCGTTTCCATCGCCGGCTCCGCCGGCGCAACACCTTTGGGGTGGTTCGGAGGGGGCCGTGAGGCGCGCTCCGACTATGGATCTCGGAGGGGGCCGTAACGTCCGCCCCCTCCGATTGAGCTAGAGGTGAGGTCGGTCAACTGACGAGGGGAATGCCAACACTGGGAAACAACGTCGCCACCCTCCCACGCGGGCGATTCGGAGGCCGGGAGGTCCCCCCCCCGGTGCATACCCTGATTGTTCAGACATTTCTCGCCAAATCCGGGGCTCGGCCTGGTGCCTGTCCAGGCGGGGCACACCTCTTGCAGAAATAGACGAACTCCGCTATGGTGTCTCGGCTTCGGGGGAGGTCGGGGACGTGGACGGTGCAGAGCTCATGAACGGCCGCGACGCGGCGATGAGTGTGCTTCCAACGCCAGCCATGGACTTCCTGTCCCCGCTGATCGAAATCTCGGCGGCGATCGACTCGGCGCGCAGCACCGAATCGCTCCTGAAAATCCTCGCGCGAAGGACGGCGGAGGCGTGTGGCGTCGAGCGGTGCTCCATCTTCCTGTGGCGCGACAACCGGCTCGTCCCCGCCATGGCGCAGTTCGCGTCCGGGGCCACCGCTCCGAACCTGTGGCAGGCGTTCGCGGCCCTCGAACCGTGCGGGCTCGACGACGCGCCGGTGCTGGCTCGGGCCCTCCGCGAGCGGCGCGTGGTGCTCGTCCAGGAACCCCTCGAAGGCGGGCTCTTTCCGCCTCACTGGATCGAGACCTTCGACCCCGGCTCCCTGCTCGTGGTGCCCCTCCTCCGGCGCGACCGTTTCGTCGGCGTCCTTGTCCTGGACAACCGCAGCGGGGGTGCGCCGATCACCGAGGCCCACGTCCGGCTCGCCCGCGCGATCGGAGCCCAGGCGGCGCTGGCGATCGCCAGTGCCCGGCTGGAGGAGGAGACCCGCAACAGGCTCAGGGAGACGGAGACGCTCCGGACCGTTGGTCGCGTCATTGGCTCGACGCTCGATCTCCAGGAGGTGGCGCGGCGCATCACCCGCGAGGCCGCGCGGGTGGTCGGCGCGGACTCGGCGGGAATCTACGTGGAAGACAATCGTTCCCTGCGGCCGCTGGCCGGCTACCGCATCCCCCGCGAATTCCTGGAGACCTTGCGAACCGAGGCCATCGTCCATCCGGATACCCCGCGCCCCGGCCGGTTCCTCGGGGAGCCGCGCAAGAGCCTCTGGTCCGACGACGTGCGAAACGATCCCGCGTTTGGCCACGAGGTCTTCCGACGCTTCCCCGTCCAATCGATCGTCGTGACGCCGCTCCAGGCGCTGGATGAGTGGGTCGGCGTCCTCGTGTGCGCGTGGTGGACCCAGCGTCGCCGGCTCGCGCCGGGGGAGTTGCGCCTGATCGAAGGGATCGCCACGCAGGCGGCCCTGGCGATCATCAATGCCCGCCTGTATGCCAAAGCTGACGCGATGGCGGTACAGCGGGAGCGGATGCGCATGGATAGCATCCTCCATGATACGCTGAGCCAAACGCTCTTCTCGGTCGCGCTCCGGCTCGGGCTCTTCCTCCACGAGTGCCGCTCCGCGAAGCTGCGGCCCAAGCTGGAGGCGATCAAGCAGGATGTGGCGCTCATGATGGCTCAGGTCCGGCAGCTCCTCGCGCCGGGGCCGACGGGCGACCACGGGTTTTCGGCGCGCATCCAGGGACTCGTCCACGAGTTCCGCAATCTCAGCGGGATTCCGGCCGAGTTCACCCAGCACGGTGACGGGGGTCGGCTCGGCCCGCAGGTGCAGGAGGCTCTCCAGAAGACCTTCGAGGAAGGGCTGGCCGTCGTCGCCAGGCAGGGGCACCAGGGTCGGGTCACGATTCTCCTCGAGCTCTCGACCGACGAGGTCCAGTTCGAACTCGCGGATGACGACGGCGGCGCCCCGGCCGGCGTCGAACGGCTGACCGAGCCCCCCGCGGACTGGGGGTTCGATCGGACGGTCCAGCGCATCAAGAGCCTCAGCGGAAAGATCGAGTTCTGGAACAGGCCCTCGGGCTTCCGGCTCCGAGGGACGCTCCCCTTGCCGTGAGCGGGTGATGGCCAAGATCCGTATCGTGGTGGCTGACGATCATGAGGTGGTGCGGCACGGACTCCGGGGCGCGCTCCAGCTGGAGCCCGACATGGAAGTCGTGGGCGAGGCGCGGACGGGCGAAGAGGCGGTGCGGGTGGCCCTGGCCCGGCGCCCGGACGTCATGCTGCTCGACGTCAAGATGGAGGACATCGACGGCCCCGAGGTGTGCCGGCGCATCCTCGCGACCGCCCCCAAGATCGGCGTCGTGATGCTCACCAGCTACGTGCAGGATGGCATGATCCTTCGGAGTCTGATGGCCGGGGCCAAGGGCTACGTTCTCAAAGACGTCGAGCTCGCCGAGCTGAAGGGGATGATCCGATCCGTCTACCGTGGCCATTCGGTGCTGGATCCGAAGGTCACGCCCAGGATCATCACCGCGGCCACGGCCTCGGGGCCGCCCGCCCAGCGAGAGGCCGCCCTGAAGCAGGCGGCGCTGTCCGAGATGGACCTCGAGATCATCCGCCACCTGGCTAAAGGGCTGAGCAACAAGGAGATCGGCGCCCTCGTCCACCGGAGCCCGCACACGGTCAAGGACCGGCTCGAGAAGATCTGCGCCGTTCTGGACGTGCGGTCCCGCACCGAGCTCGTCGCCGAAGCCCTCCGGACAGGCTTGATCTAGCCCCCCCCGGTTCTCGGGGGCGGTCCCCTCCATCCTGCGGCCTCAAATTCCCCACCCCGGGGGTAGGAAAGCCTTCCTATGCGTGCTTTTCTACGTGCATNAGTCGCGGCTCTTCGCTCGTAAATGAGGAAGGGCGGGAGAGGCTCTCACCCCCACCCGCCCTTGCTACCACCGCCCAACCGGCNAAGGAGAGGAGGTGAGCAGCGCNANGAACTCTAANGGAAGAAGCTCCCGAAGTCCAGCGCGACCGGTCCCCTCGACCACACGGGCTNAGGGCCAGTGCCCCTCGCTGCTTCTGATCGAGACGAACGGCCGCAACCCCCATGCAAAAGCGAAACCCATGAAGATGAGGAAGCTATAGAGAGGAGAACCAGATGAAAACGAAGTCCCAGACAACGAATATCGCTCGGTGGTCGACCAGTCTCGCAGCGGCCAGTCTGCTGATTTTCGTCACGATGGGCTCCGCCGACGCCCATCCGGACAGCGTCAGCGGCGAGGCCTTTGGCGCCTCGGCTAACGCCGCCGGCGCAACGGTGACGAAGACCCCGGACGCCGTCCTGGCACCCGACGGAGGGATGGCCGCGGCGTCGGTAATCAGCGTCGGCGTGCCCAATGTTCTCGCGACTGACACATTGACGGCTATCACCAGCGGCGGGATTAGCGAGTCCGCCAGCGCCCAAAGTCTCGCGACGGTGGAGCAGGTGAATATCCTGAACGGGCTCATAACGGCCGACGCGGTGGTCCCGATCTCCAGCAGCAGGGGCGACGCGATCACGGCCACCAGTGACGCTGCGGGCTCGACCCTGCTCGGTCTGGTCGTCAACGGAGTCCGGCTGGGTGATGTGACCCCTGCTCCGAACACGAGGATCGATATCCCCGGCGTCGGGACCGTGATCCTGA
>JGI25382J37095_10000360_pt1 | contig 10834 bp, 10 predicted proteins | sample GraSoi013_1_40cm_3_FD_37095 | JGI IMG/M metagenome (IMG submission 37095)
CCAACACCCCCGACATCCTCCACGCGACGCTCCAGGAGGGCGGCCGGCCCATGTTCAAGCTGCGCCTCGTGCTGGCGGCGACGCTCTCCTCGCTCTACGGCATCTACTCGGGATACGAGCTCTGCGAGAACACACCCGCGGCGACCGGATCGGAGGAGTATCTCGACTCGGAGAAGTACGAGTTGAAGCGGCGCGACTGGAACGCCCCCGGCAACCTCGTGGACTTCGTCTCCCGCGTCAACCGGATCCGCCGCGAGAACCGTGCCCTCCACCTCTACACGAATCTGCGCTTCTACCACGCCGACAACGCGAGGGTCCTCTTCTACGGCAAGACGACCCCGGAGCGAGACAACGTCGTCTTCGTCGCGGCCAGCCTGGACCCGTTCGCGCCGCAGGCCTCCGTCGTCGAGCTGCCGATCGGCGAGCTCGGCATCGCCCCAGACCAGCCCTACCGGATGCACGAGCTCCTGAGCGACCGTTGGTTCGAGTGGCGGGGGCCCCGCGGCTACGTGGAGCTACAACCGGAGGTCGACCTCGCGCAGATCTTCGTCCTTCACGGCTGAGGCGCCTTCGGAGCCGGCGGGTCGGGTGCCTCCGGAGCCGGCTGGAGCCTCGCCGCCGTCGGCTGGGGCACCGTGAAGACCATCGCCTGGACGTCCCAGCCTTGCTTGTCGAAGTAGACGAGCAGCCCGTCCTCGTAGAGGAAGATCTCGAAATCGCCGTCATTGCCGACCTTGGACGGGTCGCCCCAGCCGTCGAGGACGAGCTTCTTGTTGAACGAGCCGGGCTTCGTGTCGAGCCGGAAGTCGCGGACGACGTCCTTCTTGTAGCCGTCCGCGGTGAGGAGCCCGAACTCCACGGTCATCCTGTACGTGCCCACGGGCGCCTGGGCGCCCTCGTAGACCCACTGCAGCGTGTCGTAGGCGTCGACCTTCTTCGGCGTGGTCTTCGTCGGTTGCCCGTACCGCGCGCGCACCGCCTCGGTCGTCGTCGTGCCCGGCGTGATCAGGCCCCACTCGGCCGCCCCCGCCGGGCAGGCGGCGAGCGCCAGTACGAGCAGGCCCGCGGCGGCGCCGCGCACGGCTAGTTGGCTCGGAGGGGGCTTCGCCCCCTTCCGAAACCTCCCCCAGGATCGGTTGCGCCGGCAAAGCCGGCGCTCGGAGGGCGGCTGCTTCGCACTAGAACCCCAGCGCCGCGCCGTCGCCGCGTGGATCGGCGCCGCCCATGAGCGTGCCGTCACGCCGGACGATCCCGTGGGCGTGGCCGACCCGCGTGAAGAACTCGGGCGCCGTCTTCACGCGGTGGCCCCGCCCTTCCAGCGCGGCCACGACGCGGCCCGGCACGCGCGCCTCGATGTGGGTCGTGTCCGCCGGCTCGTCGGGCAGGAACGCGCCGATCAGGAAGCGCGGCCGCTCGATCGCTTCCTGGATGTCCATGCCGTAATCGAGGACGTTGGTGACGACCTGCGCGTGGAACATCGCCTGACCGTTGCCGCCCATCGTCGCCAACGCCAGCAGGGGCTCGTCGTCCCGCGTGACGATGGAGGCGATGAGCGTGTGGAAGGGGCGCTTCCGGGGCGCCAGCGCGGCGGGATGCGCCGGGTCGAGGCTGAAGTGCCGGCCACGATTTTGTAGGACGACGCCCGTGCCCGCCACGACGACGCCGGAGCCGAAGGCGTTGAAGAGGCTCTGGATCACGCTGATCACGTTGCCGGCCGGGTCGGCGACGACGAACCCCGTCGTGTCCCCCTCGGGGTCGCCGAACGCGAACGACTGCGCCTTCTCCGGGTCGAACTGCGCGCGCCGACGCGCCGCGTACGCCTTCGANAGCAGCGCCTCCACCGGCAGGCGCGCGTGGGCCGGGTCGCCGATCCACCGGTCCCGGTCGGCGTAGGCGAGCTTCACCATCTCGAGGAGCAGGTGAAGGTGCTCGACCGAGTGGACCTTGAGCGTCGCGAGCGGGAAGCCCTCGATCAGATTCAGCGTGAGCAGCGCTGCGAGCCCCTGGGTCGGGGGCGGCGTCTGGAAGACGCGGACGCCGCGATAGGTCGTCGCGATCGGCTCACCCCATTCGCCGGTGTGCGTGGCGAGGTCCTCCACCGTGAGGAAGCCCTCGGGCTCGAGCCGGCCCGCGATCGCCTGGCCGACACGCCCCGTGTAGAAGAGGTCGGGCCCGTCCGCGGCGAGGTCGCGGAGCGTGCGGGCGAGGTCGGGCTGGGCGAACCGCTCGCCGAGCGCTGGCGCGCGGCCGCCCGGGGCGAAGACCCGGTGCCACTCTGGATCCGGCGTCACCGACGCGTACTCGTGAATCGCCTGACTCACGAGCGACGAGATCGGGAACCCGTCGGCGGCGCTGATCGCCGGCCGCAGCAGATCCCCGAGCGGTCGTGTGCCGAAGCGCTCGAGGAGCATCGCCCACGCGCGGACGCAGCCCGGCACGCTGACCGTGGGCGGGCCGATCACCGGCAGGCGGTCGAGCCCGCGGCGGGCGAGCTCGTCGAGGCTCGCGCGCGCGCCGGAGCGGCCGCCGCCGTTCAGGAAGTGCACACGGCCCGTCGCNGCCTCGTAGTAGAGGCAGAAGAGGTCGCCGCCGAGGCCACAGCTGTTGGGCTGGGTCACCGCGAGCACGCCGTTGACGGCGACGGCCGCGTCGGCCGCCGTCCCACCCGATTTCAGCGTCTCGATGCCCGCGAGCGTCGCGAGCGGGTGCGCGGCGGCCACCATCCCNCGCGTGCCGAGCGCGACAGGCCGATGCGAATAGCCGATTTGCGGCATGACCTCAGGCTCCCCTGAAGAGCTTCGAGATCTCGTCCTGGGCGAAGGCGGTCAGCGGTTCGCGCCGGCTGCCGCTCACCAGCGTGAGGCCCTCGCCGCGCTCCACGACCTGGCCGATGAAGTGACAGTCGATGCCCTCGCGCGCGAGCGCGTGGATGACGATGGACGCGTCGCCGGGGGCGAGCGTCATGAGGAGCGCCCCCGACGCGATCGTGCCGAGCGGATCGAGACCGAACGCCTCGCAGAGCGTCCGGCCCTCGGGCAGCACGATGATCCGGTCCCGGTCGATCCGGAGCCCGACGCCCGCGGCGTCGGCCAGCTCGACGAGCGCCGTCGCCACCCCGCCCTCCGTCGGGTCGTGCATGGCGTGGACCGGGGCGAGCTCGCACGCGATCTCGACCTCGGGGAGCACGCTGAGCCCGGGCGCCCTGAGGAAGTTCCTGGCCTTCCGGATGGTCGCCGGCGGCACGCCGCGCGCGCGGAGCTCGGCCTCCTTCTCGCGCGCGATGATCGCCGCGCCCTCGAGCGGCACGCCCTTGGTGAGCACCACCGCGTCGCCGACGCGCGCGCCGCCCGTCGTCACGAGCCGGTCCTTCGCGACCTCGCCGAGCATCGCGCCGACGACGATCGGGCGGTCGAGGCCGTGCGTGATCTCCGTGTGGCCACCGACGAGCGCCACGTCGAGCTCATCGCACGCCGCGTGGAGCTGGTCGAAGAGCGACGCGACCGCGGCCTCGGTGGTCGCGCCGGGTGGAAGCAGGAGCGTCGCGAGGAACCAACGCGGACGCGCGCCGCGTACGGCGATGTCATTGGCGTTGACCTGGAGCGCGTACCAGCCGATCTCGTCGGTGGCGAACGTGATCGGGTCGGTGGTGGCCACGAGATAGCGGTCGCCCACGTCGATGACCGCCGCGTCCTCACCGACCTTCGGACCGACGACGACGCGGGGATCCCGGAGCGGGTGCTTGTCGAAGATCGCCTGCAGCGTCTCGGCACCAAGCTTGCCGATTGGCAGGAACTGCATGCCGCCGAGTAGTATACACCGCATGCCGGGCGCTGCCGCCGCGGGAGGGCCCGCGGCCGTGGTCGAGTGCGTACCGAACGTGAGCGAGGGCCGCGACCGTGCCCGCATCGACGCGCTGGCCTCGACCATTCGCGCCGTCCCCGGCGTCACGCTCGCGAACGTCCACGCCGACCCGGACCACCATCGCTCGGTCATCACCTTTCTGGGCACGCCCGACGCGGTCGAAGGCGCCGCGCTCGCCCTGGCCGCACGGGTCGTCACGCTCGTGGACATGCGCCACCACCGCGGAGTCCATCCGCGCGTCGGCGCCCTCGACGTGCTCCCGTTCACGCCGCTCGTCGGCGTCACGCTGGAGCAGACGGTCGCCCTCGCCCGGCGCGTGGGGCGGGCGATCGGCGAGCGCCACTCCCTGCCGGTCTACTACTACGGCCAGGCCGCCACGCGCCCGGGACGGGAGACGCCGCGGCGACTCCGCCGGGGCGAGTATGAAGGGCTGCCCGCGCGCCTGGCCTCGCCAGACGGCGCGCCCGACGACGGGCCGGCGCGGTTCGACGCGCGCTCGGGAGCCGTGCTCGTCGGCGCGCGCGGCCTGCTCGTGGCCTTCAACGTGTGGCTGGCGACGGACGACCTGACGATCGCGCGCGAGATCGCGCACGCGGTCCGCGAGTCGTCGGGCGGGCTCCCGGCGGTCCAGGCGATGGGCGTGCGCTTGGCGAGCCGCGGGATCGCGCAAGTCGCGATGAACCTCCTCGACTACCGCCGCACCTCGATCCCTCTCGCCTTCGATCGCGTCGTGGACGAGGCGCGCCGGCGCCACGCCCGGGTGAGCCGGAGCGAGCTCGTGGGGCTGGCGCCGCGTGCCGCGTTCGCCGGGCGCGCGCCCGAGAGCGTCGGGCTCGAAACCTTCACGCCGGAGCTCTGCCTCGACACCTACCTCGCGGCGCCCCGCGCACCCGGCGCGTCCCGCCTCGGCTAGGCGCGTGTCGGGTCAAAAGATCGCCGCTCGAGGCTCGAGCGCCCCCCTCCGAGGTTCCTATGACAAGAGCTTCAGGAGGTCGGCGGTCAGGTCATAGAGCTGGGCGCAGCCGGCCGGCCCCCCGAGGTGCGCCTGGACGCGCGTGCGCAGGGCCCCGTCGACCGTCTCGCCCAGCATCGCCGAGATCTTGCGCTGCGGCTCGGTGCAGATCCCCATGTACGGCAGTCGCGGCGTCAGGTGCTCGGCGCTGACGATCGTGCCGCTCGCGAGGTCGATCTCGTAGGTGACCTCGAAGCCGTGGACGTTGTCGTGCATCGAGTGGAACAGCCGCAGCCGGTCGTCGACGCGCTCGAGCCGCGCGACCTTCCGGCGCTCGAAGACGCGGCGCTGGCCCGGGCGGGGGCTGTAGAGCTCGGGCTGCATGGACGTCGCCACCGTGCGGGTTTCGAAGAGGGCCCGGCCCGCGTCGCTGTACGTGAAGCACGAGTTTGGCAGGTCGATCCAGCCGGTCGTGTCGAGCTGCCAGCACTCCCAGGCGTCGCCGCCCGCCGCGCGCGCGGCGCGCGCCCGCGGGAACTTCGCCACCTGCCGCGCGAGTCGCGCGATCTCGATGACCGCGTCCAGCACGAGCGCAGCACCCTCGCCCGCGCCGGTCGCCACGGCCACGCGCCCTGTGAGACCGCCCACCATCGGCGTGCCGGTGAGCCTCGAGACGCCCTCGACCACGGTGGGCGCGACCCCGCCGGCGAGCGCACGGCAGCGCGCGTGTCGGATCTCGTAGGTCGGCGACGGGAGCGCGACCACCGCGACCTCCACGGCGCGGTCGTCGTCCGAGAGGCTCACGGTGTGGGTGAACGCGTCCACGTGCGTGTTGTCGACCCACCCCTCCATGACGCGCTCGTAGCGGGCGCGGCCGCGCAGCAGCGGAGGCTCGTTCACGTGGCGGCGAGGTACTTCTCGGGGGTGTCGAACGCCGCCGCCTTCGCGGGCTCCACGTTCATCGTGCAGACCGGATCAACCGCCATCGTGTGGCCTCCAGCGCTTGAGCCTGAGACTGTTCGTGACGACCGACACGGACGAGAACGCCATCGCGGCGCCCGCCAGGATCGGCGAGAGCTGGACGCCCCAGAGAGGATAGAGCGCGCCGGCCGCGACGGGGATCAGGATCGTGTTGTACCCGAACGCCCAGACGAGGTTTTCTCGAATCACGCGGATCGTCCGCCGCGAGAGCTCGATCGCCGCGACGACTCCGACGAGATCGCCGCGCATGAGCGTCACGTCGGCGGCGTCGATCGCGACGTCCGTGCCCGAGCCCATGGCGATGCCGACCTCGGCCTGGGCGAGCGCGGGAGCGTCGTTGATCCCGTCGCCGACCATCGCGACGCGGCGCCCCTTCGCCTGGAGGGCCCTGATCTCGCGCGCCTTGTCCTCGGGAAGCACCTCGGCGAGCACGCGGTCCAGGCGCGCCTGGCGCGCGATCGCCTCGGCCGTCAGGCGGTGGTCGCCCGTGAGCATCGCGACGCTCACGCCGAGGCGCTTGAGGGCCGCGACGGCGCGCGTCGCGTCNGGCTTCGGCACGTCGGCGGCGGCGATCACGCCGAGGAGCCGACCAGCGAAGGCGAGGTAGACGGCCGTCTTGCCCTCGGCGGCGAGCTCCCGGACCCGCCCGGCGAGGAGCCTCACGTCGATCCCGCGCGCGTCCATCAGCGTTCGGTTGCCGAGGAGCACGCGACCGTCCGTGGCCATCGCGTCGATCCCCCGTCCCGGCACCGTCGTGAACTCGGNGATCGGCGGCAGCGCGAGCCCGCGCTCCTTGGCGCGCGCGACGATCGCCTCGCCCAGCGGATGCTCGGAGGCCTGCTCCACCGCGGCGGCGAGCGCCAGGATCTCGTCCTCGCTCGCCGCTCCGACCGGGACGACGTCGGTGACGACGGGACGGCCGACGGTGAGCGTCCCGGTCTTATCGAACACGACCGTGTCGACCCGATGGAGCAGCTCGAGTGCCGCCGCGCTCTTGATGAGCACTCCGAACTCGGCGCCGCGACCCGTGCCGACCATGATCGCGGTCGGCGTCGCGAGCCCCATCGCACAGGGGCACGCGATCACGAGGACGGCGACCGCGTTGGTGAGGGCCACGAGGCCGGCAGGCTCGGGGCCGACGAGCCACCACGCGACGAACGTGAGCGCCGCGATCACCAGCACGATCGGCACGAAGACCGCCGCGACCCGGTCCGCCAGACGCTGGATGGGCGCGCGGGAGCCCTGAGCCTCGGCCACGAGCTTGATGATCCGTGCCAGGGTCGTCTCGCTGCCGACCCGCGCGGCGCGAAAGACGAAGGTCCCCGTTCGGTTGACGGTGCCGGCGAAGACCTTCGCCTCCGGCGCCTTCTCGACGGGGAGGCTCTCGCCCGTCAGCATGGACTCGTCCACCGTGGACGCGCCTTCGGTGACCACCCCGTCCACCGGCACGCGCTCGCCCGGCCGGATGCGAACGAAGTCGCCGACGCGCACCGCCGCGGTGGGGACGTCGGCCTCCACGCCGTCGCGAATGACCCGCGCGGTGCGCGGCGCCAGCGTCATCAACTTCCGAATGGCCTCGGAGGTGCGGCTACGGGCGCGCGCCTCGAGCCACCGGCCGAGGACGACCAGCGTGATCACCACCGCGCTCACGTCGTAGTACGTCATCGCGCCATGCGACACGAAGGCGTGGGGCCAGAGCGTCACGGCGACGCTTCCGAGATAGGCCGCGTTCGTGCCAATCGACACGAGCGTCGCCATGCTGGCCGTGCGATAGCGGAGGTCGTGGACGAAGCCCCGATGGAATTGCCATCCGACCCAGACCTGCACGGGCGTCGTGAGGACGAGCTGGAGCCACGGGTTCTGGAGCAGGGCCGGCACCCAGGGAACGACGTGTGGCATGCCGCCCAGGAGCACCGGCGCCGACAGGACGGCGCCGACGACGAACCTCACTTTCTCCCGGCGCAGGGCGGCCTCGCGCGCGGCGCGCTCACCGTCGACCGCCTCGCCCGGCACGGGCTCTGGGCGCGGCTCGGCCAGTTCGTAGCCGGCGGCGGCGACCGCCTCGCGGAGGCGCACCAGATCCGTTCGCGCGGGATCGAAGGCGACGGTCGCCTGTTCCGTCGCGAGGTTCACCGAGGCTGACTCCACGCCCGCCGTGGCGGTGAGCGCGCGCTCGACCTTGCCGACGCACGCCGCGCAGTGCATCCCGCGGACGGGCGCGGTGATCCGCTCCATCACTTCCCCCTGAATCGGGCGAAGACGTCGAGGAGCTCGCCGATCTTCTGCTGCCGCTCGCTCCTCGAGCCAGAGCGCATGGCGTCGGCCACGCACGACTCGATGTGGCGGCCCAGCAGGAGCTTTTCGACCTGCGCGAGCGCGCCCTGGACGGCGGCGACCTGCATCAGGATGTCGACGCAGTACGCCTCGTTGTCGACCATCCGCTGGAGCCCCTGCACCTGCCCCTCGATCCGGCGGAGCCGTCCCAGGACCTTGGCCTTCGTCTCCTCGTTGATCACGCCTATACCCCCTGGGGGTAGTATCCCTCCCCGCGACCGGGGCGTCAACTCGACGGGGCGGGTCCAGAGCGGTGACGGGGGCGGGCGCGGTGGTCACCGGCTCACAGGTCGAAGAGCGACGGTTGTTCCGTGGTCGAGACGGGCGTGCGCCGAGACCCGACGACGCCCTTCTTTCCCTTCGTCGCCCTCTTCCTCGCCGCGTCGGCGGGCGCGGGCCTGGGGAGCTTCCACCCTTTCTGGTGGGCGATGCGGTCGCCCTGCTTGATCGCGAGGAGATCGATGAGCCGCGCGAGGGGGTTCGAGAGCAGCATCAGGTACCGCTCCCAGTAGCGCGGTGAGTGGGCGAGGGTGCGCATCTGGTCGAGCGCGAGCGAGAGCGCGGTGCGGTCGCCCTTCCGCGCCGCGAGGCGGAGGTTGGCGAGGATCTTCCCCTGGTTGATCCGCGAGGGAGGCGTGCGCGCCGTCCGCTGGCGCGTCACTGAACGGCGTCGACGCCGCCCGTGCGCACCCGGACCTCGTACGCCTCGCGGTCGGGCTGGTTCGGGACCGCCTGGACCGTGACCTTGCGGTCGATGATCGCGCCGAGTCGCTCGACCGCCTGGGCTCCGTCGCCCTCGAGGTAGCGCGCGACGTCGGGATGCACACGCACGACGACCTCGCGCCCCGGCGGCGCGTCGGGGGCCGCGGCCTTCGCGCGGACCGCGCGAAAGATCTCCTCGGCCAGCGTCGCCTCGGCCTTGATGACGCCGCTGCCCCGGCAGGTGGGGCACTGCATCGAGAGGAGCGCGCGGAGATCCTGGCGCACACGCTTGCGCGTCATCTCGACCAGCCCGAGCTCGGAGATCTGCAGCACGTTGGTGCGCGCCTTGTCCTCCGCGAGGGCGCGCTTGAGCGCCTTGAAGACCTGCTCGCGGTGCTCCTCGCGCTCCATGTCGATGAAGTCGATGATGATGATCCCGCCCAGATCGCGCAACCGGATCTGGCGCACGACCTCGCCCACGGCCTCCAGATTGATCTTGAGGACGGTCTGCTCGAAGTCGCGCTTGCCGACGTACTTGCCCGTGTTCACGTCGATCGACACGAGCGCCTCGGTGTGGTCGATGACGATGTAGCCGCCCGACTTGAGCCAGACGCGTCGCCGGAGGGCCTTCTCGATGTCTTTCTCGATGCCGAACGCCTCGAACACGGGCTGGCGGTCCTCGTGGAGCCGCACCCGCTCGGCGAGCGCCGGCACCAGCGTCTCGACGTAGCCGAGGCATTTGTCGTAGACCTCCTTCGCGTCCACGACGAACTCGTCCACGTCCGGTGAGAGGAGGTCGCGCACGACACGGAAGGTCAGGTCCCCCTCCTCATGGAGCGCCGCGGGCGCCGCGGCCGACTCGAAGCGCGCCTGGATCTGCGCCCAGAGGCGGCTCAGGAACTCGATGTCGTTCGCGAACTCGGCCTCGCCCTTGCCTTCCGCGTTCGTTCGCAGGATGAACCCGCCCGGCGGAAGCGGGATGGCGCGGAGCGCCGCACGGAGCCGGTCCCGCTCGCGCTCGTCGCGGATCCGGCGCGAGACGCCGATATGGCGGGCCTGGGGCATGTACACCAGGTAGCGGCCGGGCAGGGAGATGAAGGCGGTGATGCGCGCGCCCTTCGTGCCGAGCGGTTCCTTGGACACCTGCACGAGGACCGCCTGGCCCTTCCGCAGCATGTCCTCGATCGGGGGCGCCGCCTCCCGCCGTGCCTCGAGCTCCTCGACGTCGACGTCCGCGTCGCCCTCCTCGTCGCCGCCCGCGAGCATGGCACGCGCGTAGTCGCCCAGGTTGGTGGTGTAGTCGCCGGCGTAGAGGAACGCGTCCTTGTGGAGTCCGATGTCGACGAACGCCGCCTGCATGCCGGGCAGCACGTTCGTCACGACGCCCTTGTACACGCTCCCGACGATCGAGCGGTGCCGGTGGCGCTCGAGGTAGAGCTCGGTGAGGAGATTACCCTCCTGAACCCCGACGCGCGTTTCGGTCAGGCCGGCGTTGACGACGATCCGTTTGCCCACGGCAGCACCTCGCTGACGCGCCGAACGGCGCCGGGAGCGCGCGCGCGTCGCGTCTCATTGGAACTGCCGCATCCGGACCGAGAGGAGGAGCCCGATCGCCACCAGGGAGGCGAGCATCGAGGAGCCGCCGTAGCTCATGAGCGGCAGCGGGATCCCGACGACGGGCAGGAGCCCGGTCACCATGCCCACGTTGATCATCACCTGCACCGCCAGGAGCGACGTCAGGCCGAGCGCCACGAGCCGTCCGACCGGCTCGCGCGACGAGGCCGCGATGTCGAATCCGCGGAGGAGGAGCAGGAGGTAACACGTGAGCAGCGCGAGACATCCGACGAACCCCCACGTCTCGGCGAACACGGCGAAGACGAAATCCGTATGACGCTCCGGGAGGAACGCGAGCCGGCTCTGCGTCGCGCCGGCCACGCCCTTGCCCAGGAGCTGACCCGAGCCAATCGCGATCTTCGCCTGGATCACGTTGTACGCGCTCCCGAG
>JGI25382J37095_10000364_pt1 | contig 10807 bp, 10 predicted proteins | sample GraSoi013_1_40cm_3_FD_37095 | JGI IMG/M metagenome (IMG submission 37095)
GGGACGGCCCGCATGACGAAGCGGTCGAAGTCCGGCCTGCCGCCGAAGTAGTCGGGGTTGGCCTCGAGCACGATCTTGTCGTCCTTCGTCCACGACACGAATCGCACGGGCCCGGTCCCGACCGGCTTGGCGTTGAAGGTGTCGTTGCCGACCGCCTCGAGATACTTCTTCGGCACGATCTGGCCGCCGTAGAACGCCACGCGCGCTGCCAGCAGCGGGTCGGGCTTCTTGGTGGTGAACACGACGGTGTTCGCGTCGGGCGCGTCGACCTTGTCGACGGTGGTGAACACCGTGCTCACGCGCGTGTTCTGCTTCGGGTCCCACGTGCGCTCGAAGCTGTACTTGACGTCGGCCGACGAGAACGGATCGCCGTTGTGCCACTTGACGCCGTGGCGCAGCTTGAACGTCCACGTGGTGGGATTGGTGAGCTTCCAGTCCGTGGCCAGCGACGGGTGGAGCTTGCCGTCCGGATGGCGCGCGATCAGGTTGTCGAACAGGTTGAANGAGATCCGGATGTCGTTGGCGGANGTGCTGNAGTGNGGATCGAACTTCGAGATGTCGCCGCCCTGGGCGACGACGAGCTCACGCTTCTGCGTGCCCTGCGCGCCGGCGGGTCCGGCCAGCGCCGAGGGCAGCGCGACGGCGGCGCCGGCGACGCCGGCCGCCTTCAACAGCTCGCGACGGGTGAGACCGCTCATGAGGCACCTCCCGGCAGAGTGCTGCTATTTGCGGGCACTCGGGTCCGGCTGTCAAGGGCGCGCGGGTGCTACAATCCGCGCCACCATGCGCACGGCCGACGTCGTCGTCATCGGCGGAGGCGTGAACGGCGCCAGCACCGCGTTCCATCTCACCACGCTCGGCGTGCGCGACGTCCTCCTGCTCGAGCGCCGCCACCTGGCCGCCGGCGCCACCGGGAAGTCCGGCGCCCTCGTCCGCATGCACTACACGAACGACGTGGAGTCCCGCCTGGCTCTGGAATCCCTGAAGGTCTTCCGCGACTTCGGCGCGATCGTCGGCGGCGAGTGCGGCTTCGAGCCCGTCGGCTTCGTGCAGCTCGTCGGACCCGAGTACCGGGACGCGCTCCGGCGCAACGTCGCGCGCCAGCAGGCGCTCGGCATCGACACGCGCGAGGCCTCGCTGGACGACGTGCGCCGCCTGCTGCCCGGGGTCGACCTCGCCGGCGTCGGCGCCGCCGCCTGGGAGCCCGGTTCCGGCTTCGCCGATCCCANCGCGACCACGTACGCGTTCGCGGAGGCCGCGCGGCGCGGCGGCGCGACGATCCAGACCCGCTGCGAGGCCGTGCGCGTCGTCGTCGAGGGCGGNCGGGTGACGGGCGTCGAGACGACGGCGGGCCGCGTGGCCACGCGCGCGGTCGTGATCNCNGCCGGCGCATGGGCGCNGNCGCTGCTGGCGCCGCTCGGTCTCGACTACGGGCTGTCGCCCTTCCGCATCCAGGTCGCGATCTTCCGCTGGCCCGCGGGCTTCGCGCAGCGCCATCCCGCGGTCATCGACGCCACGCGCATGTCGTGGTTCCGTCCCGAGGGCGCCGCCGCCACGCTCATCGGCGTCGAGCTGGGCGCCGCCCACGCGGATCCCGAGAAATTCGACGAGGGCGTCGACGCGGCCTACGTCGCGAGATGTCGCGAGGCGCTCACCGCGCGCCTGCCGCAATTCGCCGACGCGCCGATGCGCGGCGGCTGGGCGGGGATGATCATGATGAGCCCCGACGGGCGGCCGATCATCGATCGGCTGCCCGCCGCCGAGGGGCTCTGGGCGATGCTCGGCGACTCCGGGACGTCGTTCAAGACGGCGCCCGCCATCGGCCGCTGCCTCGCCGAGTGGATCACCGCCGGCGCGCCGTCGACGGCCGACCTCCATCCGTTCCGCGCCTCGCGGTTCGTCGAGGACCCGCCGTGGGTGGACGCCGACCACTACGGCGGCGAGGGCCTCACCGTCTCTCGCTGACCGCGCTCCGGGTGCGCACGGGCTCGACGTAGAGCTCGACCTCGTGGCCGTCGGGATCTCGAACACAGAAGCCGTTCGCGTACTCGCCGAANGGCTCGAGCCCGCGGGCCACCACGTCGCGCCGCGCGGCGGAGAGGTCGTCGGACGTCTCGCCCACCTCGAANGCGACGTGGTAGAGCCCGGGCACGCCCTTGGGCTGCGGTCCCGGACCCGGAGCGCGCGCGAGCTCGCACGACAGATCGTGATGGCGCGCGCCCGCGGAGAAGAAGACGATGCGGCCGTCCTTGCCGGTGCCGGTTTCCGCGAGGCCGAGCAGGTCGCGATAGAAGCGTCGCGTCGCGTCGAGATCGCGAACGAAGAGTGAGACGTGACCGAGGGCGCGGATTTTCATCGGGCGTGATGTCTCCGTCGCGGCGTTAGTGTACCATTGGTGGGTCATGGCTGATTCGAAGCCCGCGGCCCTTGCGACAGCGGCCGCGGTTCCATTCCCGACCATCGTCGAGCGCGTCCGGCCGCACGCGAAACTGATCGGGCTCCTCGCTCTCGGCCACTTCGCCGTCGATCTCACGCAGGGCTCGCTGCCCGCGGTGCTGCCGTTCCTCAAGAGCGCGCACGGGCTCTCGTACGCCGAGGTGGCGACGATCGTGCTGGCCACGAACCTCACCGCGTCGCTCCTCCAGCCGCTCTTCGGCTACCTCGCCGACCAGACGATGCGGCGCTGGATCCTGCCGACGTCGGTCGTCGTGGCCGGCGCGGGCATGGCGCTCACCGGGCTCGCGCCCGGTTACACGAGTCTCGTGCTGCTCGTCGTCGTGATGGGGCTCGGGGTCGCCGCCTGGCACCCCGAGGGCTATCGCACCGCGACGGGCGTGGCGGGCGACCGCAAGGCCACGGCGCTGTCGTACTTCTCGCTCGGGGGCAACGTGGGCATCGCGCTCGGCCCGCTGGTCGCCACGTTCCTCGTGACCACGTGGGCCCTCGAGGGCACGCTGGCCCTGGCCCTGCCCCCGCTGCTCGTCGGCGCCGTGCTGCTCGCGGCCCTCCCGTCGCTCACGACCGCCACGACGGCGGCGCGGGCCACGAAGGCGACGGGACGCGGCGAGAACATGCCCGCGGCCATGGCCCTGCTCATCCTCGTCGTCATGATCCGCGCGTCCGCGAGCCTCGGGTTCACGACGTTCATGCCCTTTTACTACGTGGACTATCTCGGGGGGGACCCGCGTATCGTGGGCACGCTGCTCTTCGTCTTCCTCGGCGCCGGCGCCCTCGGCACGGTGCTGGTATCTCCGCTCGCCGATCGCTGGGGCCCGCGCGCGTTGATGAAGTGGGGCCTGCTCGCGGCCGTGCCCTTCGGCCTCCTCTTCCTCGCGACGCGCGGCACGCTGGCGATCGTGCTGCTCGCGGTGTTCGGCGCCGTCCTCACGGCGAGCTTCTCGTTGTCCGTCGTCCTCGCGCAGGCCTATCTGCCGCGCCACACGGGCATGGCCTCCGGGCTCATCGTGGGCTTCGCCTTCGGCACGGGCGGCCTCGGCGTGGCCGCGCTCGGCTGGGTGGCCGACCGCCACGGGCTGCCCGCCGCGCTCACCGTCAGCGCCCTGATCCCGCTGGCCAGCTTCGTCGCCGCGCACTTCCTGCCCGCGCCCCGAGATCGGTGAAAGAGCCCCTCCCGCTCCAGGACGGTGAGCAGGTGCTGCTCATCGATCAGCGCGGCAAGCGCCACCTGCTGTTCATGAGGAAGTCGGAGACGTTTCACTCCGACCGCGGCTGGATCTCGCACGACGCGATCATCGGCCAGCCCGAGGGCTCGTGGGTACGCTCCTCGATGGGCCTGCGCTACCTCGCGCTGCGTCCGACGCTGGCGGAGTTCGTGCTCGACATGCCGCGCGGCGCGCAGGTGATCTACCCCAAGGACCTCGCGATGATCCTCTTCTGGGCCGACGTGCACCCGGGCTGCCGCGTGCTCGAGGCGGGCACGGGCTCGGGCGCGCTNACGCTGGCGCTGCTTCGCGCGGTCGGGCCCGAGGGCCGCGTGATCACCTTCGAGCAGCGCGAGGAGTTCGCGCGTCGCGCGCTCGCCAACATCCACATGCGCTGCGGCGAGGTGACGAACCTCACCATGCGTCTCGGTCCCGTCGAGGAAGGCNTCGGCGACGAGGAGCCCGTGGACCGCGTGGTGCTCGACCTGCCCGAGCCGTGGCGGCTCACGCAGGCGGTGGCGCGCGTGCTGCGCCCCGGCGGGATCTTCCTCTCCTACGTGCCGACGATCATCCAGTCGCACCAGATCGCCGAGGCGCTCAACCGCGAGCGCGAGTGGGCGCTCGTCGAGACGTTCGAGACCCTCTACCGTCCCTGGAACATCGAGGGCACGTCCGTGCGGCCGTTCCACCGCATGGTGGCCCACACGGGATTCATCACGGTGGCGCGCCGCGTGGTGCCCGAGGAGGGCGCCCCTGCGCCCCGCCTCGCCGCATCCGACCGCGACGAGTAGCCCGCCGAGCGTCGAGGAGCTCCGATGATCACGGTCATGCGTCGCTATCGCAGGGTCCTCCAGGTCGGCCTGCTCGTCGTCATCGCCGCCTTCGTGCTGACGTCGGTGTACGTCGGCTCGATGTCCGNGAGGAACCGCGGCGACGTGGTGGCGACAGTCAACGGCGAGGCGATCCCGGTCGAGCGCTACCAGCGGCGCTACCAGGCCTATCTCGACGCCTACTCGCGCGTGTACCGCGATCGGTTCTCGCCGACGCTCGCCGAGCAGCTCGGGCTGCCGCAGCAGGCGGTGAACGACCTCGTGCAGGAGGCGGTCGTCGTGCAGCGCGCGCGCGCCGAGGGCCTGGAGGTGAGCGACGAGGAGCTGAACGCGCAGGTCCAGGCCGTGCCGGCCTTCGCCGAGAACGGCCGCTTTTCGCTGGCGCGCTACCAGGACTTCCTGCGCCGCCGTGGCATGAGCGCGTCCGCCTTCGAGAACGACGTGCGCCGCGAGCTCACGCGCATGAAGGTGGAGACCACCGTCAAGGCGGGGATCAAGGTCTCCGACGCGGAGCTGGAGCGCGCGTTCGCGCTCCGCCGCGAGGAGGTGCGCGCGGCCTGGGCACTGGTGGAGACGGCGCCCCTCGTCGCCGCCGCCACCGTCTCCGACGAGGAGGAGGCCGAGTACCTCAAGGCGCACCCGGCGGAGTTCCAGCTGCCCGAGCGCCGCCGCGTGCAGTACGTGACGCTGGCGCCGAAGGACTTCCGCCCCCAGCTTCCCGACGCGGAGGTCGAGAAGTACTACACGGACCATGCGAAGGAGTTCGAGACGCCGCAGCAGGTGCACGCCGCGCACGTGCTGGTGCCCGTGCCGCAGACGGGCGGCAGCGAGGCCGAGGACAACGCGCGCACGAAGGTCGCCGACGTGATCCGCCGCGCGAAAGCCGGCGAGGACTTCGCGAGGCTCGCCGCCGAGATCTCCGAGGACCCGGGCAGCAAGTCCAAGGGCGGCGACCTCGGCTGGATCTCCAAGGGCGAGATGGTGCCGGCCTTCGAGGCCGTCGCCTTCACGCTGCGCCGCGGCGAGATCTCGCCCGAGCCCGTGCGCAGCCCGTTCGGCTTTCACGCGATCAAGGTGTTCGAGAGCCGCGCCGCGGGGAAGAAGCCGCTGAAGGAGGTGGCCGCCCAGATCCGCGACCGGCTCGCCGCCGAGGCCGCGGACAAGGCCGCGCGCGCGAAGGCCGACGAGGTTCGGCCGCCGCTGCAGGCCGCGACGGACTTCGTGGCCGAGGCCAGGCGGCTCGGGCTGACGCCGATCGAGACGACGATGTCCAGGATGGAGCGCCTCCCGATGCTCGGCGGAACCGATCCACTGGAGGAGGCGGTGTTCGCGCTGGCCATCGGCGGCGTCTCGTCGCCCGTGAAGACGCCGGCGGGTTGGGTGGTGCTGAAGTCGACCGAGGCGATCCCGGCCGGGGTGCCGCCGCTCACCGAGATCCGCGACAAGGTGGCGGGCGCGGTGAAGCGGCAGAAGGCCGAGGCGGTCGCGCTCGAGCGCGCCCACAAGGTGGTCGCGGAGACCGGCACGAAGGATCTGGCGGCCGCCGCCAAGATCGCGGGCGCGCAGACGGGCGAGACGGCGCGTTTTTCGCGGACGAAGCCGGCGGAGCGGCTGCCGGGCGACGTCCAGCTCGCCGCGCTGCAGTCGCCGGCGGGGACCGTGGCCGGGCCCGTGAAGTCGCCCCAGGGCTACTACGTGCTGAAGGTGCTCGAGCGCATCGCGCCGAACATGGCCGACCTCGCGGCCGAGCGCGACCGGCTCTCGCGCGAGGTCCTCACGCAGAAGCAGAGCCAGGCGTGGGAGGCGTGGGTCAGCCACGCGCGCGCCGCCGCGAAGGTGGAGGTCCTGGCGGCGCCGAAGCGCTCCTGACGCCGTGCTAAGGTGACGCCATGTCGATGCAGCGCACGCCGATGACGCGGACGGGCTTCGAGCGCCTGCGGGACGAGCTCGACCGCCTCAAGCGCGTCGAGCGCCCGACGATCATCAAGGCGATCGCCGAGGCGCGCGCGCACGGCGACCTCTCGGAGAACGCCGAGTACCACGCCGCGCGCGAGAAGCAGTCGTTCGTCGAGGGGCGCATCAACGAGCTGGAGGGCAAGGTGAACGGCGCCGAGGTCATCGAGGCGCCGAAGGGCGGCGACCGCGTGACCTTCGCCTCCACCGTGCGGCTCGAGGACGAGGCGGGCAAGGAGGTCCGCTACTGGATCGTCGGCTCCGACGAGGCCGACCCCGCGAAGGGCCGCATCTCGATCCTCTCGCCGCTCGCGCGCACGCTGATCGGCAAGCGCGTGGGCAACAGCGTCACCGCGCAGCTGCCCGGCAGCAAGAAGACCTTCGAGATCCTCGAGGTGAACTTCGGCTGGACCGAATGACGAGCGCGGCGCCGCGCGCCTAGCGCAGGGCGTCCCGCAGCTCGCGCGTGAGGACTTCCACCGTGCCGCGCGTGCCGCCCGCGAGCTTCAGCTTCCACTCACCCTCGGTCTCGAACCGCCGGTCGCGCAGCCGCTCGCCCCACGGCTTGATGGCCTCGCGGATGCCGGTGAGGTCGAAGGGCTCGCGCTTGAGCTCCTTGGCGCGCGCCATCACGTCGGGGGCGGCGCGGATGAACGCGCGCAGCGCGGCGCCCGTCTTGATGGAGTACTTGCGGCCGGCCCACGCGGACGGGAAGGTCGTGGACAGCGCCTTGATGTAGTTGAGGAAGAAGCGCTTGGCGTGCTGGCGCAGCTCCTGGATGCGCGCGCCGCCGCCCAGCTTCTCCACCGTCTCGAGCAGGTCCACGATCTCCTCCGCCAGCGGCGCCTGGCTCACGCGCCCGCGGCCGGTGCCCAGCATCTTGATCTCGCCGTGCAGCGGCGAGGTGTCGTCCTCGTTGAGCGACCGGATGATGTCGTGCGCGAGCGCCTGGTTCGGGTCCGGGTAGAGCTTGCGCCCGGCCAGGCTGATGATGTGCGACGGGTTCAGCCGCGTGTGCTTGGCGTTGATGGTGACGAACAGCTCGACGATCTGCCGCGCGTCGAGCGAGTCGAAGAGNACCGCGGGCACCTCGATGCCCATCGCGTCGCCCGTCTGGCTGAGCGAGTGCAACGCGAGGAGCCGGTGCTGGCCGTCGAGCACGCGCAGCACGCCGTGCTCCTCGGGGATCTGCAGCAGCCCGAGATCGTGGTGCCCGGCGATCGGCGTGAACGTGAAGCGTTTCTCCGAGGTGATGATGACGGCGCCGGGAATCGCGGGCAGCGTCGCCGCGTCCTTGCACTCGCGATAGTACGCGGCCAGCTCGTCGATCTTGCGGCGGATGATCGGCCGCTGGTAGGCGTTCTCGCTCTCACTGATGCGCTTCTCGAGCATGTCCCAGTTGACGCGGGAGCGCGCCGCGGCGCTCTTGCGCGCCTTGGCCTTCGCCTCCTCGTTCGCCTCGACGCCCGAATAGCCGAGCACCTCGAACTTCACGAGGCGATCGATGTCCTTCGCGGAGAGGCCGGCCTGATAGAACTCGACTCCGAATTGTTTGACGCGACGCGCGGGCACGGTGATCATGGCCGCGCCACTCTACCTGATCGGCCAAACCCCTGTCAATAGAGGCGTTTTTCGCCTTGGACGGACCTTTTGTCGCGGCTCAGGCCGAGAGCCCGAACGTCTGAGCCGCGATCGTCGCGATGTGACGGCCGATCGCGAGCGACGCGGTCGCCGCCGGCGAGGGCGCGTTGAGGACGTGGACGGCGTCGGCGGTCTGCACGATCCGGAAATCGTCCACGAGCGCGCCCTCCGCCGTCACCGCCTGCGCCCGCACGCCGGCGCCGCCGGGGCGGATGTCCTCGGGACGCAGCGCGGGCACGAGGCGCTGGAGCGCTTTCACGAACGCGCGCTTGGAGAGCGAGCGGTACATCTCGTAGGCGCCGGTCTTCCAGTATTTCTTCGCCATGGCGCGGAAGCCGGGGAAGCGGAGCGTGTCGAGCAGCTCGCCCGGTCTCACGCGGCGCCACGTGTAGCCCTCGCGCGCGAATGCGAGCACGGCGTTGGGGCCGGCCTCGACGTCGCCGTGGACCGTGCGCGTGAAGTGCACGCCGAGGAACGGGAATTCCGGGTCAGGCACCGGGTAGATCAGGCCGTTGACCAGATACTGCCGCTCCGGGCGCAGCATGTAGTACTCGCCGCGGAAGGGCACGATCTGCACGTCGACCGGGGCCTCGGCCAGGCGCGCGACCATGTCGGACTGCAGCCCCGCGCAGTTCACGAGGTGCGTGGCGGTGACGGCGTGGTCGTCGTCGGTGGCCAGGCGCAGCGTGCCGCGCAGCCGCGCGATCGACGTCACGCGGAAGTTGCGCTCGATGGTCACGCCGGACGCCACCAGCTCGCGGGCGAGCGTCTCGGCGACGCGGCGGTAGTCCACGATCGCGGTCTGCGGCGAGTGGATTCCCGCCACCGCGCTCGCGTGCGGCTCGATCTCCTTGAGCCGTCCGGCGTCGATCATGGCCACGCCGGGCACGCCGTTGGCGACGCCGCGCTCGTAGAGCGCCGTGAGCCGCGGCAGCTCCTCCCGCGAGGTGGCGACGATCACCTTGCCACACGTCTCGACCTCGATCTCGTTCTTCTCGCAGTACGCCTTCAACAGGCGTGCGCCCTCGACGCAGAGTCGCGCCTTGTAGGAGCCGGGCTTGTAGTAGATGCCGGAGTGGATGACCCCGCTGTTGTGACCGGTCTGGTGGTGCGCGATGTCAATCTCTTTCTCGAGCACGACGAGGCGCGCGCGGGGCGCGCGGTCGAGGATCGCGCGGGCCGTTGCCAGTCCCACGATCCCGCCGCCGATGATCGCGATGTCGTACGTCACAAGACAATATTGTATGTCATCAACGAGGAGGAGGACCCCGAGATGGCCGGCCCGATGTGCCGCACGTTGCACCATCGCCTCGGTCGTCGCAACACGCTGATCGTGCTGGCGGCGGCGCCGCGCGCCATCCGCCGCGCGCTGGGCCGGGCCTCGCGGCTGCGCCTGACGCGCCGCCCTGGCCGTGGCGAATGGTCGGCCATCCAGCCCTCGGCCATCTGCTCGACGCGGAGGTCACGCTTGGCCTTCCGTATCCGCACGCTCGCCGCCGAGCCGGGCGGAGCGATCGTCGCCTGGGACCAGGAGAAGTGGACGGACGGTCTGCGCCACCATCGCGCCGACGCGCGGACGCTGCTCGTCGCGTACACGGCGCTGCGCGCGGCGAACCTCGAGCAGGTCCGGCGGCTGTCGCCCGCCCAGCGCGCCGCCGCCGGGCGCCATCCCGAGTACGGCCGCATCCGCGTGCGGCAGATGCTCGAGCACTGGGCCGAGCACGACCTGAATCACCTCGCCCAGATCCGCGCGACCCTGCGCGGGTGACGGGGCCGGAGCCGACTCTCGCGGGGCTCGCGGTGTGGGCGCTCGCGCGCGTGTCGTCGCCGTCTCGCCGCGCGCGCCGCGCCGGAAATGCTAGGCTGCTCGTATGAGCAGATTCGTCGCGCTCGTGCTGGTGCTTCTCGCTTCGAGCGTCGCGGCCGCGCCCAACCACGACGCCGCGGAGGCCGGATTCGTGAAGAGCGTGGTCGACGCGATCAACACGCCGGAGACCGCGCGCGCGGCGGCGCTCTTGCATCCGAAGTCGCTGGTCTGCCCGAGCGAGTACGAGGCGGCGATGTCGTTCTTCGATCCGCGGCTGGGCGCCAAGGGGCCCGTGCCGCCGACGTTCACGTGGCGAATGGAGGAGGCGCCCGCCGGGCCGCCGATGTTCTCCGACCGGGTCGGGTACCCTGTGCGGCCGAGCCACCTGCTCCACATCACCTACGAGACGCGACCGAACGCGAGCACGACGCTGATCGTGCAGACCGTGCGCGACGCAGGGCGATGGTACGTCACCGCGTTCTGCCCGAAGCCCGGAACGCGGGCGAAGATCGACGCTGCTCGCGCCGCCGCGCCGCGGGTCGCCGCCGAGCGGGCCCAGCGGGTGCAGGCGCTCATCACCGGCATGCCGCCCGCGCTCAAGCAACAGGTCCTCGACCTCGTCAAGCAGGGGCAGAAGATCGCCGCCATCCGGCACTACGAGCGCGAGGCCGCCGTCGATCTGACCACGGCGAAGGACGTCGTCGACCGGCTCATCGAGCCGGGTCGCTGACACCGGTGCGCCGCCGGCCGGCCGCCCTCGTCGTCACGCTCGCGCTCGGCGCCACCGCGGTGTTCGCCGACGACTGGCCGGGACCGCGGACCGTCAGCGTGTTCTCCGAGGACGGCGGGCGCTTCGTGCGCCTGGTGCCCGGCACGTCGGTCGGCGAGACCGTCGGCTTCGCCGGCGCCCCGAA
>JGI25382J37095_10000374_pt1 | contig 10778 bp, 7 predicted proteins | sample GraSoi013_1_40cm_3_FD_37095 | JGI IMG/M metagenome (IMG submission 37095)
GCCGGACGCCGCGAATACGCTCAACGTGTACGTGGCGGTGCCTTGTGCTCGCGGCGCGACGCGCAGCGAAACATCCGAGATCGGCCGTGTGAAGGTCGCCTGCACCGGACCGCGACTGGGCTCGCCGTCCAGTGCGACGTCGCCCTGAGTGAATCCGACGAACCACGTATCGCAACCCGCAGAGCCGCACCGCTCGGCCGGAAACACAATGCCGTCCGAGCGATAGAAGTCGGGCTGAAAGACCTTGCCTTCCCCGTACGACGTGAAATCGATAGTCACGGCTGAGGCGCCTACGCTGAACGACGGTCGGTCGGCCGAACCCGTGGCGGACCACTCGCCGCATCCCGAGAGCGCGGCGGCTGCCGATGCGAGCAGTATGGCGAAGGGAAGCCAGCGCATGACACCTCCTATTGCGTTTCAATATGCACCGCCGGCGGCGGCCCGCAAGGCTCGCCGCTAACCCACGCGGTGGCGTTGCGCAACCAGTAACATTGTGAGCCAGGAGGTGCGCACGTATGAAACCGTCGCCCGAGCAGTTGACGCGTCTCAAGGCCTACTACGAAGCCAAGCTTTTCAGCGAAGTCGAAATCAACGCAGTCAAGCACAAGGTGCAGGACGGACGAGGGGTGTTTGTGTTGCTTGACGCCCGGCCCCGCGACGCCTTTCTCACCGGCCACATCCCCGGCGCCCTGAGCGTTCCCCTCGATCAGGCTGCCGAGGCGGCGAAGCGCCTCGCCGCCGATCGGCAGTACGTCACCTACTGCTGGAGTCATACCTGACACCTCTCGGCCCGGCTGGCTCTACAGTTGGTAGAGCACGGATTGTTCGCGCGCGAGATGAACGCCGGCTGGGAGGAGTGGGTCGCGGCCAAGATGCCCACCCACTCGACCGCGACGGTCACAGACTATCGGTGCAGCTGCTCGGACCAGGTCGAGCCGGTCGGGGCGGGCGCATGATCCCGTTGGCAGACGCACCCAGGTACTTCANCGTCGCCACGTTCCGCTTTTTCCGCGGGCTGGCGCGTCACAACGCGAAGCCCTGGTTTGAGGCCCATCGCCCCGATTACGAGCGTGACGTGCGCGCGCCGATGCAGGCGCTCATCGAGGAGATGGACGTGCGCCTGGCCCGGCAGGCGCCGGAGATCACGGGCGACCCCAAACGCTCCATGTTTCGCATCTACCGGGATATCCGGTTCTCCAAGGACAAATCACCCTACAAGACGCACGCGGCGTGCTGGTTTCGTCACCGCGACGCGGACGCCCGAGTCGGGGGCGACGGGGGAGGGGGTGGCGCGGGGTTCTACCTGCACATTGCGCCCGGCGGTTCGTTTGTCGGTGCCGGAATCTGGATGCCCCCGCGCCCGATCCTGAACCGCCTGCGCGACGCGATCGCGCAGGACCGCAAGCGGTTTGAACGNATCNTCCGGGACTCGAGCNTCATACGGCGATACGGCGGCCTGGATGACGAGGCGACCCTGAAGCGCATGCCTCGGGGATTTCCGGAGATCCACCCGGCGGCGCGCTGGCTCAAGTACCAGTCATACACCGCGGGCCGGCGGCTCGGTGACACCCAGGTGACTAGTGCTCGGTTGCCCATTCTGCTCGAGGCGGATTTCGCGCGGCTGCTGCCGCTGGTCCGGTGGCTGAACGGCGCGCTGGGACTCCGCGCGGCGCAGCGACGGTGACCCCCGTGCGCCACCGCCTGTTCGCAGCCGCCGCCGCGCTGCTCGCCTGTCTGCCCTCNACCGTCCCGGCTCAGATAGCCGGCCCGATCCCCGAAAGCGCGTATGCCGCGCTCCACTGGCGCCTCATCGGGCCNCACCGCGGCGGTCGCGTCCTCGCCGTCGCGGGCGTCCCGGGCGACCCCGCGAGCTTCTACTTCGGCGCCGTGGACGGCGGCGTGTGGCGCACCACCAACGCCGGAGTCACGTGGGACCCGCTGTTCGACGGCCAGCCGATCGCCTCGATCGGGGCGCTCGCCGTCGCCCCGTCCGATCCGCGGATCATCTACGTCGGCACCGGCGAGGCCTCTATCCGCTCGGACATCACCTTCGGTGCCGGGGTCTACAGGTCCAGCGACGGCGGCGCGACGTGGCACGCCCTCGGCCTCGAGGACACGCGCCACATCGGCAAGGTGCTCGTGGATCCCAGGAACCCGGACGTCGTCCTGATCGCGGCGCTGGGCCACGCGTACGGCCCGAACCCCGANCGCGGCGTGTTCCGGTCCTCGGACGGCGGCCGCACCTGGACCCAGGTCCTCTACAAGAACCCCGATACCGGAGCGATCGACCTGGCGGCCGATCCGGGCGACCCGCAGGTCGTCTATGCGGCGCTGTGGCAGGCGCGGCGTACGCCGTGGGAGCAATACCAGCCCGATGAAGGGCCCGGAAGCGGGCTCTACAAATCCAGCGACGGGGGAGTGACCTGGGCGCCCATCGCCGGCCTCGGCCTACCGGTGGGGCCGCTGGGCCGGATCGGGCTGGCCGTCGCGCGCGGAGGCCGGGTATACGCGCTGATCGGCGCGGCGCAAGGGGCTGGCCTGTACCGCTCCGACGACGGCGGAGCGACGTGGCAGTTGGCCGGCGGCGACCCCCGCTTGACGAGTCGCAACTGGTACTTCTGCCGTGTCACCGTGGACCCGCAGAACCCCGACGTGGTNTACGTGCCCAATGTGGCGCTGCTCAAGTCCGCGGATGCCGGCAAGACCTTCACGGCGCTGAAGGGGCAGCCGGGCGGCGACGACTATCACGAGCTGTGGATCGACCCCAAGAGCCCCGCGCACCTGATCGTGGGCAGCGACCAGGGAGCGGTCATCACGCTGGACGGCGGCCGCACCTGGAGCAGCTGGTACAACCAGCCCACCGCGCAGTTCTACCACGTCGCCGTGGATGACGCCTTCCCCTACCGGGTGTACGGCGCGCAGCAGGATGCGGGCACCGCCGCGGTCGCGAGCCGCAGCGATTTCGGCGAGCTCACCTTCCGTGACTGGGCGCCGGTCGGCGCAGGCGAGAGCGGCTACATCGCGCCCGACCCGCTGAACCCCGACGTGGTCTATGGCGGCGACACCTACGGCGGCGTGCACCGCTTCGACCGCGCCACCGGGCAGTCCCAGGACATCACGCCGTGGCCGGCGCCGAGCTTCGGCCAAGCGATGCCACAGCGACGCTACCGCTTCACCTGGACCTCGCCCATCGTGTTCGATCGCAAGGACCTGCATACCCTCTACATCGGCGCGCAGACGCTCCTCGCCACCCGAGACGGTGGGCTGCACTGGCAGGCCATCAGCCGCGATCTGACCGGTGCCTCCCGTTCCGGCGGAGCCGCCCGGGACAGCGGACCCGTCACGGTCGCGAACGCCGCGGCGCGCGGTTACGGCGTGATTTATACGATCGCACCCTCGCCCCTCGCGGCCGGCATGATCTGGGTCGGCAGCGACGACGGGCTCATCCACCGCACCACGGATGGCGGCAACAGCTGGCAGAACGTCACGCCGGACGGACTGCTGCCCTGGAGCATGATCAGCCTGATCGAGGCGTCGCCGTTCGACACGGCCGCCGCCTACGCCGCCGTGGACCGGCATCGCCTGGACGACTTCGCCCCCTATCTCTACCGCACGCGCGACGGCGGCCGGCACTGGACGCGCATTGATCAGGGGATCGCGCCGCACGCCTACGCGCAGGTCGTCCGCGCCGACCCGGCCCGGCCGGGACTGCTGTACGCCGGGACCGAGCTGGGTGTCTCCATCTCCTTCGACGAGGGCGATCACTGGCAGTCGCTGCAGCTCAACCTGCCGGCCGCGTCGGTGCGCGACCTTGCGGTCCACGACAACGACCTCGTCGCGGCTACGCACGGCCGAGCGTTCTGGATCCTCGACGACCTGACGCCGCTCCAGCAGCTGCGCGACTCCGTCCTGCGCGCGAGCGCGCACCTGTTCGCGCCCGAGCGGGCTCGCCGGGTACGGCGCAGCGTCAGCAACGACACGCCGCTGCCTCCCGAGGAGCCACATGGCGAGAATCCGCCCGCCGGCGCCGTGATCGACTACTTCTTCCAGACCACGCCATCGGGCCCGGTCACGCTCGAAATCCGGGACGCCGCGGGCCGCCTGGTGCGCCGTTTCTCGAGTGAGGACCGTCCGCACGCGCCCGCGGAGCCGCCCCAGATCGCGACGGAGTGGCTGCCGCGCCAGAACTCCCTATCGCGCCGCGCCGGCCTCAACCGCTTCGTATGGGACCTGCGCTACCCGCCCCCGCCCGCCGACCGTTACGGTTACAGCATCGCCGCGATCGCGGGTCACGGGACGGTGGAAGAGCCGGAGGGGCCGCTCGTCCTGCCCGGTGAGTACCGGCTGCGGCTAAGTGTCGGAGGCCGCACGCTCCCGCAGACGCTGCGCGTGGAGGTGGATCCGCGGGTGCGCGTCGCGGATGCGGCCCTCGCCGGGCAACTCCGGCTGGCGCTCGAGATCTGGAACGCGATGGCGGAGCACCAGGCCCTTCGGAACGCCGTGCGCGGCGTACGCGAGCAAATGCGCGCTCTCGCGGGTACCCTGGATGCGCCGACCAAGGCGGCGCTCGCGGCGGTCCAGCGGGCCGCCGGCAGCCTGATGCAGGCGACGGGGTCCGGCGAGCTGGCGAACCTCGCGACCGTGGTCCAAAGCGCGGATCGGGAGCCACCGCAGCAGGCGCGCGATGTCTTCGCGGAGGCGCGGGGCCAGCTCGCCGCCGCCACGCGACGCTGGCAGGAGCTCCAGGCGAAGGATCTCCCCGCGCTCAACGGACGGCTCACGCGGCAGCGCGTGTCACCGGTGACCGCCGCGGCGACACGGCCCGAGGCGATCGATCTTCCCTGAAGACTTTCAATCGGAGAGCGCCTCAGCGATACGCCGCGGCTTGGATGCGGTACAGCTCCGCGTAGTGCCCGCCCTGCGCCATGAGTGCCTCGTGCGAGCCCGACTCGACCACCCGTGAGCCGTGCAGCACCACAATGAAGTCCGCCATGCGCACGGTGCTGAACCGGTGAGAGACGAGGATGGTGATGCGGCCGTCGGGCGGGCGTGCGGCATGTAGGTGCCCCCCGCGCGCCGCCGCCGCGTAGCGCTCGAACAGGGCGTGCTCGGTTTCGGCGTCGAGCGCCGCGGTGGGCTCGTCCAGCACGAGCAGAAGCGGGCGCTCGCGCATGAAACCCCGGGCGAGCGCGAGCTTCTGCCACTGGCCGAAGCTGAGCTCCACGCCCTCGGGCCAGGTGGCGCCGAGCTGCGTCTCGAGCCCGGCGCCGAGCTGGGTGACGACGTCGGCGGCACCGGCGCGATCGACGGCCGCCGCCACGGCCGGCCGGTCGTCGAGGCGCGGCAGGTCACCCACACCCACCGTGTGACGCACCCTGAACTCGAACCGGAAGAAGTCCTGAAACGCACCCGAGAGGCGCGACCGCCACGTGTCGGGCGGCATACGCGCCAGCTCGCCACCGTCGACGAGGATGCGCCCCTGCGTCGGCTGATACAGCCGGCACAACAGCTTCACCAGCGTCGTCTTGCCAGCGCCGTTCTCTCCCACGATGGCGACCACAGACCCCGGTGTGAGACGGAGGGTCACGTCGTCGAGCACCAACCGGTCCGTGCCCGGATAGGCGAAGGACACGTGCTCGAAGCGGATACCTTCTCCCAGGTGCGCGGGCACCGGGAGGTCGGCGCCGCGCGACTGCGAGGCGGCGTAGTCTTCCAGCCAGGCCAGGCGTCTGGAACCCTCCAGCCAAATGCCGCGCAGGAACCCGATCTCGCCCACCGTGCCGCCGATGTAAGCCGAGAGGCGCGAGCCCGCCGCGAGCACCAGTAGCACGTCGCCGGGCGTTGCCGCGAGCACCGACGCCACGAACACGACGGCGCCCACGTACGCCGCGCCGAATATCGCCCACGCCAGCGTGTGCCACACGGCGCTGCGCCGGCGGGCGCGGGCGACCGGCCCGTACCAGCGCTCCCATGCTGCGCGGCGCTGCGCCACGAGGCGAGCGCCGATGCGAGTCACCCGCACCTCCTTGCCGGGCGGTGCGGTGGTGGCGACGTCGAACAGGTGTCGCGCCAGGCGATTGGCCGACCCGCCCCGCTCCTCCGCGGCCCGCTCGACGCCGGGCCGCCAGGTCGACGTGAGCACCGTGGGGAGGGCAAACGCCGCGAGCAGCGCCAACGCCGGGTGGATCGACACGAGCAGCGCGACCGTCACGCCGAGTCGCAGGATCCAGCCGCAGGTCGTGAACAGCGACATGTACATGTGGTCGAGTACGAAGACCTGGTTGCGCAGCATCGCGAGGCGATCGAGGTACGCGGGGCGCTCGTGGTGCTCGATCGTCGCCACCGACGCCTGCAGCCACGCCACGTGCGACTCGAGGACGATGGTCACCTGATCGCGGAACCGCCGCTGAGTGCGGTCGCTGATCACCCGCAGGAACCACGTGGCCGCCGCCGACACGCCCAGCCCCACGGCGGCGGTCACGACCAGCCCGCGCCTGCCGCCGAGCACGCCGTCGGCCAGCAGCTTGAACCACAGCGCCAGCAACGCGTCCGGCAGCGCGGCGGCCAGCGCCAAGCCGAACGCCACGCTCAAGAGCAACGGCGCGGCCTCGTAGCCGCGCTTGAGCGCGCGCCACATGGCGGGCAACGCCGGCGGCAGGTCGTCAGTCGAGGACATCGAGGGCCGCTCCTGCCTCGCTATCGTCGCCAAAGCGCGAGGCCTGCAGCTCGAACATCGTCCGGTAGCGGCCGCCCACCGCCATCAGCTCCTCGTGCGTACCGAGCTCGACCACCTTGCCGTGCTCCAGCACGCAGATGCGATCGGCGTGGCGCACCGTCGAGAAACGGTGCGAGATCAGGATCGTCGTGCTGTGTCGAGTGGCGGCGAGGATGCGGTCGAAGATCTCGGCCTCGCCGCGGACGTCGAGCTGAGCCGTCGGCTCGTCGAGCAGCACCAACCCGGCGCCGAGACGCACGGCGCACAGCGCCCGCGCCAGCGCGATGCGTTGCCACTGGCCGCCGGACAGGTCCGTGCCGCCGGGATAGCCGCGCGCGAGCACGGTGTCGAGACCGGCGAGGCCCGCGGCACCGGCNGCGGCGAGCGCNTGCTCGATCACGTCGTCAGGGGCGCCCGCGGGAGCCACGTTGTCACGCAGCGGCAGCTCAAAGCGGACGAAGTCTTGAAATACGGCGCTCAGGCGTGACCGCCACGCGTCCAACTCCAGGGTGCGGAGGTCGACGCCGTCTACTTCGATGGTGCCGTCCTGCGGGTCGTACAGCCGGCACAGCAGCTTCGCGATGGTAGTCTTTCCGGCGCCGTTCTGGCCGACGATCGCGAGCGACGAGCCNGCNGNAATCGTTAGGTCGAAGCCCGCGAGCACCGGCTCGCCCGAGGTCGGGTAGGCGAACGTGACGTGGCGGAACCGGATCTCGCGCGCGGGCATCCCCGCTGCCGGTCGGTCCCCCCGGACCAGCGCGCCTGCGGGGTCCATGGCGTCCTGCAGGCGCAGCACCGCGGCGGCAGGCGCCGCGGCACCGTCCAGCGCCCACGACAGTCCGCCGAACGCGATCATGCCCGTGCTCACCGCGGCGCTCGCGAACGTCACGAGCTTGGCGAGGGCGAGCTGGCCGCTGGTCGCGGCGGCCNCGAGGGACCAGAACACCACGACGTTCGCGGCGAGTACGAGCAGCAGGCTCCAGATCACCGGACGCTCGCGCAGCCGCGTCGCGTGCCAGCGAAGCTCGAACAGGCGGCGGCGCCGCGACCGAAACCGCTCGATGACCCAGTCGGCCAGCCCGAACAGCCGCACCTCCTTGGCGGGCGCGGGTTCCACGGCGAGCCGGTACGCGTAGTCGGCGTGGCGTTGCGCCTCGCGCACCTCCGCCGTCTCACGGTCGCGCCAGACCGCGCTCTCGCGCAGCAGCCAGTGTGTGGCGAGCCATGCGCCTGCGAGCANCAGCGGCGCCCACCACGTGTAGGCGGCGAGCACGACCGCCGCGGCGAGACCGCCCACCAGCTCCACCAGTCCCCCGGCGATGAAATCCATCGAGATGAACATCGGCGGGCCGGTAATGCCGAGATCGAAATCCCGGGCCATCGTGAGGTCGTTGGCGAGCTTGGGGTTCTCGAGGTGGCCCATGCCGGGGGGTCGTACGCAGGCGGCGGTGAGCCGGTCGTACAGCCACGCCGCGGTGCGGCTCCCGAGATTGGCGCCGATGGCGTGGTGCATCGGGGAGAGGACCTGCAGCAGTACGAATACGACGCCGACCAGCCCCAGCGGCGCCGCCAGCGCGTCGCCCCGTTGCACCGCGCCGACGAGGCCACCCATGGCGATGGCGAAGAGCGCGGGCAGCAGTCCGCGCAGCACGAGGAGGGTCCACCAGGCGACGGCCAGCGCGCGGTCGGCTTGGAGCAGCACGCCCGCGAACTTCCACTCGTTACGCGCGCGCAGGCGCTCGATCACCGGGTCGCGATCCCCACGCCTGCCCATGTGGTGCCCCGCAGGCTTCGATCAGGATGGGAACGGGCATGAGGCGAAGATTATGGCGCCGGATTGCGGTCCCGCCAGCCTTGCATCGCCCACCGCAAGCAGTCCTGGGCGCGTGCTTATCAGGTGCCGCGGTGACCGGCGCTCGGCAGGTGATCTGACGCTATACTCGACCCGGAGGTTGCCGCTGCTCGTCCTCGTGCTGCGCCCGCACGCCGGCGTCTGTCTCCACCTCACACCGCCACCAGGCCGTCACGATCCCGCACTCCAGCGCCGGGTGAGGGAGAATGATGAAGCAGTCGGCTGCCGCGACGTGTGTCAGCAAGCCTTCCATACGCTGTGTCTGCTCCGTAAGCGTGTAGCCACCGCACAAGGAGGAGGAGGGCGACCAAAACCAGGCCGCCCTCCTCCTGCGCGTGTGGTCAGGCCGTCAACGCCTTCTCTGGCGTGACTTCCACCCTGATGAGATGGGGCTTAGCCGTCTCCGCCTTCGGCAGCGTGATCGTCAGCACGCCGAGGTTGTAAGTCGCCTTGATCTTGTTGGGATCGATCGAGGCCGACAGCCGGAACGTCCGCTCGAAGGCGCCATAGGTCCTTTCATAACGATGGACCTTCTCGGCCTTCTCCTCCGCCACCTGCTCCTTCGTGCCCTTGACCGTCAGCAGGTTGGCCTCTACTGAAATCTTCATGTCCTCGGGCCTCACCCCGGGTACCTCCGCCACCAGGCGGATGACATCGGGCTCCTCGAAGATGTCCACCAGCGGCAGCCAGGCGGTCGTCGCGGCCTCGGGCACGGGCCACTCAAACGCGCGGAGCGGCTCGTTGAAGCTCCGGCCCATCCGCTGCTCCAGCTGATACAGCAGATCCAGCATGGGATCCCTCTTTGTGATGCCTACCATATCGTCCTCTCCATATCGTCCTCTTCTTCCTTGCTGCGAGTCAATTTGCAGGCGTTCCCGGTCTTACAGCTTACTTCGGTGTACCACACTTGTCAAGTTTAACTGATGTATTCATACTAAGCTTGACAAAGTTAGTAAAGCAACGTTACGTTTCGGCAGCTGAGAACGACCAGTAGTTACTCAGGTTCATGTCGGTTGCTAAGAGGGAGTCGATATGTACGCACGTAACGTCACGCTGCACCTCAAGGCCAATGCGGCCCCAGAGTTCACCCGGACGCTGGAAACGGACGTCCTCCCCGTGCTGCGCAAGCAGAACGGCTTCAAGGACGAAATCACGTTCGTCGCGCCCAACGGTGCCGAAGCGGTTGCGATCAGTCTGTGGGACCGCAAAGAGAACGCCGACACCTATAGCCGCGACACCTATCCCGAAGTGTTGAAGTCGCTGGCGAAGGTGATCGAGGGAACGCCTGAGGTTGAGAACTACGAGGTTGCCAACTCGACCTTCCACAAGATCGCGGCGCGCAACTAGGACCGTCGGCGCTCNGCAAGAGCCAGCGGTCTGTTCAGGGGAGGGGGGCGGCCGAGACCGCCCCTCTCTCGTGCNTAACCCCGCACGGTCAAGGAGCCCATATGGCACCGATCACACTCCAGCGCTTCGTAACAGAGCTGGACAACGTCTGATAGTGCTGGGCGCGGACCATCGTGGTAAGGCCCCTGTCAGTCAGTGATCGGACCGTGCGAGGAGACCGTACCGTGGACGTGGCGTTCGTGATCCGGGAGCGATTGGAGGAGCTGGGACTGGAGCAGCGCGACCTCGCCCGCGCGGCCCGGGTGACCGAGTCGTACGTTTCGCAGCTCCTCACCCGGAAAAAGGCCCCCCCCGCACCCAACCGCACCGACATCTACGACCGGATGGACCGGTTCCTCAAGCTGCCGGACGGCGAGCTCGCGAGGGTGGCGGCGCTCGCGCGCAAAGAGGAGCTGAAGAGGGAGCTGGGAGAGACGCCCGAGTCGCTGTTCCCTCGCGTCCGCGACCTGCTCTTGCGCAAGTGCCGCGCCGAGCAGCGGAAGCAAATCCTCGCGATCTTCGAGCGACAGCCTTTTGGCGAGCTCGAGCGGCTCGTCGCGAAGCAGCTGCTCGACGTCGCCAGCCTCGCCACCGACATCTTCCACCTGTCAGCCAGGCACCTCGCATTCCTTGATTCGCTGATCCACTCGTGGGACATCGATCTCGCGACTTTCAGCCTCGAGATCGTGCTGCACCGAGGGGTGGTGGCCGAGCGGGTGAAGCGGTTCGAGTTCGTGGAGCGGGGTTCTGGGCCGGAGCCGGGATTCCAGGAATTCCTGGCGGATCCCTTGTTGAGCGCCAGCGCGACGCCGCAGGAGCTCGAGT